>JACCDV010693078.1_pt1 | contig 27216 bp, 17 predicted proteins | sample 7446131 | NCBI WGS metagenome assembly JACCDV01 (sample SAMN15323448, study PRJNA562643) | freshwater metagenome | isolation source: river surface water | place: USA:Blue River Watershed | collected 2017-08-17 | reverse complement strand
TTACCACCGCAGCAGCTACTATTGCTGCTACTGCTGCGCCAGTTAGTCCTCTAGTTGTTTGATCCCAATCTGCATGAGTTTCGTCAACGGCACTGAAGGTGGTTTTAGTTGGGTCAAGAGAGCTTAAATAAGAAAGTTTAGCATCATCAACAAAAACTGAAGTATCACTCCCGCTTCCTGTGTTTTTATATTGAGCGAGAATTTGATTTGTAGTATCAAAGACCACACTTCCTGAAGTGCCACCCGCATTTCCACCATCAGCTCTGATTTCGTTACTGATAACAGTGCTATTGATGTGACCACTTGTTCCATTGCTAAACGAATAAGTTCCTTTTGATTTATCAGTGTGGGTAACTTCTGAAGTATTCGTTGCGGCTAGGAGATAGATATTACCGTTAGTTGCGCTAACAGTGATGTCTTGACTGCCAGCTATGTTTTCAGTTCCTGAAGTTAATTTTGTCGCTTGAAGAACAGCGTTACCTTCAGATGAAGTAATTGTAATATCTTTACCAGCGGTAATTTCTGAAGCAGTTGCAACTCCACTATTATTAACTCTTTCTTCGGTTGCTTTGCTGCGATCGGTTTTGGTATTAGCGTGCCAGTTGCTTGTGTTGTTTGCAGTTGCGGCAGTGATTGAAACATCGCCAAGATTTGAAGTAAGAGCGATATCTCCTGAAGTGCTGGTTAATTTTGATGATCTGACTGAAAGATCTTGATCAGAATTGATAGTTAAGTCGTTGGCAAAATTCAGGTTAGAGGTAACAATTTTTTCAGTTGTAGCATTGCCATCAACGCGACTTATCGAGTGACCAACTGTGCTGTTGGCATTCCAATTTCTGCCAGTAATTCCATTTAAAAGACCACCAAGAACGACATCAACCACTTGAAATACTTCTTTTACAACTGGCACATTGGAAAGAAGACCTGTTCTTTCTTTTACTGTGTTTGAGTAATGGGTTGTGGTATCAACTCCGTTGAAGATGTTGGTTTGTCCGCCAGAAGTAATTGAGCCAGAACCTTGAGAAGAAAGATTTGAAGCAACGATATTGGTATCGTTACCAGAAGTTGTTGTGATGTTACCGGTTGCGTTAAGTTCCGAAGAAACATTTGTTGCGCTGCCGTCAATTTCAGTTGATGATTTTTTTACAGTCAGACCTTTTTTGGTCGAGTGGCTCTCAGAATATTTGGTGTTAAGCGCGCTTGAAATTGTTAAATCTTCTTTTGCTGCCAAGACAATGCTGCCAGTTCCAGTGTTGTTAGAAGCGTCACTGTCTGCATCTTTTGTGGTAAGTTTTGAAGCAATTAGTGCAATTGAACCATGAGCGTTTGCTGAACCCATTGTGTCGGTATTTCCAACACCTGAAGTAATTGAAATATCGCCGTTATTGGTTGTTGTTAATTCTGATTCAACCTGAGTGGTTGAGTTTGATTGTCTTGAATAAGATTTGCCTCTGCCAAGTCTTCCCGCGGCAAAGCTGTAAGTTGTATCTTGAGCAGAAGTGATGTTGATGTCGTTTTTAGCACTTAGCGTTAGGTTGTCTGCTGAAGTAAGTTTTGATCCAGTAATGTTGATATTGCCAATTTCACTAGCTAGAGCAGAAACAGCAGCTGTTGTCCAACTTGCAACTAAATCAAGAGTTCCACCGCTTGTTACATTTGATTCAATGTTAGTGGTATTATCCGTGATGCTAACCCAGTGTTTCTTCCTACTTCCGCCTTCAGCGAAAGTTTTATCACGAAGTGCTGCAGTTGTGATGTTTATATTGCCATTTGTTGCTTCAAGATAAGAGCTGCCAGTTGAGCTTACATTTGAACCTTTGATTTTGATATCGTTTGCAGCAACCATCACCAAGTTTCCGCCTGATTCAATATTTCCCTGAGAAACAAGATTTGAGCTGATATAACGCGCGTTTGAAGCAAGGGCTTGTGATTCGGTTATTGCGCTACCATCTGAGTTTGTTGAAGAGCCGTTGATTGTGTAATTAACCAAAGCCTTGTTATTGATGTCGTGACCAGCAGTTAGATAAACTAGATTTCCACCTTTGATTGTTGCGCCGATATTGTTGATATCATTACCAGCATCAAGAGAGACGATATTTCCAGCTTCGATTCTGGTTTCATTATTATTGGCTGTGGTTTGAATATTGTTAATATCATGTCCAGCAGACATCACTACATTATCCGAAGCTTTGATAGTGTAATTGGAATTATTGATGTCATTGCTTGCGGTCATGAATATTGAGCCGCCAGTGTTGAAATAGTTATTTGCAACATTGATTGATCCGCTTGAGATAAGCTGAATGTCAGACGCGGCGTTAAATGACAATCCGCTTCTTGCAGTAGCTGCGCCATCTTTAATTGAACTACTTGAAACTGAAAATAATGATGGAGCTAAAGCAAGCGAAGAAACAGCGAAGCCTTTGTCATTGGCAATTGAGATATTGTTGTTTGATGCAATTGAAATCGCACCACCAGAATCAAGAACGCTGTTTTTTAATGTGATTCCTGAAATGCTTGGAGCAGTGTTATTAGAAATAATTGTTAGATCGCCAGCAGATTTTATTTTGGCAACCGAAGACACTCCTCCTGCAAGACCAGCAAAGGTGCTTGAAGCGTTGGTTAAACTTCCGACATTAAGACTTAATGTTCCACCACTTACAATTGAGCCATTATTGGTCATTGTTGTTAAAGGTGAGTCAACAGTTAAACCGGTTTTTGCAAAAAGCGTTGAAGATGTGGCCAGTGAATTATCAGAATTTAAAAGTCTGCTTCTGGTATCTTGGCTCAAATAAATTTTTGGTGCTAAAACGCTAACCCCTTTAACAGTTGTTAGTTCAAAAGTTACGATGTCTTTGGTTAGAGAATTTGCTTGTGCGCTTGTAAGTCCGTGAATTGCAACATCTTCAGCATTTAAACCAAGGGCAGCAAATTGATTCACTGAATTATCAAGAAGCTCTTTGATTTGTTGGTTTGGATCAGTAGTTGTTTTAGAAAGGAAGAGTGAATCGTTGGTCAGAGTTTTTAACTGATCCATTATCAGCTTGGTTTCAACGAAAGAATCACCAAGCATTCTGATATTGTTAACTCTTGTTTGGCGATCAAGGTCGGCTAAAACAGAAGAACCATTTAAACCAAGTTGGTTAAAATAATAAGAGCTGCCGAAGAATTTTGAGGCATCAGTGAATTGGCTTCTTGATTCAACAAGTGGCGTTGTAGCGCTTGGATCAAGGTTAATTTTGAAATTGCCAGAAAATACTGTGTTTGAAGTCGAAACGCTTGCCGAAGTAGAAGTAATTGTTTCTGAAGATGATGAAACTGTTGAGCCATTTGCTGTTGGAGCTGAAACGCTGCCTTTATGAACTGTTGATGATGTAACTGAACTTGGAGATGAAGTAGAAGTGGTTTCTATTCCCAAATCAGAACCACTGGCTGCGCCGCTATTATTGCTTATGGCATTGGTGATAGATGATAGGTCAACATTTATAGCTCCCGTTTGAGCGAGAGTGTAGCTATCAATATTGCCAACAGTTGTTGAACGAAGCTGGCTTGCATTGCTGCCAACCGAAGAATGTTGAGCTACATTGTCACCATTTACAAATGTTGGATTAGGTGAACCATTTTGAGTAACAGTTAAAGAACCGCCTGATTTAATGTAAGCTGGATAAGACTCGACATATCTGTTTGCAGGTTTGTAGGTAGTTAACCAGCCGTAAGGGTTACAGCATCCCCACCAGTCAGAAGAATAGTTTTGATAAGCTTCAAAACTATGGCTGGTGTTATTGATAGTTGGAGCATCAATGGCGATATCTTTTACTGCTGTGATGCTTGCAGAATCATTGTTAAGAGTTCCAACTGTAAAGAAAACATTTCCACCCGAATCAATGCTCGAATTTGCACCAATAGTTCCGCTGATTGAGGCAGTATAGCTGCTATCGTAGTGGCATTCGTGATTATGGAAATTACATCCACTTTGCCAGTAAGCATAATTCTGGGTTTTCATCGAGCTTCTTTGGTTGTTCAGAGTAGAAGCTACAATGGCAATATCCCCAGCGTAAGTTTCAATATTACCTGAAATATTCCATATTAAAGAAGTCTTATCCAGTGAGCTGTTTTTCTGTATGGCTAGATTGTTATTGGCGTAAATTGATGCGCGATCGTTCAGGAAGGTATTGGCAACATTAAAAGTTGCGTTGTTGCCGCTCCAGATCAAGGCGGTTTGGTTGTTAGTAAGGTTGTTGGTGATGTTGGTTGTTAGGTTATTTGCTACCGAAATTTCACCGGTATTGCTTAAATCTTTAGTGTTGAAAATCGCATTATTATTGGCGGTGAATAGTGAGGTTTGATTGGTATTGCTGAAGGCTCCGTTTAAAGCATTGATTGTTGCAACTCCGCTACCGCCGGCAATTTTTCCTGTGCTGTAGTTGTTTATGTTTCCAAGTGTGGAAGTAAGACTTAAATCAGTTGTTGCTGATATTGCGCCATAGTTGTTGATGTTGTTTTTAGCTGTTAAATTAATGTAGCTTCCTGCGGCAAGTGAGATGTTTGAATTATCACCACTTGCAAAGCCGTTTGTAATATTGCCATTTCCTGCAACGCCGCTATTTCCGGTAGCGTTTAATTTGATAAAATCAGAGGCAGTTACATTACCTTGGTTGGTTATGTTATTTGCAGTGATATCGACATTATTTGCCGTAACAGTTCCAGTGATCGTGTAATCAATATTACCAAGGTCTAAGCTGATTTCTGCTGTTGAGATAAATGCGCCAAGAGTGTTGTAAAGATTTACAGAGCCTGCGTTAAGCGCAGAAACTGAAGTCGATTTACCAGCAACCAAACCTGAGTTATTGTTTAAAGTATCAGTTAAAAGATTGACCGCACCATTTGCCGAAACGATACCAGAAGTGATAGTTGAAGTTGATGGTTTAGTGTTTTGGTTATTGATGCTTGAGGCGCGGACTGTTAAATCATTTCCCGCTAAAATTAATGAAGATCCGGTATTAGAAAAGCTGCTGGCGTTGATGGTAAAGCTCTCAGCACTTTCAAGAATGCCACTATTTAAAACGCTTCCCGATGCAGAAATATTAACCGCACCACCAGAAACGATATTGTTTGTGTTACTTAAGCTCACCAAATTTAAAGACAGATCGCTATTTGACTGAATCAGATCACTGCTACTTAGATTTGCTGCGGTGATGCTTAAAGTGCCGTTGCTTAAAATTTGGCTGGTGTTGGTAATGTCTGAATTGCTGTTAATGCTGAGATTACCAAGCGAACTTAAACTTCCTGAGTTGGTAAAACTGCTGGTTAAATTCAAAACAAAATCATCACTGGCAAAAACTTCGCCGCTATTAACTGCAAGAGCAGAAGTTAAATTGATTGCAGAGCCAGATAAAACAGCACCAGAATTTGTAAAAGATGATGAAGAAACAAGAGTTAGATCGTCAGCAGAATAAATCAGACCATCATCTTGGTTAGTAATTGAAGCGGAAGCTACAGAGCCTTTACCAAAAGATTTTATCGCATTTGAGTTAGTGAGACTTGTTGCAGTAAGAGTAAGATCAGAAGCGCTTTGAAGATTGCCGGAATTTGAAACTGAATTTTGCGCGCTAATAATCAGTTTGCCGTTGCTTAAAATATCTCCGGAGTTGGTCAGATTTTTAGTGGTAATTCCAAGATCATCGCTAGAAGAAATTTGTCCGTTGTTAGTGAAGTTATTTGTGATAGTTAAAGTCGCAGAGTCAGACAGAGAAGCAATTGCTGACGATAAATTATTAGTAAGATTACTTGCAGAAACTGTTAGAGATACGTTTGAAAGAATATTGCCGCTATTGGACAGATCGCCAGAAGAACCAATTGTTAATTGTTCACCCGCAGAAATTTCACCGGAGTTAGTAAGTGAAGTGGTGTTTAGATTTAAGCTGCTCGAAGAATTTAGCGTTCCTAAATTATTAAAACTGTTGCTGCTTGTAATTGTTAAATCTTCAGCTGATAAGAAATTGCCAGAGTTAGAGAAATTCTTAACCAACAATCCGCCAACCAAATTGTTGAAAGAAATATCACCATCATTGGTAACAGAATTTAATTGCGTGCCACTTGCGCTATTTGCCAAAGTGAAATTGGTTTTAGCAAAAATTGTTCCTGAGTTGTTTAGATAGTCACTGATATTTAGAGTTAGTGCCTGATTGATTGAAGCTAGTGTTGCATCTGCGCCTGTGTTATCAATTGACGCGGCATTTATTGTCAGACCATTATTAGCAAGAAGACTTCCTTGGTTGGTAAGTGATGAAGCAGAAATCGTTGCTGAATTTACAGAAGAAATTTCGCCTGAATTGTTGAAGGAAGAAGTTGAAGTGGAACTAAAATTTCTGCCTGAATAAATCGTTGATCCATCTTGGTTATCAAAGCTACCACTTAGGTTAAATTGCGTATCGCGAAGACTTTGTAATAAGCCTGAGTTAGTAAAGTTTGTTGCTGATAAGATAATGTCATTTTCGCTACCAATAGAACCAGAATTTGTAACATCACCAGAGTTAGTGAAGGTCAACTGATTACCGACAATAGTTCCTGAATTATCGCTATTTCTACCAATCAATAAAGTTAAATCGGTCGCTGCTTGAATGTTGCCAAAGTTAGTAAGATCAATATCTGAAGTGAGAGAAATATCTTTGCTGCCGTAAATCCAAGCTGAATCATTATTGGTGATGTTATTGCTTAGAATCGACAAACTTCCATCAGAATAAAAAGTGCCTGAGTTGATAAGATCAGAACTATTCGTGATGCTGAAATTATTGGCTGAATAAATACTTCCTGAGTTGGTAAAAGAGGAAGAGTTTGCGGTAAAATTATTGCCTGAAGAAACCAAGCCAAGATTACTTAATGAAGTTGAGGTAAGTACTAAATCATCTGTTGTTGATATGACGCCATCATTTTGATTTTCGATTTCGTCAGCATTAATTGTTGCGCTTTGAAGAGAGTTGATGAGACCGCTATTGTAAAGAGATGCGGTGTTGATCGTTGTATCTTGACTGCTTTGAATATTTCCACTGTTGAAGAGATTTAATGATGCAGAAAGATTTAAGTTTTTGCTGCCAATGATATTACCAAAATTAGCAAAATTTGGACTGCTGATAGTTAGTGTATCGCTTGAACTTAACTCACCAAAGTTTTGTAAGTTTGTGGTTAGTGAAGCGTTTAAAGATTTTGTAAGTGAAGAAATGACCGCATCGGCATTACTTCCAAAATCAGGACTTGTTACATCAATATAAATTCCATCAAGTAGCGACACCATTCCATAAGAGCCACTTCTTAAACTGTTCGCAGAAATATTTACATCGCCGTTAGCAAGAATTTTTGAATAATTGCTGATGGTAGAATTTCCGGTAATCGTTAAATTATTTGTCGCAGAAATCTGACCAGAATTTTTTAAGGTAGTTGCAACATTAAGATTTAAAGAATTACCGGAATAAACTGCCGCATCTTTTTGATTAACCAGTGAGGAAACGTTAAATATTGAATTCCCGTCACTTTGTGTTGCACCAGAATTTGTGAGTGAATCCGCACCAAAATTCAGAGCATTGCCAGCAATTAAATTTCCTGAGTTTGTTGCTGAACTTGTAACTGAAAAAGTAAGATTATTTTGTGCAGAAATTTCAGAAGAGTTGTTTAGCTGATTTGAATTTACGCTCAAATTATTTGCTGAAGTAATTAGACCAAAGTTTGTAAGAAGACCTGTAAGAGTAATTGTATAATCAACTGGAGAATAAATACTTCCCGAAGAATTGTTTGTTAAATTTGTGCCAGAAATCGCTAAAGAATTTTGTCCAAAAATACTTCCAGAGTTATTGATGTTAGTGATGTTAGAAAGATTTAAATTCAGCGCTTCAAGATTTCCTGAATTGTTAAGAGTTCCGCTGTTTTGAACATTCAGATTATAAGCGGATGCCAAGCCAGAGTTATTGAACTGGTTAGCAGTAATGTTGATGGTTGGTGCGGAAATCGAAGAGTTAGAATCGGTAGTTTGAATTTTGCCGCTTGATCTTAAGTTGGCTGTATCACCAACAGAAATACTCTTATAATATATGTCACCATTGGCATCGAGATTAAGAGTTTGTGAAGCAAGAATCTCACTTTCCATCTTCACACCAACACCTTGCTTGGTCGCAATCAAATAAACCTGACCAGCTTGAATTTGTGCAAGAGCCGAAGCATCAATAGCAAAAACAGGATCAGTGTTGTTTTGAGTATTATTTCCAGTAATAGCTTTTGTGGCATAATCATATCTTCCTTCGCCAGCTCTTATCGCAACTGAATTACTATCGCTTCCGAAGATGGAAGAAAGTAGTTTTACAGACGAGGCAACAATTTCAGTTCCACTTGTTCTGGTCACATCAAGCCCAAGCCCATCAATAGTAATTAGTGGAACATAAAGATTTGGATTAGCCTGTTCTTTTAAGTTAAAACCAAGATTGCCATTGGCATCAAAATTACTGCTTCCTGCAATCATCAAAAGCCTTGCGGTGTTAATGAATCCGCATCCAAGGCATGCGATCCCATTCGGATTCGCCAAAATTAAATCCGCTTTTGTGCCAGCAATTTCTGTGTAACCTAAAAGTTGTGAAGTGTTTCCTGAAGTAACTTCATTAAGGATTACTTTTGCACTTCCGCTATTAACTAAATTTGGATTCGCAGTAACTAATCCTCCAATTTGAGTTTGCGTAACAGCATTTGTTCCTGTTCCTGCGACAGCTCCACTTCCAGAAAAGTTATTGATGATCTGGCCACCAGCATTAACGTTGTAAGATTCAAATTTATTGTGAGAAATCCCGCCAGCATTGGGTGCGGCGATATTAACCTGATCAACACCAGAAGCAGTATGAGTTATTTGTGTATTTGTAGTTCCGTCAGGTGTAATAGGAAGATCAGCAGCGCGTGCAGTTGATACAGTAACGAAGAGGAATTGCTCGGAGATTAAAGCTATTAGAGCTAGTTGCGCTAAGAAGTTTTTGGTAAATTTTAATAATTTTGAAAGCCTCATATTTAAAATTTCTTTGTGGTGAAAAGTTTTTAAATTCTGTTCAAGATGAAAGGATCATAAAATCATTAATCTATCTAAAAAAAGGAGATTATCTTTGACAGTCAGTAAAAAAACCATACCATTGGTGTTAATGGGCTAACATTATGCACAAAGAGATTTTCTTGTAAACTTGTTCTTTAAGAAAGGTTTAAGGTAGAGGTAGATTCTGTATCATTTCGAGACAAAATCGGGTATTATTAACTTCTTTTAGAAAAATTTAGTAGCTTTTTATATTGATGAATCTGGCAAAGAAATTCTTATCCAAAATAAAAAAGACGCAAATAATGATGGTTGCTGGTATCTGAAATCTGACGATGGATCAAGTTTTAAGGATGTTTTTTACTTTAAGCGCAAAGGCTACAAAGCAAAAAGATTTTCCTACTTACATTTTAAGGGAAAGATAAAGCCAGGCTTAAAAGTTTTGTGTAAATGCGGTGATAAGCTCTGCATTAATCCAGATCATCATTTTTTAGGGACTGGTTCAGATCAGATAAAACTAATAATGTTGCGTGGTTGGAAGCATAAAAAAGGATGGAAGCAAAAACCTGAAGTAATCAAAATAATCAGTAAAACTCATAAAGGGAAAGTTATCCCGCATGAGATGCGGGAACATTTAAGAAAAGTGAATCTTGGCAAGAAACGTAGTTTAGCCATAAGAAAAAAAATATCAGAAAATAGGATGGGTGTTCCGGTAAAGGAGGAAGCGCGAAAAAAAATTGCTGCAAGTAAACAGGGTCAAAAAAACTGGAATACGAGATTAACTCCGAAAGATATTTTAAAGATTAGAAAATTAGCAGCAACGCTGACCAGCTCAAAGAAAAAGAAGAAAGGAGAGTTAAGAATAATAGATATTGCAGAGATGTTTGGAATTTCTCAGGTGCATGTTATCAACATCAAGAAGCGAAAGGTTTGAAAACATGTTGTATAGATGTTACATATTACTTGATCTCGCTGCTTTCTTGATACGGATTACTGGACAATTCTTCTAAAATTTTGGTTAGCTCTGATTTTAGAATATTTTTTATCTCAAAAATATTTGTCTTACCAACTAGCTGAGGAGCAATACGATCTGGTATATTTAGAAGACGATCTCTTACTCTTCTTCCAGCGTTAAAAGCAGATGTTTTAACTTCCTCAATCGGGATAAGTTTTCCTGATTCTCTTTCAAACTGCAGCTGGGTTAATTTGGCATTATAGTCTTCTCTGATAGCCCTGCTGCGATGGTAAGAAATTTTATCATCACTGCTGGATTGATTGCCATCCACTTCCTTTCTTTGTTTGGCAGGATTGGTATTTTTAAACCATTCTGCATCAGCTAACTCTCGATCCAATTTCTTATTCTGATTTAGTGTAATTCTGCCGGTTTTTATAGCCTTCCTGACCGCAACCACAGAGACTTTGCGATGATCTGCATACTCTTTCACAGTTAACTCGATTGCAGCTTCTTTTGATCTAGGTTTTTTTGGCGCTTTGTTCTGTGAAGCTTTGATTTTCATAGGCTGCAACCATATTCTTTTTTGGAAAGAAACCCAAAAACAAAGTCTGACTGTAGAAAAGTCCTGCGGTTGTGCGTTACCCGTGAGAAAAAATCTCTCGAAGTACCTTTTTGTTTTTTGATGCCGTTACCACGTACCCCATTAACAATTATGGGATATTTATATCCCCATATTATATGGGGGATAATGAAACTAGAAACCTGAAAAAAGCTTCTGAAACTATGCCAGTAAAGAGTTTTGATGCTAAAAAACTTAAAGAAATAAATCCAAGTTTCTGACTGGAAATAAAAACTTGGATTGATGCTTGTGTCAGTTGGTTTGTTATATGACTTTTTGGATCGATTAATTTTCTTTTTCTGAAGAAAGTAAAAACTTGAACCAAAACCAGCGACAATATTGCTCTTAGCCCCAAGTTTATGAGTTTGGAATTTTCGATATAAACTTGAGCAAAATCTTAAATTTTTAGTCATCATTTTCTTCATCATCTTGTGGCCAAAATACATCCTCATTTACTTCCAAAACCGTACCTGTTTTCGGACATTTAAAATGTGTCGCTGAAATTTCTCTGAGCGAACCATCTTCTGTGGGCATTTTCATGTTTTTGATACACATTAAACCATATCTTGAAGGTACGCTTTCCAAACCAAATTCTGACCAATTACGGTTGAATCTGATATAGCCTTTGCTGGCCATAACCAAAATTCTTTTTTTAATAGTATCAGGACAGCCAAGACCGAGCTTGTTTTCAAATACTTCAGAAAATTGGTGCATCGTATAAATTTCCCCAGCTAAAGCCCGTGAGCTTATCAGTTTTAAAATTATATCATTTTTGCGATCTCTCTCGGCATTAAGTTTTTTGCCATATTCTTTCTTTATCAGGCTTTCAGAAAACAGATTTAGCTCGACCCATTTATTCTTAACTTTCTCAACAATCTTTTTTGGAATTGAAGAGCCATTTCTGAGTTCAAAATAAAGATGAATTTTTGACTCATTTTCCTCTGGGCGGTGCATGATTAAGCCGCTACTGTAAAAACCCCTTAAGCTACCTGCTCCAGAAAATGTTTAAAAAGGGTCTTCTTCAACATCTTTCTTTCTAATTTTTTTGGTGTGATGACAAAGTATCATCCCCATATCTGGGTTGATCATCCTGCGTAGTTTTTCTATACGATTCTGCAAAAAGAAAATCATTTCGTTATTATCATTTTCACTTACGCCGTCAAAAAAGTTTCTGATAGGATCGATGCAAATAATATCTGGCGGATAAATCGGAAAACTTTCTGCTATTGCATCGTAGGTTGCCTGAACTCCCTTACCATTAAGCATCATCTGAATTTGATCGGTAATAATTAAGTTAGCGCAGCCTTTATGTTTAATGTCTTCAGGAATATTGAGTTTTTGTATGCGCTCACGCATATAATGGTATCCGATTTCGGCCTGTAGATAAAATATTTTAAGAGGCCTTGGAGGAGTGAATCCTAAAAAACTTTCGCCTGCTGCAAGGTGAATTAGAAAGTTAATCAAAAAGTCGCTTTTGCCAACTTTGGGTGCTCCGCCAATTAAAAGCATTCCACCTGGCGTAAGAAGTCTTGGTGCGATCAAATCTTCCGGCATTGGGCTATTGTCGTTTAATAGTTCGTCAATAAAGTAAGCTGGAAATCTTTCTTCAGTGCTAACTTTTATAATTTCTGACACTGGTTTTTTGGTATTTTCTAATTGCATAAGGTATGTTGGTTTTATTGTTAATCTTTCCTGCAATTAGAGATAAACTACACACAAACCACAATAACCTTTGTATACGCTAGAGTACGCTCCTGTACTACCAAAAGAAAAATTTTATGAGAAATTGGTAATTTTGAAGTGCTCTAATTTTTTTTGACACTTTCTTCCTCCTAAACTGATTTAGACTAAAAAAATAATATTGAGGGTACAGGAGCGTACTCTAGCGTATACAAAGGTTATTGTGAGTTTGTGAAATTTGTTGGTTAATTAGTGAAATTTTATTAACTAATTACCAATTACAAATGACAGTGCGAAATAGGCAGACAGGCATCAAGAGCAAAGGGGGAATAGCATGACTAAAGTCATAATCCCTGAAGGATATTACAGCGAAGAAGAAGTGGCAGGATTTCTTGGAAAAACTATTCCAACTTTGCGCGCTGATCATTGTCATAGAAGAAACCGCGTTCCTCCGAAAACAAAACTTGGCAGAGTGATTATCTATTCCAAAGCTTCATTTGAAGAATGGTTAAAATCAAAAGAAGTTAAGCCTTTTGATCATAGGACAAGATGTGAAAGGAAGATTGTAAGATAGTTCAAATTTTCAGATCAGCAGCAAATGAAATTGGTAAAAAACAACTCAGAAAACCAACAGGTTTTTGACCAATTATCTCATCAAAATTAGATCATTTTACTAAAAAGACCAATTTCCAAATAAAGAAGGGGGGAACCACTCTGGTTGTACTATTTTAGGCCTCAAAACGGAGAGAAACTTTTTTATTCTAAAAGCGTCCGCAAAACTGCCGCATAAAACTTACTTAAATTTTCTAAAACTTGTGAACCCTTGGAGGGAGTGGTGGAGCTAGCGGGAGTCGAACCCGCGACCTCTTGCATGCCATGCAAGCGCGCTACCAGCTGCGCTATAGCCCCAATTAGCAAACCACAATTAGATACAATCTAGCGGAATCCCCTCAGGCAGATATCCCCTAGCAGACCAAATTAAGCCCTCATGCCAAACTACAATATTTGACCCAAATTTTAAGTAGCTTTTTTCAATTTTATAAAAACACTAAATTTAAATTGCCGATTAATTATTAGGCAATTAAAATCACAGCATAATATTTTTTCGGTAAAACGAAGTTTAGGGATTTTATTATAGAAAATAAAATTAACAATTTCAATTTATAATTTTGATTAATGTCAGCAGAAATAAAAATTACTTTTCCTGATGGCGCTTCAAGGGCTTTTGCACGCGGTATTAGCGGTTTAGAAATTGCCAAAAATATCTCAACAAGCCTTGCTAAATCTGCATTGGCAATTAAAGTTGATGGCGAATTGCGTGATTTATCTCGCGCAATTGACAATGATTGTAAAATCGAAATAATCACTCCAAAATCAGGCGCTGACGCGCTTGAAATTATCCGCCATGATGCCGCGCATTTAATGGCAGAAGCTGTCAAAGAATTATATCCCGAAACCCAAGTCACTATTGGTCCTGCAATTGAAAATGGCTTCTATTATGATTTTGCGCGCCCTACCCCTTTTGCGCTTGAAGATTTAGAAAAAATCGAAAATAAAATGCGCGAAATATCCAAGCGCGACGAAACCTTGATTCGCGAGGTTTGGAAACGTGATGAAGCGGTCAAATATTTTCAATCAATTGGCGAAAAATATAAAGCCGAAATCATCGCTTCGATCCCCTCAAATGAAGATATATCGCTATATCGACAAGGTAATTTTATTGATTTGTGCCGTGGCCCGCATGCGCCTTCAACTATTCATATCAAACATTTCAAGTTGATGAAACTTGCTGGTGCTTACTGGCGTGGCGATTCTAACAATGAGATGCTACAACGTATTTATGGCACCGCATGGGAAAGCAAAGAATCTCTCGACGCTTATTTGACACTACTTGAAGAAGCCGCTAAGCGCGATCATCGCAAACTTGGTCGCGAGCTTGATTTATTCCACGTACAAGAAGAAGCTGCGGGCTCAGTATTTTGGCATGCCAATGGCTATATCATCTATCGCGAAATCGAAAACTATATCCGTCGCAAGCTAGAAAAGCATGGCTATATCGAGGTTAAGACTCCGCAAATGATCGACAAAATTTTATGGGAAAAATCAGGCCACTGGGAAAAATTTCGCGAAAATATGTTTATTTGCGAAACCGAAGAAAGAATGCTTGCAATCAAGCCCATGAATTGTCCAGGTCATATTCAAATTTTTAACCAAAACCTTAAATCTTATCGCCAATTGCCTTTGCGCATGGCCGAATTTGGCTGCTGTCACCGCAATGAGCCATCTGGCTCGCTGCACGGCATTATGCGAGTACGCAGTTTTGTACAAGATGATGCCCATATTTTTTGCGAAGAACATCAAATCAATCAAGAAACCATCGCCTTTTGCGAGCTTTTAAAAGAAGTATATACCGATTTTGGTTTTGACAATATTATTGTAAAATTTTCAACCCGTCCTGAAAAACGCGCAGGCTCTGATGCCACGTGGGACAAGGCCGAAAAAGCCCTCGAAGATGCAGTTAAAGCAGCCGGTTTAGATTATAAAATCAACTCTGGCGAAGGCGCATTTTATGGCCCCAAACTAGAATTCACGCTTGTTGACGCCATAGGTCGCCACTGGCAATGCGGCACGCTGCAAGTTGATTTTATCTTGCCAGAGCGCCTAGACGCCAGCTATATCGCCAGTGACGGCACCAAAAAACGTCCTGTGATGTTGCACCGCGCAATTTTAGGCAGCCTAGAACGCTTTATCGGCATCTTAATTGAAAATTATGCCGGAAAAATGCCGTTTTGGCTTGCTCCAACTCAAATTGTAGTGGCAACCATCACTAATGAATCTGATGAATATGCTAAACAAGTTCTTGCACGCTTAAAACAAGAAGGATATAGGGTGGCACTAGATTTGGATGCGCAAAAAATTGGCGCTAAGATTAGGGAGCATTCTCTTAAAAAAGTGCCGTATATTTTGGCGGTGGGTAAAAATGAGGCGGCAAATAATACGGTTGCGGTGAGAAAATTGGGTGAAGAGGGGCAGAAAATCTTAAAAATTGAAGAATTTATTAAGATCTCAAAAAAATAAATACCAATTGCAATAAAAAAAAATCTCTATAAATTTGATTTTTCTAAATAAAACTCACACATTTAATGTTTATGTCACAAGAACAAATGCAAAAAATCTTCAACGCTGTCAACGAATATTGTGCTGCTAATCACAATTTTAACTTTGATCCAAAAAATCCAATTATCCGCCTTCACGAGCCTACTTTTAGTGCTGAAGAAATCAACGCATTTCTGGCTCCGATGCTTACTACTCACGTCACCATGGGCAAAGAAGTTCGTAAATTTGAAGAACAATATGCGCGCGAATTTGGTCACAAATATGGGGTATTTAACAATTCTGGATCTTCGGCCAATTTATTGGCGGTTTCGGCTATAAAAAATCCGGCCACAACCAACCCACTTCAAGATGGTGATGAGGTTATCGTGCCTTCTCTTTCTTGGTCTACAACCGTTTGGCCTTTGATTCAGCATAATTTGATTCCAGTTTTAGTCGATTGCGATCCAAAAACTTTTAACTTCGATTTAAATAAACTCGAAGCTGCAATCACTCCTAAAACCCGCGCTATAATGCTGGTGCATGTTTATGGCAATCCTTGTGATATGGATGCCTTAATGATGATTGCCAAAAAACACAATTTACAAGTAATTGAAGATTCGTGCGAATCTATGGGTGCATACTACAAAAACAAGGCTGTAGGCACTTTTGGACGGGTGGCAACTTTTAGCTTTTATTTTTCGCATCATATCACCACTCTTGAAGGTGGTATCTGCGTGACTGACGATTTTGAGCTTGCCGAAACCATGCGTATCATGCGCGCACACGGTTGGACACGTGAAGCGGATAGCCATCCAGAATATATGAAAAAATATCCAGATATTGATCCACGCTTTATCTTTGTTAATTTAGGATATAACCTACGAGGCACCGAATGTCAAGCCCGCATGGGACAAGTGCAATTACCAAAATTGGCTGGTTTTGTAAATAAACGTCGCGAAAATGTGGCTTTATATTTTAAAAAATTACAAAAATATTCCGATATTTTTGATTTTCAGCAAGAGACTGCTGGCGCGCGTTCAAGCTGGTTTGGATTTTCAATTATCCTTAAACCAAATTGCAAATTTAAAGTTAAAGAAATTTCTACTTATCTAAAATCAAAAAATATTGAAAACCGCCCTGTGATTGCAGGAAATATCGGCAATCACCCTGTGATGAAAATGTATAAACATGTAATGTCGGGCGATCAATCAGCTTCAAACAATATCATGAAAAACGCTTTTGCGCTAGGATGCCACCAGCATATGGATGAAGCGGCGATTGATTATGTTTGCGGGCATATTGATGGGTTTATTAAGAATTATAAATCTTAATCAATTTATAGCTGATTGCTTTTATATCTAAAACAAAACTGCAAAATCACTTTTGAAAAATTAATATGAAAAAAAAAGTTCTAATCTGCGGCGCAACCGGATTTATTGGTCGCAATATGGTGGGATATTTTGCCAAAAAACCCGAATTTGAGGTTCATGCCGTACGGTTCAATCGTGAAGAATATGCAATGCCAAATGTCACCTGGCATAAAGCTGATTTACGGGATCCCGTGCAAATTGAAAAAATTATCGCCGGCACCGAAATCATAATCCAAGCAGCCGCAACCACTTCGGGCGCTAAAGATATTGTCACCAAGCCTTTTATCCACGTCACCGACAACGCGGTGATGAATTCATATTTATTTCGCTTAGCCTTTGAACACAAAGTTAAACATGTGTTGTTTTTTTCTTGCACGGTGATGTATCAAAGCAGCGATAAAGCTCTAAAAGAAACTGATTTTGATGCTAATAATGAGTTACATCCACGCTATTTTGGTGCCGCCAACACTAAATTATATCTCGAAAAAATGTGTGAATTTTATTCACGCATTTCTGAAACAAAATATACTACAATCAGACATTCTAATATTTTTGGACCTCATGATAAATATGATTTGGATCGCAGCCACTTTTTTGGCGCCACAATCACTAAAGTCATGAAAGCTCAAGATAAAATTTCAGTATGGGGAACGGGCGAAGAAGAGCGCGATTTGCTTTATGTTGATGATTTGTGCAAATTTGTAGATTTAGCCATCAAAAATCAAAAAGAAAAATATCGCCTTTATAATTGCGGACTTGGCGCCGCCAATTCAGTTTTAGATGTGGTAAAAAAAATCATCAAAGCTTCGAAAAAAGATTTAAAAATTGAGCATGATTTAAGCCAACCGACAATTAAAACCAGCTTATTTTTAGATTGTTCTTTAGCTGAAAAAGAACTGGGGTGGAAGCCAGAAATTTCACTAGAAGAGGGAATTGAAAAAACAATTAAGTGGTGGAGCAATAATATTGATCCGAATACATTGAAATTGAAATAATCTATAAGGATTGCGTTTTTTTGCTTGCATCACTTCACTATAAACCGACAGTAAAAGCCTATACATACAATAAAAACATGGCCCAAAACAATACCGAAAAACAAATCATTAAACTTATCTCTGATCTCAAAATCCCTTTCTGTGGCCGTTATATACAAGATTTAGATACTAACAAAAAATTTTACATTTCACAATTTGCCAATATAAGCATTTCAGGAATTGGTCCCGTATTTTACATGAATAACCGAGGAGAAATTTTTACAATTCTCCAAAGAAGATTTAAAGATAATTTTCAATGGTGGTTTCCGGGTGGGTATGTTGAGCTGCCACCCTCCTCTGCCACTTCAGAGATTGCGCATAAAAAGACAAAAATAAATTTTCCTGATTATCAAAAACTAAAACTTAGCACAATTGATGAATATTATCAAAATACCTTTAAATATAATGATTGGCAAAAGGCAAAAATTGAAATTAATGATTATAATTTTGTTCGCAAAAATTTTAAAAAACATAAAATAAATTGGCCAAAACAAATTGATTTTAATTGGCAAGAAGCCTGGGAACGCGAGGTTCTAGAAGAAACAGGAATTGATTTAAAGAAATTTAAAGATCGCATTACCTTCGATTTTAAATTTAATAAAACTTTGATGATTGGCGCCGAAAAAGATCGTTTAATCAATATTGACGGCAAATTTGCAAGCTGGCTCGGGATTTTAAAAACCGCCCCCAAAACCACGCCGGATAGTGAAACTGAAGAATTAAAATGGGTGAATTTAAAAGATATAATTTTTGATAAGAAGAAAAAAAATTATTTTACTGAAGGAAGAATTGTTAATCTCTACGCCGTCACGTTAATTGAAGAAAGTTTAAATGAAATTGTGAATTATTTTATAAAATTAACTTCCAAAGTAAAAAATGAAGCTTCAGACTCTAATCTGTCTATTTTCAATAGCTGGCAAAATATACAAATTACTATTTGGCAAAAATTCAAACAAATTGAGAATTTAAATATTAATAAATTGCAATATGTAAAAAAACTTCTAGAATTTAAGTCAGGAAACCTTGATATTGCAAAAAATATTTGCGGTAAGGATGGAAAAATTTTCTTCCACATTTTTTACAATTCTGCAATTTTTTTTAGAAAAAATAATCTTGAAAATAAACAGGATTTTATTGCTTTAAATAATTATTTAGAAAATGAATTTTTACAAAAATAAAAAAGTTTTAGTCACTGGTGGCACCGGTTTGATTGGCCGCCCACTTGTTGATTTGTTGGTCAAAGCCAGAGCTGATGTCACAATTGCTTCACTTGATGAACCAAGTCGCGCCCCTCAAGGCATAAAATTTAAAAAAACTGATTTACGTGAATTATCCTCCTGCCTAGAAGTTTGTAAAAATCAAGAAATAGTCTTTCAACTTGCCGGAATCAAAGGCTCACCAAAAATGTGTGCCGAAAAACCAGCTAGTTTTATGGTGCCAACAGTTATGTTCAGCTTTAACATGATGGAAGCCGCTCGCAGGTGCCAAGCTGAAAGATTTTTATTCACTTCATCAGTTGGAGTCTATTCACCAGCTGAGGTTTTTTATGAAGATGACGTATGGAAAACTTTTCCATCACCAAATGATCGCTTTGCCGGCTGGGCTAAAAGAATTAGCGAGCTTCAGGCCGAAGCCTATAAAATTGAACATAGTTGGGATAAAATTTCAATCGTACGTCCAGCCAATGTTTACGGGCCTTTCGACAATTTCGATCCAGCTAATGCCATGGTCATCCCCTCATTAATTCATCGGGCATTAAGCGGAGAAAATCCTCTCACCGTTTGGGGTGATGGATCCCCAATCCGCGATTTTATTCACGCTCGTGATGTTGCGCGAGGCATGATGCTAGCGGTTGAAAAAGGAATTAACGAACCCATAAACCTAGGAAGCGGAAGCGGAGTTACCATCAAAGAAGTTGCGGAAGCAGTGGCAAAAAATGTACCGACTGGCGCAGTTGAAATCGTTTGGGATAAAGATAAGCCCGCAGGCGATAAAAAACGCCTGATGGATATGACGCGCGCCAAATCTTATGGCTTTGAGTGCGAGATTTCGCTTGAGGATGGTATTAAAGAGACAATTGAGTGGTATTTGAGTAATAAAGATCAGTTGAATAATCGTTATAATGCATTTACTGAAAAAAACTCATCCAGTAAAAATTAATATGATAGATCACAAAAATCGAAATCATCGCAAAGTCGCACTAATTACAGGCGCAAGTCGTGGGATTGGCGCCACTACTGCTTTGCTTTTTGCTAAAAATGGTTATGATATTGTTATCAATTATTTAAAAAATAAAAAACAAGCGGAAGAAACTGCCAAACTAGCACAAAAATCAGGTGTCACAACTCTTGTGATAAAAGCTGATTTATCCAATGAAGATGAAATCGTTAAAATGTTTAAAACTGTCGAAGAAAATCTTGGAAAAATCAGCGTTTTAGTCAATAATGGTGGTATTAGCGGTGGCATCAAACCAATCGAAGAAATTGATTTTGATTATTTAGAAAAAATCTATAAAACAAATGTATTTGGCACTTTTATTTGTTGTCGCGAGGCATTTAATCAAATGAAAAAATCTGGAGGATCAATTATCAACATTTCTTCTCTAGTTGCTAAAAATGCAGGATTTAAAATGTCAGCTTATTCTTCTTCAAAGGCTGCAATCAGCAATTTAACAATCGGACTTTCGAAAGAAATGGCCGAATTTAATATTCGTATAAATGCCGTCTCGCCAGGCGTAATTGATACAGATACTCATAAAGAAATTTCGCCCGAAAGATTAGTGCATTTAAAAAATTCTATTCCATTAAAAAGAATGGGAAATACTGAAGAAATTGCTGAAGTTATTTTATGGCTTGCTTCTGATAAATCGAGCTACGTAACTGGATCAATTATAGAAATAACAGGAGGAAAATAAGATGGAAACACGTTTAAAACAATATAACGAAAGAGGATATATCATAATAGATGATTTTTTACCCACCGAAATTGCTGAAGAATTAAATAAAATGTATGTAAATCAAAAAGAATGGGAGAAAATTGACCAAGTTCGCGAAACGCATTATCAACATGTATTTGCTACTAAATCCCCTCTGCTTCCTAAAGGTGACGAATTTTATATAGCAAGATTTGACAGAGCACGCGATCTAGAAAAAAATTTGCGGCTAGATGAGATTTATAAACAATATTTTATTCCTCAACTTGAAGAATTCGCAGGCAAATTAAAAGCTTTTGACGTTAGATGTTATCAATTAAGTCCTGGGGATTTTTATCGCTCACATATTGATGATTATGCTGGATCAATTGGTTGTGTTTATTATCTAAACAAAAGATGGATATGGGATTGGGGTGGTTTGCTCCATGTTAATTCTTACGAAGAAAATGAAGATTTTGTCGAGACAATCTTTCCTAAATTTAATCGCATTGTTTTGCTTGATCACAAAAAATTTAAATTTCCGCATTTTGTAAGTGTGGTCAGTGAATATGCTAGGGAAGCACGATATTCAATTGTTTCGTTTAATGGATAATATTTTTGTTTCAATACATCTTAATAGCAACAGGCCTCAAAATATAACATCATTGATAAAAAATATTGAGCAAACCGCTAGCAATCCTTCACAAATCGAGATTATAATTAATATCGATGATGGAGATAATGAATCTGAAAACACCATTAACAATCTAAAAGAAACTTCTCTAGTTAAAATTTTATATATTAAAACCAATATTATCAAATCTTTTAAAGATATTTGGAAACCCTATAACGAATTATTAAAACTCACCAACAAAGATGCCGAATTTATTTCTTTATTTAGCGATGAATTTCGCTTTAAAACCAAAGGTTGGGACGATATCTTAAAAAAATATATTGCATATTATGAAGATAATATTTTTTATCTGAGACTTTCTAATTATCGGTTTCGCAATTATAGTGATTTTTGGGAATGTATTTTTGCACCCGACAGCTTGGCATTTTATACTAAAAAGTGGCTAGATACTATCGGTATGTGGTGCCCTTGTACTGGCCCTGATAGCTGGCAAAGTTTGGTTTCTTTTTATCTAATCAAATCGAGAAAGTTTGATCATATTCAATATTGTCGCAGTATTACTGAAAATTTCATCGAAATTAATGGCGAAGGCGCTGGAGTTGGATTATCACGACTTAAAGCAAGACAAAGAAATATCGATAACGTAGATCTTTGGTTTGAAACCGTTTCGCATAAAATGCAAGAAAAAGCCAAATATGCTGCCGCCAAATTGCAGGCCGAGATAATTATGCATAAATCAAATTTTTTAAACAAAATCTCACATAATTTTACTACCAACAGAAAACCTCCAACTATCACCAACATAGAACCAAAAAATCTTAGCTATCAAAATAATAAAGAAAAAAAACAATTAGAGTTTCTTTACAACAAAGAGATTATTTATAAGATAAACTATAAAATAAATAAATTCACCTTAACTCTAAAAAATAATTTACGTAAAATAAATTATCCTTATTATGCTGGAGGTGGCGAAGAAAGCTTTAGAACCAACCTTATTGATCTCTTGTACACTTATTCTAGAATTAGAAAATATGGAGATTTTGGTTATAAAAAATTGATAAATTTAAAAACTCCTCAATTTATCAAAACATATAGATTAAATAAAATATGGAGCATAATCAAAAATTTATTAAAAGTTCTTCAATTATTTCTGTTATTTTCATTAAAACTTACTTATAGTACAAAATATTATCGCTATTTCAAAAGAAAATTAACCAAATATGCTAAAAAATATCAATGATCTATACCCAGACGAAAAGGCAACTTTAATACGTCAAGAATTTCAAAAAAAATCACGATTTCAAGAAATTTTTAACGATGATAAATCTCAAGCTACAATTGATTGCCATGAATTTTATCAAAAATTTCATTCTCAAATTACTAGATTATTAGTTGATAAAAAAATAGTTACAAAAATTGATTATCCTCTAGAAAACCTGCATTTACATCTTTCTCAAGAAATGCTTGATTATAATTTTAACGATGGAGTTAACAAAATAAGCACATTTTTTTATGATAATGATCAAGAATTTTATGAGACTTATTTAAATTTTATAAAAGATTTCTTAGCAAAAAAATTTGATTTTGATTTCTATTTTCAGGCGACCCCAACTATAAGAATTCATTGTCCAAACGGAAAAAATTCTCATCATTATCCTCGCTATCATACCGATATTGGTTATGGCCATCCTGTGCCAGAAATTAATTTTTGGCTCTCGCTTACCAAACCTTACGATCCACAGAAACATGGCTTTCGATTAATTGATCTCGAACAATCCTTAAAAATTTACAATAATTATGATTATCACTTTGAAAATATAATAAATGACGCAATAAACAGCCAAGAATTCAACAAAAATTGCGATAAAATATCTAAACAAGCCGATAATAAAGAAGGTGAACTTTTAGTTTTTGACTCACGCTGCTTTCACAGTGGCGAGCCATTGATTAATCATACAAGAATTTCAATGGATATTCGTATCATTGCTGTTGAAGATTTTAAAAACTTGCCTATAGTCTATCAAGGAGCAGGAAGAAAAAAAATTATTTTTGCTCCAAGCTTTTGTTATCATGAATTAAGCTCAAAACAATTGTAAATATGTCTTATCAAAATGTTCTAAATACTCTTGCTGCAAATAAACCGATTTTTGATATAAAATACGGAATCCTAAGCGCACCGGTTCGTCACTGTTTTATGATTGCCACCGTTTGGTATTTAAAAAAACAAAGTCCTAAATTACACAATATTAATATTTTAGAAATTGGTTCATGGTTGGGAGCCTCCGCCTTGTCCTTTGCTCAAGGCCTAAAAGAGTACAATAACTCTAACGGCACAATTACATGCATAGATGCTTGGAAGCCTTTTTTTGATGAAAAACAGAATAACGACGATGTTCATAAAAATATGCAGGCTTTACTAGGATCAGATATCGCCTATAATATTTTTAACCATAACATCGAAACTATTCCTGCAACCATTAAATGCCAGCACTTAAGAGGAAATAGTGAGAATATTATGCCGATGTTAAAACCAGAGCAATTTGATATCATTTTTATTGATGCCGACCACACTTACGAACCAGTTAAAAAGGATATCTTAAATGCCATCCCTCTCATAAAAAATGGGGGAATTATCTGCGGAGACGATTTAAACTTGCAAATGTTTGAGTGCGATCAAAATCTAGCTAAAAAATCTGGTGATAAAGATTTTATTAAAGATAATAAAACTGGACGCAATTTTCATCCTGGAGTTACTCTAGCGGTAGATGAAATCTTCGGAAAAGTCTCTGCATATGGAGGATTTTGGGCTATACAAAAATCAGATAAAGAATGGACAATTCCTAGCTATAAAAATATGCCAATAATTTATCCGCAACATTTACCAAATGAGGCTTTAGAAAAAGCTAAAGACCATATTAATGACATTGAGATTAAATAATGCTAGCTTCTATTCAACTAAACAGCAATCGCCCTCAAAATATCTCTGAATTCATTAAGAATGTAGAAGATACAACAACAAATCCAGATTTAATAGAAATTATTTTTCACATCGATAACGATGATAGTGAATGTCAAAATCTGCTTGATAAACTAAAAATTACCTCAAAAGTTAAAATAAAATATTTACAAACTGACATTATAAAAGGCTATAAAGATTTGTGGAAACCTCTAAATGAAATTTTAAAATTAACCGATCCTAAAGCTTATTTTGTTACAAATTTTAGTGATGAGTTTCGCTTTGAAACTAAAGGCTGGGATGATATTTTAAAAAAATATATTGGATATTATGAGGATGATATTTTTCGAATCAGACTTTCACGCTATCGCTTTAGAAATTATACCGATTTTTGGGAATGTATTTACGCCCCCGATAGTTTAGCATTTTACACAAAGAAATGGATGGATACAGTTAACATGTGGTGTCCCTGTCTAGGACCAGATAGCTGGCAGCAATTAGTAGCATTCTACCTTATCAATTCCAGAAAATTTGACCATATTCAATATAATCGAGATATTGCTGAATCTTTCATTAAATTTAGTGGAGAAGGAGCGAGCGTAGGACTAACCGGTGAACAGGCTAGACGCAGAATCAAAGATAACGTGGATCTATGGTTTGAAACAGTTTCTTGTGAAATGCAAGAAAAGGCTAAATATGCCGCAGCAAAATTGCAAACTGCGATTATTATGCATAAAAATTATGATGGTAAAAAAATATCTCGTAACTTTACCGCAAACAGAAAATCTCCGTTATTTGATAATAAAGATTTTGAAAATATAAGTTACAAGGATAATCCCCTTAAAAAACAAATTGAGTTTTTTTATAATAACAACTTGTTTTATCAAATAAGTTATAAAATTAATAAATTTTGGCTTTTTATAATCAACAATATAAGAAAACCAAATTATGGTTATTATGCCGGGGGTGGTCAAGAATGCTTTAGAAAAGATTTTGTAAGCCAATTAAATGTCTATTTTAGGATGAGAAGGTATGGCGTTTATACTACTAATTATAGTATATTAAAAAAACCCAATTTTGTTAAAAAATATAAGCTAGGATTATTCTGGATACTATCTAAAACAATCTTGTTTATCGCAATATTATTTATCAACAAAATTAATAATATCTTGCGCAAAATCGGAATAAATATTGGCAATCTTTCTACGCAATATAAATTCTTAAAAAAGAAAAAATTATTTAATAATTCATATCCTAATTTCGTTTGGTCACTCCAAAAAACATATTTAATTGCTCGAGATATCATTAACAAAATATCTCTTAGGCGAAGCTCAATAATATTCTACACAAAAATCATTGGATTTTTCTTAAAAAGAGAAATCCTTAAATCTCTACCGCGAAATTTAAGGATAAAATTATTAAAATCTTTGTTTTTTTCTTTTTCAAAAAAGAAACTGATTGAATGCAATCGAGAAATCGCAAATTTCTGGTTTCGAGCCGGCTATGCTGATGAAATGGCAGAAATTCTTAAAATTACTTTAGATTATAAATTCAGCCCAGAATTGATGTATAATTATTTCGGCTGCCTCCTTTTTACTTCTCCTTCAAATTATACTCATAAAAAATATATTGAGTCAATGCTACATTATACGGATAAGTTTATTCCTTATAACAAAGAAGGAAGTTTTAGAGTTAAAGATCTTAACCCAAACAAAAAATTAAAAGTGGGATATATTTGCCATTTTTTTTCTAATAACATCTCTCAGCAAAGTATATGGCCATGGATATCACATCATGATAAAAACAATTTTGATATTTATGTTCTAAGTGACGATGCTAAAGCGGGAGTCATAGCAAATGATCCGCAAAAATATGAAGAATTCAAAAAATCGGTAAATTTTATTGATACTTCTCATTTCGATTCCAGTCAATTTTGTCAATTTATAATCGATGGTAAATTTGATATTTTATTAGAACTGAATGGTTATTGCGATTTTAACCGTTATATTGAAATTAACCAAAGAATAGCACCAATTCAAATTAGCTTTTATAATATATCTGGCCCTACTGGGATTAGGGGAATTGATTATATACTGCATAATCCTAACATTAACACAGAAAATATTAAAAAATTCTACACAGAAAAATTTTATAGCTTAAATCATATTACTGCTACAAAAATCGGAGAATATTACCCTCAAGTTAATGAGGCTCCTTTTCTTAAAAATGGTTATATTACTTTTGGTAGTTTTGGCGCAAGTCATAAGGTAAGCAGAGATAGCATAAAATTATGGTGCAATATACTAAAAAAAGTACCTAATTCTAAAATATTTATTAAGGCCGGAGCTTTTTATGACAAAGACATAATAAAAATATTTAAGAAAAATTTTGCCAAAAACAATATTTCTGGGAACAGAATTAAAATTGAAGGTTTCGAACCGCATAAAGAAATGCTAAAAAAATACCATGAAATTGATATAGCACTTGATACAATTCCTTATTGCGCTGGCACTACAACCGTAGATGCGCTTTATATGGGAATTCCAGTTATAGCACTAAATGGAGAAAGACTTTGCTCACAACATGCTAAAATGATACTAGGTTCAATTAATCATACCGAGTTATTAGCATATAGCGAAAGTGAGTATTTTCAAAAAGCTGTAGAGTTAGCTAATGATAAAGAAAGAATCATAAATTATAGAAAAAACCTACGAGCTGAATATAATTCTTCAAATATGAATAATGTAAATGGTTTTATTAAAGATTTAGAGAATAGCTATAGAAGTATGTGGAAAAAATTTTTGGAAACTAAAATTAATTCGCCGCTGCGTAAAGCATAACTTCTTCAGGAAAAATATAAAATTGATCCACGCTAAATTTATAACCAAGGTTAAGAGAATCTATAAATT
>JACCDV010952759.1_pt1 | contig 27221 bp, 36 predicted proteins | sample 7446131 | NCBI WGS metagenome assembly JACCDV01 (sample SAMN15323448, study PRJNA562643) | freshwater metagenome | isolation source: river surface water | place: USA:Blue River Watershed | collected 2017-08-17 | reverse complement strand
GATGCATTTCGAAATCTTTCATATTGTGTTGAAGGTTCTATTATTTTTTGAATCGAAGATAAAAATGTCATAATATAAATAATTATGATATTTATTAATTGAAGATTTGCATTATTTGAATTATATATAGAAATAGACGATGTTCCTGTAATAGTACCAAGAATGATATTTAAAATTAATAATACATTGGATAATTGTTGATATTTATATGCATTTTTTTTATGACATTCGTGCAAAGTTAAAACTACTTGTTCATAATGAATTAACAATTCTTTACATTCGTGTAATTTCATTTCTTAGATATATTAGTTATCTTTAAATTGTATCAACTCAATATTTAATTCTTTTGATAATCGGTGAACTTGTTCTATATCTCGATAATCATGTTTATAAATTATTTTTTTAATATTACAAGCTGATAATAATTTGAGACAATTTTTACAAGGACTTGTAGTAATATATAATACTGTATCTTCAAATTTACTTTGAGAATATAGTAAAACATTCATTTCTGCATGAATTACTTTTTCATATATTTTTTCTCGTTGAGACCAATCTACATTATCATCTACACCAGAAGCAAATGAATTATAACCAGTTGAAATAATTCTTTTATCTTTAAGCGATACAAGTACACCTCCTACTTTATAATAATCATTACTTCGTAATTTAACTGCTTCCGCAATATTCATAAAATATTCATCCCAATTGGGACGTTTAGGAAAATTTAATTGATTATTTGTACCATATTTTTTACTTGCATAATCAAATGCCAAAGCGGCGTCTTGTTCACGTTTATATTCACCTAAATATTTTTTATTGCCATTTATATTAATAGTTGCATACCATTTGTTTTTTACTGTATCCCAGTAAACTCCAATATATTGAGAAAGCATTATAGATTAATAATATATAAATTTAAAAATCTTTTTAATAAATTTAAAAATCTTTTTAAAATATAAATGACATTTAGTTTAACTAATATATTACCACATATACCTAAATTACCAGAAGAAACAACAAAAACAGAAACAACAGAAACAAATGGGCAACGTGTTAAACTAATGGATGATGGAACCTATTTACCAGAATCTTGGGATTGTAAAATACCATATATTATAGATTCGAGTATTGTGTATCCAAATATGATTAAAAAAGCAATAGAATATGTAGAAACGGTGACGGATTATTCATTTATTCCACATACAAATGAATTAGATTATATCCGTTTTAGAAATAATTCTATGTGCTCATCTAGAATAGGGAAATCATACGGAGAAAACATAATAAATATAAGTCAGTATTGTCCTTTATCATCAATTATACATGAAATAGGTCATGCTATTGGTTTAGAACATACATTAACACGTACTGATCGAGACAAATATGTTACTATATTACCAGATAATATTGAAAACGGACATATGCATAATTTTCGTTCATCATTACCGTGGTTAGTTTTAGGCGATTTTGATTACAACTCCTTAATGATGTATAATCGTTATGCGTTTAGTAAAAATGGAAAGCCTACAATCGAATTGAAACAAAAATTGGATTATAAAGTTGGTGGCAATGACAGATTTTCAAATAATGATATTTTAAATATAAATCACAGAGCAAAACAAAAAAACTGCTTACGTAAATCAAAACAAGCTCCTTGTAAAGATACAGATATTATATTTTTTGATGGTAATACAATTAATACCTGGATTGGTGTGAATGGTTTATTCTATAAAGTTTCTAATACATTATATCATAGTTATAATTTATATAGTGATACTAATGTAAAAATTAAATTTAACAATAATAAATGGGAAATTTATGATGGTAATGATATATTAGCATATTCAACTACAAAAGACTTGTTCAATACTAAATGGTATTTGTTTAATATTAATACAAAAACATTTGAAATAGTAGAAGAAGCTAAAATGAGTAAAACTGATTGTGATACGAAAGACTTGACTAATTATTCCGAAAACACTGATACTGACAATGAAAACAAAATATTAAAATTTATCAAATCTAATTTATTACTTATTATAATTACACTTGTCATAATTTTACTACTTAGTATATTTGTACTGATATACAAAAATGTTATGAAAAATGTTGCAAAAGTAGAAATTGGTGATAATATATTGTAGCTAAATAATTACTTGGAATTTTTAAATTTTTTATACATAAATTCATTTTTTCTATCAAAAATAATTTTATCTTTTTTCTTTGAATTCCCATGCCAAATTTTAATTAAACTTGCCTTTGGTTTTGGTGTTATGGAGATTCCTGTAATGTCATTTAAATTTTCTTTAGTAAAATATTCACCAATTAAAGACATTGTTAATTCCATCCATAGGTCATATGCATATTGTTTTGGAATTTTTATAGACCATTGACCGCCATTGATATTTTCTGGTTCTTCCCATAAAGGAAAAACATTTTGTCTCATAAAAAATAACATACCATTGTGTAAATAATCAAAATTATTGAAAAATGACCAAAAGTCTTCTACGGTGTGAAATTCCCATAGTTTTTGATAACTTTTTTTGGTCCAGTCTTTTTCAGTTGTTTCATGATAATATAATACCCACGGTTGTATTTCATGAGACATTATTTTTTATTTAAAAGATTATTTTTAAATTCTATTCTTCTAACCATTTTATATTGTTCAATGTCCATTTTATAAGTTGTGATAGCGTATCTTCAAAACTTCTCTCAATTTTAAATCCTAATTTTGATAATTTATCACCATTTAAACCATATGATAAGTCATGACCTTTTCGTGACTCATCAAATATAGACATTTTATATTTTAATTCTTTATCCATAATTTTTGCTATTAATTGTGCTAAACTTAGATTATCTATTTCAATTTGTCCAGCAATATTATAAGTTTCGCCAATTTTTCCATTTTGTATAAGAAATAAAACAGCTTTTGCTACATCATCAACATGAATATAAAAACGTGTACCGGCCGTTTTACCGTCTGGATAACAATGGATTGGTATAGTTTTATCATTTAATAAATAGCTCATTACTTTTGGTATAAATTTTTCAACGTGTTGAGTATTTCCATAAACATTCATACAATTCACAGACATATAAGGGATAGAATATGTATTGGCATAACTTAACCCTATCATTTCTGAAGCACTTTTACTTGCACTATAAGGATTTCTTGGATTATGACGTGATTCTTCTGTAAATAAAACAGCACCTTGTTCTAAATTACCATAAGTTTCATCTGTACTAAATAGAAAAAAGAAATCTAATTGTTTTAATGTTCTAGCATATTCTAATATATATACAGTACTCATAACATTATTATGTATACATTCAGGGGCATTTGCTATAGAATTATCTACATGACTTTCTGCTGCCAAATGTAATATAATATTAATATCTTTCAAAAGTGTTTTTATTCCGTCTGATATTGGTATAATTAAATCCCAAGTAATAATATGAATTCTTGGATTATACATAATATCTTTAACACGTTCATATCCTTTCGTACTATAATTTAATTTATCAATAATATAAATATTATAATCTGTATGTTCAAGTAAATATTTTGCTAAATTTGAACCAATAAATCCACAACCACCTGTTATTAAAACATTTTTAACCATTTATTTAAAAATATTTTAAAAAAAATAAAAAAACAACGTAATACGTAATTACTTACAGAAGACGAGGTAAAACATATTTGACAGCAAGTACCAAAAGTGCAACATTGGCAACCAATCCCATAGTTGGGTCTGCTAAAGCTGGTGCCAAAGACTTAACAACAGGAACCATTGATACAGCACGTTCTAAAACTCGGTAAGTCATAGATGCCATAACAAGAGCGGATAAGGCAACGATTTTTAATTCTGCGGATGAAAGAAGCATAATTTATAATATATATTATAATAAGAAAAAAATAATGAAAGATATATTGGCAATTGTTCCTATAAGAAAAGGAAGTATGCGTATACAAAATAAAAATACTCGTTCATTTGCAAATGATACCAATTTATTGGAAATTAAATTAAAAACTTTATTAAATATTGACAGAATTGATATAATCGTAAATACAGATGATGAAAAAGCAATTCATATTGCTAAAATGTTTAATATTCCAATTCATCATCGTGACCCGTATTATGCTAGTTCCGAATGTACAAATTCAGAATTTTTTCATCATATTGCGCAAGTATCTCCCCAAGATTATAAATATCTTATGTATGTACCAGTCACATCACCATTAATAAAGGAAAAAACTATTAATAAAGTAATTGATGAATTTTATAAAAATAAAAATGAATATGATAGTATAAATACTACAACTATAATACAACATCATATGTGGTTGGATGGTAAACCATTAAATTATAATCCAGAAGATTCACCAAATTCACAAAATTTACCAAAAATACATGCATTAAATTATGCTGTAAATATTATTCCAAGAGAATTGATGATTCGGAGAAAAAATGTAATAGGTTATAAACCTAAATTTTTTGTTTTAAATCAATATGAAGGTATAGATATTGATAATTGGTTTGATTTTCAAATTGCAGAATTTTTATACAAAATTCAATAGTTGTTTTAAAATGTCTTTCCAATTATTTTGAAAATGTATTGCTTTATCATCAATATAATATTTTGCTCTAGGTTTAAAATGTGTAATATCTTTTATATATTTCAGCATATCATATTTTTTTAACCAATCTGTTATTAATTGTTTGCCAGTTAATCCACTTACTAATGGTCTATCTGGAAGACACTTTGAAGAATAAATAATAATATTATATTTTTTTGATAATTGTTCTATCGCATCAAATGCACCATTAATTGGTTGTCCATAACATGTACCATCACCATAACCATTAAACTCGTGTATCACTCCATCAAAATCAATTGCTATATTATTAGAATCTTTTTGACAATTTGGTGGAACATTGACATCACACAATGAATGGTCATAATCTCCATTTTCACAGGTAGAACAAATAATATTTTCTTCTAAATATATTGGTATATTTTTTATCATTGGTGGATTTAGACCATTTGTATAAGAATAAATAAGTTGATAATAAAGCATGCCAGATAATATTTCATGACTATGATAATATATACAATCAGATACTAATTGTATAATTTTATCTGATAAATTTAACTTTCTTTTTGCTGTAATTAAAACAGATTCAAATCCTAATGCTATTGCTTGATTTAATCCATTTTCTATAGAACGACTTGATTCAGAACCAATTGAACATGAATTCCCAATTACCATAGTTTCATCCGGTTTAAGACTTCTTGATACTAAATTTAACCATGTTGACCACATATTTTCAAATGAAACATCACCAATAATAGATGTTGTTGTAATTGATGAACCTAATGTAAATGCATGTTTATCTGTTTGACGACTTATATCAGCTGCTAAATGAATACACAACCCATTATTACCTCCGTTGGCAATAAATATAATGTTTTTTTTTTCATTAAAACAATCCTGTAATTGTTGCCATTCCTTCATAGTAATAATATTATATAATTTTTGTTCGATATTTTCAAAATTAACAATATGATTTGACATTATCTTATAGTATATTAAAATTTAGTTTCTTCAAACACATTCTTTAAACCTATTGGATTAATGACTTTGATGTGAACATGTGGAAAATATTGTTTTACATAATTTTTAAATCTAATCCATCTTTCAACTAATTGATTTAATTGCCAATCACATTTATCTTGTTCAATTAAATGTTCATATGAATGTTTTGTTGTACAATCGCACCCAACAAGTATAATTTCTGTAAATCCAAGATATATTAAGATTTGACAAGATGCTAAACTTATAGAAACCCCATCAAAACCATTCATAATTGGATCAATGTGCCATGTATGATTTGGATCTTCGTGGTCTATGCCAAAATTAATATTATATGTTAAAAACCCTAGTTGTTTGGCTTCATCTTCATTAATTTGTGTTTCACTAATATCAACACCATATTCTAAGCGATATTGTGGATGTTTAAAACTCTCATTTATAGTTGTATTGGTAAATTTTATACATGATTGTTTTAATTTTGGTAGATTTTCTCTTATTGGTTTTTCAGATGGAGTCCTGTGTATAAGAGTATTTAAATCACCAGACCAAAAATACAAATCTAAATCTTGACATTCCTCATGTATGATAACTCCATTAACTCCTGATTTATAATATTTTTTTGGTATAGTTGTAACATTAAAATTATTTAATGAAGGACCGGGTGCCATTAAAACAACTTTTTGATTTTCATATTTATTTTTTAATAAATTCAGGAAATTAAAGCGCATTTTTGTTTTAACAGTTTCATACATTTTTTCAGAATGTTGTTTTAGTTTTTCTTGATTTGATAATAGTTCTTGGCATTTTAAAACAATTTTTTCATATGGAACGATTATATCTTCTAATTTATCATCTATATCTTTATCTATAGTTTCTTCCTGAATAACACATACTTGATTGGCTAATAAAAACATAATACGTAATAAATCATTTGTTTGGTCTTTTTTATTTTCATGATAATGTATATTGATTACAATTTTGGAACGATTTATTAAATCATATTTCTCTTGTCCCCATACTGGTTTATGTTCTGGATAATTTGGACAATATACATTTATATTTCTTTGTTTTAATTCTTCAATAATTCTTTTTCGTCTCTGAGACATTAAACCATAAAACAAAACATCAATATCTTTTTTAGCATTATGAACGTCGACTGTATTATATAATTGTTTCATATATGGTGAATATAAAAAAGGTTGATAAATTACATTTTTATTAATTAAAGCAATGCGTTCCATATTCGCTTGTGAATATTCCCACACTTGTGTTGCATTTTTAATTTTATCAATATATTTTTTGTTATTCATTCTTGAATTAATTGGTTCTAAATTATATATAATATATTTTGGCGGAATTCCGTTATCTTCTTCATCATGAGGAGATATTATAAAATGTAATATATCCTTATTTTTTGGGTCATACTTATCTTGATATTCAATATCAGGATAAATTTGTTTTAATTCATTAAAAATAATAAAAGTAAATTCTGAAATAATTTGATTTCCTTTTAAAACAATTATTTTTGACATTATTTATTATGAACTTTTTAAATTTTCTAAAAAATTCTTAGTTTCTACATATTTTTTATAACTTGCTTTGTTTAAATTCAAAAAATTTCTAAACAAGAGTACAACAAAATTAAAGATATGTTGTTTTCGGATATAAATTTTTTGAAGAAATATTTAAATCAAAATAATGAACTTCTTTCTAAATCCGCCGTTATAGATTATATTAATAACATATTTGAAATATCAACCGATATAAAAGAATGTATAAAGTTTTCATGTATTGTTGATATTATTCAAAAAAGATATTTTTTAAATAAACGATTATTATTATAATATATTGCCTAGTTGTTTAAAAGAAATAGGTCTTAATAAAAAAAGATATTCAGATGGGCAATATTGGTATGGGTTAAAACAAAAAAAGTCCGAAAAAAATGTCGAGATCGATAAAACTACAGATGAAATGGAACAAGAATTTGAAAAAAGACAAAAATTATATAATAAATTGCCTATTGAAATTATAACTATGACAGATGAATTGGAACAAGACAATCTTACTGAACAATAATTCTGTCTTTAGAAACAAGTCCAAGATTGATAATTTCTTGAATATCTTCTGGTTTAGCTCCTTGCATATTTAATTTATTTGGAAACATTTTACCAGATAAAGCACTACGCAATTGTGTGTGATAAATTGGTTTTTGGTTTTTATCAGGATTTAAAATATTACCAGACTTATCAAGTGGAGAACAACAAATTAATCTTTCAATAAAATTTTTATGATTTTTATTCAATTCTAATTCCCAAGGGTCATTATGTTTATTAAAATATTTATTAAAATGTTTTGTTCTATAAATAGACGGCTGGCAATTAATTTGATATAAATCAGAAAATTGTTCAAAAAGAAAGAAATCATCATCATTGATAAGAATTTTATCTTTTAAAGGATTGTATTGGGGTGCTAACCCAATATTACAAAGACCAATATTTTTTTGTTGATCCATCATATTAATTATTTCATTAAATTTATCTTCACGAAAAGTATCTAAAAGAAAAAAATCATCCAAAAGAAAAACAATATATTCATCTAAAATTGTTTTAGTAAAATTGTAAATATCTTTACTCCATTGTTTTATATTTTGCGTAGTTCCCATACTACGAAAGGTTATATTTTCTGGAAAATCTATATTTGGTCTATTAAATCCAAGAATAGTAACGTTATATTTTTTTGGTAAATATTTATTAAAAAAATAAAACACAATAGGTAAAATCCACATTGTTTTATCACAGGTTACCATAACGATATGAAATTTCATTTTTAATTTAAAAAAACATATATTTAAAATGAATAAAACCCACCAATTATATACTATTTATCAAGAGATGGAATGGTCATTGGATGATTGGGCTATACCAAAAGAATGTTTTGATAAAATTGTAGAAATATTACCGTTCAATAGTACTATACTTGAATTGGGTAGTGGTAGTGGAACAAAGATATTAAGTCAGTTTTATAAAATTATTTCTATTGAAACAGATACAAAATGGTTAAATAAATATAATTCAACATATTTACATATCCCATTTGATGACAATTATAAATGGTATGATATAAAGATTTTAAAACAAAAATTAGATAATTGTAATCAAACATATGATTTGTTATTAATTGATGGTCCAAAGGGATATCGAGATAAAATAATAGAACATTTAGAATTATTCAATCAAAATATTCCTTGGCTATTTGATGATACAATGGCAGAAGAACATATGAATACAGCAATCGTATGTTCAAAAAAACTAAATAAACAAATAGAAACGTTTGAATGTAAGCCAAATCCAAAAGCAGTTTATTGGAAAAGTGGTAAAAAATTTACCGTTCTTTTTTAAATATAAAAATCAACATATTAAAATAATGAATAATTTATCTCCAGATAAGAAATACCTTATAACGGGTGGTTCAGGATTTTTAGCAGAAGGTTTATTACAATATTTAACTAAAAATAATATAACAAATATAGCTTTATTAGCTCGTAATGAAGGGAATTTAATTAAAATGCAACAAAAATTTCCACATGTTGAATTAATAACTGGAAATTGTGCTGATCCAAAGATAATGTATAAAGCATTAGATAAAGTATCGGGGGTATTCCATTTAGCTGCATATAAACATGTTGGATTGGCGGAAAAATATCCATTGGAATGTATTCAATCAAATATTACTGCATCTATGACTCTTTTAGATTGTTCTCTTCATAAAGATATTAAATTAGATTTTGTAATTGGTATTAGTACAGATAAAGTGTGTCAAGTGAATGGGGTATATGGGGCAACAAAATATTTAATGGAAAAAATGTTTTGTGATTATGAGAAAATTAATAAAGATACAAAATATCGTATTGTACGATATGGTAATGTTTTATATTCAACGGGTTCCGTTTTATGTAAATGGAAACAATTAATTCAAGAAGGGAAACAAGTTATCATTACAGAACCATCAGCAACCAGATTTTATTGGACTGTTGAACAAGCAATTGAATTAATTATGAATTGTTTAGAAAATGCAAGAGATACCACACCATATATACCAGAAATGAAATCTATTAAAATGGGACATTTATTAAACGCAATGATTAATAAGTATTCAAAAGGTAAAGTAATTTCTATTAAAACAATAGGATTACAAAAAGCTGAAAATTTACATGAACAAATTCAAGATAATGGCCCTAAATCAAACGAGGTTGAACAATATAATTTTGAAGAAATTATGAAATTAATTTAATGATAATAATATAATTAAATAAAAAAATATGAAGATATTAATAACAGGTGGTTCTGGGTTTATAGGTTCACATTTAGTAAAATTTTGGCAATTACCCTATGTAGAAATTATTATTTTAGATGTTGAAAAACCGCCAGAACGATTAAGTGGATATAATTATACATTCATACAAGGAACGATAACAGACCGTAAAAAGGTTGCTAAATGTTTAGAAGGAGTTGATTATGTTTTCCATTTAGCAGCTAAAATTTCAGTTCCTGAATCTATGGATGACCCTTTAAAATATTATGCAACAAATACAATAGGTACTATTATTATGTTGGAAGAATCCGAAAAAGCACATGTAAAACATTTTATCTTTGCATCATCGTCGGCAAATTATGGTTTAGGGTTGAAAATTCCAAAAAAAGAAAAAATGAAATTAAATCCTAAATGTCCATATGCTTTCACAAAAATAGATGGTGAATATTTATGTGAAATGTTTCGTAAAGAAAGAGGAATGAAAACAACGAGTTTGAGATTTTTTAATGTCTATGGTGAAGGACAAAATCCAGATGTTCAATATGCGGCTGCTATTCCTAAATTTATACAACAATGTTTAAACAATGATACTATTACATTATATGGAGGTGAACAAACAAGAGATTTTATTTACGTAAAAGATATTGTTAAAGGTATGGTTTTTTGTATCGTTAATAATATTCAAGGTATTTATAATTTAGGTACAGGTAATAATATATCGATTGAAAATTTAGCATTATTGATAAAACGTTTAACAAATTCAGTATCCGTAATTCAATATTTAGATAATAGGGCAGGTGATGTACCAATTGGTTTAGCTTGTATGGAAAAGTTAGGAAAGAAAGGATATATATGTGATTATACATTAGAAGATGGCATACAAAGAGTTATTCAATATTTTCGAAATCCATACTCTTTTGATTCAAAATAACCCAGCTATCGGGTCTTAATGGTTTAAATACAATTGTTTTTTTTTCTTTTGGCAGATCTTCACATAAATCTATAGTATGACCTATTCTTCCACAACTGGTACATTTAATTTTTGGCATTTTACAATATTTAGGAGTATGGCCAACAATACCACAATTATAACATTTTGTTTCAGCTAAAATAGGACATGTTTCTTTAGTGTGTTTCAAAGGTTGATAATTTTTTTCCGGATAAAGTTGTTGTAATTTTTGACAATGATAACAACTTTTTGTCATCATTAATTTAAATATTAAAATAAATTTTAAAATTCTTTTTCATGTCATTATCTGATATTATACTATTATTAATCATATTACATGAAGAACCTTGTAATTGTTTTACAATAAAATGAATTGCATAAATACCACATGCACTATTACCCATTTGATGTTTTTTAGTATTGATATATACTTGAAAATTTATTTTATTTTTTTTACCTTGGTTAAGTAGATTATTAATAAAGGTTTGTACCTGAGTAGGTGGGGTTTCTCCAACAGAATCAAAAAAACAAATAGTTTTTTTAGGAATATTCATACATAGTGAAATCCAATGTTGACCACTTTTATAAGATGGGTCAGTATTAAAAATAACACCCATTATATCTTTCGTTTTCATAAATTGTTTTAAATTAAATTTGGAGAAAGATTTATCAATTTCATAAAAGTTTATTGGAACAGCTCCTAAAAATTCAAAATTGTCATATAATTTTTGATATTCTTGCATAACTCTTGTTATATCAAAAGTTGATAACCACTCATTTTCATTTGAACCAAGTGGTTTTAATACATCATGGATTTTTTTACTTCTTTTGATAACACATTTATCTAAAGAACAAGATAAATATTTTTTAAACTCATTCATCAAAATATTTTTATTTTGATTTGTTTTAATATTTGTTCCAAATTGTTTATTAAATTCTGAAATCATCTGTATTAAATCTTTTTTCGAATACATTTATTATTATGAATGATTATTTTTTATTTGTAGTTGTTTAGGTAAATTTTTAATATAATATTGTATAATTTTTTGTCTTATTGTTGTATCTTCATATATTTGTTCCATAAAATTATAAATAATATCTTGTGTTAATTCTATGTTTTGTTCTTTTAAATATTTAACAGTATAAATAAATATAAGAGAAATGAATAAATAAGAATCTATATCTTGATTGTGTAAATTTTTCATATTTTTACAAAACGAATCAATTAATTTATACAAGCCTACATATTTTGGTTCATATAATTGTTTTTCCATTTTTATTTTTTTATTATAAATCAATATTTTTTTAAAATAATTAGGAAATTACGGCTATCTTTTATCTTTTTTCTATAGATGTTAAAAATCTTATGTATGACATCAAATATATCGTATTTCTCAGGAATTCTCATAAATGTACATTTTAACACACTTATTATGTATTCTTGACGTTCTTTATCTTCTTTTTCCTGTCTTTTATGTCGGTCTTCATCGTATTCTATGGCTAAATTAATTTCTGGTATGTAAATATCTATTCTATATAAATCAACTGGGTATTGTTCTATCATATCTAATGGTATAGCTTTTCTAAGTTTATATATTAGTACACTTTCTTTACATGGCACTAAATAACATATATCTAAAGCTCTGCAAATTTCTATATCACAAGTAATACACCTTTGAGTGTTAAAAACCAAGTATCGGAGCTATATTCTGGACCAACTCCGGTTTCATTGGTTTTTGTATGAATTTTAATTTTACAACTTTCATCTAAATTTCTTATAGTATCACGTATATTTTTTATTCCTAACAAGTCTCCTATTTCATTGGCTTTGAAAAGTGGTTCTTTCTCTGTACCAAAGTTTTTTACAAGATTGTTCGAAAGAAATCTTAATAACTTGTCATTGATACTCATTATAAATATGTTATGATACATTTTTAATTCAATTTTTATTAAATTAATACCGTAGTTTTTAACCGGCTGTATTATTCAAAGAGATACAAGTTGCAAAATTAAAATTAATACTAATACCGGTAATAACAGTACTGGTACTATTCAAGAAGGTAATCCAAATTTATGGTTTTTAAATAACCAATGCAGTAATTTGTATTTTGATTTCAGACAGTGGCACCAATCAAAATACGACACCATTTGTCGTATACCAGAAAGAACATTTGGTCAAATTTTATCAGGATTATATAGTATTACAAGAATCACAATTGGTCCTAATAAAAAAAGAAAAATAGGAATTGAATACAGAAAAAAAATTTAGTTATATATAATATAATATAATGGGCCAAATATCTAGTAAAGGTGATAAAGGTGATAAAGGTTTACAAGGAATTCAAGGTGTCAAAGGCGATAAAGGTGATACAGGTTTACAAGGAATTCAAGGTGTCAAAGGCGATAAAGGTGATACAGGTTTACAAGGAATTCAAGGTGTCAAAGGCGATAAAGGTGATAAAGGCGATACAGGTTTACAAGGTTTACAAGGAATTCAAGGTGTCAAAGGTGATAAAGGAGATGCTGGTGGTCCTAAAGGTGATAAAGGCGATAAAGGCGATAAAGGTGATACGCCAACACCTGTGCCCTGGGATGGTAAATTTATGTTACAGTTTTCTAGTTTGGGAAAATGTTTAGATACAGGAGGTTCTTGGACTGATGGTAGTAGAGGGCGTTTTGAATGTCAATCTACAAATGATAATCAAAAATTTACTTATAATAAAACAACACAACAATTACAACGTAATGATGGTCAATGTTTAATGTGTTGTGGTGCAAATGATTCATTATATTGGGGAAGTTGTGATGGCAAAGGGGATAAAGTAACATTTAAAGGCAATCTTCTCCGAATAGGTACCGATGATACCAGATGTTTAGATGTAGGAAATGATAAACGTTATGCAACTTGTGATCATAATAATAATAACCAACGAATACAATCATTAATACCTAATGAAACAAAATCAGGTTATTCACTTTATTTTCCTTGGCAGCCATAAATCTATTTTCTTTTTTAATAATAATGAATAATAAAATCATCATTTTAATATTATTATTTTGTGTTTGTATAATGATAAGTATTAGTGGTGTTGGATATTTTTATGTAATGCAAGATGAATCTATATTTGGAACATCTACTACAACACCTGCTCCATCTTCAGCATCTACTACAACACCTGCTCAATCTTCAGCATCAACTACAACATCTGCACCATCTTCAGTATCAACTACAACACCTGCTCCATCTTCAGCATCAACTACAACATCCGAAAACACATCATCTTCAGCATCAACTACAACCCCTCAGCCCTTGGATAAATTTCAGATACAGTTTACTGGTTTAGAGCTATGTTTAGATTCAGGAGGTGCTTGGACAGATGGTAATAGAGGGCGTCATGAATGTCAATCTAATAATGATAATCAAAAATTTACTTATAATCCAGATACAAAACGCTTGCAAAATCATGAAGGTAAATGTTTAACGAATGAGAATAATTCAATGTCTTGGCAAGATTGTGGTATTTATGGTCAAAGAGTATCATTTGATGATAATTTACTGAAAATAGAAAATTCAGGTAATAATTGTTTAGATGTAGGAAATGATAAACGTTATGCAACTTGTGATAAGAATAATAATTGGCAACGAATACAAAAGGGGTCCTTTAATACAAGAACACAAGATGGAAAATTTCAAATAAAGTTTCCTCTTTTGAATAAATGTTTGGATTCAGGTGGTGCTTGGGATAGTAATCATGGAAAATGGGATTGTGATAAGACAAATAATAATCAAAAATTTACTTATAATCATGACACTCAACAATTAAAACGTGATGATGGCAAATGTTTATTGTTCAGACCAGATAGTGTTGGTGGTATGTCTTGGGGGGATTGTAATGGTGAGAATGATAAAGTAAACTTTACAGGAAATATTCTCAGATTAGCAAATAATAAATGTTTAGATGTAGGTAATAACAAACATCGATATGATTGTGACTCGAATCAGGCAAATCAATTACTGACAATAGTAAATTAACAGGAATAAAAGACGTATTTTTAGAAATTAAAACAAAAAAATTTTAATTTGTTAATAATCTAGGAACAATATGCATTCCATTGAGTTCCATAAATAAAGTTTTAGCTGCATAGGGTATGCCTATTTTACTAAAATGAATATAATTATTACATTTATTACATTGATAGATATTTTTTTCTTCATTTACATTGGCTATTAAACCACACAAATCACATATATGTACATAAAATTCATCAGAACAATGAAAGAATCGTTCTTGTAAAAACTGTGCCATTCCATGCGACATAATGGCATCACGTTCCCGATATACCTATCTCAGTCAAGTATTTCCACAAGACATCATTGATAATTGAATTACTACATTCAATCCACCTCTCGGCGTGGACTAGACTATATCTTAAGCCATCATTGGAATGATTAATTCCTCAGACCCACTAACATTTAGTCGTTGAACCTTCTCCATAGTAAAATCTATAAACCTTAGGAGCTTGGCTGCGAATTTTCTCTATTTCTTGATTTTTTACTATATCTCATGAGTTTCCCCTGAGCCACTTGATCATTTCTAATCAAGTTTAGTATCAAGAACTTAATAAGATTTTCTCGCAATTTGAAAGTGTTGCCACAAATTAATTGTGACTAGCCAAATCTTTATCATTTGACTGAGACAAAAATTTATCTCGCCTATTCGGAGCCCTCCTTGTGCGCTTCTGCCTTCATTCGGTTGTCTAACTAATAATTGAACTGCTCCTTTTGCTCTTGAATTTCCAGTCCAACATACTTTACCATTTCTTCTAGTCATAAATACACCGGAAGAAACTTCCACACAATATACACCTCCTTTATAATTCTCTACAATATTTGTATGACATTCTTTAACAAGTGGATTATTATGTACAGATTTAGTATAAACTAATAAATGCCATTCATGTGCTTTAAATGTTTTTTTACTACTCCAACCACAATGTAGGGCTAATTGCATAAATTGGTCTGCTACTTTTTCATATTTAGTTATAAATTTAAGTTTTTTATACATTGTACAAAGATGTTCCATGAATAAATTCAATTGTCTTGCACTTAATTTCCAAACCCATTCTGGTAATTCTTCTCTTGTATGCTTTTTACAAAGTTCAATATATTTTTCCTTCAATTTATTTGGAATTTTTTCATTTCCTTTATACCACATTGTAAATACTTTGATAAATTCATCCATTTTTTCAACATTTTCTAAAATAAAATCTACATCTGATTGGTGATAAATTTCACTATTCTTTTTATATTTTCTTTTTCCTTGAATATCTTTTGCATATTCAAATTGATAGGGCATATTTTCACCTAATTTTTGTACCCACATTCGATGGTTATCAGTGACAAATAAATCTATACTCGGATGATTGACTTTATACATTGGGCCCTGATAGTCTGGATAATTATAAATATTCAATGGTCGTTCATATACTAAACAACCTTCTTTTAATGTAGCGATTTTATCATCTTTTATTATTGTTTTATGTGTTTTCCATCCATTCAGAGTTAAAATTTCATGTTTATAATCTAAACAATGTGCTTTATCTGCAACCATGTGTTTTAATCTTTGATAATAAACTGGTCCAATAAATACTTGAGATTTCATTTGTTCTCCGGTCATTCCATTGTACATTGTTTCATTACCCATTCTTTGAAATCCATGATTTTCAATTTTTTTCATAATACCATCTAAATTTACTGGTTCAAATGGAGTTGCATCTTGAAGTTCTGCGTCTAAACACCCAACCTTTCCTATTAAGGTTTCCATCAACATGCAAATGGTCATTCGACTTGGAATTGCGTTAGAATTTATGATTAAATCTGGAACGATTCCAGACTCTGTAACAGGCATATCTTCTTCGCGAAATAACATCCCAACCGTTCCTTTTTGCGCGGCGGTATTAGCCATTTTATCACCAATTTCAGGAATTCTTTCTTGTCTCAAACGAATTTTAACAAGTCGATGTCCTTCATTATTATAAGTGACAATTACTTTATCAACTACACCATCTTCTTTATGTCTAACAGTTGTACTACTATCGCGGTATGTCATATCCCTAACTTGTCTTGTTGTATGTGATGATATTGGGGTAATTTTTCCAATTAGAATATCATCACCTTTTACAAGTGTTCCTTTTTTTACAATTCCAGATAAATCTAAATGCTTATATGAACCATATTTTAAACTTTTACACCCTTTAATATTTGAGGGATTACAAAATTTTTCTTCTGCATTTGGAATTGCTGAACTTTTTTCTTCATCTTTATATGTTCTATAAAAGAAACTTCTAAATAATCCTCTATCTACAGATGATTGATTTAGAATAACACTATCTTCTTGGTTTACGAAATACCTATCTCCATCAAGCATTTCCTCTTGATATCATCGATAATTGAATTACTACATTCAATCCATCTCACGACGGGGACTAGACTATATCTTAAGCTATCACTAGGAATGTTCAGTTCCTTCAAGCCCACAACCGTTTAGTCGTTGAACCTTTCTCATATTCCATGAACATAGGAACTTAGAGATTTGGCTGCGGATTATGTATAAATAATATCTTTTTTACAAGAGAACAGCAATTAACTGTGGTCCCATTTTTTTTTTCAATAAATGGTTGTAGATATTATTTTATATATTGAAATCTATTATATATTAAAGGTATTAAAATTTTTTCTTGATAACAAAATTGATGTAATTTTACTTCAAAATTAATAATATCTTGTTCTGAAATAATATGACGTTTTGATAAATTTTCTATAAAAAGTAAAGGCTGAATATTTGTCCAATGAAAACATTTAGATATTTCTTCTTCAATTTCTAAATTAAATAAAGAACAAGGAATTACATGATCCATATGCCAACCATAATAACCATAATTTTCAAGAGAAGCATGAGGTTCTAAAAATGAAAACCATTTCATTAAAAAATTATACGAACAGCCTAAATATTTAATATTACGACGTTCCTTTTTTAAGAATTTTTTCATTCTGTTTCTATAATTACAAGCCAATCTAAAATTTAAATCAGTTTGTCGCCTTTCTCTTATTCTATGATTATGTTGGTCATAAATTGCTATACGATTTTCAATGGAATATTGTTTATTGTAATTAGCAATATGATTTTTATTATTTTCTTTCCATTCATTTGTAATTTCCTTGTTTTTTTCTTTATTATTTTGTTTCCATCTTCTAGCCATAAAACGTCTTTTTTCAATTTTACAATTCATTGAACAAAATTTATGACATCTATTTGATACATCAACTTGTTTATTACAAAATGTACAATTTATCAAAACCATTTTTTATATATAATTATTTTATTAATTTCAATATAATCAACACTTCCCGCAATTTGATCATGTATTGCCATATCTTTGAAATATGACAGGGGCCAATTAATTTAACCCGCTATAGCACATGAATGCAACTATAATATTTTCACCAGAAGTTAAAACATTATTATGAATATATTTTGAAAGTTTGCTTGATACAAGAGCTTTTTGTGGATTCATTAATATATGACACATCGAGTCCATTCTATCATCCATATTTGAAATATAATGTCCAATTGCTTGTTTACCCATAGATGATTGATATGCAATTCGCGGTGCTTGACAATGATTACTAAAAGCAATTGTAGATGCACAAACGCCCATCATTAAACTGGGATGAATTTCACAATGAGTATATCTAATACTACTATTTTCTAAATCTCGAAAAGTCATAGCAATAATTGCATTTTCCATTTCTTCAATATCTAAATATTCAATCCAACCATTTAGAATATAATCTTTAAATTGATTAACAGATTCTCCTTTCCATAGTAATTTATTGTCTGGACCAACTACAAATAATGGATGATAACATCTTCCACCATCAGTAAAAATTTTCAATTCATCCAAATCAAAATCAAATGAGATTGATGTTTCGAAATTTATCAAACATTTTCTTTTCATATCTTTTAATTCATTCAAAATTTCTATAGGTTGATTTGTTTGGCCAATCCATTTACCATTAACAAATACCTTTGCTTTATGTTTATATGTAATGTATTCTAATGGCTCAATGTTAAATTTTTCCAATAATAAATTAATAATAACTTGATCATTAGATTCTGTTGATAAAGAAGTAGATAAAGACATATTTTTTACGATACCTACAGATTGTCCTTCAGGTGTTTCTGCGGGACAAGTTGAAAAAATAGATGTCCCATTTAATTGTCTTGGTTTAATTAATTTTCCTTTTTTATCAATGGGGGTATTAATTCTTCGTAAATGTGATAACATTGCTGAATAATTTAAACGATTTAATACTTGAGCAACACCAACTTTTACAGCATACATGCTAATTGTATTTTTTGTTGTACCTAAATTCCAATTACCTGTTGCTAAAGAAAATTTAAATCCATTTTCAATTCCTGATGATTTAATAATTCTTTTGACATTAACATTATAATTATGGCTTGTAATATCTTTTTGAATAGATTGACGAATATCAACAATAAGTTTAGAATATAATTTACGAAATAATTGACCCATTAAAATACCAGGAGTTTCTATTCTCTTGTTAGTATATTGATCTCTATCAGTTTCTTTAATTTTACCGTGAACAAAATCTAATAATAATTTAGTAGCATACCCTAAATAAGATGCCTTTGTTATATTATTTTCTTGGAAACTCATATGGGGTAATACATAATGTTTGATATAATTTTGCATATATTCATCTTTCATAAAAGCTTTATTATTATTTGAAGAATATTTACTAATAATTTCAGTAATAGATTCAGTTTCTTTTTGGATTTTTCTGACATCTTGGATACAAGCTATAATTTCTTGTTCATATTCTTCATTTGAAATCATTTCTTGTAATTGTTTTTCAGTAGATACCCCCAACATTTTCATAACAACTCCCAAAGCCAAATCATCACGCTTAAAATGGGGTAGTTTAATTTTAATTTCACCTGTTTTATGATATAAAAGAGTAATTTCACAAACTAAACCATTGTCAGGATGCATAGAACGAATTTTTACAATATGTGATATTTTACTATTTTTCTTTTCAAAAAAATACATTTTATTATCTGTCATCTTTTCTTGAGATATAATGACCTTCTCAACACCATTAATAATAAAATACCCACCTTTATCATATGGCGATTCTTTTAAATCTTCGATATTTCCATTATATTTGGTAAGTTGACATAAATTTGAATACAACATAATAGGAATAGAACCAATAATTGCATTTTCTGAAAAAATTCGTTCTTCACTTATTTTTTTGCCATCTAAATCAAAATGTTCAATTAATTGTTCAATATCGATAATTAGAGTAGAAGCATAAGTTAAATTTTGTATTCTTGCTTGATATGGATACATTTCTGTTGTATTTCCATTTTGTTTCAACATAATGGGAGGACAATAACAAGGATTTTTAAAAATAATAGTATGACGAATTTTTTTATCATTTAATTCTTTTTCTACAATACATGGATTAAAACTATCTATAATTTTTTGTGTATCATATTTTATAAAATAATTAAAACTATCAATTTGATGATGAACTAATTGTCGACCATATTTTTGAGCAAAATATTTCGATAATATTTCTTCGGGAAATTGCATATTTCGTTAATAATAATTTCATATCTTTTTCAATTTTTTAAATTGTCCAATTCTTTTTCTAAATGCTGAATTTCTGTATCTAATTGTTGAACGTCTTCTTTTGGTTTTGGTTTTTTTCTTTTTGCTTTTAGTCTAAATGTACCAGAACTTAATTTAGCAGATTTGATACCTAATTTGTCCAATTGTTGTTTTAAATCTTTATTCATATTTTTTATATTTTTGATATTTTGTTTTTAAATTACAAAATTATGAAAATTTGACTATATGAGTAATTTGATGTGTCGTAACAGTTCTTGTAGCAGCAATTGATAATTGTTGTCTTTTTATATTTTTCTTTTTGTTTTTAGTTGTTTCGTTCATATCTTTTTCTATATCTTCTATATGATTTTCCACATAATCTAAAACTTTATGTTCAATTGCCCATTTAAAAAAACTTAGTTGTCCTATTGTTGTTTCTATTTCTATATCTTGATGAACAAATTTAATACTACAATCCTTTTTTCCTTTTCTTTGTTTGCGACAAAACGGATCTAAACGTATTTTTTTATATCCTTTAAGACAATTTTGATAATCGGAAAATATGATAATAAATTCTTTCGAACCATCAGATGTTTCATATTCGTATCCAACGTTATTCTTTTTAGCATAATTAATAACAAACCATTCTAAAATACGCAAAGATACTTTTGTTTCCCTTGGTTTAACAATATATTTATACATCTGTTTGAAATTATTATCATTATTATAAAATTTTTTCAATGTTTTCATTAAAACTTGATCAACACTTATAGGTTTCATTAATTGATTTTAAAAAATTCTTTTTATAAGACTTTAAGTGTGATGAATATGAAAAGATGAATATGAAAAGAAATAAATAATTTATATTAATGTATATCGTAGAAAATAAAACTAATATGATAAAAACATTTAATTTAAAACAAAATGAATCAATTATATTTATTAATTGTAACAATTGCAAACTTATTATACCAGATAAAATTAATAAAATAATTATATATAATTGTCAAAACTCTCACTTTAATTTATATACAGCAATTAGTTCATTAGAGCTTATAAAATGTACAAAATTAAATATTTTAATATATGGAACGATAATGACAACACAAATAGATCTAGTATCTGATAGTCAAATTAATTTTTTACATAATTTAGGACATGTGATTTCTAGTGGCACAAATAATGTATTTATAACAACGCCATATAGAAATATAATGTTGCCGTATCATGCATTTTTACAACAATATATAACTAATTTAAATACTTGGGAAACAAAACAACGAGAAGAATGTTTAGATTCACAAGGTTTTTTAATTTTAGATTAATTTCTTTGTTTTAAATAATGTTATCTCCATTATATAAAGCAATTATTTTATATCTTGTATTAACAGGAATTTTGTTATATATAAAGCCGACTTATTTTGTTGATGATAAAGGTTTTCCAAAAAAGTTTGGAATTTCATTTCCTTTTTCTTATTATATAGTTAATACAGTGATTAGTTCAATTGCATATATTCTTTGGTCAATTTTTCCATCAAAACTTTAATTTTTTCATAAAATTCTTCTTTAGTCCCATTATTTTCTAAAATATAATCTACATTAATATCATTAACTTCTTGTTCTGAAGAATGATAATCTGTATGAGACATCTGATTATTTCTATCAATACGTATTAAAATACCGCCTAATTTTTTAATTGATTGAGCTTCAGATTTAAAGCGACAATCAGATATAACAATATTGTTATTTTTATGACATTCATACCAAGATTGAAAACGATAAACCCAAATATTATTACCTAATCCTAACATTGGCGACATTATATTTCTCATAATATCTGTACCAAATATTTGAAATAATTCTCGTGGTGTTTTATTCCATTTTGGATCTATTACTTCCTTATGATTCCCATATAATTGTTCATCATTTAAATTAAAAATATGCCTCATCCCTTCTTTTAATGGATCTGCAAAATGAGTTTTAATAAAATTATAATTTTGAACAAGATAATCACCCATACAATCTTTACCAGAACATTTTTTGGCAACTAAACCAATTAACATTTTATTATATACGTTTTATTATTTTTAAAACAATAAATTTTAACAATAATGAATTTAGAAAGTTTTAAAAATATTCCAAAAACAAAAATTATACACATTGTTTCAAAATGGTGTATACCTTGTCAAGTTAACAAAAAATTACTACATAATTATAATAATCATGTAATAGAACTTGATTATGATGAAAACCAAGAGATTATGAAATATAAACAAATAATTAAAGTTCCTACAGTTTTATGGAATGATTATAAAATTGAAGGAATTTCCACATTTAAATTAAAACAAATGCTTAAATTATTTGATGAGCTTATAGAGATGGTATAAAGACCCAAATTTTGTCTTTTTCATTAAGGATTTTAATCATATCTTTCCAAATTTGATCATGTTCGGCTAGTTTTTTTCTACTTTTTAATTGAGGTAAGTGTTCTATTTTTAAAATTTCTTTTAATCCTAATAATTCACATAATTTTCTGATAACATAATAATAATTTAGAAAATTACGTCTATTTTTTGGACAACATTTAGCATAAGGTTTTAATAATTCATCAAACATTAATAATAATCTATCTTCAATTTCTCTTGAAAGTGTAATTGGTGGTATACCTTTTATCTTGTAAATAATATTACTTCTATGTTCATAATATTTTGTATGACCAATTTTTTTAAGAATATCTCTAATTTTTTGTTTTTTAACATCTTGGGGTTTAATTCTCGTTTTTTTGAGTTCAATAAGAATTTTTTGATAAACTTCTTCTGGGATTGTTGTTGATTCTTTGCCTTGAATTTGGTTTAATATTTCTTTAAAATGATTTTTCTTTTTATAAGCAAAACAATTTACATCTGTTGTAATTTCTTTATAATTAGGTTTATCATTATTTAGTATAACATATTCAGAATTACCACATTCTGGACAAACCAAGATGGAATCTGCTTCAATTATTATTTTTTCAACAAGACAATCATTACATAATGATATATTTTTCTTACATTTTATTTTTTCTTCATAATCAAAGCTTGAATTATCAATTAAATTTATAAATTTTCCAAGTAAATCACCCTTTGACGTTGTTTGTGTTTTGTTTATCATATTATCCATAAATGGTTTATCTATTTGTTCTTTAATATCAATTTCAGTTCCTTGATGATAATCATATAACATAAAAGATGTATTTAAAAAATATTTTTTTTCATCTTTTTTACTTTTTAAATCTTGTATTTTTTGTTTTAATTTTTGAATTTGTTGTTTATTGCAAGAATCTTTTTCTAATAAAAGACAAGATAATTGTTTTTCATATAATGGTAATTTATTATATTCTTTGTCAAAATTATGTAATTGTCTTTTATGTAATGATTCAACATTAAATGTTTTTTTATTTGTTCGATTAATTATTTTATTTTTAAAAGTCGTCATATCCGTTTCGTTTGTATTTAATATTGTAATATATAGATTTTAAATCCGAAAAATGCTTGACTTATGAGAATACGCGATAAATTTTAAGAAAAAAATTATAAGATATAAATAAAAAAATGAATAAGGAATCTATTCATTTTTTACAGAAAATGATATTTATTTACAATGCTGTATTAAATGGATGGGTAGTAAAACAACAAGATGGAGAATTTCAATTTACAAAAAATACTCTATCAACAACAGGAAATATAAATGATTTTTTAAAAGAAAGTATTCAAATACCAGACGAGTTAAAACAAATAATGGTCAATATACCCAAATCTTTGGAAAAATTAATTTAAACAACTGGTTTTATAATAGTTTGTGGATTATTTAACAACATTAAACCACTTAAAAGTACAGAACATACAATCGAACATACTACAGATGAACCTAGTGAAGCAGTTGAAGAAATTCCCAATGATTTTTGCAAATTTTGTAATTCTGTTGTTATTTTTTGTGTAGAGTCTATTGTTTCTTTTTGAATTACGTCTTGATCAATTAAACACTGATTTTCTAACTTATTTAAATTTTTTTGTATATTATTGTAAGCATTACCACAATTTTTAATTGTATTTATTTGAGTCAATTCAGTGTTATTACTACAACAATTTTTGACAGTTAAATAATCTGTGGAAGACATATCTACATTTATAACATTACAATTTTCAACATTTGAACTCTGATTACCTGATAAAACTCCTTGTCTCTCTTGTAAAACTTTTATTAACGCATTTGCATCAATACTAGATTTTTTATTCCTTAGTTTATCAATTGTACTTGCTATAGCACATAAATTTTGATTGACACTCGAATTTTCTTGTATAATACCGGATGTAGTACAACCATATTTTTGACAATATTCACATTTAGTATTATCAATTTCGTTTAACTGAAATGACAGATTTATATTAGCACAAGAATTGTTAATTTCAGCCATATCTGAAGATGATAAATTAGTATTCAAAATATTTCTCATCATTTGAGAAGATTGACTGTTTCCTTGATAATTTTTTGGATCTAACCAAGCAGTTACATTATCGAAAGGGCCCCAAACAGCATCGCCCGTTGCCTTTGCCTTTTCTGCCTCTGCTACAATTTCTTCTGCTCTTGTAGATATTCTTTGACATAGTTCTTGTGCATTTAGATTACTAATATCAACTTCTTCTAATTGTCCAGATTCTTTATTAACTTGTGTCATTTTAGTAATCTCTGTAGCATTATTTCTACAAGTTTGTATTGTTGTATTTTCAATATTTTCTTTTCTAGTTAACATATATAGTCCTATGATAACTAGAATAAGTATGAACATTTTTTTTGTTGAAAAATTCATGTTTTATTTATACAAATATTTTAAATTGATGATGTAGATTCTTGCATAATTTCTTTAATAGATACGACAGTTAATTTATTTTTTTTCTTTAAAGTTTTTATCTGATAAAAAATTGCAATTTCAATTAATATTAAATTAGTATTATTTTTGGAATTTAACCACTGTATATAATCAGTATATTCAGTGTCTTCTTTGATATAATTGACTAAATCATTTAATAGTTTTCCATCATTTTCAGAAATCTGAAAAGTTTCATTGTTTTTAAAAAAAATGGAAACAATAACTATAAACAGAATACCAAAAATTAAATATTTATTCATTTTAATTAACTTATAAAATAATTACACTTGATGTTGATAATAATAAAACTGAAATTCCAACTAAAAAACTCAATATTACTGGTTGTCTAAGAATTGTGGTTGGCGTTTGTGTTGGTGTTGGTGTTGGTGTGGATGTTCTACTTGTTAGTTGATTCAGTAAACTCAGTTGAGTTTCTATTCCTTGTTGACATTTTTGTACATTTTCTGTTGCAGTACTATTGGCTGCAAGATTTATTATATTTGCACAACATTGAAAATTGCTATTAAAATTAGGTACTGGTTCCAATTGAATATCTGGTAGTTCTTCTTGTGGTTCAGGGGGTTTGGCGGCTTGATATTCTTGTTGCAATTTATCTCGTCTACAAATATAACAATGTGATCTAGCACACCCTGTCGGACGACAATTTTTATCTCCGAATTTCTCCGTTACATAACCATCGCCTTCTGGACATGGTTTTAGAGGGTCAGCGAAGACACAGCCAGTATCACCAACATATTCTTTACCTGCGTCCTTAAATTTTTCGAATTCATTACGTTTTTGTCTCCAATCTTCTAATTTTGTCATTCTTGTATTATTTTCTATACGTCGTATTGTTTGTTCTCTTGCTCTTTGTTGAGTTGCTAATTGATTTCTATGTGTTATGGCTTGGATTGATTCCAAAGTTTGTTTCATAATGTCTGTAGTTTTTTTACATTGTTCCAATGCATCTCTACCCATTTTACCTGAATCAGTAGACATGTATCTTATTTTATAAAAAGATAATATTTATTTTTAACAAGGAAAATCTATTTTTGTTTGTGTTAGTGTTTGTGTATCTGATGGTTCTTGATCTATAACACATACATTTACATTTTCAATTTCATCTTCATTAATATTATTATCAACATTTGATTGTTCGTCATTTGGGTCGTTTAATTTAATTCCAACAATAAATTTACCTTTATGTATTTTTCCTTTAATTTGTGGATTTTTCACCAATCCAATATGATAACCCTTTTCGATGGAAAGATTATAAAATGGTCCTTGAAATAAGTTTTCATTCATTTTTTTTGCCATATAACTATTTGTCTTACAAAAACTAGAATACTGAGAAATAAAATCATTTAATTTACAAAAATTATCTTTTCCAAATTCTACAAATTCATCTGAACGTAAGAAATAAATAAGACCATTTGTTTGTTCGGCAAGTTCGTCGCGATGTTTCTTGAAATATTTTGGTAGAACAGCCCAAATATCTTTTCCTGTATGTTCATTAACAGTTGTTAAATAAGCTTTGACTGATTTTTTTAAAATGGCCGAAAGTTCTAATTTTAATTTTTTTCCTAAATCTGGATCACTTTTTTGTTTATCAACTGGTCTTAGAAATGCAAATGTAATAAATCGTCTTGCAAGAGACCCACCATTATCAATATATCCTGGATTATCATTACCTGCCATAATACCAGGAGTTTTCCATTCAACAAATTCAGCTGTTTTATGTTTAATTG
>JACCDV010369063.1_pt1 | contig 27229 bp, 23 predicted proteins | sample 7446131 | NCBI WGS metagenome assembly JACCDV01 (sample SAMN15323448, study PRJNA562643) | freshwater metagenome | isolation source: river surface water | place: USA:Blue River Watershed | collected 2017-08-17 | reverse complement strand
TTTGGTGGAAAATATGGTGAAAAAGACCCACTGATTTCATTTACGTTTGTGTTCAAAATAAAATCGCTTGTCAGAAAAAATTTACACCCTCGAACACATTGACCCTCAAACCTTTTTCGGGCCAAACAACCTCAACCTAACCATTATTAAATCGAAGTTTCCCAAGTTACAAGTGGTTGCTCGGGGAGAAGAAATCAAACTCTTTGGCGATGATGCCTCCATTGAAGCCTTTGGCCAGGCGATGAAACAATTGGAAAAGGTGTTTTTAAAGAACAAGGAATTGAATGAACACATGGTTTTGGAAGCACTAGAAGGGATTACCGTAGAAAAACCGAGTGATGCTGCAACAGGTACAAACCTTATTTCAACGGGCGATACGTTATTGATTGGTACTCGTGGACAGCAAATCAAAGCCCGCACGCGAAACCAAGTTAAAATGGTCAATACCGCCAAAAAGAATGATATCATTTTTGCTATCGGACCGGCTGGCACAGGAAAGACTTATACCGCAGTGGCCATCGCAGTATTGGCGTTGAAAGAGCGAGAAATTCGTAGGATTATCCTTACCCGTCCTGCCGTTGAAGCAGGGGAAAACTTGGGTTTTTTACCAGGTGATTTGAAGGATAAAATCGATCCATACTTGAGGCCTTTGTACGATGCGTTGGAAGATATGATCCCCAACGACAAACTGAAAAGCATGATTGAAAGCAGAACGGTAGAAATCGCCCCGTTGGCCTTCATGAGAGGTAGAACGCTAGACAATTGCTACGTGATTCTGGATGAAGCCCAAAACAGTACGGATCTTCAATTGAAAATGTTCCTAACCCGTATGGGCCCAAATGCCAAATTGATTATCACTGGCGATTTAACGCAGGTGGATTTGCCCAGAAAACAACAAAGTGGCTTGAGTAGGGCGCTTCGATTGCTGAAAAATATCAAAGGCATTGGCATGATTCAATTGGATACCGACGATGTGGTTCGACACCGACTCGTCAAAGAAATTGTACACGCCTACGACAGAGACGCGGAATGTGAAAAAGATTCATCAGAAAAGAGTTAAGCATCAAATATTTTTGCCATTAACATTATATGTCACTGCAAGCACTGTCTTCAACCCAGTTTCAATTTGAAAATCAAACCCAATTTTACAAAGGTAAAGTGAGGGATGTATATAGTATCGGTCAAGATTTGCTGGTCATGGTTGCCTGTGATCGAATTTCAGCCTTTGATCATGTCTTGCCCAGGGCGATACCCCACAAGGGACAGGTGCTTAATGCAGTCGCAGGATTGTTCTTGGATAAAACCAGCGATATCGTACCCAACTGGAAGATTTCAATGCCGGATCCTCACGTAACTATTGGGTATCGCTGTGAAGCCCTTCCCGTTGAATTTGTCGTAAGAAATTACCTGACAGGCCATGCATGGCGCGTATACAAATCAGGATTGCGCACGCTTTGTGGCAACACTTTGCCAGAAGGCATGAAAGAAAATGACAAGTTCCCTGAGCCCATTGTGACACCTGCAACCAAGGCCCAAGAGGGACACGATGAGGATACCACCTATGATGAAATTTTGCAAAAAGGCATTGTGACGAAAGCAAGATTGGATGAGCTGTATCGTATTTCATTGGCGTTGTTCCAACGGGGCACTGAAATCGCTGCCGAAAAGGGGCTAATTTTGGTTGATACCAAGTATGAGTTTGGATTGAGAAATGATGAAATTATGCTCATCGATGAAATTCATACACCAGACAGTAGTCGTTTTTTTTATGCTGACACCTATGAATCTTTGCAACGAAACGGACAGCCCCAACGTCAATTGAGCAAAGAGTTTGTGAGAGAGTGGTTGATGGAAAACGGATTTCAGGGCAGGGAAGGTGAAGTTATTCCCGCAATGACAGACGAATTTGTCAATAGCATCACAGAACGCTACGAAGAATTATACCAAGCTATGACTGGTTTGCCACTAGAGCGCAGGTCATACGAAAACATAGATACGCAAATTGAACAAAGCATCATTCAAGCACTCAAACAGATTGATCATGAATAAAACAATCTTAACTTGTACACTCGCACTTTGCAGTGCTGGTGCATCATTCGCACAAAATGTAACTACCTACGCCGGTAAGCAATACCTCGGTAGTGGCGATTATAATTCTACCTCAAACAACAATCTCTTGGATGAGTTATTCAGTTATCCCTTGGGTATCGCTGTTGATAACAACAATAGAATGTGGGTCACCGATCAACACAATATCATGATTTTGGATGGTAGTTTGAGTCGAATCCGTGGTGGTTTTTTGGGCGATCCTACTGTGCCTGGAGCGATTGGTATCGATAATGGTACAGCAACCGTTTCCCGATTCAACACACCTCAGGGCGTTGAAGTGAATCGCAATACAAACGATTTGTACATAGTAGATACCGATAACGCTTTGATTCGTAAGGGAACGCAGTTTGTAAACGTATCTAATGGTACTGTATTTAGTACAGTAGCTGGAAATTATTCTTTTGCTGGAGATCACGTGGATGGATTGACCAGTGCGGCCTATTTCAGTACACCCACAGACATCGCCATCAATTCAGCCGGTGAAATGTACATCTGTGATTTTGGGAACGAGGTTATTCGTAAAATTTCTGGCGGAAGGGTATCTACCATTGCCGGAAAGCCAAAAACTTCGGGCGACGCCATTGGTGCCGGTACCGATGCCCGTTTCTATGCTCCTACGGGAATCTTTTTGGAAAGCGATGATTACATGTTGATTGCAGATCGCAACAATAAGAAAATCAAACGATTGAACTTGAAAACCAACGAGGTTACTGAAGTCATTTCTTCTGGATTGAATATGCCCTCTGATGTTGTAGCTGTGAATGGTAGAATCTTCGTGGCGGATCAATATTGTATCAAAGTGTTTGATGGCACCACGCTGAAAGTATACGCCGGTCAAGAAATGGAAATGGGCTATTATGACGGAGCCGCCAAAGATGCGAAATTTGGTTTGATCAATTTGTTTACCTACAGAAAAGCAGATTCGGCATTTTATATCTGTGATCAAGTGAACAACGTCATCCGACGTCTTACCTTACAAGATCCACCATCAGTGAGCTTTGTAGCAAACAAAACTGCGGTAAACGTAAGTCAAACTGTTGCCTTGGTTTCCTCGGCTACACGTACAACCTCTTACACTTGGTCAATTACGCCCAATACCTATACTTTGCAGTCTGGATCTAAGCTGACCGACAAAGATTTATATGTTTCATTCAGTGCTACCGGTTCATATACCGTTACCTTGGTTGCCGCAAATTCATCGGATAAAACCACCGTCACGAAATTGAACTACATCAACGTTTCAAATACTTCCAATTTGAAGCCCGTTTGCGACTTTACGGCAGATGTAGTGACGCCAAACAATGTTCAGACAGTGAGAATGTTTGACTTGAGCGATAATAACCCAACCGCTTGGCAGTGGACGATTGCCCCAGCTACAGTGAGTTATTTGAATGCAACCACATCAACTTCCAAAAACATTGATGTAAAATTCAATGCATTCGGTCAGTATTCTGTAACGCTTAAAGTGACAAACGCCATTGGTACAGATCAGAAAACCAAAACCAACTATATCACTGTTGCTGCAAATGCGAATAAATCGCTCGCTAAATCATGGATTACCTTGTTTCCCAATCCAGCAACCGATAAAATCACAGTGAAGGGTATCGATGTTATCGAACAGGTATCGGCAATTGCAGTAAATGGTACAACAACGAATTTGCCATTCTCCGGAGACGAAGTTGATTTGTCGAACCTAGCTGCCGGTGTTTATTTCATATCCATCAAAGACAATGCGGGTGGATTGTTTCAAGCCAAATTGATGGTAAACCCTTGATTTTTAAAAGAAAAATAACCTTAAAAAACCCGTTGAATAACGGGTTTTTTTTGTTGGCTCTTTGGTCCTTCGCCCTCGCCTTGCTAACGCAATGGCTCGGGCGCACCCTGTCCATCAACCAAATCCAACATCAACTTGATCATCACCTCCCTGCCGATCAAATTCAACAAGCCGGCTTTCTCCAAGATCTATCCATCTCAGCCTACTATACGCTCTTGATCCTACTCGTGTCATGGCTTCCATCGCGTTGGCGCATCGTTGAAATCGTACAATCACTGTTTGTTATAACCCAAGGACTGCTGATTACCGTGGACATACACCTGCTCCAAACCTGGAGTTCTCGGTTTAATCAACTTGCCATTAATATGATGCAATTCCCAGGTGCCACGCTTCAATCCATGTCTGTACAGCAAAAAATCGCTGCCATAGCCCTGTTGCTTGGATTGATCGTCGTTTCATGGTTACTCACTGTGGGATTAAAGCAATTGAGAAACAATCCATCCGTGAGTCAAAAACCCACATTGTGGTTGTTATTGCCTGTGATTTTGTTGGCAGTAATGGCCCGCGGTGGTGTTAAAAAGATCCCGCTGAATACTGGCGCCGCCCATTTTAGCTCAGATCCCCTGCAGAATCATCTCGCAACCAATCCCAACTGGAACCTCATCGCCCTGTATCTGCAACCAAGTTTGGAAGAAAAAGTGCTGCGCGCACAAATGAATACCGGGGTTGAAAATTTTGGCATGCAAGCGTATATGGGACCGGATAGTTTTCCGGGCGGACTCAAACGCATGCCGCAAATCATTAGAAAAGGGTCAAACGTGCTTTTTGTGGTTTTGGAAGGTATCAATCAGCATTGGTTGGAAACCCAACAAGCCATGGCGAAAAACAACGCGTATATTGATATGTCTGACATCCCCAAACAGTGGGATGCGCGCAACACAGCCATGCCCAACTTGGTCAAACTTGCCCAAGAAGGGATGTGGTATAAACGGGCCTATGCAACCGGTGATCGCACCGATAAAGGACTCGCATCGATATTCACTGCATGGCCCTCGCAACCTTGGCAAGGATTGTTGTTGAGTCCCAATAAATGGTCGGTGGTGTCCAACCAAAAATTACCATTGAAATTCAATCAATCTGGCTATAGCACCGCGTTTATGTACGGCGGAGATCCAGATTTTGCCAATATGGGATCGTTCATGAAATTTATTGGATTCAAGCAGGTTTTATGTCCTACACAAACCAATGAAACCGCTTGGGGTACCCCTGACCAAGACATGGTTCCTTTTGTGCTTAAACAAGTTCAGTCCATGAAGAAACCCTTCTTCGCTGCTTGGTTAACCCTCAGTAGTCATGAACCGTATGATGTAGTAACGGAGAAGGGACTCACACAAGCGCAGCAATTGAGAAAATCCATTGAATACACCGACAAAGCCATTGGCAAACTCGTTCAAGGATTAAAAGCTGCCAATTTGTATGATTCTACCGTAATCGTTTTTGTGTCTGACCATGGGAAAACAGTGGGGTTGCCGGTGACCGAAGATTACGAGCAAGAGTTTTTTAGGATTCCGATCATTATCACTGGCGGACCGATGCGCGATATGTACCGCGGCGTATCGCCATATTTGGTTGTGAGTCAGACTGATATTTATGCCACATTGGCAGAGCAACTGCTCGGAAATACTGACGTGGTGCCATTTTCTCGCAACATGTATTTTGCCAACCACCCTGGAATGGCGTTGTCATTTACCGAGGGTGAAGCGGTATTGGCTGCCACAGGGTTTAGACACCGTCTATTTCTGGAGCATTTTAATCAAGCTACAGCATCAGATTCTATCGTTTTGGGATTGCAGTCTCACATCATTCGGACTTTTTTTTCGAAATGATGTAACATTTTGTGACCCAATTACGTCTAAGTGTTTGTGGCATCAATTTTGCCAAAAGTTAGACATGAACAAACGATTGAAAAAGAACTTCACACTCATTGCCTTTTTGCTGCTGGTGAACGTAGTTGGTTTTCTCTCTGCTCAAGCTTATTTCTCAAGCGCCAAAGGAACCAGTGTATTGAACACCCAAGTATTGTTAGAATCGGTATCGTTCAATCCTAAAATGGTAGCCCCATCCAAGTGGTTGGAGTTAACCATCGACCTGCTGAGGAAAAATCGATAATCCCAAAGGAGGCTGCGATTGGTTTTTCAAAACGCCGTACACAAGTTCTTTTCTGATTGCGAAAATTCAATCGCAAAACACAAAATCTATCACGTTTTATTTTGGTTGTTGTATGCTTCCTTAACAGCATCGGTGATCCGTATCGGTAATTCATGGTTTGATTCGTTCCAACGCCAATTGCCGATTGTTGCAACACATGCATTGGCAGTGTACGTCAATCTATACATTTTGTTGCCCAAATTGCTGTTGGTTAGAAACTACTTCACTTACATTATTTCGGTATTGCTGTTGGTCGCAGGCGCAACATTTCCCTTGGCGATATTAACCCATCGTTTGGTAGCCAAAGAAGTAATTCAAGATGAGGTTTGGTCATCGTTTTTCTTGTTTCTGATAGCTGTTGGATTGTTTTTTAGTTTGATCTTGTCGATGACATTGAAATTCCTCAAAGATTGGTATGAAGATCAACAATCGAAAAGAGAACTCAAGCAAGTGCAGTTGCAAACGGAATTGATGTATTTGAAATCGCAAATCAATCCCCATTTTTTATTCAATTCACTGAATAACCTGTACGCGCTAACCCTCATGAAATCTGATTTAGCGCCACAAATAGTGCTGAGACTGAGCGATATTTTACGATATGTCTTGTACGAATCCAGTGAGGGTAAAGTAGATATTCAAAAAGAAATTCAACACCTCGGTGATTTTATCATGTTGGAAAAATTGCGATTGGGCGATCGCGTCTCCGTTGAACTAGATTTGGCTGAGCCACAGAGCGATATGAAAATTGAACCCATGTTGTATTTGACCTTGGTTGAAAATGCATTTAAACATGGCGCTCAAACAGACCTGGGAGCAGGTTGGGTGAAAATTAAAGGACAATCAACCGCAGATGGATACGCGCTGTTCGTCGAAAATTCAATTCCACCAAAATCAACCAAAGAAACCGCGGGAGGCATAGGATTAGCAAACCTTCGCAAGCGTTTGGACCTCATTTATCAGGGGAAATATCAATTAGACATCACACAAGATGAAGCCCATTATTCCGTTTCACTCATATTAACATTGTCACATGCATCATAAATCTATCCGTTGTATCCTCATCGATGATGAACCCCTGGCGTTAGAAGTACTGAAAGCGCATTTATCAAACCATCACTCGGTGGAGGTGGTAACTACCTTTTCAAATGGACTAGATGCCATTGATTGGTTAAAAGACCATTCCGTGGATGTTGTATTTACCGATATCAATATGCCAGGAATATCAGGGCTTGATTTGGTGAAAAACCAATATCCAGCACCCCACGCCGTGATTTTCACCACCGCGCATCCAAATTATGCAGCCGACGCGTTTGAATTTGAAGCGCTTGATTACTTGTTGAAGCCGATATCACCAGAACGCATAGAAAAAGCCCTAAAGCGTTTGGAAGAATATATGTCCATGAGAAAGGGTGGGGATGACGTTTCTCTCAAACCTGATTTCGTTTTTGTGAAGGTAGATGGCCAACATCAAAAAGTGAATTATAGCGATATTCTGTATGTGGAAGCATTTGCGGATTATGTGAAAATTTGGACATCCAACGACAAGCGAATTGTGACGCTACAAACCATGAGAAACATGGAGCAGTCGTTACCAGCCGATCAGTTTGTACGAATTCACCGCAGTTTTATTGTGGCTAAAAACAAAATTGAAGCCATCCAGAATAACGCGGTTGTCATTGGCGCGAAGCAATTGCCGATAGGCAAGAATTATAAAGATTTGGTGCAGTCCATTGTGCATCAAACACGCTTGCGGTAGCACTCGCCCCATTTTTCTGCTCTTTTGCAGGCTGTCTTGTATTTTATTTTCTTTTTTTTTCGGGTTTTTACAATAATTTGACAATTCTAAGTTATTGATATATAATCGATTTTTCGGTTATTGTTGGATTTGTGTCAGAATCGCCTTGTCCGGAATCATAATCGGTAAAATAAAAGGCAATAGAATCAGTTTATAGTGCAATCCCTCGCGGGACTAAGCCCTAAACCGATAACTAAAGAAAATCATTACTGTGTCAAAACTCGATTACAACAAAATCAAAAATCTAGCCGCCGCAAAACGCATTCCAATCAAAGAATTGGCCCGTCGTTGCGATTTGAGTGAGCAAGGTTTTCACTACATGTTGAAAAAGCAAACAATGCGTGTGGATACATTGGAGCGAATCTGTGACACCCTGGAAATTACCATGGTTGATTTGTTTGATGATACAATGGACACATCACAAGTGCTAGGCGCAATTCCTGCCAACAACACGGGATCTTATGTTGATTTGATGACAAAATTAGATACCATCATTGAATTGCTGAGAGCAGAGAAATACGCAAAAATGGATTAAAACTACATCGATTGATAGACACCCAATGCAAGTTGGGTTAATTCCGTCCACTGAATCTTCTGAGCCCATTCAATATTGTGTTTCCCTGCAAGCCAAGGAAATACAATTTCGCTGGGAATGTTTCCGATGAGTTCGTCTTTGGCCATCGGACAGCCACCAAACCCGCCAATGGCAGCGTCGAATCGTCTGCAACCATGTTCATAAGCCGCTTCCACTTTTGTTAAACAAGTTGATGGATGGCTGTGAAGATGCACGCCTACCTCCACATGTGGAAGCCTAGTTTGAATTTCAGTAAACAAATCGCCCAGCAACTCGCCATCCGCAGATCCTATCGTATCAGACAAAGAAATCGTTCTGATGCCCAAAGAGGCAATTTGCGCAGCCCAATCACCCACTTCTTTCGCACTCCATTCATCGCCATAGGGATTACCAAAAGCCATGCTCAAATAGGCAACCACTTCTTTGCCTGAGGCAACTGCGATGTCTTGTATACGCGCCAATCTGCGAAATGCCTCGTCACGTGATGCATTGGTGTTTCGCTTTTGGAAGGTTTCACTAACGCTTAACGGGAAGCCCAAATATTTGATTTTTGGATAAGCAACAGCGCGTAAAGCCCCACGTTCGTTGGCGACAATCACCAACAACTTTGTGTTTGTGTCAACTTCGCTAATCGCCTGGATGACTTCGGCTGTATCGGCCATCTGGGGAATCGATTCGGGATTCACAAAACTGCCACAATCCAAAACGTCAAATCCTTGCTGCAACAGGGTTGTTAAATACTGAATCTTAACCGCTGTAGGAATAAAAGTCTTGATGCCTTGCATAGCATCTCTCGGACATTCAACCAAGGTGAGTCCGTGAGTCTTCATCATGTTGCAATTTACTACAAGAAGTCGAAGAAATATTGACTGATCTTTTTGTACAAATGCACACGATCCGGGCCAATTACGTTGTGTTTATGACCTGGGTAAACAAAGTAGTCCAATTGAGCATTTCTGGCTTTCACCGCCTTGTCTACAAACATCAAACTGTGCTGCCATACAACCACGTCATCATCGGCGCCATGAATCATCAACAACCTGCCTTGGAGTTTATCGGCATAACCCAATAAATTATTGGCTTTGTATCCTTCAGGATTTTCATCAGGACGGTCCATGTAACGCTCGGTATACATGATTTCATAGTAGCTCCAATCAATCACCGGTCCGCCCGCAACACCCACTTTGTATTTGCCGGGAGTACGTGTCATTAAACTGGTTGTCATGAATCCGCCAAAACTCCATCCATGAATACCCACACGGGTAGAATCGCACCAAGTCTGAGATTTTAACCATGCCAAACCATCGAGTTGGTCGGCCATTTCTGCGGTGCCCAATTGTCTGTGAACCGCATTTTCAAACGCCAAACCTCTATGCGCAGAACCACGGTTGTCTTGTGTGTAAACGATATATCCGTTTTCGGCCATGTAATGCATCCACAGATTTCCGCCGCCCAACCAAGTGTTGGTGATCATCTGGGCGTGGGGTCCTCCGTATACATAGACTACAACTGGGTACTTTTTATTGGGATCGAAGTTGCTTGGATAGAAAGTTCTAGAATACTGCTCAAATCCATTGACCATGCGCTTGTTGATTTCCATTTTGCCCAAATTGAGGTTGGCAATGGGGTTGGGGGATTCAAAAAGGGTCTGACTTACGAGATAATCAGGTTTTACCGCTGGGTTAGCTGGAATTTTTGGATTGATGTTGTAATTCAGAATGGATTTCTCTACATCAATGGCGTATATAATTCTTGGTGTGTTGTAACTGCTGTGGATGTTCAACAGCACACCATTTTTTGCTTCAAAGCTACATTTGTTCGTTCCAATGAAAGGGGTTAAATCAATTGATTTGATCTTTATGCCAGTAGCATCCACTTTACTCATTGCCCAATTTAAAGCATGCACATGTCGCTCCAACGGTGATGCCATCGTATTCTCAAACAACACATACTTACCGTCTTTTGTGAAACCCAAAACCTCTGTGACTTCCCAAGGTCCTTTGGTGATCTGCTTGATAACCGGTTTTCCCTTGGCGAATTTGAAAAGATACAAGTGATTCCAACCGTCGGCCTCTGTTTGCAACAAGAAATCTGTGTTTGAGCCAGGGATGAATAATGGGCCGCTTTCGGGCTCAACAAATTTGGGATGACTCATTTGATAATCGATGCTCACCAATCCCACAGAAACCGCATCGTATTTGCGCAATTCCATTTTATTTTGATCGCGATTCACCCAGCTCACATAAATGAATTTGCTGTCAGGTGTCCACGTGATATTGGTAAGGTAATGGTCGTAAGTGCCCTGAGTGTTCAGATAAACCAATCGGTCTGACGACAAATGGTATACGCCCAAGGTCACGGTGTGACTGCTGTCGCCGGCCATTGGGTATTTGATGCTGTTGGCTTTTGCGGGTCTGGATTGAATACCGAACAGGGGGTAGTCGGTGACCCTGCGCTCATCCATGCGATAGAAGGCCAATTTGTCGTTGTCGCCGCTCCAGAACATCCCTTTGCTGATACCGAATTCATTGCGATGCACGCTCTGACCATATACAATGCCATTGCCACCATCTTTTGTGATTTGGATTTCCCCAGATCTTGAGGTTGCCAAGTTTTTTGAGGCCGACATTTTTCGGCCACTGATGTATAGATTGTCCTTTTTGATTACCGCAATAAGCTCCGCGTCGGGTGAAAATTCAGTGGCTTGGGCTTCTTCTGATTGACCATTGATTGAATATTTTATTTGAACTGGCCCAAACATCAGGTTGTCGGTCACAGGTTTTTTGAAATCCACCGTCATAACAAATCTACCCACTTCAAACCAACCTTGATAATCGCCTGTCCAATGGATCATTGGGAAACCAAACATGTCAACGTTCTCGCCGGAGGTGGCTTTAATTGCAGTTTTAGTCAGTTGAATAAAAGAATCCACTTTGATCAATGGCGTTTTTACCAACTGAGGCGATACGGTATACACCACACCATCAATTACTTCGGCCAAATCTGTCTTGGTAATCCAACCGTATAGTTTGGCATTTTTGGGGTAGTATTTCGGGCTGAAACAGGCATCGATCGTAAGCGCGGATGTGGTGGCTTGGTTCGATTTCTGCGTGTTGGCATTTTGCGCCGTTATCGTATTGTAACCCGCGAAGGCGAAGGTTGAAAAAATGAAGAGAGAAAAGCGATTCATATCTAGGGTTTCAGAAGATTCTAATGCAAATTTGCTGAAAATTTATCAGATGACAGACATACAATCAATAATCGAAGCGGCTTGGACAGATAGAAGCTTATTGCAAGATGCCAATACATTGAAAACCATTGAGTTTGTAATTGAAGAGTTGGATAAGGGTAGAATGCGTGTTGCTGAACCTTTGGCCAATGGTGATTGGCAGGTGAATGATTGGATTAAAAAAGCGGTGATATTGTATTTCCCCACCCGTACCATGGAAACCTTTCATGCTGGTCCGATGGAGTTTCATGATAAAATGCCATTGAAAAAGAACTATGCCGAATTGGGCATTCGAGTGGTTCCTCACGCGGTGGCACGACATGGAGCGTACATTGCACCGGGCGTAATATTAATGCCTTCTTATGTGAACATTGGGGCATTTGTTGATGCAGGCACCATGGTTGATACTTGGGCTACTGTGGGTTCATGCGCACAGATTGGTAAAAATGTGCATTTGAGCGGCGGGGTAGGCATTGGAGGGGTTTTGGAGCCCGTTCAAGCAGCACCTGTAATCATTGAGGATGATTGTTTTGTGGGTAGCAGATGCATTGTGGTGGAAGGGTTTCGCGTAGGCAAAGAAGCGGTTTTGGGCGCGGGATTGACCTTGACCATGAGCACCAAAGTCATTGACGTGCAAACAGGAGAGGAATTGCCCAAGGGCTATATCCCTGAAAGAAGTGTGGTGATTCCTGGTAACATCAAAAAGACCTTCCCCGGTGGTGAATTTTATGTCCCTGCGGCGCTGATTATCGGAAAGAGAAAAGCCAGCACAGATTTAAAAACTTCGCTCAACGACGCACTGCGTGAGCACAACGTAGCCGTATAAGGGTTTCTTTGATGAAAATAGGATTTGATGCGAAGCGATTTTTCTTCAACCATTCTGGTTTGGGGAATTATTCGCGTAGACTCATCGAATCTTTACTGAAATATCATCCCGAGCACGAATATGTGTTGTATGTGGATCGATTGGATGCATTAGACAAAGCACATCCCGAGGCGCTTCGAATTCTCAAGCGCTATGTAAATAATCGGAGTGATGGCTCTGACCTCTATACTTTGGTGATGGTTGATGGGCCAAAATGGTGGAGAACTTGGGGTATGGGAAAGCGAGCGGCCATGGATGGGGTGGATGTGTTTCATGGTTTATCGAATGAATTGCCATGGGATTTGCCTGCGTCGGTCGCTGGGGTTTGTACCATCCACGACGTGATATTCAAAGAATTTCCGGCGTATTATCCTTGGTTGGATCGTTTGATTTACGACTTTAAAACGAAGAAGGCTGTTCAAATGGCTGCCAAATTGGTGATGACGAGTGAAGCTACTCAAAGGCAGGTTGAAAAGTATTATCCGCAAGCAAAAGGACGGTCGTCGGTCATTTATCAGGCCGTGGATCCCGAATTTTACGTGAGTGAATCGAGTAACGGTTGGCATGTGTCTTCATCACCATATTTTGTTTATCAAAGCAGTTTTACAGATCGAAAGAACCATGCAGCTTTGGTTGAGGCTTTTGCGCTGATACATCGACAAACCCATTGGAATTTGACTATGATTGGATTGAATGGTCCAACGTTATCGGTAGTGAAAAAACAAATCGAGCAGTTGGGACTGAGCGATCGAATAGTCTGCTTGGTGGATCAATCGCGGGAGGAGATGATTGCCTGTGTTACTGGCGCTGCAGGGTTTGTATATCCCAGTTTGAACGAAGGGTTTGGTATTCCTTTGGCTGAATCTTTGGCGGCGAATTTGCCGATGGCTGTTTCCAACATCCCCGTTTTTAGGGAGTTGGTTGAAGATTTGCCCGTGTATTTTCATCCCAACAATGCGCAGGAAATGGCGGCAGCTATGTTGCAAATTACGCTTGACGACGAGCAGGTAAGGCAACGATTATTAAGACCATCGTTAAAGAATAAGATCTCGGATGAGAATATCGCGCAACAATGCGTTGAACTCTATCAGAAAGTGTGCAACAGGGTCTAGAATCCTATGCCAATGCTTGTGTATGCATTGAATACGTTTGATCGCGACAAAGTCTTGCTAGATTCGGTTAGCCACAACTTACATTCAGTCCTCCAAAACAACTGGTTGTAGAGTTTTTTATTGAAGCCTAAAGAGGTGCCAAAGATTTTACCGTATATGTTTTTGTTTAAATCTTGGAAGTATTCAACACGTGCACAAATACTGGACTTTTCGGTGAAATTATAGGATGTCGAAAAATTCGCATTACACCAAAAACCATCGCGCTGAAAGAAAGATACCGGTGGAGTGGTCGTTTTCACTTTGGGTTCATCGTTTCCAACATAAACACAGCTGCTAAATTTCCATTTGTTCGCGGTGCCGATCCAGTAGATGTCGCTAAAGAATCGGTTTGCGTTGCCACGATCTTGGAGATAGACATTCCAGTTGATGAGGTTGTTTTTATTAATGGTGAACTCCAATTGTGTTGCCATCGCTGGTGGTAAGTGGATTTCTTCGTAGATGGTTTGCCACCCATTGAGTACATAAAAACTGCCTTTTAACTTACTGGATAGTGGGGCTGTAACCTTGGCACCTGTAAGGTAGTAGGGGCTATATTCTGCGGCCAAAGATCTAGAATAAATGAGCTGATCTCTGCTCACAGGGTTTTCATTGGTGAATGGCGATCCAATCAAGCCTGCTTCGATCCAAATGTCTTTTTTATAAAATGGTTTGAATCCCAAGCTGGCTTCCATGAGTTGTCTTAAACTATTGTTTCCCGTGTAGTTTTTGTCCATGTAACTACCGAATGCTGGTACCATCCTAATTTTTAGTCGGTCCGTTGAATATCGGAAATCCAAATAAGCGAGGTTGATATCTACGGCATTGAAGACAGAGGAAGAAACCAAATTGGGCACAACGGGTGGCACTGCGGTCTGATTCCAATAGCCATTCGAAGATTTGGCATAATACGCATCCATCCAACCAGAAATACTCAATTTCCCCACTTTTTCGCCCCCAACAGAATCAATAAAGGCCGTATTGGTGATTTGGGCATCGAGATTGCCAGTGATTACGCTGAGTATTGTCAAAAAGAGTAATTTTCCTTTCATAGAGTCAATACAAAATTATTAATTAATCTGAAGCATTGGATTCCTGAGGTGGAATTTCATAAATTGCATATAATGTTTGGATTAAGAATCAAATTGACGGCGTTTTGTTTGCTTTTTTTAGTAAATGGAGTTGCTGGGCAATATGATTCTGTTCGATACGATATGACAACCCAGAATGTGCATTGGAATTCATTGACCGATTACAACGCAAAAGGGTTTAATCCAGATACACTAAGTAAACCATTGTATTGCCAGTCTGAAACTACCCCCACCTTCATTGTTAATTATTCCAAAACAAATGATTACAATTCAAATGTCGCGAAATCCACTAACGTATTGGATGCTGGTCCACATTATGGTGTGGCAGGGGTTTACACCAAAAAGCACTACGATCTTACCACCCATACGGTGAGGGTAAAAGGGGCGTTTGTTTGTAGGACAACCACCACAGGCGAATTAAACGAGTATTGGATTGGAGGCATTCCAGTGGCTAATTCCAATTATCATTCTGCGATTTATGGTGGTGGGAATGCACCAGTTGGATACATTGTAGGAGCCTGGGTTGATTGGTGGTGCGCACGAACAAGAGGGAGTACCTCTCAGCCCGATAAGTTTTTTGAAACCCGAGTCAATGCCAATATGCCGCTGGGGATGTTTTTTGAGGCAATGGCTGAATTTCGAATTATACACGACTCGGTGGTCATGACGAAGTATACCCTAACGCCGCCGGTTGATGATAGATACAAGCAACAATCTTGGGTTTATCCAGTATATCGCAGTATTCCATTTGAACCCTTCAAAGATGCTTCTTGGTTTAAAGATTTTCGTCCTGCATTTATGCCCGATGATGGTTTGGATTGGGTAGAAGTGGTGGCTGAGCCCTTGCCTTGTAGCATGGAATTAAAGAAAAAGAATATTTCTGTGTGCGAAGGCGAAAGCAAACCGTTGGACTTGTCTTCGCTGATTTGGCTAAAGAATCAGTCCATTGATAACCAAACGGGGGTGTTTTACTTAAGAAAATGCTCGAACCCAAAAGGAAGTAGCTCGTTACACAAGCCATTGACGAATGCATTGCTGCCCCCAAATTCACCTTTCGGTGATTACACGGTAAGTTACATTTCACCTTGTGGTGATTCCATCCAGTTTCCGGTTAAGATTTCAGCAAAACCAGAGGTTAGATTAACCGACACCGCAATATGCAAGGGTATACAATTTAAGCCCTATGGAAAAATCAACTCCACAGGAGGAATTGGTCGATATTTTTGGCGCTGCGGAAGTAATCAAGGCTCTACAGCTCAACCCATTTGGAATATGACTGATACAGGCAAACTTTTGTTTACTTTGAATGTAGAAGATCTCAATGGTTGCCAAGGTGCTGATACTGCATACATCTTTGTTTCTAGTTTGGGCAAGATTGGAATTGGATTCAATGATTCAAATCAATGTTTCGCGGGACATACGTTTAGTCTATCGGCAAATTGTCTGAGAAATTCTCAAAATAAATTTAGATGGAAGTTGCCTCAGAATCCTGTAGCCACAACACAATCAATTAACGGGGTCAAATTCGGCTCCCCGGGTACATATCGCGTAGAATTATTCATTTCGAATCCTTGGGGGTGCTCAGATTCTGCAGCCTTGGATTTAGAGGTGTATGAATCACCTGGTGTGATTTTATACGATACTCAAGTGTGTGAAAATCAGTCTTTTTCTGTTAGATATTTTGATAAACCGTCTACAGCAAACGGATTGAAACACCGATGGTTATTCAATAACACAGATTCGATTAAATGGAATTCCCCAATATATTCAGTGTCGCAAAACGGGAAATACACATTGCAACTAATCCTTGAAAATTATTACGGATGTTCGGATACTGACAATGCAGTTATTACCATTTACCCCAATCCGAAGTTGAATTACGATTTTTGGTACCTAGATGAAATGGCCGGCGCAACACTATGGACCTACTCTTACACAGGAACATTGGGTTATAAAATAGATTGGTTCCAAAATGGTCAAATAATTGCCTCTGGTAGCGGACCGAGCATCGTAACAATTAAAGATTTGGGTCAACAACGTTTCAAACTCCGGGTTATTTCGGACAAAGGCTGTATGGACTCTTTGGAATTTTCTAAAATGATTGCTGCAAGTAACAATCTGTATTATCCAAACGCATTTACACCAGACGGACAAGGCGGAAACAATGTTTTTGGACCTTATAACGCTGAGTTGCTTGAAAATTATCGCTTAATTGTATTTAATCGATGGGGTGAAAAGCTATACGAATCTCGGCCCAATCAATATTACTGGGATGGTCGTGATTCGAAAGGTGAACCGGCCATGGAAGGACAGTATATTTACATGGTTAGTGGTATTAAAAACACCGGTCAGAGTGTGAGTCGATCAGGTACAGTTTACCTATATCGCAACAATTAAAAATTCCCTTTGAAAATTTTAACGGCAATCGCCAATAAAATCAATCCAAAGAATTTGCGCATCGCAGAGAGTCCGGCTTTGCCAATCTTACGCTCAAAAAAATCGGTTGCGTTCACCAATACAAAAATCACAATGAGGTTGGGAATAATGCCCAACAAAATCGTCCATTCACTGTAAATGGCTTTGAGCGATAGGATAGTGGTGAGTGTTCCTGAACCAGCAATTAAAGGGAATGCAATGGGGACAATGCTGCCCGAGGGGACTTCCGGATCGGTTCGAAAAATATCTACCCCCAAAACCATCTCTAATCCCAAAATGAACATCACAATGCTACCGGCAATGGCAAATGAGCTTTTGTCAACACCCAGATATTTTAAAAAATACTCGCCAGCAAACAAAAATCCCACCATCAATACTCCCGAGGCCAGTGTCACTTTACCAGCTTGAATATCAGGAAGTTTCTTCTTTAAAGAAATCAACACGGGAATAGAACCCAACATATCGATGACCGCGAATAGGGTGAAGGCAACAGTGATAGAATCTTGGATGTTGAACATGGTTGTTTTTTTGGCGGTTATTTAAATGGTGAATTGGGTTCCTTTTTGATCACATTATAGGTGAGTCGGTCTGCCAACTTCGGAAACCATTTATTGATCCAAACGGCCATTTTTCCTTGTAGCGTGAGGATGAGATAATTGCGTTTGCCCAAAATTGCATTCCAAGTGGCCTCGGCTACCGCCTCGGCCGACATCAACTTATTCTCTTTCAATGGAGATTCGTTTTGTTGTAAACCATTGCCATCCAAAGCAGTTTTACGGATGTTGCTTTCGGTGTATCCCGGACATGCAATCAAAACGTGTAATCCAGTTTCCAAATTTTCACACCGCAAACTCTCCAAAAAGCCCTGCATCGCAAATTTGCTTGCGCTGTATCCAGTTCTTGCCGGTAATCCCTTGAAGCCAGCAATGGACGATATACCTACCACTGAACCTTTCGACCTCAATAATGCTGGTAGCGCGTATTTCGTGCAATAAACAGCTCCCCAAAAATTGGTGTCCATCAGTCGTTGCAAAACCGATAAATCCGTGTCCACAAATATCCCACGCATCGAAATACCTGCATTGTTGATTAGCACGTCGATGTTTCCCCACTTTGCCAACGACTCGTCTACAAAGCGTTTGCAATCAGCTTCTACACTTACATCGCCAATGCACGTGTGGATTTGGTTGGTTAAGGTATTGTTAATCAACGCCTCACACGCTTTTACTGTCTCGTTGATTCCTTCTGACGAACGCGCCATCAAACCTACCGCATAACCACGTTTGGTGGCTTCGATGGCCAAAGCACGACCGATTCCAGATGAAGCACCGGTGATAAGGGCAACGCGTTGCGTCATTTTATGATTTCCATTTGATAGAACAACCAACGGCGGGTACCTCTGGATAGTCGATTTCCAGTCCGTCCAAAGCAAATTCAATGGCATCTTCTAGGTAAACGCGCATTACAGCGGCTTCGTTATCCCATGCATCATCAATTGCTCCTTTGTATACCAATTCTCTGCGTGCGTTGAACAAGAACACTTCAGGGGTTTTGGTAGCGCCCAATTGTTTCAATATGGCTTGACTTTCATCATGCAAATAGGGGAATGGTACTTCATATTGTTGTACCAATCGCTGCATATCTTCAAATGAATCGGCAGGTTGAACTGCTATGTCGTTGCCGTTGATTGCAATAACGCCCAAATTATCTTCCTCGTATTGCTTCGCCAATCGGATCAATCGATGCCAATAGGCTTGTGCATACGGACAGTGATTGCAGGTTACAACCACCAACAAAGCACTTTTGTCGGCCAAGTGATAGGTGCTAACGATGCTTCCATCGAAGTTTTTTAATTCAAAATGCTGCAGAGAATCGCCAATATTCATAGGTCTCAATTTTACCCGCAATTTACACAAATGCTTGCGGATTTGTGGGTTTTTTGTTGGTGCGAATATTTGGGAAGATGCTTGCTTTGCGGTTACTTTGCGATAGTCATGGATCAATTCATTGTTTCTGCCCGGAAGTATCGTCCCACCACCTTTGAAGATGTAGTGGGTCAACGCCAAGTGGCCGAGACCTTGATGCACGAAATCCACAACAACAAATTGGCGCAGGCCTTTCTGTTTACTGGTCCAAGAGGGGTAGGTAAAACCACTTGTGCCCGTATTTTGGCTAAGGTCATCAACGCGCAAGATGGTGGCGATCCTAACCAAGACTATGCTTTCAACATCTTTGAATTGGATGCGGCGAGCAACAACTCCGTCGAGGATATTCGTCATTTGATTGATCAAGTGCGGATACCGCCGCAGGTTGGCAAATACAAAGTATACATCATAGATGAGGTTCACATGCTTTCAACGGCGGGTTTCAATGCCTTCCTGAAAACTTTGGAGGAACCTCCCTCATATGCCATTTTCATTCTGGCTACCACAGAAAAACACAAAATCCTCCCAACCATATTATCGCGTTGTCAAGTGTTCAATTTTAACCGAATTGAAACCAAAGACATGGTGGAGCATTTGAAAGGTATCGCCCAGAAAGAAAACATAGAAGCCAGTGAAGATGCCCTTCATTTGATTGCAAGAAAAGCCGATGGTGGATTGCGCGATGCACTGTCAATGTTCGACCAACTGGTGAGCTTTGGCGGTGGTAAAATTACCTATGAGTCCGCTGTTGATATCTTGAGTGTCTTAGACCTAGATACATTTTTCGATGTTACAAATATGCTTGCTTCATCGAACATTTCCGATTCTTTGCTCGTGTACGATGGAATCATTAAAAAAGGGTTTGATGGATCCACGTTTTTGGGAGGATTATCGGCCCACTTCAGAAACTTGGCGGTAAGTAAAGAAACCAAAACACAATCGCTGTTGGATGTGTCAGAGTCGTTTAAATCCAAATACATTGAACAATCCTCAGCCGTGTCGTTTGCCTTCGTGCTAAATGGATTGAACATGGTATCCGAGGCGGAAGAGAAGTACAAGCTATCAAGAAACCCGCGACTGCTGGTAGAATTGATGCTGATGAAACTCGGACATCTCAATTCATTTATTCAAACCATACCTTCCCTTGAGGAAGTAAAAAAAAAATTAGCCAATCCCACTGAAGGTGGTAAAGCAAATACATTCAAGCGTTCTGCTTCCATTGTAGAGGACAAACCCAAGGTGCAACCCCCAGCAGTGGTGCCCCTAAATCCCGTTCCTACAGCGGTTGTTCCTACTCAAGTACCATCTTCAACCGTCATTCCTCCCGCCGAGGTGGTGGTTAAAAAAGAAGCGCAAGATGTGGGTGCTAGCCGACTTAAACTCAGCAGTTTTGAGGAGTTTAAGCGAAAAAAGGCAGCATCACAGTTAGCCGCACAATCACAGCAAGAATCAGCATCTGAGACTGTGAATTTGGATGGATCCGCTGCAGAATTAGCAGGAGAGATTGCTGGAACCAATCCAATCATGGATGGGAGAGCAGATAGTCCAATTGCGAACACCGTAAAAACCTTGGATGAATTTTGGGTTGCCTTTTACCAAACACAAACCCCCAGGGTATTGACGTGTTTGAAGGGTCTGAAATATGCGTTTGAAGAGGGACAATTGATCATTACGTTAAACGCGTCTCACCAGGAAAGTATCATTGAGGAAATTAGACCGCAAATGATGCAGGCCTTCAAAGCACAATTGCCTCAGTTGAAAATCCAAACCATTCAAACTGAAATGGGAAAAATAGAGGTGCAGGAAAGAAGGCCGTACACGGATAAAGAAAAGTTGGATTATTTGACAAAAAAACATCCTGGCTTGGCTGAAGCCCTGGAATCATTGCATTTGCGACTTCCGTAATTAATTGAAAATTGACTTAAAACACCGAAGTTTCTTCGTTATTTTTGTGGTTGATGTCCACAACGGATCTTTCCTTTCAAAACACCTCTGTGGCCTTTGCCCACAAGTCGAACGGCGACCTCGTAAAAGCCCGTTGGCTATTTAGGTCCTTTAATTATCCATCACTGCTCACTTATGGACCAACCATGGCCAAAGCGGCAGTCATGTTTGGGCTTAAATTCACCATTAAAAACACCATCTTCCAGCAGTTTTGCGGAGGTGAGAATATACAAGAATGCGATAAGGCCATTCAGAATTTGGCGAATAGTGGCATTGGTACCATTCTCGACTATTCAGTAGAGGGAGAGGAAAATGAAACCAATTTCATCGCTACGTGTGATGAGATACTTAGAACCATCGAACGTGCCAAAGGCAATCCCAATATTCCATTTTCAGTTTTCAAAACCACAGGGATTTGCTCATCTCACGTTTTAGAAGCGGCATCATCGTTGATTGTGAGCGATGAGATCCAAGACATCGAACTGGTAGAAAATGCGCTGCCCGAACAATATAAGCTCGGTTGGAAACTGGGATTGGATCGATTCATGCAACTCTGTACCAAAGCCGCAGCGTCTCATGTGCGGTTGTTTGTTGATGCCGAGGAAACTTGGTTGCAAGATGCCATTGATTTGATGGCGACACATGCCATGGAATCGCTGAACAAGGAAAATGCATGGATTTTCAATACGTTGCAAATGTATCGCCATGATAGATTGGCTTATTTGGAGCGACAGGTATCTCAAAAGAAGTGTCACTACGGATATAAGTTGGTTCGTGGCGCCTACATGGAAAAAGAACGGGCCCGTGCTGCGGAGATGGGATACCAAGATCCAATTCAACCCAATAAAGAATCTACCGATAGCGACTACAACAAAGCGGTGACTTTCTGCCTTGAAAACCATGATCGAGTATCGGTCTGCATCGCAACCCACAACGAGCAATCCTCCTTGCTGGGAACCCAATTGTTGACAAAACACAACTTGCCTAAAGGTGATTGGAATGTGTCGTTCTCGCAGTTGTTGGGTATGAGCGATCATATCAGTTTTAATCTATCGAACAGTGGCTATAAAGTGAGTAAATATGTGCCTTACGGACCTGTTTTGTCGGTAATTCCATACTTGACCAGACGGGCACAGGAGAACAGTGGTATGGCAGGACAAATGGGCCGAGAATTGGCGTTGATTGAGGCAGAAATCAAACGGAGAAAATCATGAATTGGAAGCAACATTGGTACAAGTGGTTAGCGGCGATCTGTTTGCTTTATGTAATTGCGGGAGGACTGTTTCTGCCGTTAAAGCCCGGAATTACGGCCTTGTCTACAGTGAAAATTACTTCTGGCGGTACCCAATCGCTCAAAATCAATGTTTACAATGCGCCTTGGTTGAAGGAAAATGCGTTTAATGATAAATCCATAGGAAACGGGGCATTCCAAATTCCAGGTAAAGTAATACTGGTATCCAAAGGAATCACCGGCCGATGGGAAACCAACAAAGTGAAATTTTCGGGTAATCATGGACAATTGTTGGCGCAGTTTGATTTCACAATGGGTGAGTCCAAGATTCCGAACGACTATTATTCTGTTTTCATTGAACTCTCCAATGGGAAATATTTGGGTTTGCCCGATGCCATTTTCCTGGAAAGGGCCACGTCTGATACAACCGGAAAATCTTCGTTCATTGCCCAGCCGTTAGCTGGCGTTTCTGTGAATCATGAAATTTTTGAAATGAAATTCCCTAATCGCATGGTGCTGAATGAAAGTGTGAGAAATCTGTTTTACCATGTCCCTATGTGGTTTGCCATGCTCGCGTTATTGGCGATGGCTTGTTGGTATGCTGTAAAGTTCTTGCGATTTGGTGATCTGCAGGACGATATGTGGGCGGATTCATTGGTTCGCGTTGGCATTTTGGCGGGTATCTTGGGTTGTATAACCGGCGCCACTTGGGCTCGTGTTACCTGGCAATCATGGTGGCCAGCCGCGGATCCCAAACTCAATGGGGTTGCGATAGGTATGACCATGTATTTGGCCTACTTGCTGCTGCGTTCCACACTTACCGATCCCTATCAACGTGCCAGAATCACTGCTGTATATTCAGTGTTTATTTTCCCCATCTTTATTGCGCTGATTGTTATCATGCCCAAATTGTCGCCGAATTCATTACATCCCGGCTCTGGTGGAACCGTTGGATTCAATAAATATGATTTAGATTCCACAATGCGATTGTTCTTCTATCCCGCAGTGATAGGGTGGATTGCTTTGTATTATTGGATCGCAAATATGCGATATAGAATCGCCCTGTTAAAAGAAAAACAACTGAACGCATGAATAAGACCCTTGCAGAGCAATTTGATGCCAATGCGGCTGAGCTCTTAGCCCAACACAATTTGATGAACGCCGTTTATGCCGTGTTGATCATCATTTTTGTCGGAATTTTGTTCTATCTATTCAGACTGGATCGCAAATTATCCAAAATCGAAAAAAACGCATGAAACCATTCCATCTCATTTTGTTAATACTTGCCGGAATCGGTATCGCAACGGTGATTAGCATGTACGGAAATACAACCCAATATGTGGCTTTTCCAGACGCTAAACGCATCGCACAAGAAAATCCCGGCAAATCTGTCCATGTTGTTTGTAAATTGAACAAGGCCAAACCGATCGTTTATGATGCGGTGACCAATGCCAACCGACTGGAATTCTACGGGTTTGATTCACTCAACAATGAGAGTAAAGTGGTATTTACCAAGCCAAAACCTGCCCAATTTGAACATTTAGAAAAGATGGTCTTGATTGGTACCTACGACAAAGATCATTTCTTGGCCACTGAAATTTTGAGTAAGTGTCCATCAAAATATGAAGATGCACCGGGAGCATCAACCGCGTCAAAATGAACACAGTACAAGCGCCCATCGTTTTTAATGGAGAATGGCTATGGCTGGGAAACCTAGGTCATGCATTTGTGATTTTGTCTTTCGTCGCTTCTTTGTTGTCGGCAATTTTCTATTTTCAACACGAACAGCATCAACTACAAGCTGGATTAACATGGGGTAAACGATTTTTCCAACTCCATTTTGCGGCCATTGTGGCTGTATTTGTGGTGTTGTTTTCCATCATCTTTTTCCACAGGTATGAGTTTCATTATGCATGGCGACATTCAAGTAACAGTTTGCCTGTGTATTACATGATTTCCTGTTTTTGGGAAGGACAAGAGGGTAGTTTTCTGTTGTGGTTGTTTTGGAATTCGCTCATAGGCCTGGTATTGCAGCGGGTGGCGAAGTCTTGGGAATCTCCAGTCATGGTGGTGATCGCTTTTGCACAAATCGCCTTGGGTTCTATGCTGCTTGGATTCCACTGGGGCGAATTGAAAATTGGAAGCTCTCCGTTTGATTTATTGCGCGAACAGCGTCCGGACTTCTTGAATATTCCCATTCTTGGTCAAATTGGCGTTGGAAACTATCTTGAGGTATTCAAAGATGGCAATGGATTGAATGCTTTGTTGCAGAATTATTGGATGGTGATACATCCTCCAACCTTGTTTTTAGGATTTGCAACGGCGATCGTCCCATTTGCATACAGTATTGCAGCGCTTTGGCGTAACAACGACAGAGGTTGGATTTCTCATGCTTTGATTTGGAGTTTGGTCTGCGTGGGCATTTTGGGATTGGGTATCATTATGGGCGGTTTTTGGGCCTATGAGGCACTCTCTTTTGGTGGCTATTGGGCTTGGGATCCTGTAGAAAATGCATCGCTTATGCCGTGGTTGATTATGGCCAGCGCTGCGCATATGTTGATTATTACGAAAGCCACGGGCCGACATTTGTTCACCTCTCATTTGCTTACACAAATTGCCTTTTGGTTGGTTCTCTACGCGACTTTCCTAACCCGATCAGGTATTTTGGGTGAGGCGAGTGTTCACTCATTCACAGACTTGGGTCTATCGGGACAACTCCTGCTATTTTTGCTGGCATTTTTGGCTTTCGCGTTGGTGGTTGTGTTGCAAGGCAAACGCAGAACTTGGGCCTTATATGGCATTATCGCTGTGTTGATTGTCCCCATGATTTTAGCATACAGTATCAGTGCACCTGAATCAATAGCATTGTTTTACCAGTGGTTAAAAGGGTTGGGTACTGTGCTGTTTTTGGGTTGGTTGGTCTACTATATTTACGTGCTCTATCAACGCACAAAAGTTGAGATGGACGATGAAAAGCTCGATTCTAGAGAGTTTTGGATGTTTTTAGGGTCGATGTTTTTGATTCTATCCTTGGTGCAAGTATTTGCCGCCACGAGTATCCCAGTATTCAACAAATTGTTTGGCTACAAAACTGCGGTTCCCGCCGCGGCTGATTATAATCGCGTGCAATTGTGGTTGGCGATGCCTATCATGTTGCTGATGAGCTTGGGTTATTGGTTTAAATTCAGAGGAACTGAATGGTCGGCAATTAAAAAGCCCATCTCGCAAATTGGCATTGCTGTCGTCGCTTTAACCGTGTTGTTGATGTTTGGGTTCGATATCTGGGAATTCAAATTCATTTTGTTCTTGTTCTTAACCATCGCACTGGTATGGGCAAACTTGATTTACGGATACCAAAAGAAGAAAACAGAATGGCTGCGATGGGGTGGAAATATCGCGCACATCGGATTCGGTGTATTGCTGATGGGTGTTTTGGTATCATCGGTGAATAAGAACATTTTATCGGCCAGTAAACAAGGTATAGATCTAGCCCCAGAAGTAGATCAAAAAGGAAATCAAGACGCAAAAGGCATAAAGTTCAACAGAGAAAATCAGTTGCTTTACAAGGGTAAGCCTCAGCCATTACAACAATATACTGCCATCTATCTAGATGAAAGAAAAGGACTTGGCGTTGATAGTATCGATAAGTACTTTAAGGTTGCGTTTGTAAAGAAGGATGAAAAAGGACAAACCGTTGATAGTTTTGTCTTGGAACCCAAAACTCAGAACAATCCCAAAATGGGGTTACTGGCGGAACCTTCTACCCGACATTTCTTGCATAAAGATGTATTTACCCATGTGAATTATGAGAGCAGCATGGACCGCAAGGAGCCATTCAGTAATTTCAGGGTGGATACCGTTGGGTTCTTTAGGCCTTTCATCACACAAACGGGAAAAGTGGTAATGACCATTGATAGCATCAATCGCAGCATGGATTCAACTGGGTTGAAAATTCAATTGGCTATCAAAGCAAAGCGATTGGGCGACTCGGTTTGGTTGCGTCCTGAGTTTTTAATTAATGAGATTACAGGCAATTTCGACATGAAACCTGCCGAGAGTAATCAATTTGGTGTGATGGTGAGCATTTTGAACCTTCAGATTGTTGATCCCAATCCCGCTGCACAGAATATCCGCTTTGTAATTCAAACAGGAGAGAAGACGCCCGTTTGGGACTATATCGTTATTCAGGTAATCGAGTTTCCTTGGATTAATTTGGTTTGGGCGGGTACAATCATCATGGTTATTGGATTCGTTTTGGCCATCATCAATCGCATCAAAAAACAAAAGCAACTCACCGCATGAGTGGTCGACTGCTGATATGGGGCTATGGCCGTGTTGGCAGTGCAATCACAAAACAAGTGTTGCTTCAGCGGAGTATAAATGCGTCTATTTTGGCGTTGTTTGATTCCGTCCATGTCATAAGTTCAAAAACAAAGCCTCAGAACTTCGAAGGTCTTGACTGGCTAAATAGCGATTTTTTCATCGCTGATTCACGATTGATTATTTCGCCAGGGGATGTGATATTACTCACCGTATCCGACAGTCAAATTGCTCAGTGTGCAGCAAGACTAGATGTCCCTGGAATCACAGTGGTTCATTGTAGTGGCGCAACACCCTTGCCGTTGCTAAGTCATGCGGACACCGCTGTGTTTTACCCATTGCAAACTTTTGCTTCCGATGTAATAGTGAATTGGAGCGATGTTCCAGTGTTTACAGAATCAAGCAGTGAACAAGTGAATGTGAATTTGCAGCGATTGGCTGATTCCTTGGGGGTTTTGCATTGCCAAGCGTTATCCTATGCGTCACGTCAGTATTTGCATTTGGCGGGGGTATTTGCAAACAATTTCACCGTTGCGATGGCGGGTATCGCTCATGATATTCTGGCTTCAAACGATTTGCC
>JACCDV010569954.1_pt1 | contig 27255 bp, 5 predicted proteins | sample 7446131 | NCBI WGS metagenome assembly JACCDV01 (sample SAMN15323448, study PRJNA562643) | freshwater metagenome | isolation source: river surface water | place: USA:Blue River Watershed | collected 2017-08-17 | reverse complement strand
CCCCAACCCCAACCCCAACCCCTTACTTTATTGAATAGAAATTTATTCAATTTTCCTTAATTTTATGATTAATAATATTGAAGCTATTTTGTATGTATTCCCTTAAATTTGATTATTAATGAACTTATTGTAAATTTATTATGGCATAAGTAAAGACAAGTAATAAAAATCATGAGGTAGATTTGAGATTAAAGCTCTCCCAAACTTCATATAGGTTATAAAACTATTCCTTTCTAGCGAATTACTCGCTTTGTGACTGTGCAGCCCTCAAAAGTGCCTTTGCTTATTGAGTATCAACATCCTATCGGTTGAGGGCACTCTTAAGAAACATTTTGACCTATTATAGTTACAGAACGCCATCTCCATTACTATCGTACCTCTTGAATAGCTTGTCGACAGACCTGTTAAATTCTTGTCTTTTGAGTTTATCAGTTATTTCAGTCATACTTCTGATCTTGCTGCACCTTCCATAGTTGGGCCCACTTTAACGATGAGAGTCTTGCCTTGTTTAGCGAAGAGAGGAGCAAATTCCCATTTAATTAACAAAAAATTATATATAATGTTATTAGCTTAATAATTTCCCATACTTGACTGTTTCCGTTGATTTAAATCAAAAATTAGCATTTATCATAGAAAACCACACCCTTCTTGGAGATCTTACTTATATTCCAGGTTGTTTTTAAGCATATTTTTAGTTATAAGTATTTATATTGTGTCAAGTAGCACAGAATACAATTAATAAAAATTACATTAGCAAAAATAGCTATGTAGGATAAGTACAAATATGTAAGAGATTAAAAAATATACGTCTTTTTGTTCAATTCTCCAATATTTATTTTTTATTTCCTTTATCTAGACATACAAAGTCGACCGTTATTATGTTATGTATTAAGAAAATAAACCAGTTTAAAGCTCAATATTCAAATATAATTTTAGATAAAGGAATAAGTTGTTACATTAATTATTTCTGTAACATCGAATGCTCACAGGCCCATCAAGCAGAGCCGAACAGCTCATCTACCAACGTCGCGCAGCTGATCAAAAAGTGTCCTCAATGCAGACCAAGCTAAAACAAGAGTTCCACGAGCAGTAGTTTGCTAAATGGCACAATAAAGGGAGGAACATCGAGATCAATAATCAGGTAAAGCAAAGACTGGCTTCTTTAAGACAATCATCCGCTCTTAACCTGCAAATCAGGAAGTAACTATCGATCTATTTAGGCAAAAACTTGCCCAGCTTCTCAGTGATTAAGATCAGACCTACAAATAAGAGGTGGTAGCTATGCAGTAGACGCCCGAACAGACTAGGGAAAGAATGATCAAGCGAGTTAAATAGCTCAAAGATGAGAAGTAGAAAAGAAGACAAGAGGATGCTAACCAAAAACTGGAGAAGAGATTCTAACAGAATGCAGATGAGCTTCGTAAGGTAGATAAAGACTTGAAATAACTTAAACTTGCCTATGAAAGGAATATGCAGTTAATTTAAAAACAGTCTACTCTTCAAAATCAGTATGAAGAATAAATGTTGTTTGCTTAACTGAACAAAAGAGATCAAAAAAAGAAATAGGAAATTTAAAGATTGAAGCAGCAACAGCAGAAGTAGAAAGTGTAAGAAAGAAATGCTATTTTGGCTATTCAAAAGGAACTTAAGAAAAGAAAGGAAAATTAATAAAAAAGTCAAACTGTCCAATAACAGAGAATGCTGAAAGATTAGTGGTAAAAGCAAAATTCATTGGTGAAGCAAAAATAATCTGAGCTGGCTGAGAAACAAAAAGGAGTTCATCAAACAATCCATGAGTAAAATCTTAGAATAAAAAAAGATAAAGAATAAGCAGTGAAAGATGAGAAAGAAAAAGATAGACAAATGATAGAGAGAATTGTTCTTAAGGAGAGGCAACTAGTGGAATACTAGAAACTAATGAAAGAGAAAGAGAAATAATAAGCCAAGCGAACTTTAGCCGGAGTAAAAGATAAAAATAAAGATATGTTAGCTTATTAGAAATAACTGGATAAACTAATTGAAGCATAAAGGTTGAAAAAGGAACGAAAGCAACAGGAGTAATGGTAAAAGAAGTAAAAGGCAAGAATTAATTTGCTTTATCAAGTCTACGATGACCGTGAGAGAAAAGTTAACTAACACAAGGCATAGCTCTAAAACTAGCTCAAAATGAAGGAAGAGGATCGCAGAGAAGTGTAAAAAAGAGTTCAGGAGTATGAAAAGTAACAAGAACGCAGGAAACAATAAGAATTCGATAAAAATAAGGCAGAGCAAAGAAAACTATTAGAAGAAATAGGATTGAAATAAGAAAGAAGAAGAGTTCTAATCCAATAACTCCAAAGAGACTAGGAGCAGCAAGAGTTCTAAAGAAATGACTACAATAGAAAGATTGAATAAAGAAAAATCCAAGGCAAATAACAACTATAACAATTTAAAAAGACCAATAGAATATTTTGATCCATTCGACCATATTATTCCTCATCATTATTCATCCATTAAATCCAAGGTTTACATCCTAAAGAAGGAGAAATTTATTGACTACTTTATTCTTGTAACCCAATGATTTATGTATGCTCTTTATTAAATAAAAAATCAAGATTTCAGGAGTTCATGTTTTTCAACAGCTCTGCCATCTCTGTTGCATTTTTAATGATATAATCAAGTTTCATCAACTTCTATTTAGTCCTCATCTCTTTCATTTTAGAGTAGTTCTCGAACTCTATCTCATACTGGCTTTTTATTTGTCTCGATGGGGACTATTGCTATGGAGGAGGGATTCCATTCATGAACTCAGAGAAATTTACTAGTGAGTTGGAGCATACGATTGTTTATACGTCGGACGTTACCTTTTGAAAGGACATTCAAGCACTATTGATAACTAATTAATCTATCTTATTTATTTGAGGAAATTTATTAGGATTTGCAGTTTTATTATGATCAATCTGCATTCTTTTGGGGAACAGAATATAATCCTTTGGAGCGAATAGATTTTGAGATTCTATCTATTAATAATTATGGCCACACAAGTTATTAATAAAAATCAGCTATTTACAATGCTATCTTTAAATTAAAATCCTTAATTTTCCTCAATTTCCCAAGGCTGGGGCTAAAAGTCCTAAACCTTAGGCGGCTTAGATGTGGCAGGCCTCTGCTTGCAATGATGATTAGAGAATGCTCTTCGATTCTCATATTTAACTTTTTGTAGTTGAATCTGTTGAATTTGTTCAATTTCATCAAACTATATTTCTTGTTTACTTGCATCATGAGTGAGATCAAGATAGTAAGGATATGCGACGATACTCGTCTTCTTATTTGAAGCCTTATTGCTAAAGGGGTGGACTAGCTCGATTGATTTTATTTTGTATGATTGGATGCTATGTTATACTGAAGATACATGCTATTTGTGTATTTGGTTTTGGGGGTGGCCCTTGATCCCATCTTATCTTGTGTCCTGCTTGTAAACTATCTTTCATTTGTACCAGTTGTTGACATTCTTGGCTGATCTTTTTTTATTTTATTAATCAGCCTTTACTGGAATCCATCTATCTTTACAACTTAGGCCTCTTCTGGTGAATTCTAGTAATTAGTTTGATGGTCAATGGTTTATTTATGCATAGTTTTTTCGGTTTTATTTCTCTCCATATTTTATTCATCTGACTGTTTTGAGTGATGACTGATTGCCCTTTTGCTATATTTGTTCGGATGGAATACAAAGTTATTAACATATGTCCTCGATGAGTTGCTTCTTCGCTTTTATATCTTTTATTTGGTAATCTTGGGAGTTCCTCTAACAAATTCCTATATAGTTTTCAACTTTGTTTGCTACTACGAACGTCTATCTTCTAAATCAACTGTATGATTCCTTTATTTCTGGGTAAAATTCAAGAAATTCGTACTTTTCTTATAATTGTACTTGAACTTTTTATTGAGGTTGCTTGATATCTTTAAATTGGGTTGCTGAGTTCGACTACTCTAGCTAGAAATGGTGAAGATTTAAGATGACATGTTGATGGTGTTAAGCTTGAAACCCTTCAGCATATTTCTGTGCAAAGGCAATTAAGATAAATATACAAAATAAATTAATGTTGGATTCATCATATTATAACAGCAGTAGATGCTCATTCGATGTATTGAAATTAAGATGTCAACACTCAATCCGAGATAAAAGAGAAATATTGATAAGAATCATGCATTTTTGTATATTAAAATCATTTCTGATCGATCGATTAGACGAAATTTCTCATATTCTGAAGAAGAGTTTCACCTTTGTGAATAGCTTTCCTGGAGTTGGCAATAATATATTTAAAATTAGATCCCTGTAAATTCTATTTGGCATACTCCTTATTATCTTAGTCAATTGCAAATAGCTATGGGTAATCCATGGTGATAGTTTATCTTCTTTTGACTGTTGGGATCTTGCCGATTGAGGGTATTCTTTTCGGGGTTGGAGGGTTAAACTCTTCTTTCTCAGGATAATTCAATAAGATATAGTAGTTCCAGTTGCCGTAGATACTTGAGATTTCCGAAAAGGACTACTCTTTGGCCGAATTTTCCTCTTGCTCATCGAAGACATTGGATACCAACAGGATAGGAATGATTCCAGTAATTTAGACATTCTTCTTTGATTTGATGACTTCTAGCTAGAATTATTCTTTCCCTTTCTTGGTGTAGAAATGGAGTTCAACTTCAAAGAAATTGGTGAAGATCTCGATCATCGAAGAGTTGATCTCCTCTGCCTTTGTATTCCTCTTTTTATTGAAGTAAAATATCATCTCTTTCCAGCATTCACTAAAGGCATGCATCTTCTCACTTCCCATCAGGACCTAGGCCGCTGGCTTGAAAACTTATTTATTGCTATTGTTCTATATCATCGCCCTTAACCCCTTTAGGATTAATCCTTTGGTGTAGTTGGCAAAGTTGAAGAAATTGTTGCTGCAGATTAGATTCTTCAATTTGGTAATCTGCTCCATTTTTCTTAGATTGGATCTTTTGAGGAGATGCTAAAAGATGGCGAAAGTAAACATCTCATAGAAGGAGCAATTTTCTAGGCAAATGCAGTGAGTGTACTATTTAGCAATTTTATTGGGTATAAACTTGGGTATAGGTGAGTATGTAATGGGATCTATGGCGAAATAAAAAGATTACTCACCCATACTTAATCTTTTATATTCACTCAGTAAAGAAGATTCTTGTCGCTTGGTCGAGATCAAACTCTAGGAATGAGCTGAAAATGAAATTTAATGGCTACTCATCAGAGTCTATTTATCCTTATAATTAAGTCGAAATTATTATTGTCATTTTATCAGCATTGTATTTCCTTCTCTTTTCTTATCGTCAAATCATCAATAATTTTACTTAACAACAATGAATCAATGAAGCTGATCAATCTTTCGCGTCGATAATTCCCCCTTATGAAATCTCAAAAGTGGCCTCATTTTAGGCCAAGCAGGGTGAATCAAATATCTTGCATATCCTTTGCTAACCTTTTCCTTTTCGGAAGTAAAGCCTTGTGGTGCTTGCGTGTGCCAGGACATGTCCTCCAATAGGTTTCTTTGGGTCTGCGTGAGCCATTGTATTTCCTGGATCGGCCATAACTTGGTTAGTCATATAGACAGCTACGTTGAATTGCTAAGCAAGTTTCATAAGTTTACTTAAAACCTTCCCAAGAACCTGCTGTCGCTCTGAAAGCTACCCTCTTCCTGTAAAATCGTTACGGAATACAGCCATAATGGAGTCAACAATCAGAAGAGAGTGTGGGCTTTCCATCATCATGGCAGCTGCGAAGTTAAGGAGAGTAATTAAGTGTTAGACGGTATATCCTCTCGCATACCGAATATTCTCAAGAGTTTCTTATGGGTCTAGCTGGTACCTCTCAGCAATTTTAGTAATTCTCTATGGCCTGAAGGTGCCCTCAGTATCAATGTATATAACTTTTCCATTACCTCCTCCTTTCTCCTTGGGTAGCTGTGTTGTAACACATAGAGTATGGGCCAATTGAGTCTTCCCTGTCCTGAATTCCCCAAAGGCCTCAGTAATTGCCATAGTCTCAATTCCACCTCCAAGTAATTCATCGAGAATAGCTGACCCTGTGGTTATTTTAACAACATGTTTCCTCTTTTAGGCTAGCTCATTCCCAGTTATAAACCCATGGTTTTATAACTTTTTGGCGGCTTCAAGAATTTTATCAATTTTGGCCTCGTTGATTCCCTTGATATTGGCAAGTTCTTTCTTGGTGGCCATAATAATGCTGGTAATGGTACAAAAGCCACTGCCTTTGAGTTTGGCAATATCAGCAGCATTGATTCCATGCTCTTGGAGCTTCTAAATTTCAATGAAATTGGCCTGCTCACTATCTTCCTCAACTTCCTCAACCTCCTTCTCAACTTCCTTCTTCTTATCTTTGGACTTTTACTTTTGCTTCATGGTGGCTTCTAGTCAAAAAGTAATTAAAATGATATAATTCTAAAATCCAATTGCTAAAATAATTATTTTCTATATGTTGCTGGGAAGGGAAAGATAATTACTGAAACGTACGACATCGCAATCGAAAGATAAAAACAAAAGTTTAGTAAGGGTTGCATCCAGCTCTAAGCTCCCTAAGGATTTCTTCAAGCCAGAGGCATATTAGAACAAATCATGTCCAACACCCAATCTCCTAGAATTCACATTCATGAAGCCTTTATAGCCCTCCTTCTCTGCCAAACTCATCAAAAAATCCAATAAAGACATCAAATCCAAGCCAGCTCTCAAAATTCAATCGGAAAAGAGCAAACTTTCCATTAGCAAAATGTAATGAGAATAAATGAAATAATTATTCAGATTGGCCTGAGCAATCTTGATTGTTATATTTTTGAATATTAGTAAATTCTTGACTTGACAAAAGATAATTATCTAATAATATTATTCGTTAAATGAGAGTAACACAAAAACCAGAATCAAATATAGAACTTAAACGTATAAATATGAAGATAAACAATTAAAATGATCCAAATGCCATCAACCTTCCTCAAGGCTAATTCGAGGAAACTAAAGATCAGCTCATTTGCTGTTAGAAGTCGCGCAATAAGTTGGTCAAAATTAGAAGAGATTATCTTAGAAAACTGTAGAAGAAATAATAAGAGTGTACACACTAAATAAATCTGGTCAGAAAAGTATTATTTGTTTAATGCAGAAATATGAGCAAAGATAGTTTGATCTAACAGCAAAATACTAAAAAATATTATCGTAGAAATAATAGTACATTCAGAGCCTCGAATTGATGGTCAACAAAGGGGACTCATTGAATCAAACTAAAAAATAAAGACAAGTCTAAGAATCAAAGTACGTGTATACATAGCACACTAAACACTATGTCCCATTCTACGAATAGATCTCAGATCGTATTGACTTCAAACTGGAACCCAGAATGATCGAGAAGAAGAATTCATCTGTCGATACTAAAAGTTTCTATCGGCAAAAGAGAAGTATCGTTCAAAGTTGTTCAGTACATTAATGCGCCAAATCCAACTCATCATCCAAGCATAAATTAATACCAAAGCCAAAACCATCGGAAAGCAATTTGGAACCAAACATCTTTTAAGGACTAGTAAACTATAAGATACATAAAACCTAGGACTATAGGCCTAGAGGTCTGAGACCATTCTTGATTTGATTATATGCTTTCGATTAAATGAAACTTATCAATCTTCATCATTAGGATTAATCTTCTAGTCTTACTTCATTATATACTTTTTCTTCTTGAAATAACTCAAATAATCAGCATATCCCTCATGTATTTCAATAGCCCTCTGCCGATAGCTTTGATTTTAGAAAATATTTTGAGGCTGAGCACCAGATGTAACCTGAATATGGTAGAGTGCAAATATCATAATGAGCATTGTTGTTAATGAAACAATCTTCAGGTATTCTCTTAGATAACTTCTAAAGGAAATACGTGCATGCTTTATTATCTATGAGATGTTGACAGCCAAATGAGCGAAGTTAACTGTAGCCAAGATTAACTGTAGTTTGTAGGGTGAGAATGGGTACCCAAATGAAAGACAATATGCTAATCCCATAAATTGCGATGCAATAAAGGTAAGCTCTATGAAATTCCTCCAGCTGGTAGAAATCAGTGAGATTTTTGATTTAGGAACGGATTAGATATTTATATGGGTATGAAATGAATGTCTAACAACCCAAAAGGCAAAATTATATCCGAGTAACAGTGCTAAGGTAGATGTTGCAGCTGGTGTTGTAAAATATCCATAAAACCATCCGATTTAATGATAGGAATTCAGATATTCAAACCAAGCTAATCCCCCAATATTCCCAAGGAAGAGTGCAAAATAAATATTTTAAAGATATCTAAGAGGTCTTTTAATGTAATACTTGTTAAGCTACTCTTGCTTCAGATATTTATTGATGATTTTGCTTCTAAATGATGAATATTAATTGCCTTTGGGAGGTTTGATTTACTCCCATAGTGATTTCTACAATAATGTGCGCTGTTCGATGATGATTTGCTTGAGGCTATTCTCCTCAAGAGTTGCCTATGACGATGTTTGCATATTCTTTACTTATATTGTATTTTTCTTTAGCTGCTATGGTCCCTACATGTAGTCAGCCATCGTCTTAGCTGCCACCTTTGGTGCCTATGATTTCTTTTTCTTAGGTTCCACCTTCTTGTTGAAATGGTAGGTGAGTCCGTTGAAGAGTTTGGTATTTGACTGCAGGTTTTGAGTTATCACTTTTAGCATTTAATAATATAAGGAAGATATTGATTATGACTAAATTATGTTTAGTGATTAAGAAAAGAATAAATATATATAATCAGGGGAACATAATTGTCTATTCTTGAAGCTAGATTTGTTTAGATTTATTGTTTGATTTAAGAAGGCAGAAATTTCTGGTACTTCCATTGTAGCATCTATTCAGAAATACATGAAAAACTAGCAATGAAACTGCAAAGAAGGTCTCAATTGCAGTGCCAGCCAACATGGCCCAAGCTAAAGTGCTAAAATTACACTCATAAATGGCCAGGGCAATAAGATTCCCTGAGTAGAATATAAAGATAGTGACGAGTCTCAAGAAAGGAAGATAGTTGGACTGAGCAATACAGCAATTTAAAAATTTACAATGATGGTCCAGATTACCTGCACACTGTCCACATCTCCAACAATGATAGCTTGATTTCAGTACAATCGAATTACACATTATGCAATAGAAGAGTTCATTAGGGTCGAAATCTTAGTAATTATTTATCATTGCCAAGATAGGGTCCCTTGTGTCACTCGATAACACCACTCCAATCTAGTAGAGTAAGAATGCTATGAGGACATAATGCCAAGTTTATAGGATTATTATGGCAAGTGTATACTCAGTTCGCGTCCTGCTAACTTCATAGACATAGTTCTGAAAGAAGAAAAAGGAGTAAGTGCATACCTGGTGTATTGAAGGCGTCTTCATGCATATGTTGAGAAGAGTTCGAGCGGCTGAGCCACTCCTGTTCATATAGTTTAAATAACTTATTTATATAATATTTATAATTCTAATCGTTAAATGGGCTAAACCAAGATAGCTTATTGGGGAAGTAACCAACATAATCTCCTCTCCCCTGCCTCACAGAAGTCATTCCATAGACCACAGCTCTTCACCTTTCCATTCGATATCCTCGATCTCTCTGCTTCTGAAAAACATATCTCGTTCATCACAGGTGATGGCTCGCTCTACTCCTATGGGGTCAATATCGACGGGAGGCTGGGAGTCGGAGGGAAGGCTGATTTGAAGTTTTCAGTCCATACTCCAGCCAAAGTTAAACTCAATTCAAGAGCTGTTAAAATCAAATGTGGATTTTCACATGTATGTGTCCAACTAGCAAATGAGGAGCTATATGCCTGGGGACTGGGAGACTATGGATCTTTAGGAATCGGAGAATTCAAATCAAAATCCTTGCCAACAAAAGTGAACATAAAGGGGAAGATTGTTAATTTCTCATGTGGAGCCATGCACAGTGGATTTGTTGATAATGAAGGAAATATCTTTACGACTGGTTCCAATGAATATGGTGAGCTTGGAGTTAATAAACCCGAGAAGATTGCTACGCCAATGTTACTGAATTTCAACCATAAGGTCAAGCAAATATAATGCGGAGTATTTTATACATTACTGTTAACAAGCAAAGGCCAAGTTTATGGAATGGGGAACAATAAGTACGGTCAACTGGGAATCGGCCACAAAGTCAACTAGTGCCATCCAACCCTTATTCGATAATTGGACAATATTGTATCAATTGCTGCAGGCTACCACAGTGGAGCTATTGATGGTGAAGGAAATTTATACATATGGGGTTCTGGCACTTTTGGAGAGCTACTCAAGCCCAAAAAGATCATACTACCGACCCCTGTGGACCAGATCTTTATTCGAGGCTTTTTTGGAGTTGCCATCTCATCATCAAATCGCTAGCGCAGAGTATACGCATGGGGAAACAATACATATGGGGAGTTAGGTCGTGGAAATTATTAGAGCGCAAAGTAACCAGTGGAAGTGGCAGAATTGAACGGGATTAGACTCAATAACTTTGCTTGTGGTGTCAATTTCTTCATTGCTTCTTCCAAAGATGAAAATATTGTAGCTGCGATATCCAATGGAGAAACGTCAGCTCATAAAAATAGATTTGAGTATTTATCTTATTAAAGATAATAGGCACATAAAAGTCCTTATATCTATGGCTCTAAGCCTCACTCAACTACCCCAAAGAAAGAGGAAACATATAAAAGACAAAGCAATTATTAGCCAGGCTCTACTTTTAGGCTGTAGGAATAGGGAAGAAATTATTACCGTTCTCCAGGGAGAGGTGAGCGAGAAGTAAGTTAGGCTCATTTAAGGAGTAGAAGCCGTAGTCGATAGGAAAAATAGATAATCTAGCAATAAATTCGTAGGAGTAGGAATCGTAGCCGCAATTACTAATAGCTCTTTGTTTCTCTTTCAGGAGACTACTAATCCCTCCTAAATCGTTACAAGGCACTCTAAGACCATCTTTAGCTAAAAAATCGAACACTAGCAGTACAGAAACAATAGCTAAGCCTTATCTACAAAGAATAAAATGATATCCTAAGGGAATAGAACGAAATATTGAAAAGAGAGCTCACGTCAACAAGGTAGTAGCTCTTAATTGCAACAAGCCACCTCAATCAAGATGTTAAGAGTTTTACACCAACACTCATCAGCAATAAGGAAAATTAGTACTTGAAAGAAGAAGTTTTGTCACTCAATAGTTAACTCACTACTGTTAAATAAGAACTAAAGCTGACTTTGAAGAAACTTATACAGCTTTAATAGGAGGCAAAGCCAACTCCTAAAGCCATTGAAAGCAAGAGAATTCCCTACGAGGTTTAAAGAGAAATCTAACAGCTAAAAGATCAAAATACCAAGCTAAACAAATAATTAAGGACAATTAAGTAATAATTCAAAATCACTATTTCTGAACTCTAGAACTCCCAGCAAGAAATCTCAAGCAAAGAAAGCTAAATTAGAGACCTCAAGCAAAAGAAAAGTTATCTTCAGGAGGAGTTCTAAAATACTGCAAGTCGAGTCAAAGAACTTGAACTGGCCAACAAAGAATTAAAGACAACTAAAGAGGAACTTCGCTTAACCATAAAGAAACTTTAATAGGCAGAGTAGGAATTGGCTATTAAGAGCTTAGATGTGAAGGATCTAAAGCAGAAGAAATCAGGCATTGACTCAGAGCATGAACTTGTCAAGAAATAGTTAACCGATCTATCGAAAGACTTCAAAATCGTGAAGGATTAACTGAAGAATGCGAATAGAAAGTACAATCAAATTGAAGAAGAGTTAGCCATAAAGAATATTGAGCTTAGAGACTTAAAGCAAAAGAAACAGATCAGCTAGAACTAGCTTCGGGAAGAGATTGACGTTCTTAACGAAGAAATGGCTTACCTAACGAAGGAATACAAAGTTACAAAGGACTAGCTGAAGATAACTTTGAAAAAACTAGATTCTACTGAGGAGGAGTTAGCCATTAAAACGCTAGAGGCAAAGGATTTAAAACAAAAAAGATTAACTTATGATGCTACTGAAGAACTCAAATCTTAAATCCTTAACCAAAGAGACTAAATATCAGTCTTAACCAAGGACAATAAAATACTTAAAGAATAAGTGAGAAATAGTATTAAAAAGCTGGAGGAAATCGAGGAAGAACTCGCCATAAAAAGTTTGTAAGCTAAAGATGCCAAGCAGAAACTTACCAACAGAGAAAAGTAGCTTGAATAATCAAGGAAGTAGAATTCGATTGTATCCAAGGAAAATAAAGAGCTGAAATAGTCTTTAAGGAACACAATCAAATAGCTTGACCTCCTTGAGTAGACCACAGGCAACAATAAATCTGAGATATCCTCATTATAAAAGGCCTTGAAAAGCAGAAATTAATAAATAAAGCAACTCTAAAGGAAAATCATACAGAATGAAGACTAGTTAAAATAGCTCAGGTTCAAGAAGGAATCAGAGAATCAAAGTAGTTTGAAAAAGATATAGTATCTATCGGATTAGCTATCTTCACTCAAACAGAGAGAAAAAGAACTTTCTGATGGTTTGAAAGAAGCCAACAGGAATATTAATGACAAAGAAAAAAACATAAGTGAAAAAGAAAAATATATTGGTCAGCTTACAAATAACCAAAAGAAAATTTAGAGCTAGCTATACAAAAGTATCAATGCTCTTGAAGATTAAAAGCAGAGACTAACCACTCTTAATGAAAGAGGACAAATTTAAAGGAAACAACTTTAGGAAATGCTCAGAATAAACGAGTAAAACACAATCAGGCTCTAAAAAGAATTTCAAGCTTAACTAAGTGAGAGCTACACCAATCTAGTAAAACTCAAATAAGTCCAAGACCTCAATGAAATTAGAGTTAGTGAACTTAAGACAATTATCGACAACGACCAAAGGCTAAAGAAAGACCTTTCTACTTAAATTGACGTCCACCTGCTTTAAATATAAAACTTACAAGGTTAAAAGAAGGAATTATTCAAGATGATTGAATAAATCAAATCAAGGCAGGCCGACGACATGAAAATTTACAAGGATAGAATAATTTAACTGGAGAATTAGATTGGTAATAATCATTAGCGCGTTGCACAAATGGAAGTAGAGTTGAATTATGAAAAAGATTATCATGCCAAATGCTAATTTACCATCAAAGAGCTCACTGATAATCGAGACAAGGCATGCAAAGAGAATTAGACTTATAAACAAGATATGGAGAAATAGAAATAGAAAGTCAAGGAGCTTTCTTATTAAGTTGAGAAGAATAAAACTTATAAAAAGGAAATCGAAGTCTTAACTCTCCAACTCTAAAGAGTATAAGGCAGTACGAAAGAATATAAACGATAGATTGAAGAGATTCTTCTTCAAAAGGAATAAATCATTAAAGAACTGAGAAATAATTTGTAGAAGAAGCAAAAAGAAGTTGACAGCTTGTAATAAAAGTATGAGAATGATGTTGGAGCTCTCAATAGATAAGTGAAAGATTGGTAAAAGCGGCTTTCACAAAAGAACAAATAATATAACTAACTCAAAAAGGATCTTGAAAAGAAGTATACAGAAATTGATAATCTAAAGGATGTCTTGGAGAAAACTCAAAGAAAACTGGTATTTAAGAATGAAGAGCTTGAAAAATAGCTTAAGGAGCACTAAAGAACTACAGAGTAGTTCAACAATTTGAGAAGGTAGTACAATAAACTCAAATCTTAGAAGGAGGAGCTATAAAATAAGAATTAATAATTGATCTACGAAAAGAGAGTGATTGAGGGCAAGATGGGAGAGAAAAAGAAAGAAATATAACTCATACAGGCTGATGTGAAGCGACTATAAGCTACTTGCGACAATCTAAGGAAATAGACATAACTTTCTAAGAAAGAACTATAATAATCTAACTGGGCACTTGAAGATAGTAATCGAGTTAATGATGAGCTAACACGAGCTAACAAAGAATTTGCATAAAACTAGTAGCAATTTACTCAAAAGATTGCTGATCTATAAGGAAGGATATTTGAACTCTAAGATTAAAACAAATCATACACACCCAGATATTAGGCTCTTCTCCAGAGAAATAGAGAGCTTGATTAACGCAATAGATAACTCAGCTAAATGATTAACAAGGCTATTGAAATCCAAGCTGAAGCATACAAAACCAATATTCTTAAGGAAGTGTAAATCAATACTGGGTAAATTATTCAACAAATTAAAGATGAACAAGAATTTAAATTCAAAGGAAGAAGAAGGGAGAGTGTATCCAAGGAAAAAGACAACAGTAAAATATAGATCGAGAATATTCCAGTATCATAGATCTATAAACCACCATCTAAGCCTGTTAAAGATGATCCTTACAACAAACTAATGAATGAAAAGATCAATGTCCATAAGAAAAAGGTATCAGAAAGTGCACAAAAACTGGCAGGAATCTTAGACATCCACGGCAAAAATGAGATTTCGGATATTGCAGATCGTCAAAGCGAAGGAAAGTAATTCTCAAGATCAATAAACATCCGTCGAGATGAATAATATTAGAAAATAAATAGTCAAATGTAATCACTAAACCAACAAAAGCAAGATTTCATGCAAAAGATTAGTTCATTTGCAGAGAAACTTAAAATATTATGATTAATGTGATATTAATAATATAAACGTATTCCCTCGTTATTATAATTGTGTTTATATGGATTGCTCAGATCAAGAATGGGAGGTGGAAAAGATACTACAAAGAGGTAAGTTCAAAAATGTCACTCATTACCTGATTCTATGGAAAGGCTTTAAGCCTTAAGAAGCCACATGGGAACCCATCACAAATCTATAGCATTGTAAGCAGGCCATCCTTGATTTCTAAAGTTAACTCAAGAACAGCAGCAAGTCACCTTAGAATAAGAAGGAAGGGAAAAAGAAAATGAACTTTAGGAAGGTGTTCAAGGTTTAGCGAGCAGTTTAGCAATCTAATCCGAAAAAGGAGTCTGGTGTTTAAGGCAACGAACAAATAGAATTAGTCTCAGTGACCTCATCAAAAGATCAATAGCCCTCTGATAAGCAGAAATAAATGTCTTAGCCAATTCGGCCATCTTCCGATTTGATATCGAGAATCGAGGTAAAAGATTAAATTGAAAACAAAGAGAAATAAAGCAAGGAAAAGCATATAGACCTGGAAAAAGAAGGTGAAACAAAGAGGCGAAGAATCTTATCGATTTAAAATGAATAATGCAAATAACTAGCTTCAAAAAAGATTAAATAGAATGAAAATTTGCTACCAAAGAAAATAGCTCAAACAGTTGAATCCAATCCTTATTCTCCAATTCATAAATTGAGTTAGTAATAATTCATTAAGAACATCATTCCAGTCACTGAATAAAAATAAAAGAAAACTTTGAATACATCTCCCACGAGCTAGAAAAATTAATAGACTTCTTAATATCCCAAGTCGCAAAAATAGGCTACATAATCCCTTATTACAAAAGCTAATGATTCGAAAGTGTTTGAATTACTCACTCTCAGCTAAAAGTAAGCAAGGTATCGTTATTGTGATGTTTAATATGAGAAAAGGCAAAAAGAAGCCTTAAACAATATGATAAGAAAGATAAATGGAAAGCCAAGATCCAAAAGCAGAATCAGTATGATCGACATCAGCAAAAATCCTTAATTTTTGGCAGATTTGGGATTCATAGAGCAAACTAGTTCTAACTTTCGATTTTAGAAGATTGACTTGTTCATCAAAAGTGACTACGCCTGGATTGTTGTTGGAAGAAATGCAGAGAACAAATTCGCTATGAATGATGTGAACTATGTTAGGTAAGATATTTGGAAAGCACTACAAAAGAGGTTAAATGAGATAGGCTTATCCGAATGACAGTGATCCTTTAACATATATGAAAAATAATAAAACTGATTATTTACTATCAAATAAATTTGAGTGCTATCTTCAATTTTTATGCTATTCTCAATTTCTTCAATGCTGATGAATCAAGGCTACTTTTGAAAAATGCTTTTTAATCATGTAGAGGAGTACTTATTCCTGTAGGAGTATTAGCTTGTGTCCATTTTCTGAAGAAAGATCTAGACTTAGTCGATTGATTGAATGACTTTACATTCAAGTTAGTTGAGCTTTATAATTTAGAAGATTTATTTAAATTAGGAGTTGACTGTTTCATAAATAATACTGAGAAAGATGCCTCGAAACGTTTTTATTCAAGAATATTGTCACGGGAGGCATACTTTGCCCTTTTGAAGCTTCGAAGAAATTGGTAGTTTTTACGTGTATTCTCTTTTTACATCTTTATTGTCGATTTGATCATTTTGTAATAATCTGTATCTATACCTTAAAGAAGCTTAATCCTTTTGGCTTTTATCGACTATTTAGGAGACTGAGGAAGTTGCTAAGAGGAAATTGGCTTCGACGACATGAGTGGCTCTTATAAAATTTATTAATCTTAATAAAGTTAATGAGGCTCTTCATCATCCTCTTGATGAATATTTTGACTTTATTTCTTATAATGATGGTTTCTTCTGGAGTCTGAGGCAAGAACAGAATGTCTTGACACAGGAATTCTCATCTTTTTTTATAATTTATTTTATAGGTAATTGGGGGAGCATTTGTTTTTAATATCTTAAAACCATTTTTTTAAACTACTGTGCAAGGATAAGTAAAATTATTCCATTTATTATTTGTGCTTAATAGGACAAAAATTTAGTTAACTGTTAATAATGGGACACTAAAGAAGACGATAGACTTTGCTCAAACAACTGATATAATTGTACTTTATCCTGTCTTTAACTTTCTGATTTTCTGATAGATTTGAGAAAGTAAAAGGATGATATTGAAACTAATAAGAAATTGGAAAGTGAATATTCTTTTAAAGGTAAGAAAGCATAACGAACAAAGTGCTGAGAATATTAGCAAACTGCTTTAATTTTGCCTGGTAATTTCTTTATTAATTTTTATCAATCTTGTACTTATCTTATAGTTCTATGTTAAATTTTCTAAGCAGCTAAGACTATTATCTTTCATACTCAATTAACTTCTATTTATTATCTTTCTTAATATTCAAAAGCTATTGGTAAGATTATGATAAATTTCTAATTGACTCTTGGCCACGAGAATATTACAATAGTATCTTTGAAACTGCAAGTTTACCATTTTCAATTATGTTTTCGCTGCTAAGAGATATTTCCTATAGATTTTAGTAATATTTTATTATGTTTTCTGCTAATTGGTTGGGACCGATCTGCATTTGGTTGATTTTCTAAATGCTAAACTTTTCAACAACTTTTAGCAAATTAAACAAAATCTGTAATTCTTGTTTATTCTGTGCATCTTTCTGAGTATTCAAGTGTTTCATGATCTCTGCCTCCTCAACATTGTCGCTTATCTTTTTGGAAGCAAGTAGTTGCTAATAAATGTCCTTTTGTTAATAAATGTTTACCTGTTTTTTCAACATGATATCTGCAAAAGTCTTCTTATTTCTACACAAACTATTACTTTCATAGTTAGAAACATTCTTTAATTTCTTGCTAAATTTCTTTTGCATCTAGTTTCGAAGCTTTATCTATTATTTGTCTTTTATGTATGCTAAAGTGACTCGCTTTAGCTGGTCCTATGCCACAATTTTGACCTTAGCGATCTTGCTCGACAATAACTTCGCTGATTCGTTTCGACTAACAAGATGACCAATATCTCCTTTGAGTAAATTCTGTGTAATGATGGAAATACTAATGATTTTTTGGTCTCAACAATCTCTTTTTCCAAGTCATTGCTGATTTCCATCTATTTACACACTTTCTATTGGATTGTGTCGAGAGTGTTGATTCGTATTTCTACTTACTATTCGTTTGCTTATGTTCTTCTTTACCTCATTTGCTCATATTAAGAATGAAGGCGATTGAATTGGCTCTTTCTTTATTGTTGGTCCACCATTAGGGTATTAAATAATTTTGCATATTCTTCGATGTTGGTACTAAATAGTTGGAAGACTGTACGTTTCAAGTTTATTTTCCTTTAAATATTCATATACTTAGAAGTCATTTTACAGTTGTTTGATTATTGCAGGATTATCACTGTCACTTCGTAGTAATTTCCGAATGCGACTTTGCATATTCTAAAAATGGAATTAATAATAAATTGATTAAATGCGAAGAAAGATTATTCAACATAATATATTACAGCCTTATCTGCTTCATTCAACGATTAATTAATTATAGTTCCGTTGTTAAAATATAATGCAGAGAGATATTAATCTTAGAACTCCAGGTTCATAAAAAACCGATTCCCAATCAATCCGCCTTGTCGACTCACGAGGAAAGAAACCAAGCAATAATAAAATCAGCATGTAAGTCTATAAATGACTTAGATATTCTCAAAAGTATGCTCTTATTCAAAATCCAGTCCAACGTTAGGAAGCTAAAGTCATAAAACTCTCTTAGAAAAAGGAAACCTAACACGTAACAATCAATTTGTCTAATTCTCGATTGAAGCAGCCAAGTATAATCACTCGAAAATAAGAAAATCATCCCAAACCATTTTAACTACAGGGCAAATCATGCATACAAATAAATAGCTAAAAGCACATTGAGGGAAACTAAGCCAAAAATATTAGTAATATTCTGACACTTTCTTCTTTGAGGCAGTATGTCGACGAAGTGAGGATATTTTATTAGGGGAAAATAAAATAAATAACAGAGGATAATGCAAAGTATCGAATATGTAAATATAGAACCATTTGTGAGCTAAGAAATATCCTTGCCCAGCAACAACTTCGCATTGCGGAAAAATAAGATATTATCAATAAAATTGTTGGTGCCTCAGATAAATTCAAATTAATACCCGCAAAAAGCCCAAATTTTAAGTTTCATATGAATGATTCCCCAAATAAAATGGCATTTTTCAAATCAGCTTATAAGCCAGTAAATCAATAGCACATATTGAATAAAATTAAGGATTTATAAAATAAGGTAAAGGTTTTCATGGATCATTTTGTTGAAAGCTAACAAGAAGTTCAGTAAAAAATAGATTTTCTTTAACATAATCTTCTTCGACACTTCCAAAATCGAATAAGTAAATGCTGGTTTCGAATCGGCCAATTTTCATAATATTTATCACAAAAGTGTCTTACCCTCGATAATCAGTTAGCATAAGCAAACAAATGTCTAACAAAAATTATAAAAAATAGTAGTCAACCTGATATACAAAAGTATTTATTAGAAACGAATTCAAAAATATCATAAATTTCAAAAGAGATAAAAAGGTACTCTCACAAATAGTGTAAGTAAGATGGCCAAAGGGTGTAAGGTCTCCAAACTATTCTTATTAGCTTAATGTAAAAACTAGATTTTTTATAAAAGAAAATTCTTCTTCAAAGTAGCCGCAGAATATAAAATGGTCTTTTCTTTGAGGACTAAGACGAATTCTTTTATCCCTCATCCTAGAGGATTTACTAACCCAATGACGAATACTAACATTTTCAATCCTAATCGTAAGATTAGAGTTCTAGCTTTATAAAATAGAATATTAATGATAATTGTCAAAGCTATGCCCGCGTACTCTAAAAAAGCAAAAATTGTTGATTTTTATTAAAATATTCTAATTAACATCACTTTCTATATTTTTGAATGAATGTGGAACAGTACGACTGCAAATTACTAAATAAATTCTACCCAGAGGATTATGTCCTAATGTGGCATAGATCGTCCCACAATTTGGCTGCCTAAAGTTCATCCGACTTGAGCTTACTTACATTGAGAAGAATATTGTATAAGAGTTCAATCATAAGTTCAGTTGATGAGATATTTTTGACCTTCATAAACAACTACTTATTCTCCTATCTTAGGAAATCAAAGCTATAGGAAAGATTTTAATTAGTGGTCAGTAACTTGTCAAGTTGTAGAGAAATATCGTTTTAATTCTAATAAATATGACTATTCACTTCACTCCTCTAGATTTTATAGTTAGTCTGACCCTATGAAGATAAGTGCTATCTTCTGCGGTAATGAGCAATATCACTATGTTTTTAAGGCGTAAAGGTAGTGAAACTTCGATTTGTTCGCTATCTCTATTGTTGGTATCGCAGCTATAGTTCATGATATTGAATAGTAATTTAGCTGACGAATTCCTACAGAGATTTAATCTGTTCATAAAGATATTGAATCTATCTATCTCTGCTTTAATGATTCTTTGTGGATTCTTTCTATTTCTTATGCTGCTCTTATGTACTTGCGTAAAGAGATATGATTTGTTAAAGACTCGTTATTGTATTTAGCTTTTAGTTTAATTAGAATTATAGTCGGCTTAGCTTCATATCCTTTTAGGAGATCTTCTATTGGAGTAATTTTTACAAATTAGAGTACTCTTGCCTTGATTGGAGTAGTTGCGAAGCAAAGGAGGAGTTTGAAATTTTAGCCTGCTCTATTAAGTTATTGATAGTTGCTTGCTTTTCATTGAGTTAGCTTTGCAGATGTTGATAATTTGTAGATATATGAGTATAGTTAGATTAATTTTTCTGAATTTAGAGTTGGATTGTATGATTTTGGGATTTTAATTGGTTAATCTCGAACTTGCTTTTCGATAACTGCTGCTCAGTTGTCGAATACTGCACAAGTAGTTCCTGGAATTATACACTAAGCCTCTACTTTTCTTGTTTTAAGTCAAATACAGTCTTTTATTGTTATCTTATTCTGGCTTAGTAGGATTGAAGCTGATAGTTCTTAGTATTAATATTTTCGGCCTGTCTTTCTAGCTCAAGATATATGTTATTACACTAATTTTTCAATCTAATCAGCTAAGCCTCACCCTCTCTAAATTTGTTAGAAAGGCTATCATTCCTTTATCTCTCAAAATGATCCATCTTCACCTTAAATTACTTATTTATTTCAATAATTTCTTAGTATCTTGTGCTTATTGATTTAATTGTCGATTAGAGGTGGGTGTTTTGCTCCTCTTTATGTACGATATCAGCTTATAGCTTACTAATAATAGTTTTGTAGCTGTTTATTTATGTTTTTAAAGACTATACCTCTTTGAAGTGTTTTATTGTCAAATTCTAAGATTACAATTTGTGATTAATAATTTCTTTCATAAGCTCAGTCTGCTTCATTAGTTGCTACTGCTATCTACTCTCCACTTTTGACCTCTCATAAATCTCACTTATCTTGTGTCCTAAATCGATATTGGAGTTAGCTATAGTATTAAACTGATTGAATGATTATTTCAAGGAATCGATTTGTTACGTGAGCTATCCATTCATGAAGGAAAGCTATCTAATTTTTAGCTAATAACTATTTGCTTGGCTCGAAATTTATAATTTTTACTTTTCGCATTATCGAAGTTTTTCAAATAATTGAGTATTTTTCAAGGTTAATTCTTAAATAATTTTGTCGTTGGATGCTAAAAGCTTTAGCTTTTCCTCCAAGAAATGATTATGACGAATGATTTCTTAGATTTTCTATTTACATTCAATTAATATGTATTTAAGTTAACTGTCATCCTTTCTCTTTTCGACTGCTTCCTTCAATGGTGATAAAAAATGTTAAGCTAGCAAAGATAGCTCTAATTACCTTTATTACAGTTTGTTTTTATTAGGTGTGAGTGGCGATTTGATTGGTTTGGTCTAACTGTAAGGGATTGATCTTTTTTTAGTTATTTCTTCAATTTATTTAAGATGATTCTTATTCTCAATTGCGAGATTAATATAAGAGTTAATTATATTGATGAGAGATTATAGGATTTGCTGCAGAGCAATGTTGGAAAAATAGTTGTTGAATTACTTTTAGCCAAAATAATGCTCATTATTCATTCTTATCTCGCCTTATTCAACCAGCTTAGCTAATTCAGTAATGCCTAGACCTTGGCTTTCGTATTTGTTGAGTAGCTATTGATATTTAGTTTTAAGAATTTCATTTGTATTTGCAAGAGCTTAGTTGCTACTTTTGTTATTATTAATAGTTCTATGCAGCGATAATATGAATTGTCCTATCTTTTTCAATGAAGAATTATCTTTTATCTTTCTTATGAAATTTACAAGTTCATTTTACTCAGTAATATTCTGCAAAAAATCATTAACCTATTGACCTAAAGACTATCTTTAATCCGAATATCTTTTTACCATATGAGCGATGAAGCTGTAAACAAACAATCGAGAATTTAATAATTTTTAGATCAAAATATTCTGAGGTAAACCTTTTGATTTAATACGTTTTTATTGATTTGTGAATATAATAAGCAATTTTTAAGAGGGTTGATTTTAACTACGTTTTAACTAAGAATCCAATCTATTAATTTAGTTTAAGAAATTTGATAATTAAGTAAACATGGATTATTTCTAAGAAATTATCTGTGTTAACTATTGAATTCCTTCTTTATTCGTATATCCCAATATTATTTCGTTCAATTATTACTCTCTCTAGCTGCGTCTTTGAATATTGTATTGTAATGCTTGTTGAATATTGTGCATAACATTTGGTAAGATTTCATTATCAAACTGTTACTTTCTCTTCGGTACTGATTATTGTCTCAATTTCTCAAATCGTACTATCTATTGTCTAATCGACTACTATATTCCTTTCTCCTAGATATTTACCAGAAGAGTCTAAAAGTCACCTATTTTAATATAAGTTTTGCATGTAGCTATTATTTACTTACTATAATTCCCTTATCTTTGCTGGAAAAGTTATCTTTTTGTTTATTGTAATTACTTTGACAGACTGTTTTCATTTGAAATCGACGATATAACCTTTGAGTAGTAATTTATCTTTAAAAAAACAAGGGCCTGCTTGGAATTTTTTAAGCGATGAGCATTGTGGAAGAAATTCAACCATTTCAAAGCAACTATTATATTATTTTTCTTGATTTTATTGAAAGTCAGCTGAAGGAGTGATCTATTTAATCGTTTTTTAACGAGTTTCTATAAAGAAAGCTTAAGTTTGGCTATTTTGGAAAAATAATGCTGCTATTAATATTTCATTAATGACATTTTGGAGAACGCAAAGTTTACTCTACTGATTTCAGCGATTTTGAAGTTCTTCTAGAGACATAATATTGCTTGTATTCTCCTTTGCTATCTTTTAATGTTAGGCTTGAATATTGATACGAATGGAACGTCATGATCATTGGTTTATATTATTATTTAGGTGTAATTACTCATGTTATTTCGAATATGCTTTTGGCCAGAATGTGGGTTATTATTTTCTTGGGCTATGCTTCGTTTAGAAGGGCTTGGCTATAACAAAGATCGATTCATAAAATTTATTAAAGTCAATAACTTGATATATTAAGAGTATATTAAAATCATTAAGTTACCAGTCAAACATTTTATGAATCATTCGAGCCTTTCTTTTTCAGGATTTGATTCTAATAATCAAGGCAAAAATTTTGATCAGATTCATTATGAAGGTATTAGGAACTACTCGCTACTGACTATTGGAAATTAAGTCTTAAATCTTTGGAGGAATAATGTTAGGACATTTATAAAATTCCTGATTACCGCAATAAAGCTTTTATTCTTTATTGATTTTACTATATAATAACTCCGTTTTCGTGATTTTGCTCACTTACTTCGTTTTATTATTCATCCAAGTATGATTTTTAGTGAAGACAGGCGAAAGGGAGAATGCTTTTCTCCTATCTTTGTTATTTATCAACTGAAGATTAATCAGATAAATAGCCTTCTTCTATTCTTTTAGTTTCCTGATTTAATTAAGAGCTTGAAGAAGACTATAATTTACTCTTTGCATGCCTATGTTTACGAAACGATTTTAAAGGGACCATAATATTCTGAAGGTTTTCGCTCAATTATTATAAGGATATTGTTTAGGACTATTTTTCAGATAGAAAATGGGTTATTAAATGGGATAGATTTTCTTTAATTAGGCTTTTTATTGCATTTGATTCCTCTTTCCCTTAAAAAATTTGCTATATGTTTTTCTTTAATGATGTAAATGCAATCTACCGCTTACCTTTTTCTTTAAGTTCTAAATTTAACTTTCTGATAATCTTTCGCAAAAGTAAAAAGAAGTGAGATTTCACTTACGATATTGTTCTATTTAAGATTATAAATTACTTATTTTGAATCTATCGGGAAATTTCAGCCCAATCTGGTCCCAATCGATTAAATAAAGAAACAAATCGACGATTATCTTCCTAAAGCCACAATGACTTTACTTACATGTTGTTGGAGCTTTGCTGCTATTGATTCGATTACTCTTCCTCTTGGCTTTATTGAGAAGATTCTGCAACGAATGCATAATGCTTTCCAAACTAATTTTTCTTCAAATGAGCACTATGACTTAAAGCTATATCAGAAGATACATACAAATCTTCTTACGAAGTGCTGCGATGCTATGACATTTATCGTGATTCATTTTGGTGTTCTTGTTCCAATTAGTCTTAATAAATTATAAAATAATTAACTTAATATATAAACTTGGGAGATTCAAAAGGAATTATGCTACCTTTCAAATTCTCATTTTACATCAATTTCTTTGCTAATAATCAACCACAAATTATAATAATTTCTCCTAAATAATAAAAATGATAAATCAAATAGTCACCAGCAAGCTTTCAAAACTTGTGGGTAAGTTAGATATGTTAATTTCACATACTATTGTCTAAATGGCTTTGGGAGTATTCTATCTTACTTCCTATGTAAGCAACTCAGCTAAGCTCTCTCCTTTGTTTAGCATGATATCATAGATATCGTTAAATTGGTTGAATAGACTAACCACATCTTTGTATTTCGAGAAGCTTGCCCTAATAATGTTTTTGCTGACAGGGTCAATTATCTTTAGTAATCCAGTTTTAGAAAGACTCTATGAATTATACTCATAGGAGTATTCTTCAAAGGATGGAAAACACTTTTTTCCTTTGTTGAAGTTGACTACTTGGCTATTGTGATTGAACTATCTACCGTAAAATTAAAAGAATTTCATGATTAGCTAAGAAAGCAACATTTGATAAGTGTCAATTTGCTTTTCTTAGATAAAGCAAATAAGCATAATGAAGAGACTATATGAACTAATACCTCCCTTGTAGCCTTCACTAAGGTGGCCTATACTAAGAATTAGTTTTATTATCTTGAAACCTTACATGAGCTTCCTCGGCTGCTATTCAAAGACATTCTTCATAAGATTAGTAGTCATAATCCCTGTGTTGTAGTATCTATTTGTATTGATACTAATATCAAATTTGATTAATGATGGAATTTTGACCTGCTACTCATATGGAACTGTCTTACACAATGAAATCGGGTTGAAACTTGAGACTGAAGGGTCCACGATAAGTTTTATGACTGGGATTTTAGCATTAAGGATTGCCTCACAATATGATACCCATCCAATTTGACTAAGACTCCATGCTAAGTTGCTAAGTAGATTTCCATCAATGGCAAGTTAGAAAGAAGGAGGTGTGATCAAGACATCTATATCTGAGTTGGGTAATGAAACCTATGAAGCTGTTGACCCAAAGATTTGTATTGAAAAGTAAGGAAGTAAAGCAGTTAAGAAATTAAATAGTAATTGGTAGGCGTAATTTTTCCAAGGTAGAGTTTTTTGGTTTTATTATGCTATTTGCTGAGCCTTTGAGGTAAAGATATTGTCTAAAACATTTAGAACTGCTTGCTTTGATAGATCTTTGTTGATTGTAGCTGATAAATTATCCTGCTGATATATTTTATTTGGGAGGAATTACTATGCTATTGTCTCTGTCTTCTCAACTGGATGCTCGACATCATTCAAATGTATAAACGATTTTACACTAGTTGTTGAGGATGTATGTGTGGATTTGGCCATTCCTCGTTTGGGAGTCGAAGTTGCTGAGGGAATGGCTGCCGAATTCGAATTTTCTATTTATTCCATTTGCTTGTTTTCAATTTTGTCGATTATAAGCAATTATTTTTAGTTTGTTACTTCAGATATTTCCATCGATTCAATTAATTCAAAGACCTTTCCCTATTAAACTTTCCCCTATAGAACTATAATTGGTTATTCTATGACTTATTGTTTTATTGAAGGTTGCTATTTATTTTCCTATTGTCTCTTTTTTTGTTGTACTTTCTTGTGCTTCTTCTTATTCTTTTTTGCTTGCTTTTTCTATTATTCCATATTGAGTACCAACAGTAACTCTTATTGCTTTTGCTTATAATACTTGCTTTCTATTTACTCACCCTTCTTTTTGTATTAGTCAAGACCGTGCTACAGTAAGGCTTGCTCAAGAGTCATCTAAAACGCTTCTCTAATCTCTGAGGAAGAGTAATCTCCACATCTTAGACTATGTTATTTTATGTTCTCAAGCTTACTCATAATCTGGTAAACTTTGCCGCTCTTATACATCTTCAAGATATTGCTCCTCAAATAGAATGCCAATTAATACTCCAAAAAATTGATTGTCTTCTAATATTTCTTTTATATATTGGTCTCTTTTGTGAAGAAAAATGTTTATGTTTGGAAAATTTTCTTTAGCCAGGCTAGGGACCAACCAGGATTGAAGTAGAAAACCACCTATGAAACCCACGCTATTTTAATTGTCTTTGTAAACTATTTTTTGCCCTTAAGTTTGTTATCAAACCAGCGTAAATTGATGCGCCTTGTATATGCTTCAAATTGGCTTAATGGGCCAAGTTATGAAATGTGTCGTAAAATCGTATTAACTGTTGCAGGTTAGGATATGGTGAAGATCTCTCTTATGGTTTAGTGGCGTTGCTGGGAAATCCTAAGTTATTGATAAACATGGAGAAAATGATGATGAAGGTGACAAACCATATATGATGATTCATCATACCTTCATCAGTGTAAACTGTATTACCATTTGGCGACTTTGTTATGGTAGGCCTCTCGCTCTTGTTTCTTTCCTGCATCGAATAGTTATTGGTTAAGCAATAGCTGAGGGATGAGTTTGGCGATGTCAAGTGGAAATTATGTTAGGTCATAGTCTTCGTCTTCACTGACATGGTGTAGGGAAAATACTGTTTTCTTCTCTGATTGGGTTTTGCTCATTTGAAGTGCTTTGAAGTAGTCTTGATAATTATAAATGTATAACAAAGATTTATGTATATAAGTAAATTTAGTCAAGTTATATTGACTAGTAAATAATGAATATAAAATAAATTAAGCTCCCGAATTGTATTCATGCTTGGGAACATAGATCGGCCGATTAAAGCGCTCAGAGATTAATAGTACTTTTTTGTTTATATAAGAGAAAGGTACTAAAGAAGCCCTCGCATTTACTATTATTCGATG
>JACCDV010166373.1_pt1 | contig 27278 bp, 26 predicted proteins | sample 7446131 | NCBI WGS metagenome assembly JACCDV01 (sample SAMN15323448, study PRJNA562643) | freshwater metagenome | isolation source: river surface water | place: USA:Blue River Watershed | collected 2017-08-17 | reverse complement strand
ATCTTTGAAAAGATTTACAACGGTGCAGAGGCAAAGGCTGAAGCTGCAGGTAAGGGGAAGATCTTCCGTAAGGCTGCAGATGTTGCTATCGCTTACTCAGAAGCTCTGGATAAGAAGCACATGTCACCAGTTCTTAAGTTGAAGCATGGATTGTTTGACAAGCTTGTCTACAGCAAGATCCGCGCAGGTATGGGTGGACGTGTAGAAGCAGCGATCTCTGGAGGTGCACCACTTGGTGTTCGCTTAGGTCACTTCTATCGCGGAGCAGGTATCGCAGTTCTAGAAGGTTATGGATTAACTGAAACCACAGCTGGTGCAACCTTGAACCTTCACGGTGCCCATCGTGTTGGATCAGTTGGTCGACCAATTCCTGGAACATCTGTGAAGATTGCAGAAGATGGAGAGGTTCTCATCCGCGGTCCTATCGTCATGGATGGCTACTGGCAGAACCAAGCAGCAAATGATGAGGTTTTTGATTCAGAGCGTTGGTTCAAATCAGGAGATCTAGGAAAGCTTGATGAGGATGGCTTCCTTTACATCGTCGGTCGCAAGAAGGAGCTCATCGTTACCGCTGGTGGAAAGAATGTTGCTCCAGCTGTCCTTGAAGATCGCTTACGTGCTCATCCATTGGTAAGCCAGTGCATGGTCGTTGGTGACAATCAACCATTTATCGCCGCTCTAGTTACCGTTGATCCAGATGCGCTCAAGGCATGGGTTGCAAACAACAAGAAGGAGGGCGCATCGATGAATGATTTAGTAAATGATCCAGATCTGATCGCTGTGATTCAAACCGCTGTTGATGATGCAAACAAGGCGGTAAGTAAGGCTGAATCAATTCGCAAGTTCGCAATTCTTCCAACAGATTTCACAATCGCTGGTGGACACCTGACTGCCAAGCTCTCAGTCAAGCGACATGTTGTGGCTAAGGAGTTTGCAAAAGAGATTGATGCACTCTTCGCCAAATGAGTAATGAGCGAGTAACCCTCGCGCAAGAGTTACATGATGGGATCGCCCAGGACCTTGTGGTCCTGGGCTTTTCCATTGATCAACTTATTTCACAGTGCGATCAACCAGAGCTACGTGGCTCACTCAGAGAGCTCCGCTTTACCACCACTGCCCTGATCGAAAAGGTCCGGGCCGAGATGCACCAACTTCGGACAAGAGAACCTCTGGAGATAAGCGGCACCCAGACGGACTGGATGCATGAAACTCTTCGTGTTGTTCAGGAAATCCTGCGTAATGTTCAAAAACATGCTGACGCATCCGAGGTAACTATCCAAATTGAGGACAATGGAAAAGGTGGAACTGTAAAAAAGGATGATTCATTTGGCTTTCTTGGGTTACAAGAAAGAGTTACAAAACTCAATGGGGAGATCCATATTGATTCAGATGCCGATGGGACAACAATTGGAGTAACAATCCCATTGGATAGGTGATGACTCGATTACTTATTATTGATGATCATGAAGTAGTCCGACAAGGACTTGTTCTTGCTCTGAAAAACCAAGGCTACAAATCTCTAGAAACCGCTGGCAACATCCTCGAAGCCCGCGCAAAAATCGCTGTATTTAACCCCCAAGGAATCATCGTAGATATCAACCTGCCCGATGGTTCTGGTTTTGAGATAGTTCAATGGGTGCGCGCACATTCGCAAAATAGCGCGATCATTGTTCTCTCCCTTAACAATCCGGTCCCTTTTGCCAAAACTGCTCAACAATCAGGTGCAAACGCTTTTCTATCAAAGAGTCAGTCAGTACAAGAGATCATCGCAACTCTAGAGTTTGCGTTGCTGCATCCCAATACCTTTACCTCAACGGTTGCAGGGATTGATTCAGATCTGATTGAACTTACGGGACGGGAAGTAGATGTCTTGCATTTGATGGCCAAGGGGTTTAGTAATCTGAAAATATCTTCAACCTTATACATAAGTCTTTCGACGGTTAAGACGCATATATCTTCAATTATTCGAAAGCTAGGTGCAACAAATAGAACTTCGGCAATAACAATTGCGCGCGAAAAAAGTTTACTTCCTTAGCAACTCATTAAACTGCATAGACCAGATCTCCCAACGCCAATTTTCAATAATCCATCGACGTCCCGCTGCGCCCATCTCTTTTGATCTGGCAGGATCCTTGAGTAAGGTAATCAGCGCTTGAGAAATCTCCTGATTGTTAGTTCCATCAACAACTATTCCTGTGACTCCATTAACCACGGCATCCGGTGCACCACCTGATGAGCCTGCAACAACAGGTAGACCACAAGCACTGGCTTCTAGATAAACGATTCCTAGTCCTTCAACCTCAAGACCTGCCAAGCGAGAACGAGATGGCATTGCAAAGACATCACCTGCACAAATAAATTTAGGTAACTCTGCGTATTGGATTCTGCCGATAAAGGAAACATGGTCTTCTAACTTGTTGACCGCCACCAGTTTGGCCAAGTGTTCTAGATATGGGCCCTTACCGACCATTAATAGATGAGCATCAGGTACCTGCTTTAAAATTTCAGGCATCGATTGGATTAAGTGATCCTGACCTTTTCGATGCACAAGCCGACCAACTGAGACGATGACTTTTTTCTTCTCTAGATTTAACTCGCTTCGCAACTGGCTTGAATCTTGTGGTGAGAAATGATCCACATCGATTCCAGGGGCGATTTTAACCATGCGCTGTACAGCTTTTGCCGGAAGTGCCTGAGAGATCGCGCTTTGAGTGAACTCCCCCAAATAGGTCAGAGCATCAACTGTTGAGCCGATACGTCGCATTGCAAGTGAGAAAGGAAATACCTTTGCCCACCACACCTCATGGCCATGCGTAAGTGCGATAGTTTTTTTAACACCTGCTTTTTTCATTGAAGCTGACAACAACCCCAAGGGTGCTGCGGCTCCGAATGCAGCTACCTCGATCTTATGTTCCTTGATGATGCGAGAAAGATTAAATGCCACACGGGGTGTTGGTAGCAGGATCTTTGCACGATCTCGAATAACAGTAACTCCAAAATCCTGACTCCACTTTTTGTCATAGAGCTCTGAACCCTCTTGAGCGGAGGTGTATACAATTGTGGAGCCAAAGGGGCGACGTTCAATTAATCCAATCACAAAGGTTTCAATTCCACCTGCTCGTGGACCAAAGTCATTGGTAACAAAGAGAACTGGATTAGAAACGACGAGCTCCTACCAATTTTTTACTTCCAAGTGATCCGCTAGGTGCAACCTTCACACGAGAGCCGGTGCGTGGTGCGTGAACCATCTTTCCGCCACCCAAGTAAATTCCAACATGAGATACCGGGCGTCCGTAAAAGAGAAGATCGCCTGGCTTAAGCGATCTCAAGGAAACCTGCTTACCCAGTCGAGATTGTGCAGCAGATGAGTGTGGCAATGAAACACCCGCAGCTTGATAGGCCCTCATGGTTAAGCCCGAGCAATCCCATGTCACCATTCCCGCTGCACCAAAGACATAGCGATCACCGATCTGCTTTAGCGCATACTTAATAGCAACTCCGGCTCGACCAGAAAATGCGTTAGCGCTCTTTGCAGCCTTTAAGGAAGCGGCCTGATCGGCGTTCTCTTCCTCTTCTGCCAATCGCGCTAAACGCTCTCGCTCTGCCTTACTAAGTTTTGAAAGTAGTTTCTCCGCTTCAGCTAACTTCTTTTGAGCTAATGCAGATTGCGCGGTCAACTTCTTTTGCGCCGCCGCGACCAAGGCAACCTTGTCATTAACGGTCAATGTAGTTGCATTTAATCTTTGTTGGGCGGTTTCAAACTTTCTCAGCTGCGCAGATTTGCGACGGGTAATCGCTTCTAACGCCTCGGCAGATGAAAGGTATAGAGATGGATCACTTGAGAAGAGAAGCTCAAAGCTTTGACCAAAGCCACCAGTTTTGTACTGCTCCACAGCGATCGTCCCTAGAGATTTCTGAAGGTTTGAAACGGTTTGGCCTTGCAGCTGCGCTTTTGCCTTGATGCCGTTGAGGGTCTTTGTCAGGGTGGCTAACTTAACCTTGGCCTCTTGAGCACCTTCGGCAGCGGCTGTCGCTTCCTCTTCCAATTGGCGAACCTTTGCCTGAACCTGTGCCAAAGTCTGGGCAGCAGAGGCTGAGACTGGGAGTAAAACTCCAGCAGCAACCGCTATAGCGGTCAAGGCACGTACCCAGAAATACATAGGGGCAAGGCTAACCGCGGCTAGACCTACCACTCAACCTCAATCTGGGTAATTTGGCTATGAATTTACCTGTGCGCTCACGCTAAGCGTGCGTTGAACTGCAAAGGTGGTGTCAGCCCACTCTCAGCCAACACAGAGAGTGCCTGAACGCTCTCCTGACTCAGCTGAGATGTCTTATCGAGAAAGAAGGAGACCACACATGTGTCGCATGCGATGGCGGCCATGGTGCATGTTGAGCAATCGATGATCATGGTGATTACGGTACAGAGCGCCACTGACAAGAAATTCGCCCTGTAAGCAATACTTGGCTGTGTGAGCGTTGTTGCAACATTGGTCGTGGGCAGCGATGGCTCTACCTCAAAGGAGAGTCGATCTGCAGGTGTTAGCTCGCCCGAGGATCGAAAGGCGTTTTTAAAGCGCCGCCGTGAGGTCGATGTAATCATCGTAGGTGGCAACACCGCCAGACATGAGCCCTATAACCGCACTCCAGTCCCGCTAGTTGTTATCTCAAGATCATTGGTGAACCCAGTTCAGGGAAATCACTTAGCGCTCTTTTGGAACTGCTCCCCTGCTTCCGCCGTCGAAAAAGCACGTTCACTCTTTGGCGAAAAGATTTTGATCGAGGGCGGAATTTCAATGATTAATGATTTAATTTCACATAATTTGATTGATCAACTAGAACTCAGTGTTACCGCTGCAATGGGTGGAGAAGACAAGATTGATATCAATGAACTCTTGTCTCACTTTTCACAGGTAAGCAAGAGAGAAGAGTCAGGTACGGTTTTTTACTCCGCCAGCAATTAGAAGGCAGAGATTAAGGAGACGCCAGTAACTGCCAAGGCGATTCCAATGTATTGAACCTTATGTAATCTTTCATTCAGAAACTTGAAGGCTAAGAGCGCTGTTGCGATTGGGTAAAGGGATCCAAAAACCATTGCAACTGAAACTAGACCCTTTGTCGTTGCTACACCTAGCAAGAGATTAGCAAGAAAATCCGCCGCTCCAATAAAGATTAAAATCGGAAGATCTTTCCTTGAAAATTTACCCGTTGTTCTGAACTTGAGCGCAAGTGAAATTGTCACAAAAAATGTTGCTCCACGCATCGAGACCATAGTGAGCAAAGCGCTTTCTTCAGATCCGATCGACATAAATGTCAGCGACATACCAAATCCTGCTGCAGCACCAAGTGCCAAAAGTAAGGGCTTAATCGGTAAACCATTTGATAGCTCTGGGCCACTTGCGCAAAAGACACCCACCAATGCGATGACAATTCCTACCGATGCGATCAGAGACAACTTGTCGCCTGTCACGATGGCATACACCAATGGGATTACAGCGCTCATCGAACTAATCGGTGCGACAACTCCCATACGTCCTGTCGATAATCCTTCATACAAACAAGCCAATCCGATGTAACCAAACAAACCTGCCAGAGCTCCTGAAAGAAGGTAGCCATCTAATCCAAAGGCTTGACCTTCAATATCTCTTGAAAATAGAACAATGAGTAACCCAACAGCAAGTCCAATGACCTGGGAAAAACCCAGCACTGCAAATGGATGGTGCTTCTTGCTCATTCGACCAGCAAAGAAATCTGCACTGCCCCACAATGCACTTGAAAGAAGGGCCAAAAGTGATGCCATAGTTCCAAGGCTACCGCCCCGCCTCCCAAGAAATGCTCTGCACCATCTTTATCCTTAGCGTGTGGATGCGAATGGTTTCGAACGTTTAATTGATTACCTTCGCACCGTTACACCTAGAGCTGAGTTAACCCTTACCGAAGTTCCAGCCCCGCAAAAGCTCGCAACCTTTGCCTTTGCATTCTCTGCTGATGTCTCTAATGGATTAGTCGGAGATCAAGAGGATGAGATCGCCAACGGCCGATTTGTAGTTCTTCACGAGCCAGGTGGACAGGCAACATGGGATGGTGAGTTTCGTTGCGTAACCTTTGTAAGTGCAGATGTTGATCCCATCATGCAGGAAGATCCCTTGCTCCCCGAAGTTGGTTGGAGTTGGTTTTTAGAATCATTAGATTTGAATCAATGTGTTTACAACAACCCAAGTGGCACCGTTACCCGAGTTACTAGCGCCTCATTTGGAAAGCTATCTCCGCGCAACAATGAGGCTGAGATTGAAATTCGTGCATCATGGACTCCAGTGGTTGAAGATCCAAAAGAGATCATTAACCACATTATGAGCTGGTGCAATTTGATCTCAGAGGTTGCAGGTTTGCCACCTGTTCCTGAAGGTGTATCTGCTATTTCATCTGCGCGCAGGCGTTAACGATGAGTGAAGAGATTGTTGCCGTACCTTTACTAGAGCCTGCGGCAGGCACACCTGATGTAATCGATACCGAAGATGCCTTTCAAGATGCATTAAAACAATTAGCTAACGGTTCTGGACCATTTGCAGTCGACGCTGAGCGTGCATCAGGTTTTAGATACAGCGCTCGTGCCTATTTGATTCAAATCAAAAGAAAAGATGGTGGACTGCATCTGATCGACCCAATTCCTTTTGGGCCTGGCCATGCATTATTTGCCGAACTCAATGAGTTACTCAACACCGATGAAACCATTCTTCATGCAAGCACCCAGGATCTGCCATGTTTACGCGAACTTGGCATTAATCCAGTCAAGCTTTTTGACACTGAATTAGCAGGAAGAATCGCAGGTTTGCCTCGTGTTGGTTTAGGCCCGTTGCTTGAATCGTTGATGGGTGTTTCACTTGCCAAAGAGCACAGCGCGGCGGATTGGTCTGCGCGACCATTGCCTAAGGATTGGCTTACTTACGCGGCACTAGATGTCGAACTTCTTGTAGAGCTACGAGACAAGATGTATCTAATTTTGAAGGATGCCAAGAAGCTGCCTTGGGCCATTGAAGAGTTTGCATCAATTCTTAAGGCACCTCCCGCTCCCCCACGTGTAGATCCTTGGCGCAGAACTTCGGGGATGCATAAGATTAAAAGACGAGATCAATTAGCGATCATTAAATCTTTGTGGATTGCTCGTGATGGTGTCGCATCTGCGCAAGATATTGCCGCGGGTAAGTTGTTAAATGATTCAGCTATTGTCGAACTTGCTATCGCGGTGCCTACAACCAAAAAAGAGTTTGAAAAATGCCTGCGTCCCCTTGGCTTGCGTGCCCGTTGGATGGAAAATCTTCAGCTGTGGCTGGATTCAATCGCTGCCGCAGTTGCACTGCCCGAGGATCAATGGCCAGCGATGAGAACCAACGCCGACACTTTGCCTCCGATAAAGTTGTGGCGGGATAAGTTCCCAGAAAAGTTTGCGCCTTTATCCCATGCGCGTGCTGCCATTGAACTGATTGCGCAAGAAAATGAGATCCCCGTAGAAAATCTGATTACCCCCGAACATGTCCGTCGAGTTTGTTGGAAACCACCGGTTGGAGCGACGACCACTTTGTCGGTTTCAGAGGTTGAAAAGGCGCTGGTCGAACTTGGGGCTCGCCAATGGCAGATTGATCTCGTTGCCCCAGCCCTGGCCGCGGCTTTGCTTGAGCGTGAACCGGTTCTGGTGCCCGCCGTTGAAGCCTCTGAAGGTGAAGATCAGCCGTAAAAGGGTTCTGTCCTAAACCCTTACTGACGAGTAACATTTGGCTCATACCTAGACAAAGGATGAACCATGTCTCGCACAGTTGTTCTCGTTGATGCCGTACGTACCCCATTTGGAAAGGCCGGCAGCATGTACGCCGGAACTCGCGCCGATGACCTGATGGTCCGCGCAATCCGTGGGCTTCTAGAACGCAATCCAAAGGTTGATCCTGCATCAATCGAAGATGTTGCAATCGCAGCAGCAACACAAACTGGTGATCAAGGAATGAACATCGGAAGAAGCGCTGCACTGTTGTCAGGTTTGCCAAACACAGTTCCTGGTTACTCAGTTGATCGTTGGTGCGCAGGCGCACTTACAGCTGTAACAACAATTGCCGGAGCAATTGCGATGGGAACTAATGAGATTGCAATCGCCGGCGGAGTTGAGCACATGGGTAACCACCCAATGGGAGAAGGCATGGATCCAAATCCTCGCTATCTTGCAGAGCGCATTGTTGAGCAAGATGCATTAGCAATGGGTGCAACCGCTGAGCGTCTACATGATCGCTTTCCACAATTAACCAAGGAACGCGCAGATCGTTATGCGATGAACTCGCAGTTAAAGACCGCAAAGGCTTACGCAGAAGGAAAGATTCAACGGGATTTAATTCCAACAGCTGCACGTAATGCAGAGCTTGGATGGACAGTTGCAACTGTTGATGAAGCGCCACGTCCACAAACTACGATGGAAGGTCTTGCCGGACTTAAGACCCCTTTCCGCCCATCAGGTCGAGTAACACCTGGTAACTCATCAGGATTAAATGATGGTGCAACCGCTGCAATTCTTGCCAGCGAGGAAAAAGCGCTAGAGCTTGGCTTAACAATCAAGGCAAAGATGGTGACATTTGCATTTGCAGGTGTTGAGCCAGAGATCATGGGTTATGGACCAGTTCCATCAACCCTTAAGGCTCTCAAGCAGGCGGGTTTGAAGATTGAAGATATCGGAGCATTTGAGGTCAATGAGGCCTTTGCTGTTCAGGTAATCGCATTCCTTGATCACTTTGGAATTGCAGATGATGACCCTCGAGTAAATCCATATGGCGGTGCAATCGCTGTTGGTCACCCACTGGCATCTTCAGGTGTTCGATTGATGCTTAATCTTGCTCGCACCTTTGAAGCACAACCAGAGGTTCGTTATGGAATTACAACGATGTGTATCGGTTTAGGCATGGGCGGAACAGTTATCTGGGAAAACCCTAACTACAAGGGAGCTAAGTAATTATGAGCACAGATATCACTCTTCCAGCTGGAGCACCTGAAGAGGTTGTTACCAACGCATTAGTACGTGAGATCGATTTAGCTGCCTTTGGTGGCAAGGGATCGATGGCGCTCATTACCCTTGATAACGGACATGATCACAACCGTCCCAATACCTTTGGTCCAAAATCGGTGATGGCGCTAGATGCAGCGATTACAGATGCAATTGGTCGCAATCCTGCAGCGATCGCAATCACAGGCAAGCCATTCATCTTTGCAGCAGGCGCGGATCTTTCTGCCCTGTCATTTTTGAATGATCGCAATCAATCATTGGCAATTGGAAAGCTAGGCCACGATGTCTTCCGTCGTTTAGGTGAAAGCTCAATTCCTACATTTGCATTTATCAATGGTTTAGCACTTGGTGGCGGTCTTGAAGTTGGCCTTCACTGCCATTACCGAACAGTTGCGACAACTGCATTTACAGCTTTGCCTGAGGTTTTCCTTGGACTTGTTCCGGGCTGGGGCGGTGCAACAATTTTGCCTAAGTTAATCGGACCAGAGCGCGCAGTTCAGGTCATCATGCTTAACGCGCTCAATAACAACACCATGATGAAGGCGAAGGATGCGCTCAAGCTTGGTGTAGTTGATGCGATGTTTGAGCCAGCAGATTTCTTGGAACGTTCAATTGGTTTTGCAGTTGGTGTTCTCAATGGAGCTACCAAAATCGAACGTGCTGATTACAGCAACGATCATGCCTGGGAAAGTGCGCTTGCAACAGGTAAGGCAGCAGCGCTCAAGAAGTATGGTGGTGCAGAGATCGCATCTCCAATGAAGGCGTTAGAACTTATTGCTGCGGCTCGTACCAACACTCTTGGCCAAGGCTTTGATGCTGAAGATCAAGTTCTTGCTGATTTAACAATGTCTGATCCATTGCGATCATCTTTGTATGCATTTAATTTAATTCAAAAGAAGCGCAAGAAGGTTGAAGGTGCGCCAAAGCCAGCGCTAGCTCGCAAGGTAACCAAGGTTGGGGTTGTTGGAGCAGGTTTAATGGCTTCACAGTTGGCCTTGCTACTGGTGCGAAACCTGAAGTGCCCAGTTGTGATGACAGATATTGATCAAGCTCGCGCTGATAAGGGCGTTGCTTGGGTCAAGAATGAGATTGCAAAGCTAGTTGAAAAGAAGAGAATGAGCCCAGAATCTGCGGCCCGTCTTACCGAACTTGTTTCAGGTTCAGCTGATCAATCAGTTTTTGCAGGTTGTGACTTTGTAATTGAAGCTATCTTTGAAGAGCTATCCCTGAAGCAGGAGCTGTTTAAGAAGCTAGAGACAATCGTTTCGCCTGAGTGCGTGCTTGCAACTAATACCTCTTCCCTATCGGTTGAGCGAATGACTGAAGGTCTAAAGAATCCAGAGCGAGTTGTTGGTTTCCACTTCTTCAATCCAGTTGCAGTAATGCCCCTGCTTGAGGTTGCCCGTACATCTACAACAGATGATGCAACCACAGCAACAGCTATTGCAGTTGGTAAAGAGCTCAAGAAGACCATGATCATTTGTAAGGATGCACCTGGTTTTGTAGTCAATCGCTTGCTCACACGTTTCATGGGTGAGGTCACCGATGCCGTTGATGAAGGAACATCTCCAGAGGTAGCAGACTCTGCAATGATGCAGATTGGTTTCCCAATGTCTCCATTCCAGTTGCTAGATCTCGTCGGTCCTGGTGTTGCTCTGCATGTCTCAGAGACTCTGCACAACAACCTTGGAGACCGCTACAAGATTTCTCCAACCATGCAACGCATGGTCAAGGAAGGCGTTCGTAACTTCTACATCAAGGGCGAAGATGGCACAGTAAGTGCAAATCCTGCAGCTCTTGCATTGATTGAAAAGGGAACAACGCCATCAACTGCAGAACAAGTACGTTCACGTGCGCTTAAAGCTTTGGCGCAAGAGGCACGGATGATGCTTGATGAGGGTGTTGTAACTACTCCAGCCGAGATTGATCTATGTATGTTGATGGGCGCTGGATGGCCAATGCACTTGGGCGGAATCCTGCCTTACCTAGATCGTGAAGGAATTAGCGAATCAGTTACTGGAAAGCGTTTCCATGACAAGGGAGTTGCATCCCTTCCGTAAATCTAGGAAATCCACCCTGCGATCTGCTGCACTATCGCAGCAGGGGTGATCTCTAGATCGTCGAGAATTTCATTGCGCTTTGAGTGTTCAATGAATTCAAGAGGAACGCCTATGGAGTGCAAGGTGCATGTGCTTTCAGCATCTCGAAGCACCTCAGATATTGAGCTAGCAATTCCTGCATGCTTGATTCCATCCTCCATTACGACAACCGTGCCGTAATCTGCACACATCGCAATGACCGCTGGTGAAATTGGCTTGACCCATAATGGATCAACAACGGTTATTTCAATTGATTGTTGCTTTGCTAGCTGAGCAACTTCAAGGGCCATAGATGCCATTGATCCAACACTTATCAAAAGCACCTGCTGTGATGCCCCGCGGTGCAAGATATCTACTCCTGATACACGTTCTAAAGCGGGGATATCGGCTGGGATCGCGCCCTTAGGAAAGCGAATCATTGAAGGTGCATTTTCAATCTCTACACATTGGCGCAAAATTTCCTTGAGGCGAGCACCATCACGTGGCGCACCAACATGCATGTTAGGAACAATTCCAGTTAATGCCAGATCCCAAATGCCGTGGTGAGAAGGTCCATCATCACCTGTAATTCCGGCACGATCCAAAACAAAGGTGACACCTGCGTTGTGCAACGCGACATCAAGTAACAACTGATCAAAGGCGCGGTTGAGAAAGGTTGAGTAGATTGCAATGACTGGATGCATACCTGCATAAGCCAATCCTGCAGCACTTGTCACCGCGTGCTGTTCTGCAATACCTACATCGATTGTTCTATCAGGAAAGTTTTGAGCAAACTTATCTAAACCTGTTGGCCCCAGCATCGCAGCTGTGATTGCCACGATCTTTGTATTGTCCCGTCCGATCTGAGTAATTTCATCAGAGAAAACATTTGTCCATGATGGCGCAGATGCCTTCAATGGCTTTCCTGTAACCGGATCAACAATGCCCACCGCATGGAATTTTTCCGCAATATCTTCGAGGGCAGGTGTGTACCCACGTCCCTTTTCAGTGATTGCGTGAACAATAACCGGCGAACCAAACTCCTTTGCCATCTGCAAAGTCTTTTCCATCGCCTCGATGTCATGTCCATCTATAGGACCTAGGTATTTAAATCCTAAATCCTCAAACATGCCTTGAGGGGCGACCATATCTTTGATGCCCTTTTTCATTCCGTGCAGCGTTCCGTAGATGTACTTTCCTACAACTGGAGTGTTATGAAGCATTCGCTTGCCTCTACCCAAAATGCGTTCATACTCTTTACTTGCGCGCAAAGTAGTCAGGTATGTAGCCAAACCACCAATAGTCGGCGAATACGAACGCTCATTGTCATTAACGACGATGACGAGATTTCTATCCGATTCAGGTGAAAGATTGTTGAGGGCTTCCCATGACATTCCACCGGTGAGAGCTCCATCGCCGACTACTGCAACCACATGGCGTTCTGATTGACCCGATAGTGAGAATCCTCGTGAGACTCCATCGGCCCATGACAGCGCAGTGGATGCATGTGAGTTCTCAATGACATCATGGTCGCTCTCGCGGCGATTGGGATAACCTGAAATTCCATCACGTTGTCTGAGCAGATCAAATTGATCGGCACGTCCAGTCAGAATCTTGTGTACATAGGATTGATGACCTGTATCAAAGAGAACGACATCACGCGGTGATTGAAATACTCGATGGATTGCAATCGTTAACTCAACTACACCCAGATTAGGACCTAGGTGCCCACCAGTTCTAGAAACCTTTTCAATCAAGAACTCGCGAATATCCCCAGCCAGCTGATCCAATTCTGCAGGGTTCATGCCCCGCAGTTGGTCTGGCGATTGGATATTGATTTTCATTGTAAGTGAGTAAGTAGTTACTCAGCCAACAATGATCGAAGTACGTACTGCATGATTCCACCGTGGCGGTAGTAATCGGCTTCACCAGGTGTATCGATGCGGACCTTTGCAGTAAATCTCTTATCTCCAGCTGTAACAGTTAACTCCTTAGGAACTCCCCCGTTATTGAGCGCTGTAATGCCGGTGATAGAAAATTCTTCAGTTCCATCTAGACCTAGTGATGCTGCCGTTTCTCCATCCTTAAACTGCAATGGCAAAACACCCATGCCAATCAGGTTAGAGCGGTGAATTCGCTCAAAGCTTTCTGCAATAACTGCGCGAACACCTAGCAACGCAGTTCCCTTTGCCGCCCAGTCACGAGAAGAGCCTGATCCGTACTCCTTGCCAGCCAAGATAACTAGAGGAACGCCAGCTGCTTGATATGCAACAGATGCATCGTAAATAGTCGCCTGATCACCATTTGCTAAGAAGTTGCGAGTAAATCCACCTTCGACCCCGTTAAGCAACAAGTTCTTGAGGCGGATATTTGCAAAGGTTCCACGGATCATTACTTCATGGTTTCCACGACGAGATCCGTATGAGTTGAAATCAGCTCTTTCAATTCCATGTTCAGCTAAGTACTTACCAGCTGGTGAATCAGCCTTGATATTTCCCGCTGGAGAAATATGGTCTGTAGTAACTGAGTCACCAAGAACCGCCAAGACACGTGCGCCTGCGATATCTGTAACAGGTGTTGGAACCTTAGGCATGCCCTCGAAGTAAGGAGGCTTACGAACATATGTTGATTTCGCATCCCACTCAAAAACCTTGCCAGTTGGGGTAGCAAGTGACTTCCAGCGATGGTCACCTTCAAAGACCGTTGCATAATCCTTGGTAAACATCTCTGATGAGATTGATGAGTCGATCACTGTTTGAATCTCTTGAGGTGTTGGCCAAATATCCTTCAGGAATACATCATTTCCAGAAGAGTCCTTACCCAATGAATCCTTTTCAAAGTCATGATCCATCGTTCCTGCAATTGCGTAAGCAACCACAAGCGGTGGTGAAGCGAGGTAGTTCATCTTCACATCAGGGCTAATACGACCCTCAAAGTTACGGTTTCCTGAAAGGACCGCAGTTACAGCCAAGTCGCCTTCATTGACAGCTTTGCTGATTTCAATAGGAAGCGGTCCAGAGTTACCAATACATGTAACGCAGCCATAACCAACCAGGTTAAAGCCAAGCGCCTCCATATACTTGGTTAGATCAGCACGATCGTAATAATCAGTTACCACCTTTGAACCCGGTGCCAAAGTGGTCTTTACCCAAGGCTTTGATTTCAAACCTTTTTCTACCGCCTTCTTTGCAAGAAGAGCGGCACCAATCATTACTGATGGGTTAGATGTATTTGTACAAGAGGTAATTGAGGCGATAACAACATCGCCATTTTTTACACGAGTTGAACCTGCAGCAACCTCGCCCTTATTGGTCTTTTCGCCAAAGTATGAAGGAAGGATATTTTCAAATGCGTTCTTTGAATCGCTCAAAGAGATGCGATCCTGTGGGCGCTTTGGACCTGAAATAGATGGAACAACTGTTGAAAGATCAAGCTCAACAACTTGTGAAAAACGTGGTTCAACTGATGGGTCATGCCACATTCCTTGAGCCTTTGCATACTTTTCAACCAAAGCAACCTGCTCATCATTTCGACCAGTTAGACGCAAGTAGCGAAGAGTCTCTTCATCAATTGGGAAGATCGCACAGGTTGAGCCGTACTCGGGGCTCATATTTCCAATAGTTGTTCGGTTAGCCATCGGAACAGATGTAACTCCAGGGCCAAAGAACTCGACAAACTTGCCGACTACACCAACCTTGCGAAGGATTTCTGTGATCGTTAGCGCCATGTCAGTTGCGGTTGTGCCAAGAGGTAGCTCGCCAGTTAGTTTGAAGCCAACCACGCGTGGGATCAACATTGATACAGGTTGACCAAGAAGTGCAGCCTCTGCCTCAATTCCACCAACACCCCAACCAAGGACACCTAGACCGTTGACCATAGTTGTGTGTGAGTCTGTACCGACAACGGTGTCAGGGTATGCACGAAGGGTGCCTTCAACTGTACGAGTCATGACCACGCGAGCGAGATACTCGATATTTACCTGGTGAACAATTCCCGTTCCTGGTGGAACAACCTTGAACTCATCAAATGCGGTCTGACCCCAACGCAGGAAGCGGTATCGCTCCTGGTTGCGCTCGTACTCGATATCTGTGTTCTGTTCAAAAGAATCTTTAGTTCCAAACTTGTCTGCGATAACAGAGTGGTCGATCACTAGTTCAGCAGGAGCAAGAGGGTTGACCTTTGAAGGATCTCCTCCAAGATCAACGATCGCTTCGCGCATTGTCGCTAGATCAACAACGCAAGGAACACCTGTGAAGTCCTGCATGATGACACGAGCTGGCGTAAATTGAATCTCTGTATCTGGCTCAACTGATGGATCCCACTTAGCAAGGGCGCTGATGTGATCGGCGGTGATGTTGGCACCATCTTCTGTGCGCAAAAGATTTTCAAGAAGGACCTTAAGGCTATATGGGAGGTTTGCTGCGCCATCGATCTGCGAGATATCAAAGATCTCGAAACTCTTACCCGCAACTTCTAGATTCTTTTTTGCGTTGAAAGAGTTCTTACTCATTATCAGCCTTTCGTCGATGCGCTTAACAGGCGCTCAAGATACCTCAGCACGCTCATACAGGGCAACACATTCGATGTGATGTGTCATCGGAAAGAGATCAAAGGCACGTAACCCCGCTAGTGAATAACTGTGATCTTCGAGATAGGCGGTATCTCTGGCCAGGGCGGCTGGGTCACAAGCGACATAAACAATCGCCCGAGGAATTAAAGCTGCAATCTGAGAAATTACATCTTTTCCAGCCCCTTCACGTGGAGGATCTAGAACAACAACATCTGCCGAAGTAACTCGCGAAAGAAGTTTGGCAACATCACCAGTAGCAATAGTTACATTTTTGAGTTCGGAGAAGTTTCGTCGGGCATCTTCAGTTGCGCTCTTGCTTCCTTCGATCAGATCAACATGCCCCTCTGAACCAACCACATCAATTATTGCTGCTGTAAAGAGACCAACACCGCCGTAGAGATCAAGCACATGCTCACCGGTTTTTAGTTGAGCAAACTCCAAAACCGCGCTGGTCAGTATCTCGGGAGCCTTGGCATGACTTTGCCAGAAAGAGTCTTTGCTAACTTCAAGGATCTTAATTCCTACCTTTTCATGTAACACGGCAGGGCCTTCAGTGATTCTGGATTTTTCTTCACCTCTAGTCGGAGCAAGGGCGATAGTTCGCTCTCCTGTGTTGGAGGCGCTAATTTCCATCCGCATGTCACCCTTTAGATCACGTGAAGCGAGTTCAGAAAAATTCATTGCTTCTACGCAAATAATGCAATCATCCACGGGAGCTACAGAATGAGATCGGGATTTATAAAACCCTAGTTTTCCATTTCGATTAGTTGTTGCGATTGCGCGGGTTCGCCATCCAATTGCTGAACCAATCTCTTCAACCTGCACCGTGACTTCCTTCTTGGCAATACGAGAAAACTGTTCGGTAATAACATCTGATTTCAATTGCCGTTGATAGCTTGTAGAAATATGCTGAAAATCGCAACCCCCACAACCAGAACGATGGGCAAACTTACAAGGAGCTTCAACTCTGTGCTCTGAAGGTTGGGACACAGAAACCACATCGCCGCGGTTAAATGATGAGCCGGTGCTGGTGATTTCAACTGTGCACTTCTCGCCCGGAATTGCATGGCGAACGAAGATAACAGCTCCATTATGTCGAGCGATGAAATGGCCGCCATGAGCCACCTTTTCAATACTTACATCGATCAAATCACCGATTTTTAGGGCTGAACTCTTGTCTGATGCCATAAAGCCAAGTTTATGGGTGTAAGTTACATCCTGTGCACGTAGTCATCATGGGTTGCGGTCGAGTTGGATCTTCATTGGCAACAGAACTCGAAGCCGCAGGACACACAGTTTCAGTTATCGATCAGGCACGTGAAGCTTTCAGACGCCTAGGTCCAAACTTTAAAGGTCGCACAGTTACAGGTGTTGGTTTTGATAGAGACACACTTCTTGAGGCAGGCATTCAAGATGCCGATGCATTTGCTGCAGTAAGTAATGGTGATAACTCAAATATCTTGGCCGCTCGCGTTGCCCGCGAGACATATGGCGTTCAAAATGTAGTTGCACGTATCTACGATCCAGGACGTGCAGAGATTTATCAGCGCTTAGGTATTCCAACTGTGGCTACCGTCTTATGGGCAACAGATCAGATTTTGCGTCGCCTAGTCCCTGAAGGCTCTCGCTCTGAATGGAGAGATGCGACAGGTATGGTGCAGTTGTGCGAGGTTCATCCTCATGAAGACTGGTACGGACGCCCCATTTTGCTTATTGATGAGTTAACACCAGCTCGAATCGCATTTATTACCCGCTTGGGTGAAGGCCTCATCCCTGATGAGCACACCGTTCTTCAACAGGGAGATCTGATCCATGTAATGGTCTCTGATGCAGATGTTGCTCGCACCGAAGAGATCCTTGCAAGTACTCCAGAAGGAGAACGCGGATGAGAATTGCTATTGCAGGTGCCGGAAATGTTGGAAGAGCTATCGCGAGAGAGCTTTTGGACAACGGTCACCAAGTTTTACTCATTGATAAGGACCCAAAGGCGCTCAAGCTTGAGAGCGTGCCAGATGCTGAATGGCTCATGGCTGATGCCTGCGAGATTACATCTCTCGATAATGCACATTTAAATAATTGTCAGGTCTTGGTTGCAGCAACAGGAGATGACAAGGCAAACCTTGTTACCTCTCTTTTAGGTAAGACGGAATACGGAGTCCCAAGAGTTGTTGCTCGCATCAACCACCCAAAGAATGAATGGCTCTTTGACTCTTCATGGGGCGTAGATGTTGCTGTATCTACTCCAAGAATTATCTCTGCCCTTGTTGAAGAGGCTGTAAGTGTTGGAGACGTGGTTCGACTCTTCTCATTTAGAAAAGGCCAAGCAAATCTAGTTGAACTCACACTTCCCGATGGATCTGCATGCATAGGCAAGACGGTTGAAGAGATTGAGCTACCTGAAAATGCAGCACTTGCTGCCATTGTTCGAGACGGTCGCGTGATTACTGCAAAAGCGCATGATGTCTTTGCTGCCGGTGATGAGCTTCTCTTTGTTGCCTCAGCTGATGCTGAATCCCAGATTAAAGCCTGCTTTATCTCTTAATCAGCAACCTTTACCGCTGGCGGTCCAGCTTTAATCACTCGCCACGTCCAATATGCAGCTGCAAAAAATAATGGATAACCCATCGCTAAGTTAACTGTTCCTAAAAGATTTACATTGCCGCTTAGGTAAATCGGATACTGCACAGCGATTCTTAGGAAGAACATTCCAACCCAGATCCAGCTAGCTTTGATGTACATCTTCTTTCGAGCAGGATGATTGCGCCAGGTAAAGTTCTCCCCTAGCAAAGGTCCAAGTACTAATCCCAAAATCGGCCAACCCACTAAGTTTGCAATCAGATACACAGCTCCGTACCCAAGGTTGGTCAGTAATTTAGGAATGTAAAAGTCAGATGCATTTCCACTTCGATTTGCAAAGTATGCACAAATCAAGACTCCAATTACCCCAGACAAGGAGTGCTGAATTGTGTCTTTTTTAATCAACCTAAAGATGGCTAAAGTGATTGACAGTGAAAGCGCCGCCCAAATTGCGGTATTAACCTCTTGGGTAAAGTTAAAAACTACCAAGAAAACAATTGAAGGAAGACCGGAATCAATGAGACCCTTTTTCCCGCCAAGCGCATTTACAACCTTGTCACGATCCTCATCATGTTGACTCATGAGCGTCCCGTCGATCCAAAGCCATCTGTTCCACGGCCAGAGCCCGGAAGATCACGTACTTCAATAAACTCTGCACGCTCTACCTTTTGAATTACTAGTTGAGCGATCCGATCCCCCTTTTTAAAGCTGATGGACTCATGTGCATCATGATTAATCATGATGCATTGGAGCTCTCCTCTGAATCCTGCATCAACTGTGCCGGGTGCATTCACCATAGTGACGCCATGTTTTATGGCTAATCCTGAACGTGGATGCACAAAGGCGGCATAACCATCTGGCAGAGCGATTGAGATTCCAGTTGGAACAAGTGCGCGCTCTCCCGGCTTTAAGGTGATATCAATGCGAGAGACAATATCTGCACCTGCATCTCCGCCTTTTGCATACTTTGGCAGCGGGATCGATTCATCTAAGCGGGTAATTAAAACCTGAAGATTTTTCATAGTTATGGATTTACTCCAAAGTTTGGATCGACAAATGCCATTAGTTCTGGGGTTTTTGAAAGCTCTTCGAGGTACTCCTTAGGAGCGTTGTTCATGAAGTGATCCATCGGAACAACGATATACAAAGCAGCTGCTTTCACTGCGATCTCACCATCAGGAGAGTTGAGACGACCAATTGCGCTGGTGTAAACCTTGCGACCCTCTTGGCCTGTTATCTCAGCGGTGATGTGCAGGGTTGAGCCCATTGGTACTGGCTTAAGGAAATCAGTTTCCAATCGACCGGTTACTGCAGGTGCTCTAAGCAACCACATCAACTTTCCTAGAGCCTCATCAAATGCAAGTGATAAAAGTCCGCCATGTGCAAGACCAGGTGCGCCTTGGTGATTTTCCGTGACAGTAAATTCAGCGGTGATATCTAATCCACGTCCGGCATATGCAATTAGATGTAAACCAGTTGGATGTAACTCTCCACACCCAAAGCAATGACCAAAATGAGAAGGGATTTTGCTTCCCACGGCTGGAGCCAAGGGATGGCGATCCGGGATAGTTGCCCCTTCAGGGGCGGTCGTACTTGGAATACGTGCCATACCTGAACTTTACTCCTTCGATATCCGATACGGTAATCCCTATGCTTGAGAATACGTTGAGATATAAAGAGGTGTTGCGTGCACCACTGTGGCTTATCGCCTTTGTGTACTTTCTCTTTCTCTCAATAGTTCTGTCGCTATGGGCAGCGCTTGGAAACGCTTCAGCGCTGATCTCTTTTTCTCTCTTGACCCTCTGGATTGTTGCTCTGTACTTTCGAACAGCCTTAACCATTAAGGTAGATGAGAAGTATCTGCATGTAGGAAAGGCAAAGCTTGAGCATCTCTTCATAGGAGATGTTGCCGCGCTCAATACTAATGAGTTGAGATTGGTTCGAACCCGTGATGCTGATCCATCTGCATTTCTTGCAATTCGCTTTTGGTCAGGCAAGGCTGTCAAAGTTGAGGTTAAGGATTCAAGAGATGCAACGCCCTACTGGCTAATTTCTAGCAAAAATCCTAAGAGATTAGTTGAAGCGCTTAAAAATTAGTTGCACTCTTTACAAACAGCTTTAGCGCCTTCACCCTTTGCTAACTGGGTAATGTGATGCACCAAGAAACAGCGTGAACATGTGAACTCATCTACCTGCTTTGGAACAACCCGCACAGCAAGCTCTTCACCTGAAAGATCTGCACCCGGAAGTTCAAGGTTCTCTGCAGCTTCAGCTTCATCAACATCGATTTGACCGGATTGAGCATCAACCCGCTTGGCCTTGAGTTCTTCTAGAGACTCCTCATGAAGTTCCTCATCAGTTTTTCTGGGTGTGTCGTAATCTGTTGCCATTGCTCTCACCGCCTTTTATAACTCATCAATTTGTGCTTGCGGGCGCATCATGGCGCACTTCAAGCCTTCCATGCTCTATAACACTCGGCGTGTCGGGGTTATTCCCCACTCATTGCTGGGATTTTTCAATTCCTTGGGCTTTTTCAATTCTCTGCGCCAGGCCGCCATCTACACGGGCGTGGATTGAGGTTCCCTCTGCGATGTACTGCTCAGAGAAGATTTCACCTCGTTCATGGATCGCATGTACTAAATCCCCTCTGTCATAGGGAATCACAACATTGATCTCCACGGATGGTCGTGGCAAAGAGTTTTCAATCGCATGCAACAAACCATCTATTCCAAAACCTGTTCGTACAGAAAAGGCGTAACTGTTGGGCTCTTTTCGCAAGATCTCCATAATCACATGAGGATCTGCAATATCAACCTTGTTGATGGCAATAATTTCAGGAATATCCTTGCCGCCAATTTCATCGATTACTAAACGGACAGCTCTAATCTGTTCAAAAGGATCTGGATGTGAACCATCAACGACATGCACGATCAGATCTGATTCAGAGACTTCCTCAAGGGTCGATTTGAATGCATCAATTAACTGATGGGGTAAGTGTCGTACGAAACCTACGGTGTCGCTGAGTGTGTAGATGCGGCCATCACTTGTTTGAGTTTTGCGAACAGTTGGATCCAAGGTGGCAAAGAGGGCGTTTTCTACCAGAACACCAGCATCTGTTAACTTGTTGAGCAATGAGGATTTGCCCGCATTTGTATAACCTGCAATTGCAACTGATGGGATATTAAAACGCCTACGTTCCTGACGTTTGGTGTCGCGAGATACCTTCATCTCGGCGATTTCTCGACGCAGCTTTGCCATCTTGTCTCTAATTCGGCGGCGATCTGTTTCGATCTTTGTCTCACCAGGACCGCGCCCACCGATACCAGCACCACCTGCTGCGCGTCCGCCTACCTGGCGAGATAAAGAATCTCCCCAACCACGCAGACGTGGAAGCAGGTATGCAATCTGCGCTAGCTCTACCTGCGCCTTACCCTCTTTACTCTTTGCATGTTGTGCAAAAATATCTAAAATCAAAGCGGTGCGATCTACTACTTTGACCTTCAACTTATCCTCTAGCTGGCGAAGTTGTGAAGGGGAAAGCTCGCCATCACAAACAACGGTGTCAGCACCAGTAGATGCAACTACCTGTTTAAGTTCAGTAACCTTTCCTGAACCGATATATGTTGCTGGATCTGGTTTATCTCGACGTTGAATCAAACCTTCAAGAACCTCAGAACCTGCAGTTTCGGCTAAAGCCTTTAGCTCTGCCAAAGAGTTTTCTGCATCCTTTATTGTGCCCTCAGTCCACACACCAACAAGGACTACGCGTTCAAGCTGAAGTTGGCGATACTCAGCCTCTGAAATATCTTGAAGCTCCGTTGAAAAACCTTGAACACGACGGAGCGCATGACGTTCAGATAACTCCTGAGATTGATCTATCTGGGTATCTTCTTCACTTGCATCAAACTCAGCTGCTACTCGAGCGCTCTCCTTGAGTAATCTTTCAAACTCAACATCAAAATCTTTATCCAAGAAGAAACTCCGAGATATCTACATCTTTAATGAGGACTGCAGGGCCAGTTAGAGTCGCATTGGAGTGCCCATCAATCGATACCTCTAATCGTCCCCCGGGTGGATTGATAATCCATGTTGCCGGAAGCTTGCCCTTTGTATGCAGGGTCGCAGCTAGCGCCACAGCGCATGTTCCGGTGCCACATGAACGAGTCTCGCCAGAGCCTCTTTCATAAACACGCATCTGAATTGAATTTCCCTCAGTGATTTTTACAAACTCAACATTGACGCCTTCAGGGTAAGAATCGCGCGGACGCACAACAGGTGCCTCATTGAGCTCGCCAATCTGAGTCATATCATCTACAAATACAACGGCATGAGGATTACCGACGCTGATGTTGTATCCATTCCAAATGTGTCCATTTGTTGCTGCGGTAACTGATTCACCTTCATCTGTCACCTGACCCATATTGACTGAGATGTCATCGGTAAGTGGCACGCGAAGATGCTTGACTCCGTCACGGGTATTAATGGGAAAAATTCCTTCGGGCTGATGTCCGCGTTCTACAAGATAGCGCGCCATCACTCGAATTCCATTGCCACACATCTCAGCTAGAGAGCCATCGGCGTTGCGATAATCCATAAACCATTTGCCATCACGTTTAATCATGCGGATTAAGCCATCTGCACCAATACCTGATTGTCTATCGCAAATCGCTGCGGTTTGAGCCGTGGTTATTGAGTGCTCATCATTGGGATCGAAAACGAGAACAAAATCGTTTTCGGTGCCGTGGCCATAGGTTGCAATCATTGAGATTAGTTTATCGATTCGAGGATGCGCTCGAGAGAGTTCTGTACTGGTGAAATCCAGGTAATGCGCTCATCACGCGAAAACCAGGTTTCTTGGCGACGTGCATACTGCCTGGTGGCCCTCTTGGTCTCTTCCTGAGCCTCCTCTTGAGTTACCTTTCCTTCGATCTGTGCGATCACCTGTGCATATCCCAGAGCTCTTTGCGCAGTTGTTCCCTGCATGATTCCGGCGGTCAAGAGTTTTTTAACCTCCTGAACAAATCCCTTTTCCCACATACGATCAACGCGCAGAGAAATTCTCTCAGACAAGCTATCGCGATCCATCACCAATCCAAACTGCTTGGCATATGGATAACGCGAACTTTCCTCACGTGGAAGGTTTGCTGTAAATGGCTTGCCAGTAATCTTTATTACCTCAAGCGCTCGAATAACTCGGCGCGAGTTGGCTTTATCTATTGCAAGAGCTGCTGCTGGATCTAACTTTTCTAGGCGCTCAAATAAGGGTGCTATCCCCTTTGTTGCAAACTCAAGTTCAAGCTCTGCACGAACTACCGGATCTGTGTCGGGAAAATTCAGCTCATCTAAAATAGCTTTGATGTACAAACCAGTTCCACCAACAATGATGGCATCTTTTCCACGAGCGTGAATATCTGAGATTACAGAGCGAGCTTTTTCTTGATACCAGGCAACATTTGCATCCTGATTAACTTCAAGTAAATCCAGCATGTGGTGCGGGATCCCCTGCTGTTCTTCAGTACTTATCTTCGCTGTGCCAATATCCATACCTTTGTACAACTGCATCGAATCAGCGTTGATGATCTCTGCATCTATTTTTTGAGCCAAAGAAATGGATAAATCACTCTTGCCAGTTGCGGTTGCACCGCAAATTACTATCAATCTCATCGCTTAACCGTAGGAATTCCTAGCATTGTTGCCGCCGGTCCCGGGTTTTCACTACGTGTTTGATGGGATTGGGCTCCCCTAGTCTGGCGAACCGATAAGGGCTGTCCAATTAAATAATGCGCAGATGCTTCGATGATCTTAACTTCAACCTCATCACCAGGGCGTGCAACAAAGCTGTTATCAAAGTGAACCAATCTAAAGTCTTCGCTGCGACCAGTTAAACGCTCCTGAGCTTCATCTCGGCGACCTTCATAATCACCAACCAAAACTTTGTGTGTAGTTCCGATTGCTTCCTGATTAACTGACAAGGAAATACCCTGCTGGTGATTGTGAAGACGGGTGTATCGCTCTCCTACAACCTCTGGAGCAACCTGATCTGGCATTGTTGCAGCAGGTGTACCTGGACGTTTTGAGTATTGATATGTATAGGCAGCAGTGAAACGTGCCTGGGTACACAGATCAAGTGTTCCTTGAAAATCCTCTTCAGTTTCACCTGGAAATCCCACGATGATGTCAGTTGTAATTGCAGCATGCGGAATCGCGCTACGAACACGATCTAAAATTCCTAAGTATCTATCTGTTCTATAAGAGCGTCTCATCTGCTGCAAGATTCGATCGGAACCTGATTGCAGAGGCATATGTAGGTGCGGCATTACATTTGGGGTTTGCGCCATCGCTTCAATTACATCATCGGTGAAATCGCGTGGATGTGGGGACATGAAACGAACCCGCTCTAGGCCTTCAATCTCACCGCATTTACGCAAAAGCTTTGCAAAGGCCTGACGATCGCCGAAATCAACTCCGTAGGCATTTACATTTTGCCCAAGCAAAGTAATCTCGATAACGCCTTGATCAACCAGTGCTTTTACCTCAGCCAAAATATCTGCTTCGCTGCGATCTTTTTCAATCCCGCGCAGCGCCGGCACGATGCAGAAGGTGCAAGTGTTGTTACATCCAACTGAGACCGATACCCATGATGAAAAAGCTGACAAACGTCGAGCCGGCAAGGTTGAAGGGAAATGTTCTAACGCTTCTAGAATCTCAATTTGGGACTCTTCTTCAACTCGAGCACGTTCTAGAAGCACCGGCAAGGAACCCACATTGTGTGTTCCGAAGACCACATCAACATATGGCGCTTTCTTTAAAATTGTTGCTTGATCTTTTTGTGCAAGACATCCACCAACTGCGATCTGCATATTGGGGTTAGCCTTCTTGATAGGTGCTAGAAAACTTAGGTTTCCATAGAGTTTGTTATCGGCATTTTCGCGAACCGCACATGTATTGAATACAACGATATCTGCTTGCTCCCCCTGTATTACAGGAATAAAGCCCGCCTCATCCAGTAACCCTGAAATGCGCTCGGAGTCGTGGACATTCATCTGGCAGCCGTAAGTTTCGACTGTATAGGTACGGGTCATAGCGAAGAGATTGAGTATTCAAGAGTCGATCGATTAACTACCAGCATCTGATGGTTATCTAGATGCTGCCAATCTGTATTTCCCCAACCGGTAGAGGCGATCAGGAAATCCTCGCCGCGTTGTGTAAAGCGCAGTTCGTAATGATCTGGCCCGCTCCACTCGCTCTTGTTCTCCTCATTAAACTCGCAAATTGCGATCAAGGTATCGGGTGTTTGAACCATGATGTTTAGGGCCGAGTAATCTGCAATTGCGCGGATCAAGTTAACGGTTTTTCTCGTACCTTCGACAAGGCCAAGGTCATCAATTTGCGACAAAAGCGCGTAAAAGAATCGCTCGCTGTCAGTAGTTCCAGTAATCAATGCTTTGTACTTTTCGTTGATGAACTGTTCAGCTGTATCAGATGGGCGAATCGTTCCATTGTGCATGAAGGTAGTGGTTCCATGAGTAAATGGATGGTTGTTATCTATATTTACGACGATCCCTTTTGAGGCAAGGCGTAAGTGAAATAACGCTCCACTGGTTTCTAAGTTCTGGCCCGTTTGCGTCAAAAGCTCGCTCTCTTGAGCTGGCTTGATGTCCTTAATGACTTCACCTTCGTAGCCGATGCCCCAGCCATCTTTATGTTCGGCAGAGAGTGCAACAAATTTATCGAAATCTGAGCCCACAACATCATAGAAACTCTTACGTTCAAGTGATGTAAAAGCTAGCAATCTGCACATAGGGCAACTCTACTTGATGGTTAGAGATTCTTCTTTGCGCGCTCTACCGCTTGGGCTGCGCGCCACTTTGCGATCTCACCGTGATTTCCGCTGAGTAGTACTGCGGGAACTTCAAGATCTCGCCAGACAGATGGTTTAGTGAAGTTGGGGTACTCGAGGTAACCCTCTTCATTATGTGACTCTTCAGCCAAGGATTCAGGATTACCTAATACTCCTGGAATTAAACGGGTTATTGCTTCAATCATCACTAGAGATGCGACTTCGCCACCACCTAAAACATAATCACCGATTGAGACTTCGTGAACACGGTAGCTCTTGTTTTCATAATGTTGACGGACACGATCATCAATGCCTTCATAACGGCCACATGCAAATACAAGATGCTTTGAATGTGAAAAGTTTGATGCCATTGGTTGATCAAATCTCTTACCAGCTGGCGTCAAAATAATGAGATCGGTATCAGAAGTCATCAATGGATCAAGTGCTTTTCCCCAGACCTCCGGCAGCATCACCATTCCGGCGCCTCCACCATAAGGCGTGTCATCAACTGTGTTGTGATTATCAGTTGAAAATGAGCGCAGATCATGAATTCCAAACTCAACCAATCCCTGCTCCTGTGCTTTTCCAAGTAGAGATAGTTTCAAAGGAGCAAAGTAATCAGGAAAGATTGTTACCGCATCGATTTTCATTCCATGACCCCTGTAATTGCTGGCGGAATAACAACCACCTTCTTATTCGCGATATCTACAGTTGGAACTAGCTGATGAACAAATGGAATCAACTGTTCCCCGCTAGGAGTCTTAATTGCTAGTAAATCTTGGCCTGGCAGATTAATGACATCACTGACTTCGCCAAATACATCTCCATTTTCAAGAACAGCTTGGCAGCCAATCAGTTGAAGAACGTGATACTCATCCTCATCATCGCTGACTTCATTGATATCAACATCTGCGTACAGCAAGGTATTTCGCAGTTTTTCTATGCCGTTGCGATCAGTGATTCCATTAAAGCCCAACAACAAGATTCCATTGTGGACGCGACCAGAGATGATCTTTAAATCTCCAAAGGAGTCTGTTTGAACTGTTGCACCAATGGCAAAGCGACGATCAGGTTCATCTGTACGAACCTCTATCGTCGCCTCACCAAGAATTCCGTGAGCGCGACCAATTCGCCCCACGAGCAAACGCATTGTTAGCGAACTTCGTCGGTCTCGAT
>JACCDV010487178.1_pt1 | contig 27284 bp, 26 predicted proteins | sample 7446131 | NCBI WGS metagenome assembly JACCDV01 (sample SAMN15323448, study PRJNA562643) | freshwater metagenome | isolation source: river surface water | place: USA:Blue River Watershed | collected 2017-08-17 | reverse complement strand
GGCGGCAGCCTGACCATCATCGCCACCGCCCTGGTCGACACCGGCAGCCGCATGGACGAGGTGATCTTTGAAGAATTCAAAGGCACCGGCAACAGCGAAATCCACCTGGAGCGACGCCTGTACGAAAAGCGCGTGTTCCCGGCCATCAACCTCAACCGCAGCGGCACCCGCCGCGAAGAGTTGCTGCTGCAGCCCGAAGTGCTGCAAAAGACCCGCATCCTGCGTCAGTTCATGTACAACATGGACGAAATCGAGGCGATGGAGATGGTGCTCAAGAGCATGAAGGCCACCAAGAACAACTCCGAGTTCTTCGACATGATGCGCCGCGGCGGCTGATCGCCTATAATGCTGTGTTTTGCGGAAAGTGCGTCCGGGATGGTCCGGGGCGTGGCTACCGTGGTTTCAAAAAAGGAAAACCCATGAAAGAGGGCATTCACCCCAACTACCGCGAAGTGTGCTTCCAGGACATGTCCAACGGCTTCAAGTTCGTGACCCGTTCCTGCGTCAACACCAAGGAAATGATCAAGATGGAAGACGGCCGCGAGCTGCCGCTCTTCAAACTGGACACCACCAGCGAGTCGCACCCCTTCTACACCGGCACCCAGAAGTCGGTGGACAACATGGGCGGCCGCGTGGAAAAGTTCCGCAACCGCTTCGGCAAGACCGCCCTGTCCAAGTAATCAGACAGGCTTCTCGCCACAAGGGCAGCCCGGGCAACCGGCCTGCCCTTTTGTTTTGTCCCGCCCGGGAGGCGTCCTGAACGTGTCAGTCTCCCAAGGCCCGCTCCTGTTATCTTCGTCGCCGTGAATCAGCCCTCACCCGCCATCGTCGCCCAGTCCGCCGTGCGCCCGATTCCCCGCTGGGCCTTGTGGCTGCTGTGCATGGCCTATGTGGTGCCCGGCCATGTCGGGCGCGACCCCTGGAAAAAATTTGACATCGAGGCCTTTGGCTTCATGCTGACGCTGGCGCGTGCCGATGGCACAGGCAGCGTCAGCTGGCTGCGCCCCACACTGCTGGGTCAGGTGGAACCCAATCTGGCACTGTTGCCCACATGGCTGGGGGCCTGGGCCATTCGTCTGGCCCCTGCAGGCTGGGAAGTCCTGGCGGCACGCCTGCCTTTTGTACTGATGCTGGTGTTGACCTTGATGGCGACCTGGCATGCGGTCTACGCACTGGCACGGACCGATGCTGCCCAGCCCGTGGCTTTTGCCTTTGGTGGCGAAGCCAAACCCAGCGACTATGCGCGCACCCTGGCCGATGGCGCCTTGCTGGCGCTGCTCGGCTGTCTGGGTCTGGCACTGCTGTCGCACGAAATCACGCCGGCCTTGGGTCAGCTGTGCTTTACCAGTCTGCTGTTTTTCGGGCTGTCGACGCTGCCCAACCGCCGTCTGTGGAGCGCACTGGCCATCACCGCTGGCATGCTGGGGCTCACACTCTCGGGCGCGCCGGCCCTGGCCCTGATGCTGGGTCTGGGCGGCACGGCCATACGCGCATTGACCCCACCAGAGGCAAGCCGACGCCAGCTCAACATGCTGGAAATCGGTCTGCTGGTGCTGCTGATCCTGTTGAGCGCCACCTTGGCCGGAGCCCTGGATTTGTGGCGCTGGCGGCTGATTCCCCATGCCATGACCGACCTGCACGCCTTCGGTCGTCTGCTGCTGTGGTTCACCTGGCCTGCGGGACCACTGGCCTTGTGGTCGCTATGGCGCTGGCGCCGACAGCTCATCCGTTCATGGCGCTTCCCCCACATCGGTCTGCCCTTCTGGTTTATCCTGGTGACCGTAGGGACCACCTGGTTCACGGGTTTGTCCGAGCGCGCTCTGCTGTCGGCCTTGCCTGCCACTGCTGCCATCGCCGCATTTGCGCTGCCTACCCTGCGCCGCAGTGTGGGCGCGTTCATCGACTGGTTCACCCTGCTGTTCTTCAGCATCAGCGCCCTGGTGATCTGGGTGGTCTGGGTCTCCATGGAAACCGGCGTGCCCGCACAACCCGCCCGCAATGTGGCACGCAAGGCACCGGAGTTCATCCACAGCCTCTCGCCTGGTTTGTTGCTGGCCGCGGTGGCGCTCACGCTGGGCTGGCTCCTGCTGGTGCGCTGGCGCACCGGTCGACACCGCGCCGCCTTGTGGAAAAGCATGGTGCTGCCCGCTGCAGGCATGACCCTGTGCTGGTCTTTGCTGATGACCTTGTGGCTGCCTTTGCTCAACCATGGTCGCAGTTATGCCCCCCTGGTCCAGAAAATCGTATCGGCCACCCATGGTGCCCGCTGCATTCAAGTCACCGGGCTGAACAATCCGCAGGCCGCGGGCTTGATCCATCACGGTCAGATGCGTCTGATTCCGGCAGGACCAGTGCGCGATGATTGCCCCTGGCTCGTCACCGACAGCGAACAGCTGCCGATCCGGCTTGAAGGCCTGAACCGCGACGGCTGGCAGGAAGTCACACGGCTGCGGCGCCCGACTGACGACAACGAAACCCTGGTGATCTTCGCGCCCGGAAAACCCTGACCATGTCCGAGCTGCGTGTCATCGTGCGCCATGCCGGCACCGTGCTGGTCGGCCAGCTGGCCGTGATGGCCTTTGGCGTGGCCGACACCATCATCGCGGGGCGCCACAGCCCGCAGGCATTGGCCACACTCTCGCTGGCCTCATCCATCTACATCAGTGTCTACGTGGCCCTCAACGCCCTGGTGCAGGCCTTGCTGCCGGTATGGGCTGAACTGCATGGCGCCGGACGCCGAACAGAACTGGGCCGCTCGGTGAGACAGGCGCTGTACGTGGGCGCACTGGGCAGCCTCATCGGCATCGCCGCACTGTGCTTTCCAGACCCTTGGCTGACCTGGACCGACGTACCCGAAGCACTCTGGCCACAAGTGCGCGAGTACCTGCTGGTGCTGGCCGTGGCCCTGACGCCGTCGCTGTTCTTTAGGCTCTACAGCACCCTCAACCAGAGCCTGGGCTTGCCGCGTCTGGTCACCTGGCTGCAGGCCGGCGCACTGCTGGTCAAAGTGCCGCTGTCGGCGCTGCTGACGTTCGGCTGGGGTGGCCTGCCCGGTCTGGGCGTGGTCGGCTGCGCCTGGGCCACACTGGCTGTAAATACGCTGATGCTGGCCACAGGCCTTTGGCTGCTGCGCACACAGGACATTTATCGTCCTTTCCAACTGTGGCGCCGACCAGAAGCACCCGACCTGCTGCAGTTGCGTCGCTTCCTGACGCTGGGCATCCCGGCAGGCTTGTCGGTCATGGTCGAAGTGACCTCCTTCACGCTGATGGCTCTCTTCATTGCGCGCCTGGGAGAGGTGGCCCTGGCCAGCCACCAGATTGCCGCCAGCATGGCCGCCGTGCTCTACATGGTGCCGCTTTCTCTGGGCATCGCTACCAGTGCCCGTGTTGGCTACTGGATCGGCGCCGGACACCAGGCACAGGCCCGCTCGGCGGCTCACACCGGTCTGCGACTGGCTGCGGGTATGGCTGTGGCCTGCGCCGGCCTGCTGGCCATGGGCCGTGAGGCCATTGCCACAACTTACGCCAGGGATACCGCCGTGGCCAGTGCTGCAGCCATTTGGCTCGGTTGGGTGGCCTGGTACCACCTGGCCGACGCCTTGCAGGCAGTGTGCGTGTTCGTGCTGCGTTGCTGGCGCATCACCCTCTCGCCTTTGCTCATCTACACCGGCCTGTTGTGGGGCCTGGGGCTGTACGGAGGCTACCTGATGGCCTATCAAGGGCTGGGCACATGGCCTGCACAGCCCTCGGTCCAGACCTTCTGGTTTACCAGCACAGTGGCCCTCGCGGTGGTCTCGGTGCTGTTTTTGACCCGACTTGAATGGGCCATGCGACACCCGGGTCAAACGGTTCGTTGAATCCGTCGGCTCAAAGGCAGCACCAGCATGAAGGTCGAGCCCACACCCAGCTGACTTTCGATACGCAAGCTGCCGCCATGGCGCTGCGCCACATGCTTGGTGATGGCCAGGCCCAGACCCGTGCCACCGGTTTCGCGAGAACGGCTGCGATCGACCCTGTAAAAACGCTCGGACAAGCGAGGCAGATGCTCCGGGGCAATGCCGGGCCCCGTGTCGCTGACAGAAAGAATCAGCTCTTCACCCAGCTCTTTCCAGCCCACCACGATGCGACCGCCGGCAGGCGTGTAGCGCACGGCATTGCTGACCAGATTGGAAACTGCACTTTGCAGCTCCGAGCGCGCGCCGAGCAATTGCCAATCAGACACTTCCTGAAAGACAAGGTCGTGCACAGGCTCGCCTGTCACGCCCTGCAAAGCGGACAGAGCTCGCGCGTCCGCTTCCACCTGCGCCATGAGCGCTCCAAGCGCGACCTGCTCGGTCTGGCCGGGGGGCGGACTGCCTTCCAGTTGTGAAAGGGTCAGCAAATCGCTGACGAGGCTCTGCATGCGGCTGGCCTGTACCGCCATCAGGTCCAGGTAATGCTGCTGCTGATCGGCTTGCAGCGGCAGCGACTGCAAAGTTTCGACAAATCCGGCCAGCACTGTCAGGGGGGTGCGGATCTCGTGTGACACATTGGCCACGAAATCACGGCGCATCTGATCCGCCTGGGTGAGTGCTGTGATGTCCCGGGTCAGCAGGAGCTGCTGTCCATCGCCGTAGGGAAAAAGTTGCACCGACAGCTTGAGTGTCTGGCTGATCGAGGCAGCACGGCCATCGATCAGCACCTCGCCTTCGTGTGAGGCCTGGTGAAAATACCGGGCAAAGACGGGATCGCGAACCAGGTGCACCACGTGTTGCCCCTCATCGCGACGGGCATCCAAGCCCAGATGTTGGCTGGCCGCACTGTTGCACCACTCGATGCGACCTTCCCGGTCGAGCAAAGTCACGCCATTGGGCGAAGCATGAATCGCATCGAGGTAACTTGTGAGGCGATGGGCATGGAGTTGCACCTCGCGTTCGCGCAGTTGCAGCACACGCCGAATCCGGTCGGAAACCTCCCGCCACAATCCAGCCAGCCGAGGAGGCTCACCACTCGGGCCACTGCGAAACCAGGCTTCCAGCCTGTGCGCACGCCAAAGCTGTTGCAAGCTCCACAACAGCGCCCCGATCCATGCCCCCAACGCTGCGCCCAGCTGACCGTGCACGAACCCTCCGGCGGCGGCGCCCACGAGGCTCCAGAACAGAAAACCCAGGAGATAGATGAACATGCTCAGGCGGCGGGTGAAGCGGTGAATCGGTAGCCGGCACCACGCACGGTTTCCACCATGGTGCCCGCATCACCCAGAGCCTCGCGCAGGCGTTTGACATGCACATCCACCGTCCGCTCCTCAATGTAGACGTGGTCACCCCAAACCTTGTCGAGCAGCTGACCGCGGCTGTGCACCCTTTCAGGATGGCGCATGAAGAACTGGAGCAGCTTGAATTCGGTCGGCCCCACCTTCAACGGTCGATCCTGCCAGCTGACCCGATGCGTGTCGGCATCGAGGCTGAGCGCACCGATCTGCACCACGCCGCCCGATTGCTCGGGCGAGCGACGGCGGAGCACGGCACGAATACGGGCAAGCAGTTCACGAGGAGAGAACGGTTTGACGATGTAATCGTCAGCCCCCGCGTCCAGACCCGCCACACGGTCGGGCTCGTCGCCCCGCGCGGTGATCATGAGAATCGGGACCATCTTGCTCCTCGAACTTGAACGCCAGCGTCTGGCCAGGCTCAGGCCACTCTCTCCTGGCAGCATCCAGTCCAGGAGAATCACGTCCGGCAAGACTTCATCCAGCTCCTTTTGTGCGGTGACCGCATCCATGGCCCACACCGGCTGAAAACCGTTGTGACGCAGGTTCACCGCAATCAGCTCGGCAATGGCCGGCTCGTCTTCAACGATCAGTATCCGTGGCTGGTTTCTCATTTCACAGCAGATTCGATGTCGGACATGGCCGTGTGGCGCACGTCGGCTCCCTTGACCACATAGATGATGAATTCAGCAATGTTTTTGGCGTGATCACCAATGCGCTCAATCGCCTTGGCCACGAACAGCAGGTCCAGGCTGGCAGAAATCGTGCGCGGATCTTCCATCATGTAGGTCACGAGCTTGCGCAGAAAACCATCGAACTCCGCATCGATGAGGTCGTCCTCTTTCAGAATGGTCAGTGCCGTCTGCACATCAAGCCTGGCAAATGCATCAAGCGCCTTGCGCAACAGGCCTGATGCCAGGTCCGCGGCCACCCGCAACTCGGAAGCCGGCAAGGAGCGCGTGATGCCCTGGTCCACGATCAGCTTGACCATGCGCGCAATGCGCTCGGACTCATCGCCTGCACGTTCAAGGTTACCTGTGATCTTGGAAATGGCCATCAACAGGCGCAGATCGCGCGCCGTGGGCTGGCGGCGGGCGATGATGGAGGAAAGTTCACGGTCGATGTCGACCTCCATCGCATTGACCTGCTTTTCAGTGGCAATCACCTGATCCGCCACTTCCACGCTGAACTGTGACAGCGCATAAACCGCATGACGGATCTGGGATTCGACCAAACCACCCAGCTCAAGCACGCGGGAGGAGGCGCTGGCCAACTCGGCGTCGAACTGGCTGGAAATATGCTTGTCCATCTGTGTACTCCTTGGGTGCTCAGCCGAAACGGCCCGTGATGTAGTCTTCGGTTTCCTGGCGGGCGGGCTTCATGAAGATCTGTTCGGTCTGGCCGAATTCAATCAGCTCCCCCAGGTACATGTAGGCGGTGTAGTCCGACACGCGGGCTGCCTGCTGCATGTTGTGCGTGACGATGGCCACGGTGTAGTCGTTCTTGAGCTCATTGACCAGCTCTTCAACTTTTGCAGTTGAAATCGGGTCCAGTGCAGACGTCGGCTCATCCAGAAGAATCACCTTGGGTTTGACCGCAACTGTGCGCGCAATGCACAAGCGCTGCTGCTGACCGCCCGAGAGCGACAGGCCACTCTGGCCCAGCTTGTCTTTCACTTCATTCCAGATCGCAGCCTTGGAGAGCGCCCATTCCACCCGATCGTCCATTTCGGAGCGGCTCAGGTTTTCATAAAGCTTCACACCAAAAGCGATGTTGTCGTAAATCGACATCGGGAAAGGGGTTGGCTTCTGGAACACCATGCCAACTCGCGCTCGCAGAAGGTTCAAGTCCTGCTTGGGGTCCAGAATGTTTTCGCCATAGAGATTGATCTGTCCTTCGGCACGCTGCCCGGGGTACAGGCTGTACATCCGGTTCAGGGTGCGCAGCAGGGTGGACTTGCCGCACCCAGAAGGGCCGATGAAAGCGGTGACTTTGTGTTCTGCGATGTCCAGATTGATGCCCTTGAGGCCTTTGAAAGTGCCATAAAAGAAATCGAGGTGACGAATCTCGATGGCATTTTTCACGCCACTGGCAGTTAAAGCATTCGATGTGTTCATGTGGTATCTCGTACAGATGAGAGTCAATGGGCACTCTTGTCGCGGAAAAATACGCGAGCGATGATGTTGAGCACCAGAACCGTCAGCGTGATGAGCAATGCCCCGCCCCAAGCCAGGCGGACCCAGTTGTCATAAGGGCTCATGGCGAACTGGAAGATCACGACAGGCAGATTCGCCATGGGCGCGTTCATGTTCGTCGAGAAGAACTGGTTGTTCAATGCCGTGAACAGCAGCGGTGCTGTTTCACCACTGATCCGCGCCAGCGCCAGCAGCAAGCCGGTCATCACACCCGCCCTTGCTGCACGCAAGGTCACAAATGTGGCCACTTTCCAGCGAGGCGCACCCAGTGCAAACGCAGCCTCCCGCAAACTGCCCGGAACCAGGCGCAGCATGTTTTCGGTGGTGCGGACAACCACAGGAATGGCAATCAGCGACAGCGCCATGGAGCCTGCCCAACCGGAAAAGTGCTTGGCCTGGGCCACGTAAATGGCATACACAAACAGCCCCAGCACGATCGACGGCGCAGACAACATGATGTCAGTGACAAACCGCGTCAGGCTGGCTGTCCGGCTTTGGTCACCGTATTCCGCCAGATAAACCCCGGCAAAAATTCCGATCGGGGTACTGACGATCGCAGTGAACGTCACCATCATGAGGCTGCCCACGATGGCATTGGCCAAGCCGCCCCCCTCGGAACCCGGTGCCGGAGTGGATTGCGTGAACATGGCCCAGTCAATCGCAGCAAAGCCATTCTTGAACAACACAGCCAAAATCCAGAGCAAGACCAGCAGACCCAGTCCCATGGCAGCCATTGACAGCGTCAAGCCGATGCGGTTGGCCATCTTGCGACGGCGGTAAATTGCAGCATCCATTTCAGAGGTCCTCTCAGGTCTTGGTGCCTTTGGCTTTTTCGCCGCGCAGGATCATGACTTTGGCCAGACCCAGCACCACAAATGTGATGATGAAGAGCACCAGTCCCAGCGAAAAGAGCGTGGAGAGGTGCAAGTCGGCCGCCTCGCCAAATTCATTGGCCAGCGTGGAGGCAATCGAGGAGCCCGGTGAAAACAAGGAGCCTGTTATGCGCTGGGAATTGCCAATGACAAAAGTGACGGCCATGGTTTCACCCAATGCGCGACCCAAGCCAAGCATCACACCACCGATCACGCCCTTTTGGGTGTACGGCAGCACGATGTTGCGCACCACCTCCCAGGTGGTACAGCCAAGGCCGTAAGCCGATTCACGCAATACGGGCGGCACGATCTCGAACACATCCCGCATGACCGCAGCAATGAAAGGAAGGATCATGAAAGCCAGAACAATGCCTGCAGCGAGAATGCCAATGCCGTTCATGGCTCCGCCAAACAGCGGTGCGATCAGGGGCATCTGCCCCAACGTGGACTGCAAAGCCGGTTGACCGTAATCCGCAAACAGCGGCGCAAAGATGAACAGGCCAAACATCCCGTAAATGATGGAGGGCACAGCAGCCAGCAGCTCTATCGCCGTGCCAAGCGGTCTGCGCAGCAGAACGGGACAGGTTTCAGTGAGAAACAGGGCAATGCCGAATGACAGGGGAACGGCAATCACCAGTGCGATCGCCGCACTGACCACCGTTCCAAAAATGGCAATCGCTGCACCAAACTCTTCGTTGACGATGTCCCACTCGATTCGCCAGAGAAATTCAAGGCCGAATTTGGACAATGCTGGCCAGGCGTTGATGACCAGCGAGACGATGATGCCCATCAGCGCAATCAGGACCATCATGGAGAAAAGCCATGTGATCTTGTGAAAGAAAAAATCCTGCAGGCGTTGGCGCTTGACCACCGCCATCACTTGCTCACTGGCAAGTGGTACCGCCTTGTCCATGCTCGGGCTCAGGCTCATGTTGATTCCTTGAAGGGTTGCCATTGCGGCCTCATTCGCATCAACGGCTCCAGACCACCCTGGCCTGGAGCCGTATTCTGACAGTCGTCAAACCGATCAGTTCTTGATCTGCGACCAGACGCGCTGACGAATCTGGGCGATCAGGCTGTCGGGCAAAGGCACGTAGTCCAGCTCGGCCGCCATCTGCTTGCCATTCTTGAACGCCCAGTCAAAGAACTTGACAGCGTCCTTGGAAGCGGCCTTGTCTGCCGGGTCCTTGTACATCAGGATGAACGATGCCGTGCTGATCGGCCAGCTGCTGGCCCCCTTGGCATTGACCATGGACACGCCCATGCCTGGCACACTGAACCAATCTGCACCCGCGGCTGCGGCGGCAAAGGTCAGGTCGTCAGGGCTGACGTACTTGCCATCGGCGTTTTGCAGCTGCAGGAAAGTCATGTTGTTTTTCTTGACATAGGCATATTCAACGTAACCAATGGCACCTTTGACACGTGTCACGTTCGCAGCCACGCCCTCATTGCCCTTGCCACCGACAGAGGAAGCGGCGGGCCATTTGACGGCAGCGCCCTTACCCACCTTGTCGGACCATTCCTTGCTGACAGCGCTCAGGTAATCGGTGAAATTGAACGTGGTCCCCGATCCGTCCGCACGATGAACCACGGTGATGTTCTCGTTGGGCAGGTTCTTGCCAGGATTGAGCGCCGCAAGCTTGGGGTCATTCCACTTGGCAATCGTGCCCATGTAGACCTCGGCCAACACCGGGCCGGTGATGCGCAGCTCACCAGGCTTGAAACCTTCCAGATTCACCACAGGAACCGTGCCACCAATGATGGCCGGAAACTGCACCATACCGTCCTTGTCCAGTTCCTCGCCTTTGAGCGGGGCATCCGAAGCACCAAAGGTCACAGTCTTGGCACGGATCTGGCGGATGCCGCCAGAGGAACCAATGGACTGATAGTTCAGACCCACACCGGTTTCCTTTTTGTAGGCCTCTGCCCACTTGGCGTACATCGGGTAAGGAAACGTGGCGCCTGCGCCAGTGATGTCGGCGGCGAATGCGCTCAGGGCTGCGGCACCAAAACCAACAGCGACCAACAACGATTTGAATTTCATGAATAAGCTCCTGTTTACAACACGAGTGAAAAATTTGTGCCTATTGTTCGCTCAGACGCCTCAGGCTGGTCTTGCGACACAACGAACTTTATGGCCGAAATGTGACAACTTGATGTCAAAAATGTCCACGAACAGAGGCACGGCGGCAAAAATCGAGAAATACCCCTCAAAAGGGACGTCAGCACCAGGCCACCACATCGCCGGGACGGGATTTGGCAAGCCTGGCGCTGACGGTTGATCAACGCTGGTTGACCGAGAATTGGATGGTTTCAGCCGTCAGATAGCCCACAGCCGCACCAAATTTGCCCTTGTAGTTGCTGTCGATCAGCGGCCCCACTTGCGCCTTGACTTCGGCTGGTGTGGTGCTGATCCAGTCCCCAGCGTGCTGGAAATTGCTCATGATGTAGGTCCAGCCATTGAGCTCATCGACCGCGTGCAGGCCCGTTGACTCGCCACCGGCGGGGATCGACATCAGGCGAGAGAGTTGCTTGGTATCAACGTTGTACGCCCAGAGGAAATTGTTGACGTGTTGTCCACTGTCCTCGCCAATGAAGAGGGTGCGCATTTTTTCCGAGAACTTCAGATTGTCCGGGTTAGCCACCTTGTTCGGATTGGCGGTATTGCCCAGGGCATCTGCAGCAATGTCTTCACCGGTCAACAACGCCTTTGTATCCGCTGGCATCCACTCACTGTTGATGGCGCCCCCCTTGTCATCCTTGAGCCCTGCCTTGAGGTTCAGCGCCATCACAGCGCCTGCCTTCAGGAGCTTGGGCACCGAAATGCCGTTGCCCGGCACATTCAACGGATCGTTCGCCACCATCGATTTTTCGATGTTCTGCAGTGCAGAGTAGGCCACCTTGTCTTTGATGTTGACCGTGGTGCCTTCCATTTTGGTAAAGCCCATGCTGGCGCCAACATAGGCTGCGTAGCGGTGGGTTTCCAGAAACGCCGCCGCCTTCTCCATGCCCGCCACGAGCTTGACCCACTCCACCTTTCCGTTGGACACGATTCGGGTGTAGGTGCTGTCCGATGGGTCTGTGCTCGACACAGAAAAAATGTCGGTTGGCTTGATGCCGTTGTCCACCAATTGACGAATTTCAGCGCTGGTGGCTGAACCCAGCTTGATCCAGCTCAGAGGTGCCGCTGCAGCAGCAGGATCAAGCGAGAAGCCTGCGCCCACTTTGGCCACGTACAAGGTTCCTGAAGAAAGGTCCTTTTCCTTGTCTGCGACAAACACGAAATAGGCGCTGTTGGTGGCATCGTCACCCATCAACACCGTACGGCTGTCAGGCATGACTTGCACCAGCTCGTGTGAAATACGCCCCATGCAGTAATGCTTCTGGATCGTGGCCGTGCCGTCAACTTTGACCGTGACCTCGGGCATGTGACCATAGTGGTACGGGTTGGCCTTGGCAGCGTCGCCATACAGATTCAGGCTGTAATCATTCATGAAGTTCTTGTCGCGCGATGCGAATGCATCAGGCTCGTACTCTTCACTCGAAAGGTGGGTGCCCCACGGGGAGAGGCTGGCGCCACAGGTGATCCACAAACCATTGACAGCACTGGTATCGACGTTGTGGTACTTCACCAGGCTGAGTTTGCCGGTCTGCGGATTCTGGTCCAAGGTGAGCACAGCAATCGGTGAAGGCAACTTGCCGTACATCCCTGTCTTGCCGTCCTGTGCAAAGGTTGTGTATTCGAACTGCACCACAGCAAATACCGTATTGCCCTTCACACCATCCACTTTGGCTCCAGCCACCGAAAGAAGGGAAGTTCCGTCAGGCGCGTCCGAGAAAAATTGCCGCTCCTTGCCAGCGACAGTCTTGTCGATGATGGGTCGGCCTTGGATGTCGTAGTAGCCACCAGCCAGAATTTGTCCACCTTTGCCATCCGGCACCAAGTCCCCCGTGATAAAAAATGGCTGATAGGACAGTTTCAAATCGGCTTTGCTGTTGTCGCTGTAGGTGATCGACATGACAGAACCTACCGTGGTCGTGGCCATTGCAGCAGGATTGGTCAAACCGGGGGCAGCCATGGAACTGAAGCTCACGCCAGTCACAGCAGGTGTCGCGATCACTTCGGTGCCGCCACAAGCAGTCAACAAAGAGCTGCCAGCCAGGGCAGAAGACAGCGGAAGCATCGGTCCGGCCGACAGGATTTTCAGAAGATTTCGACGGGAAGTCAGAGTGCGGTTTTGCATATGGATGTGCCTTTGGTTGTGTGAAAAGCCTCCGCATGATCCGTGGGCATTGTGAAATTTCGATGAAAAAAATCTGCAAGACGGCATCGACTTGCACATGACTTTTGACATCAAGTTGTCACAGGGCCTGCTCAACATCCCAGCATGGCTCAACCGTTAGAAATCACCGAAGAACAACTCGCCCAACTGCGCGAAGACCTGCTGGACTCCATGGACGAAGAGTTCGAGCTCGAAATGCAGTACCACCTGGGGGAAGATGCTGGCCGGACCGGCAGCACCACATCCCATCGCATTCAGTACTTCCACGAGCTGCTGCGACTGCAGACCGAGTTGGTGAAACTGCAGGACTGGGTGGTACACCACCGCCACCGCATGGTGATTCTTTTCGAGGGACGTGATGCCGCCGGGAAAGGCGGGGTGATCAAGCGCATCACCCAACGCCTGAACCCCAGGGTCTGTCGTGTGGCGGCCCTGCCTGCACCCAATGATCGCGAAAAGACGCAGTGGTACTTTCAGCGCTACGTCTCACACCTGCCCGCCGCAGGCGAAATGGTGCTGTTTGACCGGAGCTGGTACAACCGCGCTGGTGTGGAACGGGTCATGGGTTTCTGCTCGGACGAGGAATACGAAGAATTTTTCCGTTCGGTGCCGGAGTTTGAGAAGATGCTGGTGCGCAGCGGCATCCAGCTTGTCAAATACTGGTTTTCCATCACCGACGATGAGCAGCACCTGCGCTTTGTCGGCCGCATCCAGGACCCGCTCAAGCAATGGAAGCTCAGCCCCATGGACCTGGAGAGCCGCCGCCGCTGGGAAGCCTACACCCGGGCCAAGGAAACCATGCTGGAGCGCACCCACATTCCCGAGGCCCCCTGGTGGATCGTTCAGGCGGTCGACAAAAAGCGGGCCCGGCTGAACTGCATCGACCATTTGCTGTCACAGGTGCCTTACCACGAGGTGCCCCACCCCGAGGTTCAGCTGCCCGAGCGGGTGCGTCATCCGGACTACATCCGCCACCCGGTGCCGCCCGAGATGTTTGTGCCTGAAAAGTACTGAGCACTGGCGCCAAACCGTCACGACGACGTCATATTGACGTCACATAATGCCTGGTTGAGTAGCCGTCACACCATGCAGAACAAGAACCTCTACGCCGCCATCGACCTCGGCTCCAACAGCTATCGCCTGGAAATTGGCCGACTTGAGAATGGCCATCTGCGCCGGGTGGAGTACATCAAGGAAACGGTTCGCCAGGGCAACGGGTTGGACGCCGAACGCAACCTGACCGAAGACGCGATGGCCCGCGGCCTGGCCTGTCTGGCCCGCTTTGCAGAACGCATAGCAGGCTTCAAGCCCTCGCATGTGCGCGCTGTAGCCACACAAACCCTGCGTGAAGCGCGCAACCGGGACGTTTTTTTGTCAGCGGCTCGCAAATCGCTTGGCTTCCCGATTGAAGTGATTGCAGGTCGTGAGGAAGCCCGATTGATTTATCTGGGCGTGTCGCATCTGCTGCCCGACAGCGATGAGCGACGTCTGGTGGTGGACATTGGCGGACGCTCAACCGAGCTGATACTGGGCCAGGGCCACAGTCCGCACACACTCGAGTCTTACCGCCTTGGCAGTGTGGCATGGTCGATGAAGTATTTCCCTGACGGGCAATGGACCGCTACGGCCTTCCGCTCTGCAGAGGTTGCGGCCAAGGCGGTTCTCGATGAAGCACTCAACCTTTACCCTCGCTCAAGCTGGGACCGGGCATATGGATCATCGGGCACGATCGGAGCCGTCGCAGACGCCCTGCTCGCCAATGGCTGGCCTGATGGATTGATTACCCGGGAAGCGCTGAACTGGCTGGTCGAAAAACTGCTGAAAGCACAGCGTCCGGAACATCTCAGGCTCGAAGGCATCAAAGATGACCGTCGTCCGGTCATCGGCGGTGGCCTGGCAGTGCTTCGCGCTGTATTCGATTTGCTGCACATAGAGGAAATGCGTCCAGCCCAGGGGGCACTCCGCCAAGGTGCCTTGTATGACTTGTTGGACCGGGAAAATCCACAAACCGATGTGCGCACACGGATGATCGAGTGGCTGGCCAGTCACTTTGGCACAGACAGGGTACAGGCCGAGCGCGTCGGTCGCACTGCCAAGGGTCTTTTCGCGCTTGCCGTAGGCAGTCAATGCGATGCAGAAACTCTGGAGCGTGGTCAGAGAAAACTGCAATGGGCTGCACAGGTCCATGAAATCGGCATGCAAATCTCGCACACCGATTACCACAAGCACGGTGCTTACATTCTTGAGAACACCGATCTTCAAGGCTTCACGGTCGACGAACTTCACCGGCTAGGTTTTCTGGTGCTGGGACACCGCGGCAAATTGCGAAAACTAGAAGATGCCCTTCATGACAGCATCTTCGTTCAACAACTGCTGTCACTGCGTCTGGCGGTCATTCTTTGCCATGCTCGTCGTGAACCCTCCCTGCAGGACCTGCAGCTGCAGCAGGACAAAAACACGCTGTCATTTCGTCTGACCCTGCCGTCAGGATGGGAGAACCAGTATCCGCAATCTGCCCACCTGTTGCGCGAGGAATGCCTGGCGTGGCAAAAATCGCCATGGCGCCTTGAACTCAGATTTTCCTGACCCGAATAAAAACGGTATAAACTGTATATACCGTTTAAGGAAGCACCATGGTCACATCCTCACGCGCCCGAAATTCGGCCGTTTTGGCATCTGCCAAAAAAGACATGCCATCATCAATCAAGACTGTCAAGCAGCGTACAAGTCGCGCGGACGCAACCCGAAAAATGCAAGCAATTGCAGTCGATCCCTTGCAGTCAGCACCTGCCAAGAGCACCAAGAAAAAGGACAAGCCCGAGAAAGTGAAGGTGGTTCGTGACAGCTTCACAATTCCCAAAGCCGAGTATGCGCAGATTGCAGAACTCAAGAAACGTGCTTTGGGCATGGGTCTTGAGGCCAAAAAAAGTGAGCTGATTCGTGCAGGCCTGCTCCTGCTGAGCAATGCCACCGACGCCTCTCTGGACAAAGCGCTCAAGAACGTGCCTACGCTCAAGACAGGTCGCCCGGGCAAAGCCTGATCAGAGCCTCTCAGGCGTGGTCACCGACAGGATCACCGTCTGATCCCGCCCTTCGCGTTGGCGGCTGCGAAGCCACCAGACCGCCCCTTTGCGAATGGTGATGGGCTCAGGGCCCATACCAAAAAGGTGAGACACCACCGCCCCCAGTGTCGGTTGGTGTCCCACCACCAGCACCGGATGACGTGCCTCGGGCCAACCGCAGGTTTCCAGCACGTCCTGCACCGTGGCTCCCGGAGCCAGGGCATCCCTGACCTTGTATTTGCGCTTGATGGCCCGAACCGTCTGCTCTGCCCGCACGGCAGGGCTACAGAGAATGCGCGTACCCTCGGGCAACTGCTGATCCAGCCAGCGGGCCATGCGCTCGGCATGCTTCTCTCCCCTGGGCGTCAAAAGTCGCCCCATGTCGTGCTCGCCCTCATGTGGATCAAAGGCTTCAGCATGCCGCCAAAGGATCAAGTCCATCTCAGGCTCCCTGCTTCATGTAACGCCTGGCCAGTGCCTGCTGAGCACCACGTTGACGCCCTGAACGTCCAACGGGCACGTAGCTGCCGTCCACCTGCATGCACCATGCATCGCGCTGATCGTGCAGGTAGGCCGTCAGGCATTCATCCAGTAGACGCTGGCGCAGCACCGGATCGTCGACGGGCCAGGCCACCTCAATGCGGCGCATCATGTTACGGCTCATCCAGTCGGCACTGGATAAATACAGAACCTCACGGGCACCCGCCCGAAAGTAGAAGGCGCGTGAATGCTCGAGGTAGCGCCCAATCACAGATCGCACACGGATGCGGTCAGTTTGGCCCGGCAGGCCAGCAGGCAACATGCAAGCCCCACGAACGATCAAATCGATGTCGACACCAGCCTGGCTTGCCTCCATCAAGGCTTCAATCAAAGGCAAGTCGGTCAGGGCATTCATCTTGAGGATGATGCGGGCATCCTGCCCGTTACGTGCCGCTTCGGCCGTCTGTGCGATCCAGCGCAACATTCGACCATGCAAGTGAAAAGGTGCGACCAGCAGCTGGCGCATCCGGCCCAGTGGGTTCTGGCTGGCGAGATGCATGAACAATTCGTCCATGTCGGCAGTGATGCTTACGTTGGCTGTGAAAAAGCTGATGTCGGTGTAGAGTCGAGCCGTACGCGGGTTGTAGTTGCCAGTGGACAGATGGCCATAGCGCCGCAGGCGTCTTCCTTCTCGCTTCGTCACCAGCAACATCTTGGCATGGGTCTTCAGTCCTACAACGCCATAGACCACCTGAACCCCAATGGCTTCTAGCTGCTCGGACCAATTGATGTTGGCTTCCTCATCAAAACGGGCCTTGAGTTCGACCACAGCGGTAACTTCCTTGCCTCGCCGTACAGCCTCACGCAACAAATCGATCATGGCCGGATCGCTGCCCGTGCGGTAGATGGTCTGCTTGATGGCCAGCACATTGGGGTCATGCACAGCTTCCCGCAAAAAGGCCAGCACGCCATCAAAACTTTCAAAAGGCTGATGGATCAGAACATCCTGCTCACGCAGGCGAGCCAGAATGGAGCCATTGCCCACCAGGGGGGCAGGCATACCAGGCTGGCAAATCGGAAACAGAAGGTCTGGTGTGGCAGCCAGATCAATCAACTGCGTCAGACGCACCAGATTCACAGGCCCATTGACCCGAAAAAGCGCATGTTCGGGCAGTTGCAACTGAGCCAGCAAAAAGTCCGACAACTGCTGCGAACAGCTGAAAGACACTTCCAGCCTTACGGCCTGCCCGTAGTGACGATGCTGCAAGCCCTGGCGCAATGCGGTACGCAGGTTGATCACATCGTCTTCGTCTACCGCAAGGTCAGAATGCCGCGTCACTCGGAACTGCGAGAACTGATCGACCTCGCGCCCTGGAAAAAGGTCTGACAGGTGCGCCCTGATCACGCTGGACAAGAGCACGAAGGCTTTGGCCTCGCCCGCGATGCGAGCAGGCAACTCGATCAGACGAGGCAAGACACGAGGCACTTTGACGATAGCGATTTCATTACTTCGACCAAACGCATCTTTGCCGCGCAAGTGGACGATGAAGTTGAGCGACTTGTTGGCGACCTGCGGCAAAGGGTGTGCCGGGTCGATGCTGACGGGCAGCAGCAAAGGTCTGACTTCACGGTTGAAGTAATCTTTGACCCACTTGCGCTGGGTGGCATTGCGCTCGCCGTGGGAAAGAATGTGGATTCCCTCGCGTGCGAACGCGGGCAACAGCACCTGGTTGTAGAGCCGGTATTGTTCCTCCACGATCGCTCGGGCTCGCTGCGCGATAGGAACCAGGCCTGCAGCGCTGAGCAGAGCAGCATCCTGGCCTTGCAAAGGCTCCAGATGAGGCGCCATGCGGACCTCGAAAAATTCATCAAGGTTCGACGACACAATGCACAGGTAGCGCAAACGCTCGAGCAAAGGAACATCCTTGCGGCGAGCCCAATCGAGTACCCGTTCGTTGAAAGCAAGGATGCTCAAATCCCGATCCAGCAAGTCCGGTCTGCTGACGGGTATCTCACCCGCAAATTTGGCTCGTCCTGCCATGTCTGCATCCGTCGAAAAGTCTTCTCAGCCGCGAATTCTGGCGATGACTCGTGACAATACCGTGACAAGAACCGACTGCTGATGCGATGGCACTGGCCACAGACGACACAATACATAAGAACCGTCTATTGCCCATCGAAATAAATGGCACCGCATCGGAGGGCATCAACGATGTCGTGATCGTCGATCATTCACTGCAGACCCCAGACTTTGCGAATGGCCCGGCGTGTTGTGCTGTCCCCTCCGGCAAAGAGACATGGCTACATGCCTGTCATTGCACTCCGAGAAAATGCTTGCGATAGCGCGCGGGCAAATCACCTATGCGCATCATCATGGGCAGGTCTGCCGTATTGAAATCCGGATCCCAAGCAGGCGCACCAAGAATCTTGGCGCCCAGGCGCAGATACCCCTTGATCAGTGCAGGCGGCTCAACCTCCAAGCTGCAATCGAGTTCTGCAATCGGCAAAGGCAGTCGCGGCAACACATGAAACTCAATGGGAGCCATATAAGTCTGACGCAGCTGTGTCCACAGGCTGGCGGCGATGTCTCCACTGACCAGTCCGTTATGCAGCATCGGAATGCTTGCACAGCCAATCATGGTGTCGAGTTGATTGCGCACCATGAACTCGGCGAGCGCACCCCACAAGGCCATGATGACACCGCCATGGCGGTGGTCGGGATGCACGCAGCTGCGCCCCAATTCAACCATCTTGTGACGCAAGCTTCGCAGCCGCACCAGATCAAATTCGGTGTCGCTGTAGGTACTGCCAGCGCGTTTGGCCTGAGCCGGGGTCAGTATGCGGTAGGTCCCCACGACCTGACCCGAAGCAGCGTCTCGCACCAGAAGGTGTTCGCAATAGTCGTCAAACAAATCAATGTCATGGTTGGACAGAGGGGTGTTCAATCGCGCCCCCATTTCACCGACGAACACGCTGTACCTCAATCGTTGCGCTTCACGAACCTCGTCAAGATGGCGAGCCCAATGGACCTCAATGCCACTGGTTTTCTCAGGGGTGGCCATTTGGGAGGCGCCATCCGGATGAAGTGACCCCCTGGGAAGCTGGATGGGGGACAGTGAGAACGTGGGGTTAGGCAACTCTTTCACGGCGTTTACTCCTGCTGGACATGAATCGCAATGTGATCGTCCAAGGTGACGCGAAAAAGTCAGTCAAATGAAAATTCCATGACAGGGACTGAGGCGGCTTGACTGCTAAACTGCCCTGCATGATCCTCGAACTCGCCGACATCCGTATCCAGCCCGGCCAGCAGGCCGCGTTTGAAGAAGCCATTGCCCGTGGCCTGTCCACCGTGGCTGTGCGTGCCAAGGGCTATCAGGGCGCCAAGGTCAACCGCGGCATTGAAAACCCGGAGCGTTATGTGCTGCAGATCTTCTGGGACACCCTCGAAGACCACACCGTGGGTTTTCGTGAATCACCGTTGTTTGCCGAATGGCGTGCCATCGTGGGGCCGTTTTTCGCCGCTCCGCCCCACGTCGAGCATTTCGAGCTCGCCTGGAAATCGGCCTGATTGTTCCGGTATCAGTCGTCTGCGCCGGACTGCTCGTGCCCGGCCACCAATTGTGCGAGCAGACGCATGAAGGTGGCTTGATCCTTCGCAGTCAATGGGGCCAGAATGTTTTTCTGGGCCTGCGCGACAGCCTTGTGCATCTGCTGCAGCGCCTTTGCGCCTTCTGACGTGACATACAAAAGCTTGCGCCGCCGGTCCTGCACATCGGCCAGGCGCTGAACCCAGCCTTTGGCCTCGAGTCGACCAATCACGGAGCCCGAAGTCGCCGCATCAAAGGCCACCCGGTTGGCCAAGGTGACCTGGTCCAGGCCGGGGGTGTCGAGCATGGCATTCATGAAGGCGAACTGCACGGGCGTGACGTCGTGTTCAGCCGCACAGCGCGTGAACTCCGCCACTGCAATTTGCTGAGCACGTCGGATCAGGTGGCCTGGCGCTTGACCAAAGTTGAAAACTGCCGTCATGTTGGCTCGATATTTGGTGAAAACCCTTAGGAATAGGACAGGTCGCAAGAATTCTTGATAAGTATACTTACGATCAGCCTCGCGCCACAATGCGTGGGCCAAGCCAGTGCGGTGACCAATCACAGGAAATTGTTGATGACCTACCTCTTTCCACCCAGCCCGACCGTTTCTGTCCCTGTGACAGGCCAAACTGCCGCTTTTCCGGTGCACCGCATCTATTGCGTTGGCCGCAATTACGAAGAGCATGCCAAAGAGATGGGCTTTACCGGCCGTGAACCGCCTTTCTTTTTCCTCAAACCTGCCGACACGCTTGTGGTGGTGCCCGCAGGCGAGACAGGCACCATGCCTTATCCCAGCCTGACCGCCAACCTGCACCATGAAATCGAACTCGTGGTGGCCATTGGCAAAGGTGGCAAGAACATCCAGGCCGCCGACGCGCTGCAGCACATCTATGGCTACGCGGTGGGCCTGGACATGACCCGACGCGACCTGCAAAACGAGATGAAGAAACAGGGCCGCCCCTGGTGCATCGGCAAAGGCTTTGACCATTCTGCGCCCGTCGGCCCCATCACACCGCTGGCGCAAGCGGGCGATGTCAACAACGCCGAAATCAGCCTGACAGTGAACGGCACTGACCGCCAGCGCAGCCATGTCAGCAAGCTGATCTGGAACGTGGCCGAAACCATCGAGCACCTGTCCGCTGCCTGGGAACTGCAGCCCGGCGACCTGATTTACACGGGCACGCCAGAAGGCGTGGCCGCCGTCGTCAAAGGCGATCTGCTGGTGGGCGAGGTGACGGGTCTCGGCAGCCTGAGCGTTCGGATTTCGTGACCCAGCTTGGGTAAGTACCAATTAACCGACCAAGCGGTAGGTTTATGATGGCCAAGGATTTTTGCCAACCGGAGACAACATGACTTTCAATCTGAAAAAGACGGCCTTGATGGCCTGCCTGCTGGGTGCAACGCTGGGCGTGAATGCCCAGACGGTGACCCTCAAGGTTCACCATTTCCTGGGCCCGCAATCGGTTCAGCACACCACCATGCTCGGTGAGTGGTGCAAGAACCTGGCACGCGACTCCAAGGACCGCCCCAAGTGAGACCTCTTCCCGGCCATGCAGCTGGGCGGCACCCCACCGCAGCTGTACGAACAGGCCCGCGACGGCGTGATTGACGTGGCCTGGACACTGCAGGCCTACACCCCCAAGCTGGCCAAGCTGGAAGTGTTCGAGCTGCCCTTCATGATGACCAATGCCGAGGCCACCAGCCGCGCCGCCTGGGACTTTGCCCAGAAATACGCGCAAGATGACTTCAAGGATGTGAAGATGCTCGCCGTACACGTGCACGGCCCCGGCAACATCTACACCAAGAGCAAGGCCGTGACCACCATGGCCGACCTCAAGGGCATGAAGGTTCGCGCCCCGACCCGTCAGGTCAACAAGATGGTGGCCATGATGGGCGCCACCCCGGTGGCCATGCCGGTGCCGCAGGTGCCCGAAGCCCTGTCCAAGGGTGTGATCGACGGCGCCGTGATCCCCTACGAGGTCGCGCCTGGCCTGAAGGTCAACGAGCTGACCAACTTCACCGCCGAAACCGACCGCAGCTACAACGCGCTCTACACCACCGTCTTCGTGGTCCCCATGAACAAGGCCAAGTACGACTCGCTGCCTGCCGACTTGAAGGCCGTGATCGACAAGAACTCTGGCCGCGAACTGTCCGCCTTCATGGGTAAGACGCAGGCGGGTGCAGACGTGCCCGGCAAGAAAGTGTTTGAGGCTTCTGCCAACCAGAAGATCAGCGTGATCCCCAAGGCCGAGCTGGAAAAGTGGAAAAAAGCCACCGACTCGCTGGACGATGCCTGGGTGGCCGAGATGACCGGCAAGGGCTTCGACGGCAAAGGCATGCTGCAGACCGCCTCCGACCTGATCAAGCAATACACCAAGTAATTCGCCTGCGGGTCACAACCGGAACAAGGGCCAACGCCCTTGTTCCGGTTTTTTTGATCTGTCGGTCACCTCAGTTCCCCACCTCAACGACTCGACACCATGATGTTTTCCAATGCTCTGGAGCGGCTTGCCCGGCTCTGCAGCATTCTGGGCGGCCTGCTCATGACCACCCTGATGCTGATGACCTGTTACAGCCTGATCGGCCGCAACGCATTCGACACCGCCTTGATCGGTGACTTCGAACTGACCGGAATCGCATCGGGCATCGCCATCGCCTTCTTCATGCCGATCTGCCAGTTCAAGCGTGACAACATCATTGTGGATTTCTTCACCGCCAACCGAAGCGCCGCCTTCAACCACCGCCTTGACCGGCTGGGCGACCTGCTGATGACGGTCATCTTCTTCCTGCTGTCCTGGCGCTGTGCGCTGGCCGCCATCAATGCCAAGGAAACCATGGGCGCGTCCATGCTGCTGGGTTTCCCGGACTGGATCGTCTTCACCGGCATGAGCATCCCCTTTGCGCTGACAGCGGTGATTGCTGCGATGCAGACCCTCTCCAAATTCAACCCTGACGAGGCCGCAGCATGACCCCGATCCAACTGGCCTCGCTGATCTTCGGCGTGATGCTGCTGCTGATGGTGGTGCGTGTGCCCATCGCTGGCGCCATGTTCGTCGCAGGCGCTGTGGGCTTCGTGCTCCAGTCCGGCGTCGCCCCGTTCCTGAACTTCCTGAACAACCTGGCTTTTGCCCGTCTGGCCAATTACGACCTTTCGGTGATCCCGCTGTTCATCCTGATGGGGCACTTTGCCACCCAGGGCGGCATCAGCAAGGCGCTGTTCCAGTTCGCTGCTGCGGTCATGGGCCGCTTCAAGGGCGGCCTGGCCATGGGCGCTGTGCTGGCCTGCGCCGCCTTCGGCGCCATCTGCGGCTCCTCGGTCGCCACCGCCGCCACCATCACCGGCGTGGCACTGCCCGAGATGAAGCGCCATGGGTACTCCGGCCGCCTGTCCACCGGCACGCTGGCCGCTGGGGGCACGCTGGGTATTCTGATCCCGCCATCGGTTCCTCTGGTGATCTACGCCATCCTCACCGAGCAGAACATCGCCAAGCTGTTCGCTGCGGCCATGATGCCCGGCATCATCGCCATGGTCGGCTACATGATCGCCATCGCGATTTATGTGCGCGTGGTGCCGGGCCAGGCGCCCGACAGCGAAGACGTCGAGAAACTCACCTTCGAATCGCTCAAGGGCATCTTGCCGATTGCCACCATCTTTATCGTTGTGTTTGGTGGCATCTACGCGGGCTTCTTCACCCCGACCGAAGGTGCGGCCGTGGGCGCCACCTCGACCTTTGTGGCGGCGCTGCTCAAGCGCGAGCTGACCTGGGCCAAGTTCCTCGAATGCTTCCACGCGACCGCGCTCAGCTCGGCCATGATCTTCATGATCTTCATGGGCGCTGACGTTATGAACGCCTCGCTGGCCCGCACCCAGGTGCCAGGTCAACTGGCCGAGATGGTGGTTGCCATGAACCTGGCCCCGCTGATGGTCGTGGGCGGCATCCTGCTGCTGTACGTGGTGCTGGGCGCCGTCATGGACGAGCTGTCCATGCTGCTGCTGACCATCCCGATCTTCTTCCCGATCATCATGAAGCTGAACTTCGGCATGACGCCCGAGCACACCGCCATCTGGTTCGGCATCATGGTGCTGATGACCGTGGGCTTTGGCATGCTGGCGCCCCCGGTAGGGCTGAACGTCTATGTGGTCAACGGCATGGCCAAGGATGTGCCGCTCAGCGAAAGCTACAAAGGCATCATGCCCTTCCTGATCAGCGACACGCTGCGGACCTTGCTGCTGCTCTTCTTCCCCGGCATTTCGCTTTTCCTGATCCAGTACCTCACCTGATCGTCGAACGGGGGCCTGGCCCCCGTTTCATCTTCTGCGGTACTTGGTAGACTTGCTGTTCAAAACCACCTTGCACCGCTGACCTCCCATGAGCTTTGATCGCACCATCCGGCATTGCCGCCAATGCGGGCACCCGGTCGCAAAGCGCCTGCCCGACGATGGCGACACCCGGGAGCGGGACATTTGCACCGTCTGCAACACGGTCCACTACATCAACCCTCTGAATGTGGTGGGCACGGTGCCCTGCTGGGGCGAACGTGTGCTGCTGTGCAAACGCAACATTGAGCCGCGTTGGGGCAAATGGACACTGCCTGCAGGCTTCATGGAACTGGGCGAATCCACGGCGCAAGGTGCTGCGCGTGAGACGCGGGAAGAAGCCGGTGCCCACTTCGAAATGGAGGACCTGTTCACGGTGATGAGCGTACCGCGCGTGGGCCAGGTTCATCTGTACTACCGGGCACGGCTGACCAGCGAGGTGTTCGACCCTGGACATGAAACGCTGGAAGCCCGCCTCTTCCATGAAGACGAGATTCCCTGGGATGAGCTGGCTTTTCGTACCGTGCGTGAAACCCTGCAACGCTACTTTGCCGATCGCCGTTCAGGTCGTTTCGGCGTGCATGCTTTTGACATCGAGTGAGCGGTACCCGTTCATGTCCAACCATTGAAAGCCGCGATAATGGCGGGGTATTTCCGGCCTTGACGGCCATCTTTCCAAAGCAAGCATGAACAAGATCCTGACCGCCCTCGTGGGCACATTCCTCTCCTCCCTCGCTCTTGCACAGGCCGCCGCACCGGCTGCACCTGTCGCTCCGGCTGTGGCTCCGGCCGTAACGCCTGCAGCCCCTGTCGCGGCCCCCGCTGCTGCGGCACCTGCGACCAAGGCCGAAGCGCCTGCCAAAAAAGCCAAGGCCAGCAAAGCCGCCAAAAAATCGAAGAAGAATAAAAAGAAGAAGCATTGATCGCTTCGCCCTCATGAAAAAGGCCGCTGATGCGGCCTTTTTCATGGCTCGACAACAGATCACACATCGATCGCAGCCGCTGACCCCGTCTGCTTGCGCAGCTCGAACTTCTGGATCTTGCCGGTGCTGGTCTTGGGCAGGTCGCCAAACACCACCGCACGCGGCACCTTGAAGCCCGCCAGGTGCTGCTTGCAGTGCGCCACGATGTCTTCGGGCGTGACTTGCGCGCCTGCTTTCAGTTCCACAAAGGCACAAGGCGTTTCGCCCCAGCGTGCATCGGGCTTGGCCACCACGGCTGCTGCCAGCACCGCCGGGTGGCGATAGAGCACGTCTTCGACCTCGATGGAGGAAATGTTTTCCCCACCCGAGATGATGATGTCCTTGCTGCGGTCCTTGATCTTGATGTAGCCATCGGGGTACTGCACCGCCAGATCGCCACTGTGGAACCAGCCACCGGCAAAGGCCTCCTGCGTGGCCTTGGGGTTCTTCAGATAGCCCTTCATGGCGATGTTGCCGCGGAACATGATCTCGCCCATGGTTTCGCCGTCCTGCGGCACGGGCTGCATGGTCTCGGGGTCCAGCACGCGCACATCACGCTCCAGGTGGTAGCGCACACCCTGACGAGCATTGAGGCGGGCGCGTTCGCCAATGTCCAGCGCATTCCAATCGTCGTGCTTGGCGCACACGGTGGCAGGCCCATACACCTCGGTCAAGCCGTACACATGGGTCAGGTCAAAGCCCATCTGCTCCATGCCCTCGATCATCGAAGCCGGGGGTGCCGCACCGGCCACCATGGCTTTGACGCCCGCGGGCACACCGGCTTTCATCTCGGCCGGGGCGTTGACCAAGAGGCCGTGCACGATGGGTGCGCCGCAGTAGTGCGTCACACCATGCTGGCGAATGGCGTCGAAGATGGCCTGGGGGTCCACGCGACGCAGACACACGTTCACCGCCGCACGCGCTGCCAGCGTCCAGGGAAAGCACCAGCCATTGCAGTGGAACATGGGCAGCGTCCACAGATAGACCGAATGCTTGGGCATATCCCATTCGAGCACATTGGACACCGCGTTCGTCGCCGCACCACGGTGGTGGTAGACCACGCCTTTGGGGTTGCCGGTGGTGCCGCTGGTGTAGTTCAGCGCAATCGCATCCCATTCGTTGGCGGGCAGGCTCCAGGCAAAGGCCGGGTCGCCCTGGGCCACAAAGGCTTCGTAGGTGGTTGAACCGATCTTTTCGGCCGGGCCGCTGAACAGGGCATCTTCCACATCGATCACCAACAAGGGGACCTTGGACTGACGCAACGTGATGGCTTTTTTCATCACCCCCGCAAATTCAGGGTCCACGATCACGGCCTTGGCCTCGCCATGGTCCAGCATGAAAGCGATGGTTTCTGCGTCCAGCCGGGTGTTGAGCGTGTTGAGCACGGCGCCCGCCATCGGGATGCCGAAGTGTGCTTCCACCATGGGCGGCGTGTTGGGCAACATCACGGCCACCGTGTCGTTCTTGCCGATGCCTGCCTGGGTGAGGGCGCTGGCCAGCTGGCGGCAGCGGCGGTAGGTGGTGGCCCAGTCCTGGCGCAGGCTGCCATGCACCACCGCCAAACGCGTGGGGTACACCTCGGCGGTGCGCTCGATGAAAGACAAGGGCGACATGGGCGCGAAGTTGGCCGGTGTTTGAGGCAGATCCTGGTCGTAGATGCTGGTCATGGATACTCCTTGAACTATCCGCGCCATTGTAGGAGGCCACTCCTGCAGCCCAAGAGTGCTTTCGCGAGCAGGGGCTCGCCCCTGCAAGGTCACAGTTTTTTGTAGGAGACTGCCCCCGCGGCCGAATGGGGGCACATTCGGAACGCAGACCATCGGCCGCAGAAGCGGCCTCCTACAATCAGGCCATGGCCATTCCCCAATCCTTTCTGAGCGAACTGCTCGCCCGCGTCGACGTGGTCGAAGTGGTGGGCAAGTACGTCCAGCTCAAGAAGGGTGGCGCCAACTTCATGGGCCTGTGCCCCTTTCACGGCGAAAAATCCCCCAGCTTCAGCGTGAGCCCCACCAAGCAGTTCTTCCACTGCTTTGGCTGCGGCAAGAACGGTAATGCCATTGGCTTCCTGATGGAGCACACCGGCATGACCTTCATCGAGGCCGTCAAGGACCTGGCCCAGCAGGTGGGTATGCAGGTGCCCGAAGAGCAGCAGTCGCCCGAGGACCGCGCCCGTGCCGCTGCGGCCAAGGCCAAGCAGGACAGCCTGACCGATGTGCTCGAAAAGGCGGGAGAGTCCTACCGCGAACACCTCAAGACCAGCCAGCGGGCCATC
>JACCDV010848853.1_pt1 | contig 27290 bp, 22 predicted proteins | sample 7446131 | NCBI WGS metagenome assembly JACCDV01 (sample SAMN15323448, study PRJNA562643) | freshwater metagenome | isolation source: river surface water | place: USA:Blue River Watershed | collected 2017-08-17 | reverse complement strand
GGGCGGCCCGCAGGGCCGCCCTTTTTGTTAAGCGTATATTTCTTAGTTGCGAGCTGGCGCAGCTGGTTTTGGTGTTGTTCCTGGCGCTGTTGTAGGTGCAGGATCTTTGATGCCTAATGCTTTTTTGGCAACCGCATCATTAGGTTCTATTTGAAGGATTTGTTCGAAATAAGATTTTGCTTTTTCGAGGTCCTTGTTGGCAGATTTTGAATAATAATCGGCAACGTAGCGCAAAGACTCTAAAACAAACGCTTTTTTAGATGCTTGACTGCGGTCTTCTGGCTTTACAATTTCAGTTACTTTCAAGTAAAAAGGGAAAGCCATCCATTTTTCATTGTTGGTGTCCATTTTATAGTTAGAACGACCACGGTAGATGTAGCCTGGCACATAAGTAGAATCGTTCTTAATCACTAAAGTAAAGATGCTATCTGCCGATTTGTAGTCGTTGCGACCAAAATAATATGCTTTGCCAAGTTCGTAAAGTTCCGGAGCCAAGAGCTTACCATTCTTTTGACGACGCACTTCATATGCACTGATTACTTTTTCATACATTTTGTTTTTTGTATACAATTTGAGAAGGTCGTTTGCCAACTCTTTGTAACCTGCTTCGTTCATGGCAACAGCTTTTTCAAATGCGATAATTGCCAAGCTATCCTGTGCTTTCTTTTGATGTATAGTACCTCTAATTTTGTAATCTTGGTAGTTGATTTTGTCTTGAGGAACCATTGCGAAAAAGCGATCAGATGCAGCCAAGGCTTTGTCTAGGGCAAGGCTATCGGTAGTGCAGTCATTGTATGCAAACGTGTAAAAACGCTCGATGAAGAAATTTTGAACTCCGCCTTTAACGAGAACATCTAACTGAGGAATCATTTCACACCATTGTTTAGCGCCGTATAACGCATTCACATAACGGTATCTTGAGTCGAGGTTATTGTTGAGCTCGAGGTATTTCTCCCAGTTTTCAATTGCTTTTTTGTTTTTGCCAAACATCATGTAAAGCTCAGCGTTTAAACGGTAAGCAGGAGCGTAAGTAGGGTCAATAGCTTTTGCTTCATTATACATTTTGTTGGCTTCTTCTTCGTTGCGTGCACGCTGATAAATGAGTGCTTTGCGCACGATGCCTCGTGGAGATTTCGGATTAATGACCAAAACTTGGTTGTATGCCTTCAATGCCTCTGAAGCGTCAGAAGAGTTGCGTGCATAGAGCGCATCGCCTTTCAATAAGTAGTTGTCTTCGTTGGTAGGATCTTTCAAGATTGCTTCTTCGAGTAGGATGAGTGCTTCGTCTAGGTTTTTAGTCGGTGCTTCAATGTAGATTTCAGCTATACCACGAATGACTTCAGCTTTTTTGAGTTTGTCTTTTTTGGTCAATAAAAGTGCTTTCGTAAACTCAGCTTTAGCCTCGGTAGTTTTTCCATCTAACCAAAGCACGCGTCCGTAGCCAACGAGTGGCATAGCGCGGAGTTTGTCCACTTCGTAACCTTTTTTCCACATCATTTTTGCGGAATCAACTTCTTCCATTTCAAAGTAGCAATCGCCATAGTAGAAATAGTTCTCACCATTGATAGGATCAGCTGCAACTAACTTTTTAAAGTCGTTGAGTGCTTCGCGGTAACGTTCGTTTTCTGTTTTTGCGTTTGCAACTTGTAAGCTCTGAGCATAGTTGAGCCCAGAAATCAGAAGCGTACTGAAGAGTAAGATGCGTTTCATGTCTGTTTAATTTAACTTAAATTCCGGCCAAAAATAGCCTAGTTTTTTGGGATACAAAAATTGTGCCCCTTATTATTTTTTACAAAATTATTGTAGAACGAGTCTAACAGGGGTAAGTGCAGGTACTAAACCTGATTTTTGAATGATGAGCTGTCCTTTGTCGTCTTTTTTCATGAATAAAACAAAACCAGTATGAAGACCAGATCTGCGTCCCTTATTGATGACCCAGATATCGCGAATGAGCGGATATTCTTTGGTGTAGATAAAACCAGCATATGGTTTGCAGGCATCGGCAATGTTGTTTGTGTAAACCGAAGCTACTTTGAGTCCGGCCATGAAGGCCATTGAAGTGGGGTCTTCTTGGTCAGATATCCAGTTAAGGCCGATGATGCCAATTGCGTTAGGATGTGTTTTAACGTAATCAATGACTTCTTCATTAGATTGAAGGGCTGAAACCCGCGAAGAAAGCTGCTCAATTTGGAGCATATTGGTGAGGTAGTTGAAATTGGCAGATCCTTTTTGGTCAAATACAATTTGATTGAGTGTAGTTTTGGATGGCAGTAGCGCCTTGTCGTTTGACAGCAGTTTTTTAATTTGTGAGACGCTTAAGACGGTGTCGGTCATAGAAGGGTGCATGATGATCACAATTGCGTCCGTGGCAATTTTGTCACTGCGGTAGGAGACGTTCTTGCTTTTGAGGTATTCCTTTTCTTTGTCGTTGAAGTTGCGAGATACCACAATTGTTTTGGTCTTGTTGGCGTAAAATGCATCGATAATTTCATTTTCAGCGCTGTAGGTGGCTGTTACTTTGGCTTTAGGGTACTGACTTTCAAAAGTAGCAATTGATGTGCTGAACAAAGGCTTAAAGGATTCTTCCACATAAATATGGGCTTTGCCGCGACCGTGCGCATCTTTTTGATAAACAAATGGGTTGTTGTTGCTGTCGCAAGCACTGAAGAGCAGCACAAAAAAGAGAAGGAATCCGCTTGTTTTCATCACTTTTGATTGATTTTAAAATAATTATATACACGCCAGCCTCGAAAAGCGCCATAGCCGATAAACACCACGACTAATACATTTTTGCGCCATGGTTCCATCGCGATGAGGTCGGTGGTTAGCAGCACAATTGCAAAGCAAAGGCAAAGCAATACAACCAATAAACCAAGAGATAGCTGAACGTATTTCATGTTTTTAGGGAAAAAAAATCCCCATCGAGATGGGGATTTAATAATTGTTGAAATGGACTATTGCGTGTCGTAAATAATTGGAACGCGTACCCAGAGTCTTACAGGACGACCCGCATTTTTGGCAGGGGTCCAATTTGGCATTTGGTTAATGATGCGAAGTGCTTCTTTGTTACAAGCTGGGCACTCTACAATTGGGCGTTCAACACTTGCATTGGAGATGCGGCCGTCTTTTTCTACAACGAAGCGCACCACGACCCGTCCTTTAACTTCTAATTCAAGGGCTTCTTCTGGGTAGTCGATAGTGGCGTTGATAAACGCATTTAACTTATCGTAACCACCAGGGAACTCGGCGTCTTCTTCTGCGACATCTACTACAGCTTCTGGTTGTTCAGGCTGAACATCTGTCATGCCTGGGCCATCATCTTGGGTGTTTGGTAGGCCCCAATCTGTATCACCTTCGTTGTTTTCAGTTGAGATAGTTGTATTCTCTAACTCGGCTTGCGACACCAACTCTTCCTCGACGTATTCGTCTTCTGCTACTGGTGCAATAAACGCTGTTGTTTGCGTCATTGGCGGTGGTGGCGGCACGTCAGGTGGTGGTGGTGGTGGAACATCCTCTTTAGGTGGCGCAATGGTGAAGTTTTTATCACTCACCTTTGGCTTCTTTACTTCTTCTTTTGGAAGGTTCTTAATGATTAGGGTAGCAACAAATGCCAATGCTGCAAGGGCAACAAGGCCGCCCAAAATGAGCGTCATGCGTTTGTTGTAGCCTGAACGAAGTACGTAGGCGCCATATTCGCGGTTGCGATGGGCAAAAACGGCTTCATTGCGGCTTACGGAGGTAATGGCTTCCCAGTTGCGATTGACGTAGTAATCGAATAGGGAGAAACCTGTTACAAGAGCGACGATAACATAAATGACTGTCATGACCTTAGTTTTTTTCTTTTAACAATTCTTTCTCTCCGGCTGACAAGTCTGTTGGTGCAATAACACCTACACTTGCAATCTTGAGTTCGTCCACTAGATCAATAAAACTTTTGCAGAGTGCTTTGTCGTCGGTTTTGATCAAGACCTTTACGGCCTCTCTTCTTACCGTTAGATCATTGAGCTTTCTGTCGTAGGTAGTGTCTGCAATTTGTTTGCTGTCAAGCTTCTTATCAAGTTCAACCTTATTTCTTATAACGTATTCGTTCCAAGAAGCTAACAATTTTCGTACACTATTTTCTCCAGATCCAAAATTGGCTTCACTAAGTTCGGTAGAGCCGTTCTTTCCAGGTCTGGATTTTGAGTAAAATTCACCAAGGTAGTAGTAAACTTTGTCATCGGATAAGATGAAGGTGGCAACGTTGTTTGCCTTAGGCGCATCAACGTTTTCATCTTTGGGTTTTGCGGGGTAGTTGAGTGGCAGCACCTTAGGCTTGCTAAAGGTGGAGGTCAAGACGAAGAACGTAAGGAGGAGGAACGCGAGATCGACCATAGGGGTCATGTCTACGTGCGTTGATCCTTTCTTGGCTCTTTTCTTGCCTTTGCCGTGGTCGCCACCGCCGCTTTCTGCGATTTGTGCCATGTGTGTTTAGTTAACCGGAATTGCTTCCGCAGAGGTTACAAAATTCAAATTATTCAAATTCAATTCTCTGAATACATCGATCACTACTTGCGCATCTTTGTACAAGGTTTTGGAGTCTACGCGCAAAATGAATTTAGGCTTGAAGTCTTCCATTTTGGGCTCGCCACCTTTGAGCTTCGCTTCTTCGAAAGCGGTGCGGCCGGTGTTGCCAGCATCTGTTGCGGCATATGAAAGCCAATCTAAAAGTTCATTTTTTGTAGAGTCGGTAGGTATCCCTTTTGTTGGGAAACTTGCACGTTTTGCGGCTTCGGTGTTCATGTATGCAGGAAGTTCTTGCATGGTACAACCAAAGGTTGACATAAAAGAAAACTCTTCAATTTTCTCCTCACTAAGACCGATCTTATATTTTTGGAGCATACTGTTGAGCATTTCTTTGCGGGCTTCGGCATCTGAAAGGTTGAAGAACACGCGACCGTCTTTGTCTAGGGTAACCATCAAGACGTTTTCAGGGATGATTTTATCACTGATACTAGATGGGGTTTCTACGGTTACGGGTTCGGCATTTCTGAAGGAAGCCGTCAACATAAAGAAGGTTACAAGCAAGAACGCCAAGTCCACCATAGGCGTCATGTCTATGGAAGGAGTGCCTTTGGGCATTTTGATTTTTGGCATTGCTTGAGTTATTACTTAATGATGAGTCAATTAGTTGTTGGCTGCGAAGTCTTGTACAATCGTAAAGCTTGCTTCGTCGATACCGTAGGTCATGGCGTCGATTTTTGTAGAGAAGAAGCTAAATGCGATGATCGCGATTGTAGAACCAGCAATACCAAATGCCGTGTTGATAAGGGCCTCAGAGATACCTGTAGAAAGTTCTGCTGTATCCGGAGCACCTTGAGACATCGCGGCAAATGAACGGATCATACCAAGTACCGTACCGATCAAACCGATAAGTGTTGAGATAGATGCTGTTGTAGAAAGAACTGGTAAGTTTTTAGAAAGCATTGGCAACTCTAAAGAAGTAGCTTCTTCGAGTTCTTTTTTCAAAGCCTCTAACTTTTGTTCTTTGTCCATGTCTTTTTCGTTCAACATTTGTTGGTATTTCACCAAACCTGAACGAACAACATTAGCCAATGAACCGCGTTGAACATCACAAGCTTCGATAGCGCCATTGATATCTTTGGCAGCCATGAGTTCTTTGATTTTTTCAATAAATAAGTTTGCTTTTCCTTTACCGTTAGCCAACAACAAAGTAACCAAACGCTCAATCGTGAAAATTAATACGATAAGGTTGATCGCAACAAGACCTGGTACGATGAAACCACCTTTGTAGATAACTCCCATAAGGTTTCCTTCAACTGGTTCAGCTTCTGGATTTCTGTCCACGAAGTTTCCTGGATCACCAAAAATGTATTTGTAAATTAAGATACCTGCAATTAGTGCAAGTGCAATAGCCAGAAACGCAACAATTGCTGAAAATCCCCCGGCGGTTTTTTGTTTTTTGTCCATAATGATCGTTTTTAATTTTTCATTTTTACAATTGAACGCCAAATATAAAAAAACTTTAGCCCCTTTTCAAAACGAAATTTCAATGTTTCCGAAAGCCTAACGCAGAATTATTGTCATTCTAACACAAAGTACACGATTTTGAGCCAATTATGAGTGAATTAATAAGGCTTTGTGCGCGATCAAAAAATGAAAATTAATATAGATTTAACATTGTTTTTTGAGAAGATACAATGGAAAGTTGATTCCAATAAAAAACCCCTACTTCATGAGAAATAGGGGTTTAGGTGAGGTCTCAAGCAGATTCGAACTGCTGTAGACGGTTTTGCAGACCGGTGCCTAGCCGCTCGGCCATGAGACCATCAGGATTGCAAAGATAAGAAATTTTACAGTTTCAAAAAAGTCAAACTTAGAACTTGATGAGTTTTTTTGTTAATAGTTGCCCATTGAGCCTAGCTGAAAGAAAATAGACTCCTTTTGGTAAATTCATCCAATCTTCTTGCGAAGGGCCTAAATGTACTTGTGTGTGCCCGGCTTCAGGACGTATTTTGTATTTGAGTTGCCCGTTGGCGTCATAGACATAGATGAGGTCTGTGGCTTTGAAACTTTGTGGAAATGTAAGTGTGAGTTCATCGGCAAAAGGATTCGGATAAGCTTGAATTGAGCTGTTGTCCTCGATGGGATAATCTGTTAAGGAGGCACTGATGAGCGTTTCAAGGTCGTAGGTTTCGTCGCCGGGTTGGTAGGGTAGGTAATGAAAATAGGTCAGGAACATTTCATCAGTGGTGTTGAAACCACTATAAACATCTTGTGGCGGGCTATTTGGGTTGTTTGGATTATTGGCAGTGTTGTCGTAACTACCTTCGCTTTTGAGTTTGTAGCCTGGTGGTACTTTTTGAATGTATTTAAAGAAGTAGAAATCTTGCCACATGAAATCCCATTTGGGAACATTTACAAATTTGATTGTGTCTGCACCAGCTTTGTATGCATAGGCTTTGATATTGGTACCCAGCAAATGCATGTGCGGAAACACAGAAAGTACAGAGTAGGCTGTTGGCACAGTGGCTCCACTCGGCGGATAAAACGCATTGAGGTCTGTAATTTGGTTGGCTGGAAGGTTGAAATTATAGTTGGCGAGCAAAGGCCCAGCATTGATTTGCCGCACATTGGTGGTGCCTACTGGATAAAAATGAATGATGACTTTAGTGGAGTCATACAAACCATATGAACCCATGGGGTAGTGCATGGCAAAGTAAATGGAAGATCCGGGTCCGATATCCAAACCTAATTTGATTGGATCGGTGGACGGTAAAATCATGGGTGTGGCGCCTGGCGTGTAGCCTGTAATGAGTTTGGTGCCACCGTTGCTTGGGCTGGCACAGTTGCCACCAACTGTGTCTGTCGCTTCTATACTTGTTGGGTCGAGGTATACCAAACAGTGATGTACAATTTCGCGGTTACCTGGCACTACTTCGACAGCTTTGATGATGCGATTTTGTGTCAGGTTGGTCGGGATATTGAAACAAACGTAGTCGTCCTGAGAGGTGGCTTTTGACATGTAGGTCGGAATTTGCACTTGTAAATCGCCATTACCTAAAAAGGTATTTGAAGTGTAAACAGGAGGAGGTGGTGTTTGATTGGCGTTTCCTTCTTGTGCACCATTGTTGAGCCAATTCATTATGGTTGTTTTCTCAGTAGTAGAAAGCGCGCGGTTGTGCTGGTATTGCTGGTAGTTGTTATCTGGTGGCCAAGGTGGCATTTCGCCTGTATTGACGCACTGATAAACAGCCGCGGCAAGTGGGCTTACTTCAGCGTGCGTCATTAATGAAAACGGCGCAGCGCCACCCGGATGGTGACAAGAAGTACATTTGTTATAGAAAATTTGTGCTACATCGCTACTCCAGGTCTGGGCATTTGCTGCAAGCGTAAAAAGTAGACTGAAAAATAAGAATTTTGATTTCATAAGTCGGGTTAACGTAAAAGTTGAATTTTAGTTCGTAAAATTTGTTTGTTATTAAACTGTACGTCTACCAAATAAAGACCGTTCACTTGAGTTTGTAAACCTACTTCAAAAGAAGGTAGGTTCGCGCCTTTAGATTCGTAGATCAGTACTCCAGAGACATTATAAATACGCAGTGATTCAAATCCATTATTGGTTTGAATAGTAAAGTTTCCGTTGTTGGGGTTAGGGTAACATGTTAGTTCGTTGTTCATGGAAAGTTCGTCAGTGGCAACACCCGAACATGCTTCGTTGCTTGGTGTTCCGTCGCAGTAGGTGGTAGGGTAAAGCCAGGCTTGTTGTTGCATTTCGTTGGCAGGTAATAATACAGTTTGTGTACAGCCCATAACCTCCACAAGGAAGTCGCGCACGAAACGTTCGGTGCTGTCCATGTAAGCTGCATTGCTCAAATAAGGCACATGTGGTGCGTTGTTGAAAGTGTAAAATTGATTCGTTACACCAACTGCGCAAGCGCGCTCATGCAGCATCCGGCTGCCATCAAGGTACATAAGTGGTGTGCCAGGGTTCACTAGCCCGCGGTTGTAGGTAACCGTTCCGTCGTTGGTGCCATGCACGGAACAAAGCGGTACATCTCCAGGTTCTAGCCAATTGTATTGTGCCAAAGCACCGCAGCCATTGATAACCGCATGTACTTTTGTCGAATAACCCGGGTTGCCGGAAGTACCCTCCAATCCACCGAGGTTGGCCAAGGCTCCTGCGTTCATGTAAGCACTGAATTCGCAAGCGTCGTTTAGGTAGGCAACGTGTAATGCAGTAATTGCACCTGCAGAGCTGCCGCCAATAAAGATGTGATTGGTATCTATCTTAAAGGTGTTGGTGGTCTGAGCATCTTTGTAGAAGTAGCGAATGGCAGCCTTGAGGTCTTGAACGGCGCGCACCACTGCTTTAACTGCATTCGTGGAGTCGAAGGGGAAGAAACCCAAGCGGTAGTCGATGCTGGCGCAGACATATCCTTTTTTGGCAAAACGCTCTGAAAGCGCCTTTACGTCTGGGTCTGTTTTACTGCCACCTATAAAACTACCCCCGTGTACCCAAATAATGAGTGGTCTAGCGCTTAATGGATCGTTGGCGGGCTCGTAAAAATCGAGTTTGAGGGTGGTATTCGAATTTGCCCAGTTGCTATTTTGACCGTATGTAAGGTTGCTCGTGAGGTTAAACTGCGTAAATACGCTTTCGGCATAGCGGCCACTGGCACAGGGGTCTTGAGAAAAACTATATTTTGCGCCAAAGAAAAGGATGCAAATAAGAATGGATAGTTGTTTGTTCATAGGGTTATTTTGGTTCTAATTTAATGAAAAATCAAAATTTAGCCCTGAAAATCACTTACTTTGCCCAAAAAGCTATTCATATGTATCGCCACCTTTTGTTGCTCATCCTTTTTTATTCTTTAGATTTTCTGGCTCAAGATTTACCCGCTTATCAATTATATGACAGCAAGGGAAAGAAGGTTTCTTTTGAAAAAATGGCAACTGCGGCCAATCAAAGCGAGTTGGTTTTATTTGGGGAATTTCACGACAACCCCATTGCACATTGGTTACAATTAGAACTGACTCAAAAAATGTATGCTTTCCATGGCGCAAATTTGCAACTGGGATTTGAAATGTTTGAACAAGATCAGCAACTGCTCTTGAGTGCCTATCTAAACGGAGCCTTCCCCGATGAAAAGTTAGAGGATACGCTCAGACTATGGCCAAATTACTCCACCGACTACGCGCCTTTAGTTGAATTTGCCAAAGTCAACAACCTTTCTTGTGTGGCCTCAAATATTCAACGAAAATATGCGAGTTTGTTATTCAAAAAAGGCAGAGCTGCGTTAGACACACTTCCCGAAACGATCAAACAGCAAATGGCACCGCTTACGTTTGCTTTTGATACAACGCTGAGTCAGTACCAAGGCATGAAAGAAATGGGCGCGCACATGGGGCCAGGAATGGGCTGGCGCATGGTGGAGGCTCAGGCCATTAAAGACGCCACAATGGCCCATTTTATTTTACATAATCCTTGGCGCAAGCCTAGTACAGTGCATTTGCATTTTAACGGCGCCTATCATTCAGATTTTTACCAAGGAATCATGTGGTACGTTCAGCAAGAAGCTCCGCAAATGAAAATACTTACGATTACAACTGTGAGTCAAGACGATATAAAGAAATTGGAAAAGGAACATTTGGGTCAGGCAGATTTTATTATTTGTGTGCCTAACAACATGACCTCTACACATTAAATTATTTCAAGGGAATGCCACGCGAGCTTACCGGGCCTGAAGCCTTGCTTTTTTGAAGGCTGAATGTAAAGGTAGTTCCTACACCAACATTACTATTGACTTGAATTTGCTGCCCATGTGTTTCAACAATATGCTTGACAATCGCCAATCCTAAACCAGAACCCCCTTCATTGCGGTTTCTGCTTTTCTCGACACGGTAAAAGCGCTCAAAAAGACGCGAGAGGTGCTGAGGCTCGATACCGGGGCCGTTGTCTTTAAATTGAATGTTGTAGGTGTCGTCTATTTGTACAATACTAACGCACAACTCACCGCTATCTTTCCCATATGCAATTGCATTTGTTGCTAGGTTCAAAAGGACTTGGGAAATTTTATTGCGATCAGCATTGACATAACAATAGGGGTCTGACGCATCTATTCGGAGTCTGAACTGCTTTTCTCTTGCAATTAACTCGAGTGCTTCGTATGTTTCTTTTATGAGCTCTTGGAGGTCAAAGCTTCTGATGTCGAGCGGTATGCGTTCTAGTTCGAGTTTGGTAAGCTGATCGAGGTCTTCAAGAATATGGGTCATGCGCTCTGTGGATTTAGAAGCACGTTCTAAAAACGTTTTAAGAATAGCTGGATCCTCCATGCCTCCGTCGAGTAAAGAATCGATGTACCCTTGTATGGAAAAGACAGGTGTTTTGAGTTCGTGAGCTAGGTTCCCTAAAAATTCTTTTCTAAAAGCGGCTTGTTCTTTGAGTTTTTCAATTTCTTGATTGCGCTTTTGTTTCCATTCTTTCACATCTTGCTCTCCTTGTGCAACAAGTTGGTCAATTGTTTGATCATTGCGTTTTTCGGTATCCATATTTTGGATACTTCTGTAGATCAAACTCATGCGGTATTGCAAAAAGCGTTTGATGATGTAATAAAAGATGGTATACGCAAAAATCCCGGTAACGAGCGGGATTAAAAAGATAAGCGTGTTGCTTAAAGTAACAAATTCTAAGTGTACAAAAAGGGTAAATAAGAAGCTCAGTACATAGAATAAAATACTGCCACTCAGGATTAAGAAACTTGGTCTAGCTTTTCTCACTTGTCATTGAAGGTATATCCGACGCCTTTTATGGTACGAATATACGCATCTCCAAGTTTTTCGCGTAATTTTCTAATATGAACATCGATGGTTCGTTCTCCAACAATGGTGTCGTTACCCCACACCACGGCTAAAATTTGGTCGCGGTTGAAAACCTTACCAGGTCTGGAGGCAAGTAATTCGAGTAATTCAAATTCTTTTTTTGGTAATTGGAGCTCTTTACCTTCGAGTTCTACGACATAGCGGTCGCGGTCAATGGTGATACTTGCAGCGCCTTCAACTCCGTCTTTGTTTTTGAGACGGCGCAACAAAGATTCTATTTTGCTGATGAGTAAGCGCGGTCTGATCGGCTTGCTGATGTAGTCATCGGCGCCGGCCTCAAAACCTGCAATTTGTGCGTAATCTTCAGTTCTGGCCGTTAAAAAGGCAATAACAGGCTGCACCATATTGAGGTCCTTTCGGATCACTTGACAGGTCTCGATGCCATCCATTTTGGGCATCATGACATCTAGCAAGATGAGGGACGGATGGATTTGTTGTACCAAGCGCAACGCTTCGATCCCATTTGTTGCAGTAAAGACTTTATAGCCCTCTTTGCGCACGTTGTACGATAAAAACTCTAAGATATCTGGTTCGTCATCGACGATCAGTATGGTATGTCCTTTTGTGTTTTCCATCGATATTCTAGTTTAAAAAAAGAGGGGGCCTAAGCCCCCTCAATGTGTGTGCTTATTATTTGCGGATCAAGAGGCGTTTTACACCTACTTGCTCTGCATTGATCAATTGTACGGTGTAGCTTCCTGAACAAAGCATGCTTACATCCACAGGAAGTAATACCGAACCTACTTCGTTGAATGTTTGCGTGTAAACCAAGCGACCTGTTGCATCCAAGATATTCAAGGTGCCAGTAGAGTTGTTTTCGAAAGCAACCAATACTTGCTCTGCTGCTGGGTTAGGATACACCTCAAAGTTGATGGCTTGTGTTTCATCCATTCCAACCTCAATAGAGATCTCAAATGTCGCTGTACTTGTACAGTTTCCGTTGATAGCTGTAAGTACTACAGAGTAGACGCCATTTGCAGCATAAGCATGTGTAGGTGCCATAGCTGATGAGTTGGTGAAGTCACCGAAATCCCAAGAGTAAGAAGTTGCACCTGTAGATGTGTTGGCGAAAGTAACTACATTACCAGCTGTTGTGAAAGATCCAGCAGCTGTTGGTGTTGCAGTGAAGGTGATGCTGGTGGCAGCAGATTGGCCTACCCCGTTACAAGCGTTAGCGTTAGTTACGGTTACAGAAACTGTTGCAGTATTCGTTACTTGAATACTTTGAGTAGTTTCACCTGAAGACCACAAATAGGAATCAGCCGCTGATGAGGTAACCGTTACCACATCCCCAGAACACGCTTGTGTACTAGTTGCACTGATTGTTGGAGCAGGAGCGTTAGAAACGTTCACTGAAATTGGAGCTGAAGCACTTGAACAACCGTTGGCGTCAGTTACTGTAACTGAATAGTTACCCGTTGTTGAAACCGTAATTGTTGAAGTAGTTTGGTTGTTCGACCATACGTTACCTGTTGCAGCACTTGAAGAGAGGTCTACTGAACCACCTGTGCAGAAAGAAGTTGAACCACTTGCAGTAATTACTGGCGTTGAAGGAAGTGCGTTTACAATTACTGTAATTGCTGCTCGCATACTTTCGTCGTTACCTACGTTCGCTTGAGAAACGTAATACGTGTAAGTTCCGGCTGTTGTGGTGCTTGGTACTGGAGCAGTAGTGGTGTAAGTTCCACCAGTTGCTTGTGTATACCAACGAAGTGAATTTCCTGTAAGGGCAGTAGCACTTAATGCAGTTGCAGTAGCACCTTGGCAATAGGTGTAGCTGGTTGTAGCTACAGTTGGAATTGCGATAGAATAGAATACTGGATTCATAAAAGTTGCGCCTGTTGCAGCCACTGAACCTGCGCCTAAGCGTGCATCAGGAGTTACACCATAAGGAGTAAACAAGTTGACCCAGTTTACTTGAGCAAGCGTTTGAGTAGAGTCATTACCGTCAAGACCCCACCATGAATTGTACCATGCAGTTGTAGAACCACCAGAGTTGAGGACAGTATTTGTATTGTTTGCAGACCAAGATGGTTGTGCAAAGTTGGTTAATATGTTATTTACGAATACCATTGTATCGCCATTTAGGTTTGCTACAACAGGAGCACCCTCGATAGATAAACCTTTTTCCCAACCGGTTACCAAAGAATTGAGAACAGATACCGCTGAATTGCGACGTAAACGGAAAGCTTTTTCGAATTTCTCACCTGTTGGGAGTGCTGTTGTTCCGTTACCTTTTGCGCCAACTAGAGTTACGTTAGAGAATACAGGGCGTGTTTTAGGTTGCGCAGTTGAACCTGCTGCATCGTTGTCACATTCAAAAGCATTTGAATCGCCTGGTGCATCATAAAGATCTTTATCGCGGATAGAAAGTGCAAATTGTACTTTGCCTCTGTAGCCGAAGTCACAGTCAAAATCGTCGTCTAGTCCACGGTAAGCAATGAGGTGCTTACAATTCACTGTGCCACCGAACCACTCAAAAGAGTCGTCGCCAGAAAGTGTAACCTGAACGTAGTCTACAATTGTTTGATTACCAACAGAACCAAAGGTAATACCATTGATTTCTTTGTTTGGCTCAAGTGCAATACCAGCAAATTCTACACGAACATAACGGAGAATACCTGAGTAGTCATTGTCGAAGTTTCCGCCGAATTGTGAATCTGTAGTGGGTACAATACCTTCGATGTTTGCAACACCACCCGGTTGGTTGTTTTTAGCCAAACCTAAAATTACCAAACCACCCCAGTCACCTTCGTTACGAGCTCCAACGGCTTCGTTTGAGGTAAATACAATTGGGTTGGCTGCAGTTCCGTCTGCAAGAATTTTGGCGCCGCGGGTAATGATAAGCGTTCCTTGTGTAAGTTTATCGCCGCGAATGATTGTGCCTGGCGCAATCGTTAAAGTTGCGTTGTTTTTGACATATACTTTGTTCATTAATTTGACTACACCACTCCATGTTGTGTTGGTGGTGATATCTGCAGAAACAGTAGTGACTGTAGCTGGATAAGCTGTTGTTTCAGGATCGAAGTTAGCCCAGCCAGATGTCCAATCTGTAGCAGGTGTGTTGTCTGTAACTGGAAAAGCTCCACGGTAGGTGGTAGGTGTCCAGAAGGCATCCTGAGCCATGGCAACAGAACCAAGGCAAAGTGCGGTCAAGAGGGTGTAAATTTTTTTCATCTTTTTATTTTTTTAACTGATACAAAGTTCTTGCGTAATCAGTTGGGTCAAGTTACAGTGCCCTTAAGTTTGCTTTAAATGTGTGTTAAGGAAATAGAACAATTCCTTAACATTGGCCCTTTAGAACTTGTATTTGAAATTGAGTGTAATGGTTTGCCCAAATGTGATTTCTTGCCATGCGCTATCAGTACCCTTGTCGTAGCGTTTGTTTTTATTGATGTCTTGGAAGAACACTAAATCTTGAGCTAATAAGTCAGCACAGTTTAGTTTGAGTTCGTATTTGTCTTTCCATGTTTTACCGATCTGGAAGTCGAGCACGTGACGTCCGTTTTCCCATACACTTGGTTCTTGGATGTTACCGGCAATCGCTATGCGCTGCCCAACATAGTTATAAGAGAAATTGACAACAAGGTCTTTCTGACTTTCATAAAATAGGCCGACATTCAGAATATATGGAGATTGTCCTTGAAGAGGTCTTGTAGAACCTGGATATTCTTCTAGGCCTGCAAAGGCACTGAGGTCTGCTGCTGAGCGGATCAATGATGCGTTCGTGTAGAATGTTGTTCTCGAGAATACTGAATTAGAATCTGTGCGGTTTAACCAGCCTAAGTTCATACGGTACTCGAGTTCGGCGCCATAACTCGTGGCTTTATCAATATTGTCAAAATAGAGTTCAGGTTGACCAGAAGTTCCAGTGCGCAGAAGCAATTCTATAGGATCGTCAAATGTTTTGTAAAAACCAGAAACGCTGATGATTTGACCTTTACCAGGGAAGTACTCTAAACGCGTATCGTAGTTGTTGATTGTAGCGCGCTGTAAGTTCGGATTTCCGGACGCTAAGTTGTCGTTCAAGAAGTTGTAAAAAGTAAATGGTGCCAATTCGCGAAACTCCGGACGGCTCACCGTACGCGCTGCACTTGCTCTCCATTGAAAACGCTCTGTAATTTTATAAGTGAGGTTGACAGAAGGCAATAAATCGAGGACGGTCGTATCTAAGTATTGATCTTCGTTGGAACCAAATTCTACGTAATGGAACTTTTGTTGATAAGATTCAGCACGCACCCCGGCTACTACGCGAAGATTTGTAAATAAACGCATGTCAACCATACCATATAGGCCATGTAATAAAGATGACGCATCATAGCTATCATCCACGTTCGTTCCTTCTTCAAGTTTGAAACCACCTTGACCATCGGCCATAAGGCCTAAGTTTTCGGTTGCAAAAATTTGATCTTCTGGCAACAACAATAGGTTGGAGTTAAAAGAAGATGACCCTAATGGATCAAATTTAGAGAAGCCAAGGTTGCGTGCTGCAAAGTCGCGACCTCTGTATTGGTGAAGGCCGCCAAATTTGAAGAGGTTTTTGGAGTCGTCGCCACCAAATTGCTTGCTGAAATCGTAGCGTGCACTGGCAATATTTTCTGTCATGGTAGACCAAAACATATTTCCGGCACCGAGTGTAGAGATATCGTTGTTCTGAACCACCGCAAAATACGGCAAGGTAGTATCTACTTGTTGGTAGACCATACGGCGCAAGAATGGAATGTCTCTGGCTACATGGCTATAACCTGCTGTCCAGTTGAATTTCCAGTCGTCTTTCCAGTTGTGTTTTCCTATAAGTTGGGTGGTGAGCAAATTATTTTGGGTATACCAAATGTTGGTGGAACGTTCGTTATATACAGATTCGATATCCATGTCGCGTTTACCTTGACGCTTATTCACTTTGTCGTCAGAAGATACAGAATAAAGCGTTTTGAGCTGAATTTCGGTGCGCTTGCCTAGATCTAACTTCATATTGAATAAACCCGTATTTAGTATTGATTTGGTATACGCGGAATCTTTCAATTCATTTTTTGTAATGACTCCTGTAGCTTGTTCTTCAAATTCGCGTCGGGTGACCAAACTGAAGTTATTTGTGTTGCTATATGAATAGGCAAAAACGTAGGACAAGGTTTTTTTGTCGGCTAGCTTCACTTTGTTGCCAATACTATATTGCAAACTCCCGTTGGGAAGTGCTGTTCCTCTGCTGGTTGCCCAATTAGATGGGATAAGTTTAGCATAGTCTGCTTTTTCTTGGGAAGTAAGTGCATTGAATTCTGCTGTACTTGGTAATCCATCGGGAATTGCTCTTGCGTTGCTACCAAAACCTAAGAGGTCAGTTGATCCGCCGTTGTAAGTTTTGAAATCTTTGCCAGTACTTATGGTGTTGTAGCCCATTCCAATTTGTAAATTTTGAAATTTTTCACCTCGGGGCTCCACTGTCTTGATGTCGATGACACCACCTGCAAATTCACCTGGCAATTCTGGCGTAGCACTTTTCATGATGAAGAGGTTTTCGAGCATATTCGATGGGAAGATGTCGAAGGAGAAGGCTTTGCGGTCGCTTTCTGTACTTGGTAGAGGTGCGCCATTGATGAGGGCAAAGTTGTAGCGATCAGAGAGTCCGCGAACAACCACAAATTTGTTGTCTTGCACACTTGCCCCACTAACGCGTTTAAAAATCTGAGAAACACGTGAGTCTGGTGTTTTGATGAATGTATTTTTATTGATGCCATCTACAACTCCTGCTTGGTTGATCTGCATCTTGGTGATTTCCACATCCCCCTTATTTTTGTCAGCCTTCCGTTCGATACGGACATCTCCTGTAGTTTGTGACTTGGCTTTAAGTACGGCTTGCGTTGTGCTCACCTGACCTTCAGCTACAGTAATATTTTCACTTTTAAAAGTTTCAAACCCAGGTGCCTTGATTTCATAGGTGTACGTACCTGCTGGAAGGCTACTGAATAAAAAGCTGCCTTTTTCGAAATCGACTTCGGCCTTGTTTGTGGTCGATAAGCGAACCGTAAAGTCTTTAATAATTTTGTTGTCGTCGTCTAGGACAGTTCCTGAGATTGATCCGGTTTGAGCAAAAAATTGGTTGCCAAAAAGGCCGGCCATTAAAACTTGTAATGCAAGGGTAAAATACTTCATTTGTTATCTTTAAAAAGTAATGCAAAGGTCAAGTTGTATCTTCACGATTACATTAATCAAAGATTAATAAAGCATTAATAAGCCGCTTCTTTTTGTTAACATTAGCATAACATAGAAAGGGAGGTCATTTGACCTCCCTTTCCATTTAAACGCTTGTTTGGTTTTATTCTAAAATAATTTTCATTTCTACGCGACGGTTCTTTTGTCGTCCTTCAGGCGTATCGTTTGGCGCAATTGGTTTGGTTTCGCCATAGAATAAGGTGAGGAGACGCGTTTCTTCTACTCCTTGACTCATGAGATATGCTTTGAGTGCTTCGGCACGTTTTTTAGAAAGAACCAAATTAATGTTGTCGTCACCAACGTTGTCTGTATGCCCTGTAATTTCAAGTTTCCAGGTGGTTTTCTTTTTGAGAACCTCGGCCAATTCATTGAGCGATGGTTTGGAGCTTTCAAAAATGATGTCTTTGTTGGTTTCAAACTCTAGGTTGTCAAAAGCTGTTTTGAGTACTTCGATCACTGCTTGCTCAATTACAGGGCAACCTTTGTTGGTTTTTGGACCAGGTGTGTTCGGGCAGTCGTCGTCTTTGTCGAGCAAGCCGTCGCTGTCTGAATCTTTGTAAGGGCAGCCTTTGTTGGCCTTAGGGCCAGCAAGTTTCGGGCAGTCGTCGTCTTTGTCGAGTAAGCCATCGCCATCGGTGTCTGGCCAAGGGCAACCCTGATTTTCTTTAGGGCCGGCCACTTCTGGACAGTTGTCAACGAAATCAAATAAGCCGTCGGCGTCTTTGTCTGGGCAACCTTGGTTTTCTTTTGGCCCCGCGTTGTCAGGGCAAACATCTTCGGCATCGGTTACACCATCGCCATCTTTATCGGGGCAGCCTTTGAGTGCAAGGATACCTGCTACTGTTGGGCAAGCATCTTCGCTGTCAATTATCTTATCACCGTCGGTGTCTGGGCAGCCTTTGAATTCTTTGAGGCCAGCTACAGTTGGGCAGGCGTCTTCGCTATCGATAATTTTATCGCCGTCGGTATCCGGGCAACCTTTGAATTCTTTGAGGCCAGGCACGGTAACACAAACATCTTCGGAGTCAGCTATGCCATCGCCGTCGGTGTCTGGGCAACCCAAGAAAGCCCAAGTGCCTGGAACGGTTTTACATTCGTCCATTTTGTCAGAAACTTTGTCTTTGTCTTTGTCTTTGACGCGATGGTAAAGGATTGGCAATCGTGTTCCAACATAGAAATCTACACCACTTATTTGGTTTTGGGCACGGATGAGGTTGAGGTCATTGAGGCCGAGAATTACCGGGCCGATGCGCGTTGCCAAGCCTCCGCGCAAGCCGCTGTATTTGTTGTAGGCAATCGGGAAGTAAAGGCCAAAGTAAGGGCTGTCAAAGCTAGGTGTAAGTGACAGCTGGCTTGCTATGTTTACTTTCGTGTCCTTGTTTTTAGGAATCATGTTGAGCATGGCTGTAGCGTTCACATAAAAGTAACTCCAGATATGGTAGTCTAGTTGCAAGCTCATGGCTGTCGGTGTGCGCATGCGATAGGTTTGTGAGGGGTCTTGGAGCGAAACCCATTCATTGTTATTGGCTGCTGTTGATTCATTGATGAGTGAATCAATGACCATATCAAATGTTTCTAGATCGGTTGCAGATTCAAAGCGGTTGAGGTCGAACAAAGTACTAGAATTGACCACAAAGTTGCGGCTCAAGCCTCCTTTGGTGAATTTCATGGATCCCATGTCTAGCATTGAAAAACCAACACGCGCCTTGTATTTGTTTTCATTGCGCATCCAGAGGTCGGTTTTGCCGTCCATGTCGTATTTGTATTTCGCGTATTTGGGGCGCCATTCGTAAACAGCACCAATATCTAAACCTAAACCTATTGACCCAGGCTTAAGGTAATCTAAACTATTACTGCTATTGATCTGGCCATTCACGCCTGCAGTGATGAAGTCGCCTACTTCTTTGGAATACCCGTAGTCAAAAGTACCGGCTAAGTATTGTGAGGTATCTTCATTGACGAGGTTGTAACTAAAATCTTTGGTGTGTACATAAGCACTGGCAAAGCCCAATAACACTTTAGGACTGACACCGATTTTTAAAAAGTGCTCTTTATTATCGATGAGTACCTGGCTGTAGTTAAAGCCGATTTCGCTCCAGGTAAGGTGGTTCAGGTTAACGAGTTCCTCATTGAGTTGCACGTTCCAAAGTGCAGGATATTCAAGGCCTTCCTCTGACAAAACAGCCAATTTTGGATCCATGTTGTCTACATTGGTAATGGAACGCAGATTGGCATATAATCCGAGTGAACGCTTTTCACCGATATGGAAGGCCAAATTAAAGAGGTCGAGTCTGAAATTGATGTTGGCGCCAAGAACGCCAGGGCTAGCTTCGTTGTAGTTGTGTACAATCAAGCGGTCAATAAAAGTGGAGGAGGGATAAGCCCAAGAGTCAAGTATAGCTGTATCAGTAAAAGATTTATACCACCAATTTCCATCTCCTCCTTGAGCTGCGCGCATCGCGTCAGCATTAAATGAACCAAAGTTTTGATAGGTAAATAAATTGAGCGCAGGGAGCGCAAGGTCCATTTTGTAACGACCATCGACAAATGATGCAGGGTTGACTAAATTGCCCAATGCACCGGCGTAATTGCCAGAACTCACACCTAAGTACGCTTGCGCATTTACGTTTAATGAGCTAATTATCAATAGGATAGTCCAGGTTAGTTTTTTCATTGTTTGGTGTATTGGATAATGTAGGTTCCTAAAAATGTGGTAATCGAATACGCGTTGTTGCCAAATGCACTTAGTTGCACTTCTTGTTCACCATGGCGTTTGTCAGCATCTAAGTTCCGTCCTAAGTCGTCAAGTAAGTAGATTTGGTTGCCTACTGCGTCGATAATTCCTAGAACAGCTTTTTTATTTGGGCCATAAAAACTTGTGAATTGGGTCAGTTCAATTGCGTCAAGTGATTTTTCCCATACCCGCTTGCCTTTTGAATCAAATGCATAGAGCGCTTTATTGCGTTTGAAAACAAGTATTTGGTTAGAAGCTTGCAAATAAGAGCCAACAAATTTAACGTTGGAAGGTACTGCAAATTGTTTTTGCCCATCTAAAGAAAGCACAGTGGCCGTTGTTTTGACAACCTGAACAGCAAATGCTGCAGTTGTATTTCCTGCCAATACATAGGTGGAGTCTACATTTTGCTTGATAGCTACCTTTCTCTTATTTAAATCAATGATATTATGTTGTTTGTCCGTTAAAATACTGACATACGCTTTGCCATTTTGTTTGAAGCCATGCAGTGCGCGCACTTTCCCTGTTGCGCTAAATTGCTTGATGACGCCGCCGTTTTCATTGACCAACTGCACTAATGATCCACCATTGGAACAGATGAATTCTTTTTTACCCTTGTTTTCAAGTAATTGTATGTGTGAGCCGGCTTCATGCGTGAGGCGATAAACGAGTTTGCCCGTTTTGTCGTAAAGTTGTGCTTCGTGTTCAAATTGCACACAAATAAATTGAGGAAATGCCGCTATTTGATAGAGATCTACGACTTCTTGCGTTAGTGCTTTTTCCCATTTGCGCAGCCCATTGATGTATCCTACCAATTGATGGTTTTCATTATAAGTTACTAGGTTCCCTCGTTCGGCAAAAGCGGCAAAGCGCAAGACCCTAAATCCTGGGTTCATGACAAAGTAGTCGCGTATTTCTTCTTGATTTTGTTGTGTTTGCGCGGTCAATTTTTGGTAGCTTGTTTCTACGATTTGCTTACCGAGTAGGGTAACTGTTTTCTTTTGATTTTGGTCAACCCAACGCGCACTAACCTTGCGCGGCATATTGACGTAAATGCTTTCAGCTTTGTTTTCGTTCTGAGCAAGAGTTTGCCCCAGATTTGCTGCAGCAAGTGCTTGGTCTAGCAATGATTTATCTGGGCTCGCAAACCCAAACTGACCAAATACCCCAACATGCCAAGTTTGTTGGTTTGCGTCTATAATTGTAGAAAAACGCAGCTTTTCAAATGCAGCACTTTCTGTATTGAGTTCCTCTTTTCTAAAAAATTCATTTAGGGTTTGGATGGGGTGAGCGTTGTCTTCAAAGTCAAATATTATGAGGCTTGAGCTGTCTTTTTTAAGATGTAAAAACCCATGCTGAATACACTTGAACCAAGGTGATTTCTTAAAATTAGGGTCGAGTTGCAGCGCATAGCTTTTCTCGTAAAAGTAATATTGCCTAAAAAAATCAGGTGTTACAGCCGAAAACAAAGCTTGATCATCTACTTTTCGCAATGATGCATTAGGGTTTTTATACTTGATGTAGCGGTAAAGGCCATCTTTTTTATGGTAGGTTTCCGTTAGGCGCGGCTGTTTGTCTTTTGCCCATTTGAACCAAGCATAGCTCGCCTTGCTGCTCATCCGAATATTTATTGGTGCCGGAGTTGGTAGGTCCTTTTCATAGATAAGCAACTGATTGCGGTTGTACTGCCCGCGTAACTTGCCAAATTCAAATGTTTTCAACTTACCCATTTTCAACGGGAAGAGTCCATCTTTAAAGAGTTGCGCAACTTCTTTTTGTGTCCAATTTCCTTTTTTCTCAAGGAGCATTTTAGTTGTTTTGGCGCTAAAAAAGAAGGTAACTGGATCTTGGCTGCGTTTCAGAATAGAGAAATAAAGACTTTGATTGAGCTCAGTAGTGACCATGCGCTCTGTCTCCCAATCGAGTGCTTTCGGATCTTGAACAACGTATACAATTTGGTCTTTTTGATTGAAGTAGTTCCGGAAATCAACAAGATTTTCGTTGGAAAGTAAATCGTATGAACTAAAAACAACCCAGCCAAAAGCTAAAAGGCCGATGATGAGGAGAGCAAGACGTTGACGCATTTCTTTTTTTTCAAAGTTAACACATGTCTTAGCTTTTGAAGACCTTCGTTTTGAATCTAATCAACAGGTTGTTGTGTACATGACCTGATTAGGGTTTGAAGAGGTCGAGTTGATTTTCTTTTGGCAGTAATTGGAAGGTCAGGCGATGATAGGGGCTTGGCCCGAAAGTAGCAATAGCCTTTCGGTGGGCTTGGGTAGGGTAGCCCTGATTGCGCTCCCAGGCATATGCTGGATATTGTTGATGCAGTTCTGACATCAGTTGGTCTCTTTCTGTTTTTGCTAAAATACTCGCTGCAGCAATGCTTGAAAAGCGCGCATCTCCTTTGATCATGCAGGTATGCGGGATGGCTTGATACGGTTTGAAGCGGTTGCCATCTACCAAGATAAATTGAGGCTCAATTGGCATTTTCGCCAGAGCTCTATGCATGGCCAAAATACTTGCATTCAGGATATTGATCTGATCAATTTCTTTGTGGTCTACAATGCCAATTCCATAACACAGTGCTTTTTCCAAGATTTCTTCTCGCAAAAGTTTTCTGGTTTTGGCACTGAGCTGTTTGGAATCATTCAGTGCAGCAATTGGGTTATTTGGATCGAGTATGACCGCAGCGGCTACCACGGGGCCGGCTAGACAACCGCGGCCTGCTTCATCGCAGCCTGCTTCAGGCCACAATTCCTGATGTTGTAAGATTAAAGATACCACAGCACCAAATTATTGAAATATTTTGTAGTTTTATGCTAAACTAAATTTGCAACTATGAAAAAGGTGACTCTTCTTGTTTTAGCGCTAGGACTTAATTTACTTGTTTTTGGACAAAAAACCCTCAGTGCAAGCGCAACTAACAAAGCTGAACTTCAAGGTGGTATCGCAACCGGCCATATCTCACTTACGCTACCTGCAGAAGTAACAGAAGAAAATGTCGTAATGTACGCCAAATACTACACCAATATGTTTACCGTAGCATTCGACGCAAAGTCTCATGTTGCTACTTTTCACATGGTTTCAAACGACGCAAATTCACGACGCGTTATTTTGCGTTTTCTCGGTGCCAATCAAATTGCCAATGTACAAGTAGACAACCGCACTTACGACCTCGGTACTTTCTTTGATACCTTTTTACAATAAAATCCAGCTCAGTTACTACTGAATTTCAACATGAAAAAAATACTTTTCCCGCTTTCTTTGGCTGCTTTACTTTTTACGAGTTGCAACTCCTCTAAAATCGCATACAAGCATTATGGCCCAGTTGATGTGGATAGCACCCAAGCGGTTTCTCTCGACCAAATGTTGCTTACTTTCAAGGCACAACCTCAAAACGACACCTTTACTTTTTCAGCTCCGCTCATCGGTGTTTGTCAAAGCGCAGGATGTTGGGTGAAGGTTCAGCCAAGCAACGGCGACATGATCCGCGTGCGTTTCAAAGATCATTTTCTGATTCCTCCAGTAACTGAAATCAATTCCGTAGCGTATTTTCATGGTAGAGCTTATTTCGACACCATTTCAGTGGAGCTTCAAAAACATTTCTTAGAAGACGCTAAAGCGCCTCAGGCAGATATCGACCGCATTACGACACCAAAAATTGAATTGAATTTTGAAGCTGATGGTGTGTGGGTTAAGAAGTCTTCCTCAAAACCAAAAAAGTAAGTACCCCAGATGCCAGCAAAATAGCGATGCTGAGCCACCAAAATTTTTGGGGCATTAAAAACAATGCAACCATATTTACCGGAATCAGGAGAATAGTCAAGAGGTGAAATTTGCCTTGATTGTTATTTTCTGAAATCATAAACGCCTCCTGGTGTAAAACAAAGGTGTAGTGGTATGTCTGCCTCATGGAGGTCAGAGATGGATACAAACTCGTCAAAAAGATGTAAACCAACAAATAGACATTCAGGCTTGCATTGCTTGAGCAGACGATCATAGAAGCCTTTTCCGTAACCCACGCGTTGACCAGCTGAGTTGATGGCGAGTAGGGGTACAAAAACGTAATCTAATTTGCTCGCAAAGATGGTTCTGCCGTGTTTAGGTTCTGGTATGCCAAACGAACTTAATTCCAATTGACTCGGATGCTCGTAGTGATAAAGCGTGAGGCTGTGATCAGAGAAATTGGCTTTAGATAGAATAGGATGCCCCCCTTTCAATAAGATGTCTTCTAATATGCCGTAGGTAGAAATTTCTTTTTGTTGCTCGATAGGTAGAAAGATGCTCACGTATTTTGAAGAGAAGCTAAAATAATCCAGCACAAACCCTTGGATTTGTGCTGAAATTTTTGTGAGATCGTAAGGGCTTAGCTGAGCTCGCTTGGCTTTATAAAGCTGGCGAATTTCGGCTTTAGTCATTTTACAGTCGAACGCCGAGTTGAGAAAGCATACGGTTATCTACAACAGCTGCTTTTTTGCGTAAACCACCCATAGCCTGACCTTCTACTTGACCAGCCAAACCTTGAGCTATTTGGTCTTTTTCCGCTTTAAAGTTTGTGGTTGCTGGCGCTTTGGTGCTCGATTTAATTTGAATCACGTAAACTCCGGTTTCACCTTTCAATGGAAGTGTGCGCTCGCCTTTTTTGAGCGCTCCAGAAAATAGATTACCAATGATGGTAGGCTCATAACCTGCGTTTGATATTTGAGGGTTGCCAAAGGTAACTTCAGCGTCGATAACCGGGGTGTTGAAGCGTTTTGAGGCTGCTTGTAAAGATTTGCCAGCCAATTGATTCATGAAGCGTTTTGCTTTTTTCTCTTGGATTATTTCTCTTTCCATTTGTGCACGAACGTTTTCAAAGAGAGGCTCTCCTTCCGGACGAATAGCGCTGATCATTGCAATTACGTATTTTTCTTTGTCGCGAATAGGTGACATAGTCATGGTTCCGACAGTTGCGTCTTCAGCGTAAGCCATTTCTAGTACGCGGTCGCGCGCCATTGTGGTTACGAAACCATATACTTTTGGCGCTTTGTCTTCAATTTGAATGACGCGTGGAGCGTAATTGGCACGGGTAACAATGGTATCAAATAGCGTAGACTTTTTGAATGGGTCTTCTTCTTTGGAAATTTTGCGATCGAGTTTCAGAAGGATTCCATTTACTTCGCTTTCCATGTTAGCAACGGTTTCGTCAGAAGGTTTGAAGGTAACAGAGACAGATGCAAGAAGCGGGAATTTACCGGCAGAGCGCTCAAGAACCTCGATAATATGAAAACCGAAATCTGTTTTTACAACGCCAACTTTTCCGATAGGAGCGGTAGCACAATAACCACCAAATTCTTTCACCATATCGCCTTCAAGGAAGTCTTCGTAAACGCCACCTTTGTCTTTGGATCCTGGATCCTCAGAGTATTTTTTAGCCATTGCATCCCAGTTGGTTTTGTTTAAGACTTTGGCGATGCTGTCTGCTGTTTTCTTTTTGGCAGCAATGATTTTTTCGTCTTTTGAGCTATTCGTAGAGATGAGGATATGACGTGCTTTGAGGCTTGCAGGCGTAAAACCAATGACTTTAGACAAGACCATTTTCTCTTTGGAAACATATGGTCCAACTAACTGACCCAAAGCAGCCGTTTTAAAGATGGTGTCGAGGCTCATTGGATATGTTTGGTAGCGGTCTGCTTTTGGATGACCTTCAGGCACAGAGGTAGCACGTTTGTCACTAAAGTAGACTGGTGTTTCACTATTTTTAGCAATAAAAGTGGAGTCGTTAGTACTGGCAGAAAAACCAGCGCGTAGTGTGTTCATTTTGTTTGTAAATACAGTAGAATCGGCTTTTGAAGGGCGGATATTGACATCAAACATTTTGATATCGCGACTTGCGTTGCGCACTAAGTATTTTTTGTCGGCTTTGTGCTCGTCAAAATAGGCTTTTACTTCAGCTTCTGAAACCTTGATGTCTGCATCGGAGATTTCAGAATAACGACGTACAACAAAAGAAATGGTTTTCTTTTCGTTGTTAGCATAGTATTGATCTTCGGCTTCTAGGTTGGTTACGTAGACACCTTGCTTAAGCAAGCCAAAGTATTTTTCTGTTTTGCGACGGTCTGTGTGGTAAGCTTTGAATCCGTTCCATTGGTCTACGGCTTGAGCTTCTTTAGATTTTTTGAGGTTGTCTAAGGTAGCTTTGAGTTTGACGCGCCCGTTCTCGATAGATTGTGGCGTTTGGATTCCGGTAAGAGAATCTGTGAAAAACTGGCTGAGGTCTTGAATGACACTAAAGCCGTCTTTAGCATACCAATAAGATTCAAGTTCGCGGTCAGTTACAGCGATTCCGAGTTTTTCGTATTCCTTGCTAAGAATTGTAGAGTCTACCATGAAGTTCCAAGCTTTGTCGCTTGCAGCTTCCATGTCAGTCTCTGTGAATTCTTTGTTGTTTTGAGCAGCTTGATTGCGCTCTTGCTCTTGAAATTTAGCACTTGCAATGCTGTAGCTTGCAGGGTCTGCTTTTTCACCGAAAATAAGACCGATGCCGTATTCACCTTCACCTATACCAAATAAACTTTGGTAGTCATTAAGAATGAAAGCCAACAAGGCGATACCAATCATTGCTACTAATAAGCCAGATTTTGCGCGAATTTTACCAATTAATGCCATTTGTGTTGAAATTTAAGATTGCGAATATAGGAAGATTTGAGCAGAGACCCAAGTATTTGGGCACAAAAAAGGAGGTCTAACGACCTCCTCCTTTAACGTTGGTATTTTCATTGGTTTTCTCAGGCTTTGGAGCGGGTTCCGTGGTTGTTGGTTTTGGTGCTACAGGCTGCGGTGTTGTTGGCGCCGGAGTGGTTGTTGGTTTTGGTGCCACGGGCTTTGGTGCTACAGGCTGCGGTGTTGTTGGCGCCGGAGTAGTTGTTGGTTTTGGTGCCACGGGCTTTGGTGCTACAGGCTGCGGTGTTGTTGGCGCCGTAGT
>JACCDV010331019.1_pt1 | contig 27292 bp, 18 predicted proteins | sample 7446131 | NCBI WGS metagenome assembly JACCDV01 (sample SAMN15323448, study PRJNA562643) | freshwater metagenome | isolation source: river surface water | place: USA:Blue River Watershed | collected 2017-08-17 | reverse complement strand
AGGTTTTTTCATATATATTATTTAACCATAAATTATGATAATTTTCTTTAACGTTTGCGTAATATTTGTTAAATTCGCAAAATACTTAAATTTTTATCAAAAAAACACATAATAATAACATGTCAAAAACTGCAATATTAGAACTTGATGGCAAAAAGTATGAGTTTCCTGTTATAGTAGGAACTGAAAATGAGGTTGCTATCGACATAGACAAGTTGCGTAGTGCATCTGGTGCTATTACAATCGATCCAGGGTATAAAAACTCAGGTTCATGTACAAGTGAAATTACTTTCTTAGATGGTGAAGAAGGGATATTACGTTATAGAGGATATGCTATCGAAGATTTAGCAGATAAAGCTAACTTCCTAGAGGTTTCTTATTTGTTAATTTTTGGGGAGTTACCAACAGCTGCTCAATTAACAAAATTTGAAAATGATATCCGTAAATATACTTTGGTTAATGAAGAAATGAAAAACATTATTGATGGTTTTCCAAAAACAGCTCATCCAATGGGTGTTTTGGCTTCGTTAACTAGTGCTTTAACAGCTTTTAATCCAAAATCTGTAAATCCTCATAATGAAAAAGAAATGTATGAGGCAGTTTGTAAAACTATGGGTAAATTCTTAGTAATTGCAACTTGGACGTACAGAAAAACAATGGGATATCCTTTAAATTATTATGACAATACAAAAGGATATGTGGAGAACTTCATGCGTTTAATGTTTGAATTGCCTACAGGTCCTTACAAAGCAGATGCTAAAGTTATTCAGGCGTTAGATAAATTATTCATTTTACATGCAGACCACGAACAAAACTGTTCAACATCTACAGTAAGAATTGTAGGTTCTTCTCATGCTGGTTTGTTTGCTTCAATTTCTGCTGGAGTTTCTGCACTTTGGGGACCACTTCATGGTGGTGCGAATCAAGCGGTTCTAGAAATGTTACAAGAAATCCATGATAATGGTGGTGATGTTGCTAAATTCGTTTTAAAAGCAAAAGACAAAGATGATCCGTTCCGTTTAATGGGATTCGGTCACCGAGTGTACAAAAACTTTGACCCAAGAGCAACAATCATTAAAAAAGCAGCAGATGATGTATTAAAAGCTTTAGGAGTTGATGATCCATTATTAGATATTGCAAAACAGTTAGAAAAAGTAGCTTTAGAAGACGAATACTTCAAATCAAGAAACTTATATCCAAACGTAGATTTCTATTCAGGAATTATCTACCGTGCTATGGGTATTCCAGTTGAAATGTTTACTGTGTTGTTTGCTATTGGTCGTTTACCAGGTTGGATTGCACAATGGAAAGAAATGCGTGTAAATAAAGAACCAATTGGTCGTCCAAGACAAGTTTATACCGGATATGCTCTTCGTCCATTTAAGGAGACAAAAGATAGATAATTTCTAAAACCCATCATTTTATGGGTTTTTTTGTGCTTTATTTATAATCAATTATTTCTCTTCATTTGCGTATATTTGCCTCAAATCAATAAACCAAAATCTATAAAACTGAACTTATGCTAAATTTGAATATAAAAAACGAAACTTCTCGATTGAGGGCCGTGGTGTTAGGAACCGCTTTAAGTAACGGACCAACACCAACTATCGAAGAAGCTTATGATCCTAAATCATTAGAGCATATTAAAGCTGGAACCTATCCTGTGGAAGCAGATATGGTAAATGAAATGGAAGCATTTAACAAAGTGTTCCAGAAATACGACGTAAAAGTCTTCAGACCTCAAATTATTGAAAATTACAACCAAATTTTCGCTAGAGACATCGGATTTGTAATCGATGACATTTTTATCAAAGCCAATATTTTACCGGACAGAGAACGTGAATTAGATGCGATTCAATACGTAATCGATCAAATTGATCCAAAGAAAGTAGTTCGTCCGCCAGAAGAAGTGCATATTGAAGGTGGTGATGTAATGCCTTGGAATGAGTATATCTTCATTGGGACATACAAAGGTTCGGATTATAAAGATTATATTACAGCAAGAACTAATACACAAGGTGTTGATTATATTAAATCGTTGTTTCCAAACAAAATTGTGAAGGCATTCGACTTAGTAAAATCAAAAATTGAACCACGTGATAATGCATTGCATTTAGATTGTTGTTTTCAACCTGTGGGAATTAACAAAGGAATTATATATAAAAGTGGTTTCCGTGAAGAAGCCGATTATATGTTTTTAGTGAATTTATTCGGAAAAGAAAATCTATTTCACATCGAAAGAGAAGAAATGTATCACATGAATTCCAACGTGTTTTCCATTGCTCCTGATGTAGTAGTTTCTGAAAAAAACTTCACCAGATTAAACAATTGGTTACGCGAAAACGGATTTACAGTAGAAGAAATTCCGTATGCTGAAATTGCAAAACAAGAAGGTTTGTTGCGATGTTCAACTTTACCTTTAATCAGAGATTAGGTTATGCTTATTGCAATCTGTTTTTATGTGGTTTTTCCAATAATTGTAGTTAGTGCAATAGTATATGTTGTAAAGAATACTAAGAATCCAAATAAAAATAATGTCGTAATCAAAAAATACGATTTATCAGAAAAAAATAAAGAAGAAAAACATGAACCAAACAACTAACTCCATATTGATGATTCGTCCAGTGGCATTCCGTATGAATGAACAAACAGCGGTGAACAATTATTACCAAAAAGTATTGGATAATTTAACGCCACAATCGGTAAATGCTAAAGCACAAGAAGAGTTTGATACTTTTGTGCAAAAACTTAAAATGATAGGTTTAAATGTGGTGGTAGTTGAAGATACATTAAGCCCAGATACGCCAGATAGTATTTTTCCAAACAATTGGATTTCATTTCATGAAAATGGCGATGTCGTTTTATATCCTATGTTTGCCGAAAATCGCCGTTTAGAAAGAAGAGAAGATATTTTAGATACTTTAGAAGAAAAAGGATTTGTAATCAATGAGATTATGGATTACACTTCGGCTGAAGAAGATAATGTTTTCTTAGAAGGAACTGGAAGTATCGTTTTAGATAGAGCTAACGGAAAAGCATATTGTGCTTTATCTCCAAGAGCAGACGAAGAATTATTCATTGAATTTTGTGAAGATTTTGAATTTACTCCTGTAATTTTTGAAGCGTTTCAAACTGTAAATGGGGAAAGAAAGCATATTTATCACACGAACGTAATTATGTGCGTGGGCGAAACATTTGCGGTTATTTGCGCAGATTGTATTGACGATAAAAAAGAACGTAAAATGGTCTTAGATAGTTTAAAAGGTGATGAAAAAGAAGTGATTCTAATTACGGAAGACCAAGTGAATAATTTTGCTGGAAATATGCTAGAAGTAAAAGGAAAAGATGATAGAAGATATTTAATCATGAGTGCCTCAGCACATCAAAGTTTGACTAAAAAGCAAATTGCACAATTAGAAGAACACGTTACAATTGTAAGTTCAAGTTTAGATACAATTGAAGCTTGTGGTGGTGGAAGTGCACGTTGTATGATGGCGGAAATTTTCTTACCAAGAGAATAATTTTATCGTCTTAGTGGCCTTTAATAAAAAATCCCAAATTCCGATTCTAGACTGCACCCAAAAGTTTAGACAAATTTGGGATTTTTTTATTCCAACTCAACTTACTAGATTCCTCTAACAATACTCAAAATGGCACTAATAATATATTGAATACCGATAGCAATAGTTAGGAAACCAATAATTCGTGAAATAGCTACAATCCCAGATGAACCGAGTAATTTTGCTAAATAATGAGCACTTCGAAGGACTAAATAAATAGTAGCTGCAACAACAGTAATTGAAATTGTTGAAATTATGATTTCAGAGGTTGTATTGTGTTCTTGATAATAAGCAATAAGTAAAGAAATAGAGCCAGGTCCGGCCAACATTGGCATAGCTAAAGGAGTAAGCGCAATGTGTGTTCTGTTTTGAACTTCTTTTTGAACTTTCTTGTTGATCCCTTTATTTTTACTGAAATTACCATTTAATAATCCAAAACCTGAGCTGGTAATAATAATTCCACCTGCAATTCGTAAGGCTGTAATTGTGATGCCGAAGAAACTCAATACATATTGCCCAATAAAAAACGAAATCAACAAGATGATTAAAACGTTAATACTGGTAATTAATGAAACTTTTGCTCGTTCAGCACTTGTGTAACCTTCGGTTAAAGCAACAAAAATAGGAACAGTTCCAATTGGGTTTAATACGGAGAATAGGGCGGCGAATAGGTAAATAAATAATTCCATTGTTTTTTTACAAATTTAGTACAAGGTAATTATTTTATTTACGAATCAAAAAAAAATCTAGATTACTTTTAGGTTTACTTAATGTCAGGAAGGTTAATAAGCGTCTAATGGAGAGTAAAAGGTGTTTTTTTCTTTTTCCAATTCAAGTTTATCAATGAATTTTTGAACTCCTTTACTGTTTTTTGAACAATCAACCGAAATATAATGATGGTCTATATGAAAAGTAATTGAATTTCCTGGCTTGAACAATACTAATTTATAATAAGGAATCACTAAAGCATAAACATGTAAGCGAGATTGAAAACCAATGATAATGCCTTTTGGACGTAATTCAATATTACAGAATTTAACCGAGTTGTTAACGTGTAATAAATCGTAAATAGTCGAACTGCAACGGGTAATAAATAATTTTGGAGAACCAATGCCTCCTTTTTTTATGTTTTCTAAAATAGTGAAAGGTTTTCCAACTAATTCGTTGATTTCTCTTTCAATTTTTTCGTCTTTATAAGAGATGTTGTAAAGCATTTTTGTTTAAAATTACTTCAAAAAAGGTTTCGAAATCAGACTTTAGTAAATTTTTATTATTTGTTTATTTATCGTAACTTTAAATTTCTAAATAAAAATAAAATGAAAACATTAGTTATAGGAGCTTCCACAAATAAAGAGCGTTATTCGTATAAAGCCATTCACAGTTTAGCAGATAAAAGTCATCAAGTAGTAGCCATTGGAGTTAAAAAAGAAATGGCGTTTGATATTCCAATCGAAACAGAAAAATTAGATTTTCATGCAGTGGATACCGTTACTTTATACATCAATCCAAAAGCTCAAATGGAATATTATGATTACATTCTATCGTTAAAACCAAGACGCGTTATTTTTAATCCCGGAACAGAAAATCCAGAATTTTATAAAATATTAGAGGCGAACAATATTAAATATGAAGTAGCTTGTACGTTGGTTTTATTAGCAACCAATCAATATTAGAATTTGGTTTGGCTTGTGGCAGGTTTGCTAATTAAGAACAATCCAATAAAAGTAATAATTCCGTTTACGATAATTAATTCGTTGTCAATTACGTAATCTCCAAAAAGTGCTGTCGAATTTTTGGCTAACAAAAAACAAATCAATGGAGAAATAACACAAATAATTGGGACTAATTTATCGTGAACGGTTTTTGATTTCATAAACAATCCAAAAGCATACAATCCTAAAAGTGGACCATAAGTATAACTCGCTACTTTGAAAATCATCGTCACCACAGATTTATCATTCAATGAATTAAAGATGATAATCACTAAAAACATGAGCAATGAAAACCCAATATGAACAAAATGACGCGTTCTTACAGCGTTTGATTTATTTTGGTTTTCCGCTTTATCCATTCCTAAGAAATCTACACAAAAAGAAGTGGTTAACGCAGTTAAGGCAGAATCTGTTGTAGCAAAAGTTGCTGCGGTTAATCCCAATAAGAAAACAATAGCTGGGACAATATTCAAATGATTAAAAGCAATTTCAGGGAAGAGCAAATCGGTACGTTTTACACCATCAACCATCGGAACAGAAATGCCATTTTTTTCTGCATATAAATAAAGTAAAGCACCAACACTTAAGAAGAAAATATTGATGATTACGAAAATTCCGGTGAAAGTGAACATGTTTTTTTGGGCTTCACCAATGTTAGCACAACTTAAATTCTTTTGCATCAAATCTTGGTCTAATCCAACCATAGCGATGGTTACGAAGATACCGCCTAAAATTTGTTTCCAAACATAATTGCCTTTTAAATAATCTTCATAGAAAAAGACTTTAGAATAATTGCTGTTCTTAACGGTTTCAAAAGCATCAACAAATCCTAAATCTAAACTATTACAAATAAAAATAATCGTCAAAAACACAGATGAAACTAAGAAAAACGTTTGTAAAGTATCGGTAATAATGATGGTTTTTAAGCCGCCTCGATAGGTGTAAGCAAAAATCAACGCCAACGAAATTAAAACCGTAACGGCAAATGGAACTGCAAAATCATCAAAAACAAAACGTTGCAACACAATCACCACTAAATACAAACGAAAAGCCGAACCGATAGTTCTGCTAATCAAGAAAATAGTCGCGGCAGTTTTGTAACTTACCACACCTAATCGTTGTTCGATATAACTATAAATCGAAGTCAAGTTCATGCGATAATATAATGGAAGTAAAACGGTGGCGATAATGAGAAAACCTATAGCATTTCCTAATACAAATTGGAAATATTTAAACTGCAAATCAGGATTTCCTACTTCGCCAGGAACGGAGATAAAAGTCACCCCAGAAAGCGCTGTTCCAATCATTCCAAAAGCTACCAAATACCATTTTGCATTTTTATTGGCCTTAAAAAAAGCGTCATTGCTACTATCTTTTTTACTAACAAAATTGGAAATTAAAATCAGAATTCCGAAGTAGATAATGATAATGGCTAAAATAGTTCCTGAAGTCATAAATTGGTTTTTGAATGTGCTAAAATAGAAATAAATGAGAATATTGAGCATAGAAAATGGAAAAAAGGCAATATGAAAAATTTTAACCTTCTATTTTCTGTTGTCTATTTTCTTTTTTCAAAATTGACTACTTTTGCTAAATGGAATTACCATCAAAATTATTGGAAAACGCGGTTAACGAAATGGCTCAATTACCTGGAATTGGTAAAAGAACGGCATTGCGTTTGGTTTTACATTTATTAAAACAACCTTCTGAGCAAACTGAAGTTTTATCTTCAGCTTTAACAGCTATGCGAAATGATATTCAATACTGTAAAGAATGTCATACCATTTCGGATGCTGATATTTGTGGTATTTGTTCTAATCCTTCTCGTGATAAATCGATAATTTGTGTGGTGGAAGATGTTCGCGATGTGATGGCATTGGAAAACACAGGAATGTTCAAAGGAGTTTATCATGTATTAGGAGGAAAAATTTCTCCAATTGAGGGCGTTGGACCAAGTCAATTAAAGATTTCTTCCTTAGTTGATAAAGTAAAACAAGGAAAAGTTATTGAAATTATTTTTGCTTTAAGCTCCACAATGGAAGGCGATACCACTAATTTTTATATTTACAAACAGATTAAAGATTTCGAAATTAAAACATCAACAATCGCAAGAGGAATTGCGGTTGGAGATGAGTTAGAGTATGCAGATGAAGTGACTTTAGGAAGAAGTTTGTTAAATAGAATCCCTTTTGAAACTTCAATTAAACCCTATTAACAAAATTTCAATCAAAATTCAATAATAACTTCGTTTTTTTAATTGTAAAAACTATATTTGTTACCTAATTTAGTGTGTTTTACATTTTCCTTTTTTAAAGGGTTAAAGCATTCAAAATAAGTATAGATTTCACATGAAAAAAATATTTTTTTTATCCATAATTGCTCTATTATTTACTTCTTGTATTTCTACAAAAGATCTAACTTACTTGCAACCCAACCATACTACAAAATCTGACTCTATTAAGGTGGCTCAAGAAGTTTCAAAACCTTACAGAATTCAAACTAACGATATCTTAAGTATTAATATTAAAGCTTCTGATAATAAATTAGTTGAAATTTTTTCCACATCGGAAGGGTCAACTCAAAATCAAAAAACACCTCAAACTTTGTATTTCAATGGATATACAGTAGATGATCATGGTAATATTAGGATACCTATTTTAGGAGAGGTTAATGTTTTAGGATATACAACTGATGAAGTTCGCCAAAAGATTGAAAAGCAGTTATTAGAAGAATACTTTAGAAAAGAAGCAAATATTTTTGTTACCGTTAAATTGGCGGGCTTGAGATATACCATGAATGGTGAGATTGGAAATCCAGGAACAAATGTATTGTATCAAGATAGAGCAACTATAATGGAAGCTATTGCAAATTCTGGAGATATTACTACAACCGGAAATAGAAAAGAAGTTCAAATTATCAGAAAGTTTGCTCATGGATTTGAAACTTATACCATTGATTTGACAAATGAAAAAGCTATGAGTTCTCCATATTATTACATTCAGCCAAATGATTACATCATTATAAAACCACTTAAACAAAAAACTTGGGGAACAGGAGTTACAGGTGTGCAATCAGTTGCAACGATTATGACTGCAATTTCATTAATTACAACTTTGCTTGTATTGTCTAAAACATTATAACAATACTATGTTAGATACTAAAGATTTTAATTTTTTTGAAAAACACAATTCTTTTGATTTTAAAGGGTTTTTGTTTAGGGTTATAGGTTATTGGAAATGGTTTGTTTTGTCACTTATCATCACTTTTGTATATGCTTATAATGTGAACATTAGAAAAGAAAGTATGTATGGTATGGAATCTTTGATAGTGGTTGAAGATCAAAATAATCCATTTTTTACTTCAAATACAAGTTTGGTTTTTAATTGGGGAGGAACATCTGATAAAGTTCAAACAATTATCACCAGTTTAAAATCACGTTCTCATAATGAAATTGTAGTAGATAAGCTTCAATATTATATTAAATATTTAAAACAAGGGGAATACTTTTTTAAAGATGCCTATGGTGAGGTACCATTTTACATAGAAATTGATAAAACTAAAGGTCAGCTATTCTCAAAATTAATTAAAATAAAATTTTTATCTCCAACACAATATCAATTAAGTGTTGATTTTGGAGAGGAAACGTCTGCTTCTTTAATTCAATATTCTGATATTAGTATCAAACCTGTTAATGTCTCTGGAGGAGAGTTTAAAAAGACTTTTAAGATTAATGAGAATGTAGATTTGCCTTTTTTAAAAATGAAATTAATCATAAAGCCAGAAGCTTTTGATTTTGCAAATCAGGAATATTTTATACGATTTGATGATTTCAATCAAACGGTTTCTGATTATCGTTCGATTGATGTAATTGCAGATGCAAAAGCAACATCTGTTGTTCGATTACAGTTAGAAGGACCAAATAAATACAGGCTAGTAGAATATTTAAATACTACTGTTGAAGTATTGAGAAATGTTCAATTAGAAAGTAAAAACCTTTTTGCTAATAACACAATTAACTTTATAGATAGCACTTTGGAAGAGATGGAAGGTCAAATCAAAGATGCCGAAAATGAGTTGAGAGAGTTTAGAAGAGGTAAAAATGTTTTTGAATTGGAAGGCGAAAGCGGTAGTGGACTATTAAGCACAAAATTATCTTCTTATGATGTTGAAAAAGATGTGATTAATAGAAAAATTGCTTACTATAATCTGCTTAAAAATTATTTAGAGAAAACCACTGATTATTCTAAACTTCCTGCTCCTACAGTTGCAGGAATTGATGACCCTAACGTTATAGGAAATGTTTCCAAATTAATATCACTTTCAGCTGAGCGAGCTAATTTAGCTTATTCTATAAAAAACAAAAAAATGTTTTCTGATTTTGATGTTGAAATGGAGTCAATTAAAAAGGTTCTTTTAGAAAATATTGCCAGTTCAAAAAGTGCTCTAGCCCTTAATTTGTCTTTGATAAATAAAAATATTGCAAAAGCTGAAGGAGAAGCTACTCTATTGCCAGAAAATAAGCAAGAACATATTAAAATAACTCGTAAATACAATTTAAAAGATAAAATTTACAGTACTTTTTTAGAAAAAAGAAGTGAAGCAGAAATTGTTAAGGCAGCAAATATTTCAGATATTAAATTTTTAGATCCTGCTAAAGATATTGGAGGAGGATTGAAAGGACCTAAAACAAGTATTAATTATATTTTAGCAGCATTTATAGGCTTGTTAGTTCCTCTTTTAATCGTATTTATTATTGTGTTATTAGATAACAATATCAATACATTAGAAGATATTCAAAAGATGACAAATATTCCTATTATTGGTGTTATAGGTAAAAAGAATACTAAAAATAATTTGTCTGTATTTGAAAAATCAAAATCACCACTAGCTGAATCATTTAGAGCTATTCGATCTTCTTTACAATTCATGTATAAAAAACAGAAACAAAAAGAAGGAGCTAAAATTTTAATGTTAACTTCTTCAGTTAGTGGAGAAGGAAAGACATATTGCTCAATAAATTTAGCTACAGTTTTTGCATTAAGCGATAAAAAAACAGTTATTGTAGGTTTAGATTTGAGAAAACCAAGAATATTTGGAGATTTCAATATCAATAATATAACGGGTGTTGTTAACTATTTAATTGGTCAAAAAACTATTGATGAAGTTGTTCAGAAAACCCATATTCCTTACTTAGATATTATCCCATCTGGTCCAATTCCTCCCAATCCTTCGGAATTATTAATGGGTGAGTCTATGTATGAAATGATTGAAGAACTTAAAACCAAATATGATTATATTGTCTTAGATACACCACCAGTTGGTTTGGTGTCTGATGCATTAGAGTTAGCGCAGTTCTGCGATGCAACTATTTATGTTACTAGACAAGGGTTTACTAAAAAAGGAATGTTAAGTGTTGTGAATGAAAAACATAAAAGAGGCGAATTACATAATATAAGTATATTGTTTAACGGGTTTACAAACAATGTTAAATATGGTTATGGATATGCATATGGTTATGGATATGGAGTTTATGGAGAAGGTTATCATGATGAACAAGTTGAACCTAAAGGAATAAAGAAAATTATTACAGATATAAAGAATAAATTTATAAAAAAATGATAACAAAAATTTGTTGTATTGGAGCGGGATACGTAGGAGGTCCTACAATGGCAATTATTGCTCAAAAATGTCCGCATATTAAAGTTACAGTTGTTGATTTGAATGAAAAAAGGATTGCAGCTTGGAATGATAAAGACGTAAATAATATTCCGATTTATGAGCCTGGTTTAAGTGAAGTTGTTGCAGAAGCTCGAGGTAGAAATTTATTTTTTTCAACGGATGTAGATAAAGCGATTGATGAAGCTGAAATGATATTTATATCAGTTAATACACCAACCAAAACTTATGGAGTTGGAAAAGGTATGGCTGCTGATTTAAAATATATTGAGTTATGTGCACGCCAAATTGCCCGAGTAGCAAAAAATGATAAAATAGTGGTTGAAAAATCAACTTTACCTGTAAGAACAGCAAGTGCTATTAAAAATATTTTAGACAATACGGGTAATGGTGTTAATTTCCAAATTTTATCTAATCCAGAATTTTTAGCTGAAGGAACAGCGGTAGAAGATTTACATGCACCTGATCGAGTTTTAATAGGTGGCGATACCACACCTGAAGGACAAAAAGCAATACAGCTTTTAGTTGATGTTTATGCTAATTGGGTTTCAAAAGATAAAATTTTAACCACTAATGTGTGGTCTTCTGAATTATCAAAATTAACTGCTAATGCATTTTTAGCGCAACGTGTTTCTTCTATTAATGCATTGAGTGAGTTATGTGAAAAAACTGGAGCAGATGTGAATGAAGTGGCAAGAGCAATTGGTATGGATAGTAGAATTGGACCTAAGTTTTTAAAATCTTCTGTTGGATTTGGTGGTTCATGTTTTCAAAAAGATATTCTAAATTTAGTTTATATAGCAAAATCATATGGGTTAAATGAAGTTGCTGATTATTGGGAGCAAGTAATCATTATGAATGATCACCAAAAAAGAAGGTTTGCCAAAAACATTGTAAAAACATTGTATAATACAGTTTCAGGTAAGAAAATTGCATTTTTAGGTTGGGCATTTAAAAAAGATACTAATGATACTCGTGAATCAGCTGCAATTTATGTTGCAGATGATTTATTAAATGAACAAGCTACAGTTCATGTTTATGATCCTAAGGTAGGTGAAGAGCAAATTCAGTATGATTTGAATTATTTAGAAACTCGTTCTGTTGAAGCAAATAAAAATGGGGTTCAAATTCATCACAATCCATATGAAGCTTGTAAAGATGCTCATGCCATTGCTGTATTAACAGAGTGGGACGAGTTTAAAACATACGATTGGGAAAAAATATACGATAGCATGTTAAAACCAGCCTTTGTTTTTGATGGAAGAAACATTTTAGATGCTGAAAAAATGACTGCCATCGGTTTTCAATATTATAAAATAGGATAATTAATATCCTGGACAACCAAAGCATTTTCTTGCTTCTACGTCAAATTGATATACTAAGCCAAGTTCAAACACACCTCCAGTATTTCCAATATTGGAGGTGTTTGCGTCATATGAAAATCCAAATTTGAAATTTTCATATTTTAACCCACTAAAAATATTTACAGATGTTAGTGTATGACTATTGTCTGTTTTTTTTATTGGATTTAATGCTGTTGTTACCCCTATCGTGAAATGATTAAATATTAATGAACCACCAATGTCTAATCTGTTATATTCTCCTTGTTTCATAAAATTAGCTGTAACCATCATCCTTGTTTCTAAAGGTAAAAATGTGGTGATTACTTGTCCAAAATCAAATTCATATCCACCAGAAATATTATAAAACATTTCTAATGGAATATTCCCTTCTTCTGCCATAGCAATATTTGGTTTGTTGAGGTGTTTAACAGCGGTTCCAATCCATGCATTTTCTGTATAAAATAATAATCCTGTTGATATATCAATAAAATGTATTCTATTGTTTAATTGAAGAGGGTCAATACTTACAGGGTTAATTGTTTCTGAACTAATATTGATTTGGTCTCTTAATAATAAATTTTGAAAGCCAAAACTTTTACCTCCATAACCAACTTCAATTCCAGGTCTAAAGTACCACTCGTAATTTAATTCAATTCGATAAGCATAGTTGATGTTGGCTTGTAAGAAGTTGTAACCTGTAAAATTTTCTCTATGATTAAGGAAACTAACACCAACTCCACTATTACTATTTTCTAACCAAGTACTTGCGTAGGCATAATTGGTGTCTATTTTGTATTTTAAATTGGTCCATTGCGAACGGTGCATTACTCCAGCACTAGTAGTCTCTAAAAAGCCTGTAAAGCCAGGATTAATAGATTCTGGAACAAGAAAGTATTGTGTAAAAATAGGATCTTGACCATTTGTATACATACTGAATAACCCTGTAAATAAGCTAAATATTACTGTTTTTAATTTCATGTTTTAGTTATTTAAGTAATACAAGTGCTCCGTTTTGTTCAATTTTTTTACCATAAAAAGTAAAGGCTTCTAATTTATAATAGTAGTTTCCATTTTCAGCAGGAACATTATTTATGGTTCCGTTCCATCCTGCTAAGTTATCACCTTGCTCATAGTAAATTAGGTTACCCCAACTATCATAAATACTTAATTTCAATGATTTCAATCCTTCAAATTCAGGTCCGAAATTTTCATTAATATTATCGTTGTTTGCTGTAAAGCCATTCGGCATAATTAACTTATACCCTTTTGTAATTTCAAACGTATTAGAAAATGAACTTATACATCCTAAATCATAGGCTACGGTTAATATAACAGTGAATGTTCCTTCGTTTAAATAAATATGTTCTGGGTTTTCTTCATTTGAAAAGGTACCATCGCCAAAATCCCAAATATAACTTATTGGATTTCCTGTAGATAAGTTTGTAAATTGGATAGGATCTTCAATTGAGTAAATTCCAAAAGTAGTAAAACCTATTGCGTTTTGCGTAAACATAGCACTGCCAATATCAGGATTACTTATAGTATAGCTTGCTGTGTTAGAACAAGAATTTGAATCTGTAACTATCACTGATATGAGTCCATCTTGTGTTGTTGACATAAATTGATTGAATTGACCGGATGCTGTTCCGTTGCTCCAATTTATTTGATATGGTGGTATCCCTCCAGTTATTATTGCTTCAAAATCATTTGTGACGGTTCCAGTTGAGCAATCAACTCTTCTAGATTGTCTTAAACTTACTGTAAGTGGTTGAGGTCTAAAAACACTATATTGACCGATTACACTGCAACCTCTTGCATCTGTTACAACAACAGAATAATTTCCACCTGTTATGTTGTTAAGATCTTCTGTATTTGCTCCATTCGACCAATTAAAATTATAAGGAGGTGTTCCTCCAGATGGTATTAGGTTTATACTGCCAGTATTGCTACTTGTACAGTTTATATCGTTTTGAATAATTCCGTTTACTGTTAATACTTGTGGTGCAACTATTGAAAATGTTCTTTGAATTGTGCAACCCATTCCGTCAGTTACAATAGCAATGTATGTGCCTTCTGGTAGATTATTTCTCACTAATCCTGCATTACTTCCGTCATTCCAAGAAACAGTTACAGGTGCTACACCTCCAACAAGGCCTAAATTAATACTACCATTTGTTTCTCCAAAACAAGTTATTTGATTTACAACAGGTTGAAGCATAAAAACTGGTAAATCTGTGATTATGGTTTGTACAATTTTCTCACAACCTTTGGCGTCTGTTACAGTAACTGTATAGGTTCCTGATCCTAAATTATTTAATTGAGTGCCTATTGCAAAATTACTCCAATCAATATCATAAGGTGGAGTGCCTCCTATAATTGATAATGTTATACTTGCATCATTAGCCCCAAAACAACTAATTTGAGTTGCTGTTGTAGTAGCTATCAATTCGGTTGGTTCTGAAATAATTAAATTAGTAATAATTTTAATATTACCGTTTGCATCTGTAACTTGAACATCATAAATTCCAGCAAACATACCACTTATTGTTTGGTTAGTACTAAATGTATCTGTTATAGTTTGTATATTAATTCCATTACTAATTATTTCTATATCATAAGGAGGTACTGACTCTTGTGTAATAATGACTCCCAAAGTACCCGTTGCCGTTCCATAACAACTTGCATCTTGAAATGCTAGTGCATTATTTAAAATTAATAATTCATCAGGCTGAGTTAAAGTGAAATTTAAAGTTGTTGGTGAGCATATTCCATCTGAAATTGTTACGGAATAATCACCTGCAATTAGATTATTTACATTTTGAGTTGTAGCAGAAAATTCATTAGGTCCAGACCATACAAAAGAATAATTTCCAGATCCCCCTATATTATTTATATTAATATAACCATTATTTCCGCCAAATCCGCTGATATTATATCCATTATAATTTGAAACTTCTGATGTACTGGTTAATGTAGGATTTACAGTTATTTCATAAGTACTAATTGGACCAGTACAAGATGAGCCTAAATTTTCAAAAACGGCATAAACTTCATATATGATGGTATGTGGGATGTTTGTTGTGTTTGTAAAGGTTTGACTTGGAATATTTCCAATTCCACTTGGAGTAGCTCCTACTATTCCTGATGGTATTGATGCATTCCAATTATAAGTATAGCTTCCCGATATTGTTGAGTTTAGCATTACTTCAAGCGAATTCGAGTTGTTACAAAGAAATTGGTTTGGTATGTTAAATAATACATCTGGTTTAGGTAAAACGGTAAAGTTTAACGTAAATTCATTTCCAATACAACCGTTTGCTTCTGGAGTTACAGTATAACTTATTGTTTGTGGAGTAGCGCTAGTATTCGTAAGTGTTTGACTAATTATATTTCCTGACCCATTGCTAGCACCTGAAATAAATGCATTAGAAGAAACTACCCAACTGTAATTTGTCGCCAAAGGAACAATAGTGGAACTATTAGGGTTTCCGTTAGTAGGAGTATAAATGAAATTTTGTTCACTGCATAAAAGCAAATCTTCATTTGGAATATTTGGCTTAGGTAATACGGTTATGGTATAGTCAAATAAATTACCTTGACAAGATGATGCATCATTAGTAACGGCATAAGCTTGATACGTAATTGTTATAGGTTCGTTTGTTGTATTTGTTAAGTTTTGTACTGGAATTATATTGTTTCCAGATGGACTAATTCCAATAATTCCTGTTGGTGTATTTGAAGTCCAATTATAAATTACATTTGGTGTTCCGCTTGAAAGTTGAACTTCTGTAGTGTTTTCTCCAGAACATATGGTTTGGTTGTTCTCAGAGAAAATTACGTTAGGACTTTGATTTACTGTAATTGTAAATTGAATTGGATTTCCATTACATGTTACGCCATTATAATTAAATTCTGGAGTAACGGTTATAGTTGCATTAATTGGACTTAATGTTGAATTATTAGCAGTAAATGCATTAATGTTTCCAGTTCCATTTGCTGCTAATCCAATACTTGGAGTATCATTTGTCCAGTTGAAAATGGTATTTCCAATATTGTTTGTAGTAAATATTATTTCGTTCACCTGATTTCCACTACAAACAAATTGGTTATTAATTCCATCAATTTGTCCACTTGGATTAACTGTAATTATGAATGTTATTGCATTACCCGAACAAGTTGTGTCATTATTTGTAAATGAAGGTGTAACTGTAATTAATGCTGTAATTGGTGTATTAGATAAGTTATTTGCGATAAAACCTGATATATCTCCAGTACCACTTGAAGGAATACCTATTGTAGGATTGCTATTAGTCCAATTATAAGTTGTGCTTCCATTACTATTATTTGTTGTGAATTGTATTGGAGTAGTAGTGACATTGTTACAAATCGTAATGTCTGAAACAGGATTAACATGCGCTGATGGATTAACTGTTATGCTAATTTGTTCAGGATGTCCAATGCAACTTATTCCATTATATGTAATTGTAGGCGTTACTGTTACCGTTGCTGTTATTGGGCTAAATGTATTATTTACTGCAATAAAGCTACCAATATCTCCACTTCCATTAGCAGAAAGTCCAATAGAGGGATTGTCATTTGTCCAATTGTAAACAGTAGTTCCTAACGTGTTAGTTGTAGTAAATAAAATTGGATTTGTGTTTGAGTTGTTGCAAATGGTTTGATTTGGTACTGTGTTTACTTGTGCAGAAGGATTTATTGTTATTGTAAAAGATTCACTATTACCTGTACAAGTTACTCCATTTAATGTATATCTTGGGGTGACATTTATGTTTGCTATAATGGTTGATGCAGTGTTATTAGTTGTAGTAAAACTAATATTGCCTGTTCCAGTTGCGCCCAAACCAATAGAAGGATTGTCATTTGTCCATTCATAATTCATAAGACCTCCTGTAACATTAGTAGAAAATAAAATTGGCAAAATTGTTTCGTTGTTACAAAAAATATTATTTGGTAATGCATTTACTTGTATTGTTGGAATAACTGTAATAGTAAAGGTTTTGCTTTCACCCACACAGCTTATTCCGTTATTCGTGTAGGTTGGAGTAACTGTTATTGTAGCTATAATAGGATTATTTGTAGTGTTATTGACTACAAAAGAATTAATATTTCCTGAGCCATTAGATGCCAATCCAACAGATGGCGTGTCATTCGACCATTCATAGGTGGTAATACCATCTAAGTTATTGGTTGTGAATTCAATTAAAGAAGTCAGGTCTCCATTACAAATAGTTTGATTGTTAATTGAATTAACTTGTGCTTTAGGGTTTACTGTTATATTAAAAGTTATTGGATTTCCATCGCAGAACGAGGTGCTTACATTGTTAATTGGAGTAACTGTTATCGTGCTTGTTATTGCACTATTAGTTGTGTTTGTAGTCGTAAAATTGATATTACCGCTACCAGAAGCAGGTAGTCCAATACCTGGGTTTGTATTTGACCAATTAAACACATTAGCGTTATTTCCAGTAAAATTGATATTAGCAATAGTGTAATTATCACAACTAATAATATTATTAATAGGATTTACTACTGGTGTAGGTAAAACCGTAATTGTAGTTGTATTGGAAACCGCATCACATGGTCCTAATGGGTCATTTGTAGTTAATGTTAAGTCTATATTGCCAACATATCCTAATGGAGGTGTATAAGAACTATTGTTGTTATTTATATTCGAAAATATACCGCCAACTGAATCGCTCCAAGTTCCATTTGTTGCAGCTCCACCTATAATTCCGTTCAATTGAATAGTAGTGTTTTCACATAATGGAGCATAGTTACCTGCATTCGATGTTGCTTCATTGTTGAAGACTGTTGAAAAAGATTCAGAAGCAATGGTGCAAGGTGCTATTGGAGTATTTGATGTCAATGTAAATGTTATGATACCAATGTAATCTAATGGTGGCGTATAAGTCGGATTTAAATCATTTTCATTAGGTGTAAAAATTCCACCAGCAACAGAGGCTGACCAAGTGCCTGATGTTGTACCTCCGGTAATGCTTCCATTTAGTTGGATTGTTGTGTTTACACATGTTGCAGCTGTTCCGCTTGCGTTTAAGTTCACTTTTGGAACTACAGTAATACTACTATTATAAGTGTTGCTTCCACATTCGTTACTAACTGTTAGCGTGTAATTGTAAATTCCAGCTGTGTCAAATGTCATAGTAGGAGCTGCGTCATTTACACTTGTAATAGAGGAAGGAGGGTTTGCTCCAAAATCCCATAAATAACTCACAGGATTGGTTGCGTAACAATTAAATACAGTTGGGTTAAGTGTTAAACTACTTCCTTCGCAAATTGTTTCTGTTGTTAATCTGGTAATAGGCTTTCCTGCTATCGTTATGATTTCTGTTTTTGTATTTGCTGTACATAATGCACCTGCAGTTGGAATATCCAAAGACGCTGTTAAGCTAACTTCATAAATTCCAGGAGTTGTAATTGTAATTTCTGGAGTTATATCTGATGCGCTTCCGTTTGAAAATGACCAACCATTAGCATTGTAACTTGGACAGTTATCTGGGTTGCTCGAGGTTATACTCCAATTGTAATTAATAGAATTATTACACCCTGGAATGCTCGAATTATTTATGCTTGTTAGTATAGAAGGGGTACAATTACTATTATTAGTAAAAGTGAAATCAGCCGTTACTCGTGGTGTTACACAAATGGTTTGTGTAGTTGAGCTAATTCCACATAGATTTGAACCCGTGTAAAAGTTTATGGTATAATCACCAGGTAATAGAAAGGTTATATTTAATACGTTTGATGCAATTGGAAGCCACGCTCCTGGATTATTGGGTTGGTTGTTGTTAAATCCGAAATTATTAGTACATGTTATATAAGAATTTGCTATCAATAATCCACCTGAACTAGTTGCAATTATTCCACCTGGACCTGAAATTGTCCAATATTTTCTATAGGTTTGTGTACAAGTATAAGTAGGTGGACCACCAATATTGTAACCACCCTCTGTTGTATCTCTAAATGCAACAGTTGTGCCTTCACATATAATGTTATTATTTGGTGTTCTTGTAAAATTTGCAATTGGAGCTGATTGAATGTTTATAGGGCCAACAGCATTAGTGCTATTTCCACAAGGATTATTTACAGTTATTGACGCTTGATAAGAATTTGGATAAACTGTATTGTTTATGTTTGAGTTAGTTCCGCAAGAACTGTCTAAAAATTGATGGGTTATAGTTGCTGGTGGCGGATGATTAAAGGTAACAGGTGGTGTACCATCATTAACTTGGAAAGTGTATGTTGTTCCCGGTGTGTTTTGTGCTCCAATTAATAAATCATAAGTAACGCTTCCTGGATTACATAATGTGGGTATACCCACTGCGCTTATCGTAGCTGTTGGTATTGCTCCAATGTATAAGTTGTAAATTCTCGTACTACTGCAAGCATTATTTAATAAGACAGTATAAGTTAGTGTATAGTTGCCAGCATTTGCATAAAAATGGAAAGTATCTGATAAATTTGTGCCTATAAATGTATCAGATGTGCCATCTCCCCAATCTAAAATGTGTTGGGTATTACTATTTGTTTGTGAAGAATTTGTTGTAAATGAAAATAATCCTCCCGAATTATTAGCATCATTACTACAATAGGTAAAGTAATTTGTTCCGTTATAAGTTATAGCGGTCCAGAAGTTTCCATCTATTAATTGTATAGTGGGTACACTAGGATTGGCATTGTTCACTATTACGGTAATACTATAACTTGAATTGTTATCTAATATTAGTGTTGAGGTATAGGTTCCTGGTGTGGTATAAAGTATAGTGTGAGGGCCTATAGTGTTAGCACTTGTTATATTTCCACCTTGAAATTGCCAGCTATAAGTAGAACTGGGTAATGTATTTGTAGAGGAGTTGGTATATGTAATACTTTGATTTTTACATATAGTTACCACATTATTTACAGCTTGTGGTGTAGTAGTAAATTGTGCAGTTACATTTGAAGCTTTTATCCCAACAGATATTGTAATAAATACCATTAGGATTACTGATTTTATAAGATTTCCTACAGCTTTTTCCATAGTATACTTATTGTTTAATTAGTTAGGTCATTATGTTTTAAAATATAGTTTAGGGATTTGGGATATATTTTTTTTAAAGTTATAAAAAAACGCAGAATAATCCTATTCTGCGTTTTATTTTTTTTAATTTGTTTTGATTTGCTCTTCTTTGTTTCGAAGTAAGACAATAGCTATGCAAATTCCTGTTATTAATAATGGTATTTCTAAACCATCAATAGGTACGTTTGGTGCATTTGTCTGTGCATCACCATTTCCTTCAGATCCAAATCCATCAAAAGGTTCTTCTTCTTGACTAAAAGTACTAATTAATGGTAATATAAGTAGTAATAATAATAGATGCTTTTTCATTTTTATTTAATTATGATTGGGAATGAATAATTTTTTGAATTTCTATCAATAACTTGAATATTATACCATCCAGTTTTTAATGTATTGTTAAACTCAATTTTTGTTTCTTGATTTATTTCTATGTTTTGAATTGTGCCATTTTGAATTATCTGACCCAATACATTAACAATTTTATATTCATAATTACCAAATTCCAAATTGCCTGTATTTAATATTACTCCATTAGAATTGGTTGTAGGGTTTGGGTATACCTTTACATTTAAAGGATTGTTTTCTTCAATCCCAAGAGTTGTACTAAATACTATTTTAAATCGTGTTCCTTGAGTTGTGTTATCACTCGTAACATCAAAATTATATTCAAATAGTGTTCCATCCAAAGGTATAGGTGTTATTGTACCAAGCTTAAGATCATGCAAAGTTGCGCTACCAGAAAATGTAAAATTTTCAGTGTTTATCTTTAATATATAACTACTAGTTGTTCCATTTATTAATCTAATAAATAATACATCACCATCAACTACTGGTAATCTATGTTCGCTTGAAAGAGAAGTGTTACCATTCATTATAGATAATGTTTCTCCTAGATTTGAAAATTTTTGAACGTCATTTCCTGTAACGCCATTTGAAGCTCCATTATAAAAAGCAACTACACAAGCGTCTTTATGTACATCTGTATTGTCCTCTATTTTAGATATTGTAACACGTAAACGCTCAACATTTGTTGCGTCTCTGTTAGAGTTAAATCTACCAAAAGAGTTGTTAAAGTTTCCATTACTCTTATGGGTTTCGTTTATTATTAGTGGGGTAGATGTATTTCCTGTTTTTCTCTTTACAAAGAAACCTTGCCCACTCTGTATTAAATTATTTTCATTAACATAATTTGTAGCTCTTAAATCACTATACCCTGCATACGGATCCCAAGTTATGTAATTTCCAAAACTACCAATTCTTGGATCAAGAATCCAGATTTTAGGATCTACAGCAGTTGAATTTATACCGCTAGGATTTATAATTTCATAAAAATCAATAGGTGAGGCATATGGATTCCCTATTAAATTATAAGTAGAAGTAAGGTCATACGATTGTTCGCCTATTAATAATTCCCCTTTTGCAAGTAGGGTGGTAGGACTTGAGTTTGATGTTGCTTCACAATTTGGAGCATTAGTTTTATCAACACCAACAAAAGCAGGTGCAATTATAAAGGTTAAAAAAGTATTGTTTTTTGTACTGTTAAATAATTCTTCAGTCATTGAGTTTGTAACTGATGACCATGTTCCATTAGTAAATTTTCTAAAGTTATGAGTTGACAGGTTTATGTAATCTAAGCCGTTTGTAAAATATTCATAAGTGTTACTAGGTCCCCAGATATCTGTCCCATAAAAATACTTTAATTCTTCACTGCCATTATTTTGCCAATTGTTGAACAAGGTATTATTTGCATTTCCTTTTAAAGGCGCTGTTAATAATCTCCATTTACGTCCTAGATTAGGCAAATAACGCTCTACAGTAACATCTCCAATAACTGCATTGTCGTGTATTGGTGCTACCCTAGCTGTATTAGCAGCATTCGAGACTAAAATAAGTTCTCCTCCAGTTGTTAAATAAGTGCTTGGACTTATGGTTAATAGATCCAGTACTTTTAATTTCCCTGTAGCTGATACTCCTGGATCCAAAACTACGTTGCTTGTTATGGTAAGATGCTCAGTTGAAATTTCAGATTCATTAGTTAAGTTAGCTCCTAAACTTAGTGTGTTAGTAATGTATTGAGGATTGGTTATGATGCAATCTGAATTAATAGTTAAAAAAGAAATGTTTGTTAGGGAATTATAAAATGTACATGGAGCACCTGTGTTTACGAGTATTTCAGGAGTAATAATTTCTCCATTAAACGTTGTACTGCCAGATATTGTTAAGTTATTGCTTGCAGTAATAGTACTATTGTAGCTACTTCCATCACCATCTAGTACTACATTTGGTGCCAATATGGTATTATTAGAGGTCGTATTACCATTAATTGAAATATAGGAACTAGCACTTAATTTAGTATTTATAACCAATGTTGAACCATTTATATTTATAGTTGGACAAATTAATTCGGTAAAATCAGCAGTAAAATTATTGTCTGTTATACTAGTTGATTGTAAAACTTTTAGAATATTAGTTGTAATAGTGCTTCCATTTGTATAAAAAACATTGCCAGTTCCAAAGTTAAAATTGTTTGTATTGTTTATAACTAAATTATTAACTCCATTTGTGTTAGTTGAATTTGCTGTTTTTAATTCTAAACCAGGTTTTTTAGCATTGCCACTATATGTTAAATCCACATAACCAGCGTAGTTTAAAAGATTTGCATTTGTAGCTGTTATGCATTTATTTAAATTCGCTGCTGCACTAGTTCCACTACTACTTATGTTAATTTTAGCATCGTTTTGAAGTGTTAAAGTGGTAGATGTAAGTGTTATACTACCATTAATTATATTTAATTCATTAGATACAACACATGAAGTTCCTGATATTGTGTTAGCCTTAGATGTTCCATTATCATTATTAAGGGTTAATATGCTATAATTTGAACCATAAATTACTGATGCAGAAGTTGGACGAACGCTATTTTCAATGTAAGAAACTGATGTTGTTGAAGACCCATTAAAAATTGGAGGATTTTCAGCAGTTCTTTGAATGTATATAGGAGTTTCACCTACATGGTATAATTCAAGGCTAGCTGTTCCACTCATTTGATACTTGTTATCAGTGCTCAAATTTCCATTATTTTGATAGGTATTCAAGTAACCTGATCCTGATGTTGGACCTAATGTTGGGGTATTACTAGATCTAACAGTTGTTCCTGTTAATTTTAATTTACCAGCTGTATGTGAAATTGAAGATCTCATGTGTAAAGTTCCATTCGTATTGTTGAAAATATTTACATTACCACTGACAGTTACATCAGGCCCTGAAAGCGCTATTACGTTTGCACAAGCTATATATGAAGTTGTATTTAAAGTGCCAGAATACAAGTGAGTACCAATGTTTAGATTGGCAGTTGTTGCACCAGAATCAAACATAACATTCGTTGTTCGAGATTTACCTTGATTAGTAGTAATTTGAAATAAAGCACTAACAGTTAAAGTAGTATTGTTGCTAAATAGTAAATTTAAAATAGCGTTATTTTCGCTTTCATTATAAAAATTCGCACATGCTGCATTTGTAGTAATGCTTAAATTTACAGTGCCTGTTCCATTGAAATAAACATTGTCTCCAGCTATTGGAAATGTCCCTGTGTTAGTTGCACTATTACTTGCTACTGTTGACCAAGTGATGCTATCATTCCAATTTCCTCCTTCATTTCTTAAATAGTAGGTTATTGCGTCTGCTGTGCTAAAGCAAAATAAAAAAACAATTAATTGTGTTAATTTTATTGCTTTTGTTGAGGTGAAATTTTCGTTCATATTAATTAACTTTTGGTTAAAACAAGTATGCAAATATACAAAAAAAGTACTATTCTAAAAAAATAATGCAACAAAATTTAACAATCAATTAAATAGTTTATTATTTGGTTGTGATTTTTTTTTGTTCTCTTACTTATATTTTATTTATGGTCTTTTAATTTGTTTTTTCTTATAGTAAAAAAAAATTAATAATGTGTTTATCATTTGTGATTTTATATTAACTTTGATTAGTTTTAAAAAAGTATTGTGTAAAAATTTTTAAATCTCATTAAATCTCTTCTTTAATAAAAAAAAAATTCTATGATTAAATTAAAATCTTTTATGTTGTTTTTTTTTATTTTAAACAACCATTTGTCAATTTCACAAGAAACTGCAACAGATACCACCGCATTGTCTTACTTGCAAAAAGCTGAGTTTTCTGTATTAGGTTTAGGGGCTAATTATGAAATTCCTTTTTCTAAAGTGTTGTCTTTGGATTCGGGGCTCGGTTTTTCTTCGGGTGGGCAAGTGATTAATAATACCATGAAGTTTAAAAAAAATTTTATTAATCCCGCTTTTTATTTAAAGACAGAGTTAAAATATTACTACAATCGGTACGTGAGAGTTGCAAAAAAGTTAGCTACTCGAAATGGGGAAGGCAGTTATTTTGCTTTTCAAAATAAGTTGCTAACACCAAGAATGTTTGATTCTAAAGAGTCTTTAAGTACGGTTTTAATGACTGAAGTGCATTGGGGAATTCAACGTAATGTATACGAAGATTTTTTATTAAATTTGCATGTTGGTTTAGGAAGATCTTTTGATTTTACTACTAAAGGTAGTGCTTATTATACTTCAATTGGTATTAAGTTGTCCTATATTATTGCGGCAAATAAAGTAACCCAAAACTCTTTTGATAAGTTTAAATTTTAGCCATTACTTTTTGTGGTTGATTCTTTAAAGTTTGTCCTCTAATTATGTTATTAAATTATTAAAAACCATAAAATTAGATATCTTTGTTTTTTATATAAAAAAAAAGCATTATTTTTGTGCTATATAAAATTAAATTTTCACTTATGAATTTTTTGAAAAAATTATTTGTTTTTTTCTTTGTTTTTGCATTTTTTTCTATCGTTGCACAAGAAGAAAAAGATTCTGTGTATATACCCAATAAGGTGATCAATAAAACAGTTTCGGATACGGTGCATCCCAAAGACAGAGAAAAAAATTACAATCGTTGGTCGGTTAATTTGAATGCGGGTACTAATATTGGTATTAGACCTTTTACTTCTGGTTATTATGCTACTACGCCTAATTATTTTGTAAAACCTGAATTTAATCATTTTGATTTGAATATTCGTCGTATGTTTAATACAAAATTCGGCGTGATGTGGGATTTTGGTTATGATAATTTTTCGGAAGATTCAGGAAGTCCAAAATTCAGTAATAATATGTATCGTACCAGTTTTCAAGGGGTGATGAATATTCATCGTGCTTTTAATTGGGAAGAATTTACCGAAACTTTTGGTTTGCAAATTCATTTGGGTCCAGGATTTTCTTTTTTAGAAGCACCAGGAACTACTACTTTTAATCATTACGATAATATATTCAGTATTCTAGGAGGTGCTACCGCTTTGATAAAAGTTTCTGATAGATTAGCATTTAATTTGGATTTTACTATGATTAGTAATCTTACGCACCATGTTGCTTTAGATGGGCAATCGAGTTTGGATCCAAGTTTGAGTAGAACGGGAACCGTTTATACAACCTCTTTGGGTTTAACTTTGTATTTAGGAAAAAAAGAGCGCCATGCTGATTGGTATTGGGAAAACTTAAATGTTAAAGAGGAGTATAAGGATTTATTGGCACGTGTTGAAGAATTAGAAATCATGATGAATGATATCGATAAAGATGGTGTGCCTGATTATCTAGATGTTGAAAATAATACGATTGGTGGTGTAGTTGTTGATACTAAAGGTAGAGCTGTAGATATCAATAATAATGGTGTTCCTGATGAGCTTGAGACCTACATCAATAACAAATATGGTGATTTACAAACTACAATTAATAATTTAGCGACTGGTGAATATTCTAGTGCTCAAATGAAACAAATGATTAACGGTCAGTATGTAAATGTATTCTTTGATTTTGATGAAACCAGAATTACTACTGGTACTATCTCAGCGATTAACTTCTTGCTTAAATATTTGAATGCCAATCCTGCATCAAATGCTGAAGTTATTGGTTATGCTGACGAAATGGGAAATGCAGAGTATAATATAGCACTTTCTCGTAAGAGAGCCCAACGTGTTATCGAAATGTTAGTTCGTTCTGGAATCGATCCAAAACGTTTGAAACTTGTAGTTAAAGGTGCTGATAATTCTGTGCCTAAAGAATCTAAGTTGGCTAGACAGTTGGTTAGAAGAGTTGTGTTTAAAGTGGATTAGTTGATTAATTAAATATATTAATAGAGAGGCCTGCAATTTTTTTGCAGGTCTTTTTTTGTATCTATTGTAGGGGTAATGTTTTAAGTTGTTCATGTTTAGTTTGTCTTTCTTTTTGATTCAAAAAAAATGCTGTAACTAGGTATATATGTAGTGTGTTTTTATTTCAGATTTTATAATATTCAACATAAATTAACGTGAGTTCGACATAGAATTATTGAAAAAAGTATTAATTGTTTTGTGTCAATAAAGTTATTTTTTAGTGATGGTTTTTTCTCTACAAAATTATTATCAATTAGAGTTGAAAATATATTGTTGAAATAGTTTATTTGAGAACAATTTCTTGAATGTTCCACTTGAAAAATATTTTTTAATTGGTCGAATATAGTTTCAATAATAGCTCTTTTTCTATGATGAAATGCGTCTTGAATTGGAGTTACTAATTTAGTTTTCATATTCTTTCTTAACTTAGTTACAAGATGAATCCCGTTTGCGAAAAGTGATTGAAAAAGTTCTTTTGACAAATACCCTTTATCTGCAAATAGTTTACCATAAAGTTTATTTATAAAGCCTTTCATTTTTAGCGGATTTGTATCATGCACATTTGCTGGAGTAATCATAAAGTCTATTATTCCACCACAATCGTTAGTTATTATATGAAGTTTAAAACCGAAGAACCAACCAAGTGAACACTGACCTCTTTGAGCTATTTCTTTAAATGTTTT
>JACCDV010969450.1_pt1 | contig 27294 bp, 22 predicted proteins | sample 7446131 | NCBI WGS metagenome assembly JACCDV01 (sample SAMN15323448, study PRJNA562643) | freshwater metagenome | isolation source: river surface water | place: USA:Blue River Watershed | collected 2017-08-17 | reverse complement strand
TACAAGAACAAGACTCTTAGGGGTCTCGCGATTAGTGCAATTGTTGCGCTTGGATTCAGCGGCCTAGCCACTGCTCCAGCATCTGCAAACTACGGTTTGGCAGACAAGTCATTCGTTTCCATCGCTCCTAGCGCTGGTGACGAGTGGGCAGTGTTTGCTGATGGTGAGTTCACAGTTCGCGCAACAAAGGCAGCATCCCTAACCGTGGGAACCTTGAAGCTGTTGGTCGAAGACACTAACCGTGATCTGAGGGCAACATCTTCGAGCACCGTAAACGCAAACGCGTCGGTAGCTCCGTCAACCTACACCGGGTCGTCTGCTGATGGCTTGACCCGCGCTTCTGCCACGAACGGAACCTTCGTTCTTGCAGCCAGTGCATCTGGCGCTGTGACTGTTGACTTCCCTCTGGATGCAGCAGCTGCGAAGACCATCTTTAGCTCATCTTTCGAGGTGAAGGTCACTGCTTGGAACGACGCGAACCTCGATGGTCTAATTCAGGCCACTGAGTTTGCCTCTCCAACTGAGACAATCAAGTTCGTGGATGGCGATGACCTTGCGATGGCAGTAACTCTTAACCGTCCAGTTGTTGGAGCTGACTCAATCTCAGCGGCTGTTTCCTTCACCCCTACTCTGAACCACGAGCAGGGTGCTTCATTCGAGGGAAACAAGTCGAACTTGACCGCTGACATTGTCTTCACTCGCGGCGGCTTTGCAGCTACTGAATCATCAGCAGCTTCAACTTGGGATGCAGTAGGACGCACCTACACCGTTTACAGCAAGCTGTTTAGCTTGACCAACGCTTCGAACTGGGACATCCCAACCTCAAGCAACACCATCTTGAACGGAAGCACTGTCTCAATGGCAGTTGCTGGTACCGCAGTCTTCACGACTGCCAACGCTCACAATGTCGCTGTTGGTGATGGGATGACCTTCGGATACACAACTGCAACCATTAGGGCAACTGTAAGCAGCATCGTTAGCGCGACTTCATTCCGTGCTACCGTGCCTGCTACCACAGCCACTGCTTCTGCAGCACTCGCAACAGTCTCAGGATATGTATCGGTCTATGACCTGGTTACCGCTGGAGACTACACGGTTCGTGAGTACCGCGGCGGCGTAGCAGGAGTAGTTTCCGAGCTTGCAACACTAGCGGTGACTTCACGTAACGTTTCTCTTGACATCGTAGGTTCCGCAAACGTTCAGCCACTAACGGCTGAATTGGGTGACAAGACCGTGTTCGTTCGTACTGGAACGACTACTGTTCAGATCACTGCAACCGCAGTGAACTCTCTCGGAACAGCCGTTGGTGCAGGCCGTGCAGTTGTGGTTTCGAACACTAACCGCTCATCTGATGTTCGCATCAACGGAAAGACCGGTTCGGACACCCTGCTGACTGACGCAAATGGTCAGGTCCGTGTAACTGTGACCTCAACTGCTGGAGCATCAACTGCGGGCGTGACCCTTACCTTCACTCCTGAGGGCGTGGCTGCAGCTGCTACTGCTGTGACCTTGGACTGGAATGCTGCATCATACGGTCTAGTAGACCTGTCTGTTGCAAATGACGCCTTCCAGACCACACGTACCATCGTTGCGGGTGGAAGCTACACAATGGATCTTGCTGTGCTAGACCAGTGGTTCGTAGCTCCTCCAGCTGCAGACACCTACCGCCTAGTCGTAACGGGTGCTGGGGCTGCTAACGGCCTTGTGCCAGTTACCGCAGGCAAGGCCCAGGTAACCGTCGCTGACAACGGCACTGCTACTTCCTACGTAACTTCGATTGTGCTCCAGAGACTTGGAACTAACGGACTTTACGCTGCAGTGGCCGGTGGCACCCAGAACGTAACTACCAATGTTCGCACTGGTTCAGTAACCCTGGGCGCTGACGCAACCAGCCTGTTCGCTAATGCCACAACTGTGAAGCTAACTTCCCCAGTTGCCGCGGCGGCTCTGGTTGAAGCCGACCTTCGTGTTGCCGCCGTTGCTATCCCTGACTACAAGGGCAATAACGCGGTTGTGACCGGTAAGGTTCGCAACGCCTCCACTGGTGTTAACGTGCCAGGTGCGACTGTTACCATCACTGGTGCGTCGTCACTGTTGTTCAACGTTGACAAGGTATACAAGCGCGGCAGCATTACCGTAGTTGCAGACTCGAACGGTGACTTTGTCGTCAACGTCTTCTCAACTACCGCGACTGCAGCCACCGGTACCGTTGTAACCGTTGCTTCATTGGGCGGATCCGCAACCAGAAGCGTAATCTTCACCGGAATCGGTGTTGGCGAGGGCACCAAGCTTGAGGTAACCACTCCAGCTACGGTCGAGCCAGCAAGCACCCTTCAGGTCAAGGCCAAGCTAACCGACACTTTCAGCAACGCCGTTGAGGCGACTGCTGGACGTATCAAGGTTTCCTACACCGGTCCTGGAATCATCTTCGGTGCCCTACCAACCGCAACTGACAAGGACGGCGAGCTTATGTTCTCCGCTCTTCTTGGTGCAGCTGACAAGGGTTCAATCACCGTTGTTGTTTCCTACGACCAGAACGGTGACGGCGACTTCGTTGACGCTAAGGACCTAAACACCACCAAGGTAGTAACCATCGCTGCAGCACCTGCTCCAGTTGTTGTTGCTCCTGAGGTGAATGCTGTTATCGGCTCCTTCAACGGACGCTGGGCAGTTCGCGTTGAGAACGCGAAGGGCGCAGTTGTCTCCGTAAAGGTTGGAAACCGTTGGGTGAAGTACACCTCACTGAACGACAACTACCTATTCAGCCGTCAGTCACGTGTTGGCGCAACTCTTCCAGTAGCTGTTTATGTAAACGGCACCCTGGAGAACGTTGCAACCATCACCATCAAGTAACTATTAGTTAGTTCCTAACCGGATCGGGTGGGCCCTCGGGCCCACCCGATTCCCATTTAACGGACCTAATCGTTTAGGTGCGATAGCATCCTTTGGTGTCCAGACGAGGAATGCTTCTGTTCATGCTCGCGGGCGTGTTCTGGGGTTTGCCCTATTTCTTTATTGTTTGGGCTCTAGAGAGCTTCTCCACACCGACAATCGTTTTCGCTAGAACCCTCCTTGGTGCACTGATACTGATTCCCTACGCCATCAAGGTTGGGGGTATCAGGCCAGCGCTGCAGGCGTGGCCCTATGTTGTTCTTTTCGCAGTACTGGAAATGGTTGTTCCCTGGTGGCTAATCACCGAGGCAGGAAAACACATTTCATCAGGACTGTCGGGCCTTCTGGTTGCAACCGTTCCGTTCTTTGCGGTCGCCATCCTGGCTATCTTCCTTAAGGATCGCACGGCACTTCGGCCAGTTCCATTGACTGGAATGGTGATTGGATTCATCGGGGTGGTTGCACTTGTTGGAATTGATTCACTTCTAGGGAACATCGATCCGCTTTGGGTAGGCGCAGTTGTTCTTGCTTCTGTTGGATACGCAATTGCACCAATCATGGCCAACATCAAGATTCGCCATGTCCCGACCTCGGGCGTAATCGGTCTGAGCATGGCTCTGGTTTCGATTATTTACGCCCCTGCCGCAATCGCAGAGCTACCAAGTGAGCTTCGAGCTGGTCCAACCCTTCACTCTTGGGTTGCACTGGTGATGTTGGGCTTGGTGTGTTCTGCATTGGCATTCGTCATATTCTTTGAGCTGCTAAAGGAGATTGGCCCGGCCAAGGCCAGCCTCATTACCTACGTCAACACTGCCGTTGCGCTACTTCTCGGAACCCTTTTCTTATCGGAGCCAATCACTCCAGGCCTAGTGCTTGGCATACCTCTCATCGTTTTTGGCTTGTATTTGAGTGCTAAGAAGTAACTAATTTCCAAGGCATGGGATTACCTCTGGCGCTATTAGTGTTCAATTGAAGCGTGAACAACATCCCATCAAAGCCAGCCCAAACCATCGTTCCTATCTCCAACCTCATCTCAAATCGGTGGAGCCCCAGAGTCTTTGACGACGGTCACTCACTCACTCACGGCGATGTTCTTGCGCTTGCAGAGGCCGCCCGCTGGGCGCCCAGCTCAAACAATGCTCAGCCTTGGAAGTTTTCGATCCTGGTTAGAGGGTCTCGAGAGTTCGATTCTGTGACTTCTGCAGGGCTAACGGGTTTCAACCAAAGTTGGGCCCCCAAAGCCTCGGCATATGTCGTTGTCATGGCCGATCAGATTCGCCCTGATGGTAAGGAGTGGGACAAGGCCATTGCCTTCTACAATGCAGGTCTGGCCTCAGCACAAATCGTATTTGAGGCGGAGGGAATGGGCCTGAAGTCGCACTACATGGGTGGGATCGTTCACGATGAGATCACCTCGATACTCGGTGTTGACAATGTGTGGGTTGTGAACGTGATTGCCATTGGAAAACAGGGTGACCCTTCAGCAGCCTCTGAGGAGCTGCAGCAGCGCGAGCACGCACCTCGTGAGCGGAAGCCACTCGAGGAGATTTTGCTCCACGGATTAGCTAAATGAGCCCAAGTTAGACTGGGTAAGTGCCAATCCAATTTCACCTTTCTGTGACCGAGGAAATCGTTTCTTGGTTTGACCAGATTGGCCCAATTCTTTTCTATGTTGTCGTTTTCGGCTTGGTTTTCTCGGGCACCGGGTTGTTTGTCGGAGCCTTTATCCCATTCATTACTGGCGACTCCTTGGTTTTTGCTGCTGGCCTTGTGGCAGCAGCCCATTCAGATGTAATCAACATTTATGTGATGGTGATTGGAGTTGGAATAGCCGCCTGGCTTGGGGATCAAGTCGGCTACACACTCGGCCGACACTACGGCAGGCCCTATCTCGATAAACGCAAAGGTAAATGGATTAGGACTGGGATTGCCAAGTCAGAGGTCTTTTACCTGCGCTACGGGTGGTGGTCAATTGTTGTAGCCAGGTTTATCCCCTGGGCTAGAGTGATCGTCCCTGCCCTCGCGGGCATCGGAAAGATGAATTATTACAAGTTCTTCTCTGCCAACTTGGTGGGGGCTCTGCTATGGGGAGTTGGACTGACGCTTGCAGGCTATTTCACCTACTCAATCCCCTGGGTGAGGCCAATTGTCTATGTGATTGCAGTCGTTGTCATAACGCTTAGCATCGTCGCTGGTGTAAAGACCTGGCGTGAGAACAGAGAGAATTAGTTTTCAACCAGCCAGTCGGCTAGCTGCTCAGATTTCTCTTCTTGGTAGAACTCGTCTTCTTGAGCCTGCCACGTTCCCCAGTAGGGATCGAACAGGCCTGAATCTCGCTTGTGCCAGCGCTTACGGCGATCTTCCGCCCCAGCATCTATCCAAACAGCCAGGCTGGCTAGATCGCGGGATTGTCTGCTAAGGCTCCCGCAACCCTCCACAATCAGTGTGTTGCCCCCAGAGAAGCTTCTCCAGCCGTTTCCTGGCTCATTCGGGTTTCCCCTCTGACTGGTTGACCAATCCCAAAGTTGCCAGTGTGCAGGACGCGGGTCTTTCAGAGGTTGCAGGATGTTCTGGACCAGGTAGCTTGAGCCCGCCCTTAGCCCTTCCCAGCCGGGATAGAGGTCATCCATGTGAACTACCACCGGAGCCGCATCGCTCTTCCTAAAGAGCTCATTTCTGAGCTCTTCGGCGAAGGATGATTTTCCTGAACCTGCCCTGCCATCTATCAAGATGACTGGGGTTGGAGTTTGGTCCGCAAGGTCAAGTGCCAGCTTGGTTATGGCTCTAATCCCGTTGCGGAAATCTGTGGTTTGTGGCACGAGGAGAGTTTAGAGCTCCTCAATGAGGACATCAGGGTGCTTGTCAAAGCGATAGCCCTGACCCCTGGCTGTTCTGACAATGTCCTCATAGCCGGCGATCTTTGACCTAAGTCTTCGGACGTGGACATCGATCGTTCTGGCATTCGGAGTGGGCTCCCCGCAGCGATCAGCAATAGAGGCAATCTCCTCGCGACTAACCGTTCTTCCCGTGTTTTCGATCAGGAAAGCCAGCAGTTCGAACTCTTTGCAGGTGAGGAGAGCGTTGCGGCCATCCACAAACAACCTTCTACGAGTTAGGTCGACCACGATGCCCTTGGCAATCTGATCTTCCTCCTCGGTTGTCTCCGCGGATCTAGTGGCTCTGGGTTCTTTCAGGGCTAGGCGGGTAATGTCGAGGTTTCTTCCCGAGGTGTCTTCGGGGGCCAGTGCGACCGCTGCGTAGGTCTCTGAAGCCTTGTCCGGGATCAGGCTCGCGATGGTCTGCTTGAGCGCACCTGCGATCTGAGCCAGGCTCAGGCCTGCGGCCTGGGCCTCCGCCTCTGAGATGCCCACGTAAAGGGCGAAACCCTTTGCTTCGGTAGCTGCTTTGGTTGCTGTTGTCATTTGGAGAGCCTTTGTGTTGTGCGAGCGATTTAGTGCACGAATCACGTGCGTTTGTCGGGGTGCTGGTGCCTTGAGGGCTAGATCGAAATAGCTGTTTCGATTAGCGGCACATCAGCATGCACATACACATCGAGCAGGACATCATCGCGCTCTGAGGCGCTGAGTCGGAGAAAGCTCGAGTAGTCATCAGGAAAATTGTGCGGAAAAAGTCCTTTTGTGTCAAATCTTTACGAAATGTTTCATCACCCTCTTGGGTAGGCTTATTCAGTTGGAAAGCTAGAGGCGGGGCAAACTTGAAAAAGGCTTTGATTATTGGCATCACTGGCCAAGACGGTTCATACCTGGCAGAGCTCCTGCTGTCCAAGGGCTATGAGGTTCACGGACTAATCCGCAGGGCGTCTACCTTCAACACTTCAAGGATCAACCACCTCTATCAGGATCGCCATGACGGCACCCCTCAAATGATCCTGCACTATGGAGATCTCTCTGATGGTTCGCGACTTGTATCGCTAATCGCAGAGTTGCAGCCCGAAGAGATTTACAACCTCGGAGCGCAGTCTCACGTTCGAGTCAGTTTTGATGAGCCTGAGTACACAGGAGACATAACCGGCGTTGGCACCACCAGAGTTTTGGAAGCAGTTCGGTTAGTTTCACCACAGTCACGCTTCTACCAGGCTTCGTCCTCGGAAATGTTTGGAGCGACTCCACCTCCTCAGAACGAAGAGACCCCGTTCTATCCCCGCTCACCTTACGGAGCAGCCAAGGTTTACTCGTACTGGATGACCAAGAACTATCGCGAGGCCTATGGCCTATTCGCAGTCAATGGAATCCTTTTCAACCACGAGTCCCCAAGGCGCGGAGAAACATTTGTCACCCGAAAGATAACCCGCGCCGCAGCCAGGATCAAGGCTGGAGTGCAAAAGAAGCTTTACTTGGGCAACCTTGACTCAGTCCGAGACTGGGGTTACACCCCAGAGTATGTCGAGGGTATGTGGCGCATGTTGCAACACGATAAGCCCATGGACTATGTGCTTGCTACTGGCTACGCAGCAACGATCAGAGACTTTTTGGACACCACCTTCCAACACCTGGATCTTGACTGGAATGACTTTGTGGAGTTTGACCCCAGGTACCTTCGGCCCACCGAGGTTGATGCCCTAATCGGCGACGCTTCTTTGGCAGAGCGGGAATTGGGCTGGAAGGCCAAGACGCTGACCCCAGATCTCGCGCGAATCATGGTTGATGCGGACGTTGAGCTACTCAAGCACGAGGGTTCCCACTGGATTGATAAGCCCAAGTTTCTATGAGCCTTTTCCCGCTGGATAGAAGAGCCAAGTTCTACATCGCCGGTCACCGCGGCATGGTGGGCTCTGCAATCTGGCGTGAGGCAGAGCGAGAAGGATTTACGAATCTAATCGGTCGCAGCTCTCAGGGGTTGGACCTCACTGACCGCAAGGCGGTTTTTGAGTTTTTTGCTGCGGAGAAGCCAAAGTATGTGGTGCTGGCCGCAGCCAAAGTTGGTGGCATCTTGGCAAACGACACCTATCCCGCGGACTTTCTGAGTGAGAATCTCCAGATTCAGGTCAATGTCATGGATGCCAGCTTGGAGCATGGGGTTGAGCGACTTCTGTTTATGGGATCAAGCTGCATCTACCCCAAGTTTGCGGCCCAACCGATAAAAGAAGATTCGCTCATGACCGGGCACCTTGAGCAAACTAACGATGCCTACGCAATCGCGAAGATTGCCGGGATTATGCAGGTCCAGTCGGTTCGCAAGCAGCATGGAAAGAGCTGGATCTCGGCTATGCCGACCAATCTTTATGGCCCAGGAGATAACTACTCTGAGGAGGGCTCACACGTCCTTCCTGCGCTAATCCGAAGGTTCGAAACCGCGAGGATTCAGGGACAAACAAAGGTAACCAACTGGGGCACAGGCTCGCCAATGCGAGAGTTTCTCTATGTCGATGATTTAGCCGAAGCCAGCCTGTTTTTGATGGAGAACTACGACGGGTCTGGACAGGTCAATGTTGGTGTCGGCAAAGACATCACAATCAAAGAGCTCGCAGAGTTAGTCGCCAAAGAGGTCGGCTACACAGGTGAAATCGATTGGGACACATCAAAGCCCGATGGCACGCCAAGAAAACTTCTGGATGTTTCGCTGTTGAACTCGCTCGGTTGGCATGCCAAGACCCCACTGATTGAGGGCATCCGGCTTGCGCTTGCCGACTATCGCGCTCGCTACTAGTTAGTCAGCGATGCCGTAAAGGCGATCGCCTGCGTCTCCCAGGCCTGGGACGATGTATCCAACTTTGTTGAGCTTCTCATCCAGTGCACCAAGCACCACGTGAACGGCTTTGCCTGGCCACTTCTTTGCAAGGTGAGCCTTCACGTTTTCTACGCCCTCAGGTGCCCCAAGAAGGCAAACACATGTCACATCCTCAGCCCCACGATCAAACACGTAGTCGATTGAGTCGATCAGAGTCCCGCCGGTGGCGAGCATCGGATCGATGATGAATACCTGACGGCGGTGAAGGTCATCTGGCAGTCGATTTGCGTAGGTGAAAGGCTGCAGCGTCTCTTCATTGCGCTTGATGCCGAGAAAGCCAACCTCTGCCGTTGGAAGCAGCTTGGTCATGCCCTCAAGCATCCCAAGTCCTGCCCTGAGCACAGGAACGATGAGTGGCTTTGGCTTTGAGAGGATCGCGCCCTTTGTCTTGACAAGTGGGGTCTGAACCGCAACCTCGGACAGCTTTACGTCCCTGGTTGCCTCATAGGCCAGGAGGGTGACAAGCTCCTCCACCAACAACCTAAAGATTGGGCTTGGAGTCGCCTGATCCCTGAGAACCGAGACTTTGTGCCTGATTAGCGGGTGGTTTGCAACTGTAAGGCGCATGCGATAACTCTAGCTTTTATCGAGTTCGCAAGCTCACTAACTTTCCTGCAGCCCAAGTGGCAAGAATCACCATCGGCTCCCAAAGCCACCACGTAACTCTCGCAAGGCCCTCGTAGTGCTTCCTTCTTACCCTTGATGCCTCCAGTGCTGATCGCATCCTTCTCTTTACAGAAAGCGAAGTTGGGTGCCAGCGGAACTGTGCAAGAGTTTGATTCACAAAAACAAATGGGCCTTGTTTCTTGAGTTTGAGGAAGAGATCGAAGTCGAAGGCCAAGGCAAAGTCATTGCTTAGGCCCCCGGTTGCGATGAATGAATCTCTGCGCATTACCGATCCAGGTTGAGGGATGAGTTGGGGACCATAGCTCAAGATCTTCCCTGCCCATGCGCCGTTTGAGTTTGTGAAAAGAATCCTGCCCGCCGCATCTATGTAGTCACAACCGCCGAAGGCCATGCTGGCCCGGATGTTTTTACTTAGGGCCTGGGTGGCGGCTGCGAGCGAACCAGGAAGCAGAATGTCATCGTCTCCAAGCCAAGCTAAAAACTCGCAATCAGCGGAAGTTTCTTTCAAAAGCGCATCCAGTTTTTTTGCTAGACCAAGCTCGGTTGACTCGGCAATAACTTTTGCCCCGGCTGGAAGCGCAGCTCTTACTGCTTCAAGCTTGTCGCTGGGGCAGCCAACAACCAGTTCGATCTCATGTTCGGTCTCCTGCGAGACAATTGAGTGGTAGGCAATCGGAAGATACTCCGGCCGGTTGAAGGCAGTGGGTATCACAATTCCGATTTTGCTCACCAGTGGATGATATACGACCTCACCCTCACCCTAGGATTTCAACGTGGACCTTGAAAGATTTATGCGTCTTGCCCTTGCAGAAGCCAGGCGCGCTGGCGATGAGGTTCCTGTTGGAGCTGTGCTGGTGGATGGAGCTGGAGAAGTGATCGCTTCCGGCCACAACCAAAGGGAGAAAAAGCATGATCCAACATCCCACGCAGAGATCGAGGTCATTCGAGAGGCTGCCGAAAAGCTTGAGGCTTGGCGCCTTGAGAACACAACGTTATTTGTCACTCTTGAACCTTGTGTGATGTGTGCTGGGGCGATCGTGGCAGCTCGAATCCCGAAAGTTGTTTTTGGCGCGTGGGACGAGAGAGTTGGAGCATCTGGATCCATCCATGACATTCTGCGCGATCCCAGGCTGGGTAAGCCGGTTGAAGTTGTTTCAGGCATCCTGGAAGCTGAGTGCTCGGCAGTCTTGAAAGAATTCTTCTCCAGCCGCAGGGACCTCAGCTAAGCTTTCTCTCGGTGACGTGTCCGAGCGGCCGAAGGTGCAACTCTCGAAAAGTTGTGTGGGTGAAAGTCCACCGTGGGTTCAAATCCCACCGTCACCGCCACTCATTTTGGGTCGTGAGGAGAGCCCTGAGTAACTCCGTATAGAAACTTTCTGTTGATTTGGATTGCATTCCTTGGGAACACGACGCTTTGTAGTACGCAGTTGGGGGATCCCTGGTCGGTTGCTAGTTTCTTCTTTCCTCGAGGGAGTCTCGATCAGTTTTGTGCAGCAGGCCCAGCGCTGCGCCATCAATGGAGCCAAATTGGATGGGAACGGCAGGTTCACCTAATCCTCTAACGCTTAGCTAAGGAAGTGGAACTTGAAGGAGCCGCGTCTCTTCATGAGGTTCGGATAAGCTTGCAAAGTGAACAGAATCCTGATGTTAACTCACTCCGATGCCTCTCTTGATTCTCGGATACTGAAGGCTAGCGAATTAGCTACCAGTGCTGGTAACGAGGTTTTGGTTCTGGGGCTCAGAGACGCAACTAATGGTGAGACACTGCAGATGCCTGGGATATTGGTGCACAGCCTCGTCACTCGTATGGTTCAAAAATGGCTTCAAGCCGATCCTAGAGTTAAACAAGGGCGCCTTTTGAATTTGAGGCGGGCCATTTCGCATTTGATTATGTATCTGGAGACTTGCCTAGTTTTCATGAGACGAGGTCTGCTATTTCGCCCCCATTTAATTCATTGCAACGACTGGTTCGTCCTGCCAATCGCCGTAATCATAAAGTTGGTCACAGGTTCAAAACTTTTGTACGACGCGCATGAGCTTGAGTCCTCAGTTAATGGCGTTTCAGCGAGCCAAGAAAAGTTCATACAGAAAGTTGAGCATGCGTGCTGGAAACAAGTCGATTTTTTCGTCACTGTTAGCCCCTCCATCGAAAGTTGGTACCTGAGGAGATTCGGCCCAAAACCCTCCTCAGTAGTTATGAACTCACCAAAACTCGAAGCTCAAGTCAAACCTCTCACAACGAATTCTTATCTTCGTGACGTCTTTGGAATTGGCCGTGACCAAAGAATCTTTATTTACATAGGAATGATTTCGCGAGGCCGAGGAATCGAAATGATTGCAGACGTTTTCTCGAGAACTGACTCGAAGTCCGTGGCGGTTTTTCTTGGATCTGGTGATCTTGAAGACTACTTGAGAAATGACACCGGGTTCGGGAGTAAACTTTTCATCCACGCGCCAGTCCCACATTCAGAGGTCGTTTCGGTAGCTCAATCAGCAGATTTTGGTCTCTGCCTAATAGAGAATGCATCCTTGAGTGACTTTTTCTGCTTGCCTAACAAGCTCTTCGAGTACGCATTCGCCGGCCTGCAGGTTATAGCATCGGATTTCCCTGACCTTTCCTATGTCGTGGAAAAGTTCAACCTCGGAATTTGCATCGAGCCAACCCCGGCTTCATTGTCCCTGGCGCTCAACCAAGTGACAATCCGGCACAAGAACAATCCCGCTGAATTGCAAGCACTGAGTTGGCAAGCGCAGGGGCAAGTTCTTCTAAGCTCATACCGTCAAGCTCTTTTTCCGGAGGACTAAAAAACAATGTGCGGGATTTTTGGGTTAGTGCACCCTGGAGATATTGTTCCCTCCCAGGTTAGGCGACTCGCAGCATTCGCTGAACAACGAGGAAGAGATTCCAGTGGCCTGGTGATGTCTAAGGGAGACTCCTATCGTGTTCTTAGGGCGGACTTTGGTGTCACTCGGCTCATGCGGCGAGCAGAGCTCAAGGGCTCACAATTTCTTATGGGGCACTCGAGGCTCATTACCAACGGGATGGACGACAATCAACCGGTTGTCCGAGGAAGTCTGGCAGTTCTTCACAACGGCATAGTCCTTCAGGAGGCCGAATCTTGGAACAGGCTTGGACTCAAGAAAAATCTGTCCATCGACACTGAGCTCATCGCCGCTGTTGCAGAGGACTACCTAGAGAGACACGGTACCCTAAGTGGTGTATCCGCAGCAATTCTCGGGGGACTCAAGGGAGCTATGTCATGCGCAATCTCTTCCTTCAAGACGGGAGAGCTGGTTCTTTTTTCCAACACCGGAAGTCTTTTTTTGGGCTCAGTCGGCGGCTCCAGTCTGTTTTCGTCGGAACGCTTCCCTCTCCAGCAGCTTGGATGTGAGTCAATTGAACAGGTAATGGATGAGCGCATTTTAGCCGTGCCAAAATGGGAGCGGTACAGCGAAGAGGAATTCACCAGAACCCGTAGTTCGCTGGTTCCCAGAATCGATCTGATGACCTCGGAGTCAAGGCTCCTGGAGTTCCGCGAGTACTCAGGTAAGAGATGCGCAAGGTGCATCCTCCCGGAAACTATGCCATTCATTGACTTTGACACCCATGGGGTCTGCAACTTTTGCCTGAACTACAGGCCCAAATTGACTTCGAAGCCCATGTCGGGTCTTCTTGAAATCGTGGAACCCCATAGAAAACTGTCTGGCCCCGAGGCAATTGTTCCGTTTTCCGGGGGGAGAGACAGCAGCTTCGCGCTACACCTCATAGTGAAAGAGCTGGGGCTTCGCCCGGTCACCTACACGTATGACTGGGGTATGGTCACGGATTTAGGTAGACGAAACATTAGCCTAATGAGTTCAACATTAGGGGTCGAGAACATCGTTATTGCCGCTGACATTGAGAGGAAAAGATCCAACATTCGTAAGAATCTCCTCGCATGGTTGAAAACCCCCCACTTAGGGATGCTCAGCATCTTGACGGCTGGAGACAAGCACTTCTTTCAATATGTGGAAAATGTAAAGCGACAAACGGGCACTACGCTCAACCTCTGGGGGACAAACCCTCTGGAGACCACTCACTTCAAGGCCGGTTTTCTTGGTGTTGCTCCAGATTTTGTTAACCAGAAGGTGTACAGCACGGGGCTAAACAAACAGCTTGACTACCAGTCCAAGCGTTTCATAGCTATGCTCCAAAGCCCGGGTTACTTCAACTCTTCGTTATTCGATACCCTTTCGGGAGAGTACTTTCGCAGTTTTGCAAAAAAGACCGACTACCACCACATTTTTGATTATTGGAAGTGGAACGAGAGGGAGATTGAGTCCGTTTTATTGAGCGAATACGGCTGGGAGACTGCTCCAGACACCCGGACCACCTGGCGCATAGGGGATGGGACTGCGGGTTTCTACAATTACGTCTACTTCACCGTTGCAGGTTTTTCGGAGCATGACACCTTCAGAAGTAATCAGATTCGTGAGGGTCAAATCACTAGAGAAGAGGCCCTTTCCTTGGTGGAGTCCGATAACCAGCCCCGCTATGAAAACATCAAGTGGTACTTGAGTGTTTTGGGTCTAGATTTTGAGGACGTTGTTCGAACCGTAAACGCAATTCCAAGATTGTTTTAGCCGCGACACCCTGCAGGTGATCTTCGGCGAATTCTAGGCAAGCAAAATGACTCTCGGCCTGGATTGTTCGTCTCAAGCCGCAAGCTACGTCGACAGCTTCTCCAGTTTGTACCATCTAGCGAAATTGAGGATTCGCCAAACACTTGCATCTAGCTGGGCCTTGCCAGAAAACACCTCGTGAATCGCTCTTTTTGAAGCTTTGACGTCTACTAGTGGTATGTCGTCTAGAGAGTTTTCAATCTCGAGGAGAACTTGAGATTCCCGGCCCCAGCCACTTATTGCGGCCTCAAATCCCACCTTGTCTCGTCGAGTCAAAATCTCCGGGGGGACAATACCGCTTAGTGCGTGTCTCAAAATGTGTTTAGTCTCCCCCTCACTAGAGAGTAGGAAGTGTTCGGGCAGCGACAAGGTGAATTCGACCAACTCCTTGTTCAAGAAGGGCAATCGGCTCTCAATCGAGAAGCTCATCGAATTACGATCCGCCACTCGGAGCAGGGCAGAAAGCCGACTTGGCCCCAATGCCTCAGAAAGGGCCTGCGACAGTCTTCGACCCCTGAAGTCTAAAGCTTCAGAGGTGAATCCACTCACTGGAAATCTAGCAAGCTCCTCTGTCTCTCGGGAAAGCAACCCCTTTCCTTGTGGGCTCATAAATCCAAGCTGTCTTGCCAGCGATACAAAAGCTGGGTGCCTCCTGACAGTCGGCATTCCCTCTGCTACCAGGGCCGCCATGAGACTTCTTGCTGAGCGTCCAGGCCACTTCTGCCAAGCTAGTCCAAATCTGATTAAATCAATATATCCCCCCCTCTCCCAAAGGCTCTTCAATCTAGCCTCAGGGAAACCGTGGTAACCCGCGAGATACTCATCTGCACCTTGTCCATCGAGCGTCACCTTAATTCCGAAAGATCTTGCAAGCTCGTAAACCTTATATTGAGCGTAAATGCTTAGGTCCGGAAAGGGCTCTCCTTGCGCCAAGATGAGAGGATCCAGGTCTTTATCAAACAGGTCGCTGGATCGAAGGGATACCTTGTGGCCCGTTGCACCAGTCCATGCGAGAACATCGTCAACCCACTTTTCCTCACTCAGACCTGAGTTGGATGCGATGTAGCTGAAGGTATGGAGGTCAGCCTCGGGGTAAATCTGTCGAACAATTGAGACGAGACTTGAAGAGTCAAGTCCCCCCGAAAGAGCAGCCCCGACTGGCACATCACTTCTCATGTGGAGCTCAACGGACTTGAACAAGAGCTCCCTAAACGTCTTTTGAGCCTCCATGAAGCACACATCAATGGCCTGCGATGGAGCCGGATCCCAATACCTGAGTGACTTGATGGCCGGTTGAGCGTCTCGCAAATCAACAAGGAGCGCTGTCCCGGGCAGCAAGCAATGAATGCCTTCAAAAAAGGAAGAGTCGGATTTATCCTGTGCCCCGAAGGCCAAAAAATCCGCTGCCACTTTTTCATTTAACTTCTTTAGCTCTGGAAACAGGTGCCTCAGAACTCTCGGTTCTGATCCAAAACCAATCGAATCCGCACTCTGGTGATAGTAAAAGGGTTTGATCCCGAAGGGGTCCCTGGCAAGAATCGCCGAGCTGGAGTGGTAGTCGACGAAGGCAAACGCAAACATTCCCTCCAGTTTCATCAGAGCGCCAGCACCCCAAATGATTAGAGACTGAATAAGAACTTCGGTGTCACTGGATGTCCAAAAGGTCACCCCAAGGGCCTCTAACTCGTTTCTCAATTCAAGGTAGTTATATAATTCTCCGTTATAGGTCAGGCTGTATCGGTCGTTATGGGCACGAAATGGTTGAGAACCAGCGTCTGATAGGTCAATTATGGAGAGTCGGGTGTGGCCCAGCGTTGCGACGTAGCAACAGCCAATAGGGGAGCTATGTCTACCTATTCCATCTGGCCCCCGATGCGAGATAGAGCCGATCGCTGCGGAGAGCCTGCTTCTGAGTGACTCGTCGTCACTGCCCTTGTGGAGAAGTCCAACAATTCCGCACATGAATTTAGCCCTAGTCTAACTATTGCCAAAAGCTTAACCTCAGCATTCGAGATTCAGCCAAAAAGGCTCGAATTGGAGATGCCAAGGCTCACGGTCCCTCAACGAAATGAGCGCGCGGACTTTGGTCAAGAATCGCCTCAGAAGTTAGGTGTTTGGACTTGGAACCGCGTCAAAACATGCGCGTCTCAGGAGTGGCTCTGTCTCGGTGGGCCGCCAAGAGCTACACTCCAGTTATCCAAGGTTTTCGACATCCAGAGAGTAGAAGTCAGTATGCGTATTTGTGTGGTGGGTTTAGGAAAGATTGGACTCCCTCTAGCGGTTCAGTACGCGTCGATGGGTTATGAGGTCATTGGGTGTGATATCAACCCAGATGTCGTGCGGTCCGTAAACTCAGGCCAAGCGACGTTTGGCGGCGAGGAGGGGCTCGAGGAACTGCTGTCAGAGCAGGTTTCTGCAGGAAGGCTCTCAGCGTCAACGCAAGTTACGGCTGCAGTCTCTGCTAGCGACGCAGTGGTGATTGTGGTTCCATTGCTAGTGGATCCATCTGGAGCACCCGACTTCACCCTAATTGACTTGGCCTCTAAAAACGTAGGTAAAGGCCTACGGCACCAGACATTGGTGTGCTATGAAACAACCCTGCCGGTTGGAACTACGCGGAGCAGATTCGCGCCCTTGCTAGAAAAGGCGTCGGGACTCGTCGCTGGACAGGATTTCTTTCTAGCTTACAGCCCAGAGCGAGTTTACTCAGGAAGAATCTTCCATAATCTCGCAGCATACCCGAAATTGGTTGGAGGACTTGACCCTCTCTCATCCTTAGCCGCAACTGAGTTTTATCGAAAAGTCCTATCCTTCACACCGAGAAGTGACTTACCGCGTTCGAACGGGGTTTGGGATTTGGGTCCCTTGGAAGCGGCTGAGCTAGCCAAATTGGCTGAGACCACCTATCGCGATGTGAATATCGCCCTGGCCAATCAGTTTGCTCTCTTTGCGCACAAAAGAGGTCTAGATGTTTATTCCGTAATCGAGGCCTGCAATAGCCAACCCTTTAGTCACATACACCAGCCGGGTATAGCGGTAGGTGGTCACTGTATCCCGGTTTACCCTCACTTTTACATGCTCGGTGACCAAGAAGCGAGAATGGTCGCTGAGGCGCGCAAAGTGAACATGGACATGCCGCGGAGATCGATTGAATTAATGGAAGCATCATTCGGAGATCTCTCCGGCCAGACCGTTGCAATTCTCGGCCTAGCTTACAGAAATGGTGTTCGTGAGCACGCTCTCTCTGGAGCTTGGGCGCTTCGCGATGGTTTAGTTTCGCTGGGCGCGCGAGTTCAGGTTCACGACTTCGAGTTTTCTGAAGACGAGCTTGCGGCCCTAGGCCTTGCCCCGCACAAGTTGGAAGAAGGGGCTTTTCTTTATGTCATTCAGAATTCAGACCCTAGGTACAGAGACTTTTTGAAGGGTGTCAAGCCCCGCCCATTGCGCATTTTTGATGGCAGAAACCTTCTTAATGGGCAGGCCATAACCAATGCACAGATCCTTAGCCTGGGGCATGGAGAAAGTTCACAAGGAATGCATCCACCCGACTTGCTAGGTTATTCAACGCACTGAGGCGCTACCGGAGCAGCCCGCCTCGCGATTGACCTTGTACCCTTCCACTCCAGTAAATGGGTGCGCCCAGGGAGCACAAGGTCCTCAAAATCCTGCGAGTTGAGCGATGAGTAGATAGCGACGATTTCTTAATTCGCTTTTGGGCTGCGAAGCTAGACTTGAATCATGACTTGTTCAGTTCGGTAAGGGAGGGGGTCGGGTTGTTTGACGGTAACGGTTCCCAGCTAGCTCGGGCCATGATGATTCGTTTGGTGGAATCGGGCCTACTGCGAGCTTTCGATCGCGGTTTAGTTCATGGAACAGTGCACACTTCGATAGGGCAGGAACTTGTGGCGGTGGTGCTTTCGGACGTTTTGCAGGGTGGAGACTTTGTGTTCGGAACCCATCGCTCACACCATCATTATCTGAGTCTTGGAGGGGATATCAGGGCACTGATTGCTGAGGTTCTGGGTCGTGAGGGTGGTGCGAGCTCCGGGCTCGGGGGCACTCAACATCTGTCTACTCCAAACTTCATGTCAAACGGAATCCAGGGCGGAATGGTTCCAATCGCCTTGGGTAAGGCACATGGAGGCCCCCCGGGCTCAATTGCTGTTGCGGTAATCGGTGATGGTACGATGGCCACCGGAATTGTGTACGAGGTGTTGAACTGGGCGCCTCTTCTAAATGCCCCTCTGCTGATTGTTGTCGAGGATAATGAGATTGCGCAATCCACTCCCCAAAGGGATTTCTTGAGCACTAACCCAGAACTTGCAGCTGTCGCATTTGGCTGGGAAGTGTTCAAATCCACATCAAACAACTTAGGTGAACTTAATGCCGAGACTCGCAAGGCAACAGAATTTGTTCGGAGCAACAAACGTCCTGCGATGTTGTGGGTGAAGACGCATAGGCTTAAGGCTCACTCTAAAGGCGATGACAACAGGCCTTTGGAACAAATACAGAGATTGGAAGCCTTGGACCTACTCAACCAAGAGCTCGCTCTTAATACCAAGTTTGAGGAGGTGGCTGAGAAGCTTCGTTCGGAGGTCGATGCCCTATTTGAGGAAGTAGAGTCGAGCCCGTTGGCCAGAACGGCCTATCCAAAATCGCTCTCTGGTGAATTCAATCTAGGCATGCGGTTGGAGCCAATTTCAAAAGACTCTCGCCTCTCAAGAACTAAGGTCAAGGATTACATACGGGGTGAAATATCGAATTGCCTCTCCAACCCGACCTCTCTGTTTGTTGGAGAAGATGTCGCGACTTTCCCAAGTGGAATGGATAAGCCCTATTCCGGCGCTTTTGGAGTATCAGCCGGGCTGAGTGATGAATTTCCCGACCAAGTCGTGAGCTCACCCATTGCAGAGGCTTCGATAGCTGGTTTTGCAATCGGCAGAGCATTGGCTCAGAAGCCAACAATAGCGGAGTTTATGTTTGCTGATTTTGCTACGCTCGCTGTTGATCAAGTCAGACAGCAGGCTTCGAAAATCCCAGTTATGTACGGGACCACTGTAAGCCTTCCTGTACTATTCAGGCTACCGGTTGGCGGTCGAAAAGGCTATGGACCAACCCACTCTCAGCAAGTTCAGGACTTGTTTATTGGAACTCCAAATTTAGTTTGTGTTTCACTCAACCGAGGATTGACTCAGTGGAGAGGGCTTTACAGGCTGCTCCTGGAAGGCCCTCTCCCAACATTGGTTTTGGAGAGTAAAGAACTTTACGTACTTTCTGGAGAGTGGGCCGTCCCAAGCGGCTATTCGCAAGAAATCCATGTTGACAAAATGGGAATTCCAAACTTCATGTTCACTTCAAGGGTGTTGGGAAAGGCTCATCTTACTTTGGTAGCCTACGGATTCGGATCAGAGCTTGCACTCAAGGCAATTTCCACTCTGAGTTTGGATGAGATTTCAGTAGAACTAGTTGTTGCTTCGTCCTTGCAGCCCTGGCCAACTGAGCTCATTGCGGAAAGTTACAAGAGAACTGGCAACATTGTGTTTGTTGATGAGGGGATAGAAAGTCGCTCAGTTATCTCGAGCTTTATTGCGGATATACAGACGAAAATAGACGGTTCTTTCCGGATTCGACTAGTGGCTGCAGGGGGAGATGTGGGCTCCAGTTACTTCTCTGAAAGCTCCTCTTTGCTCGATGATCATGAAATAGTAGAAGTTTGCAGGGAGGTTGCCGCCCTTGAAGATTGAGGCCCCTAGAAATTCAGCAAGCGATGAGGAGCTCGAGATCATTGAGCTTCTAGTTCCAAATAAAGCGGTTGTTAGAGAAGGAACTCCCCTGATACTTCTCGAAGGAGCTAAAGCAATTTTCGAGCTTCATTCTCCAGGGAATGGGGTTGTGGAGTTTACGGTACAGGCCGGCGAAAAGATTGAGGTCGGAGAGGTTGTCGCGGAGCTCTCTCCCGTGGGTGTCCCTCAGTTTGAGAAGCTCACCTCCGCAAACGCTCCCAGAGAAAGTGGCACAAGGGCAGACTCAGCTTCCAAAACAGTATTCACAAAATCAGCGAGAAAACTAATGATGCAACATGGAATCGATGAGGCGACCTTTGCCGAGGAAGAACTGGTAACCGAAGCTCTTGTGCAGAGTCACGTGCAGTCAAGAAATGCCAAACAAGAAACCGAAAACCCAGCCCCTACCCCAATCAAATTCTTACAGATGGGCAGGCTCGCAATAGTTGGTGGAGGGCGTGGGGCCGAGGTTCTTGCTTCAATTGCCCGCGAGCAAGGTGTTTACGAAATCGTTGGAGTCTTTGACGACAAGGCAAACTCTCTTGGGGACGAGGGGATTCCACTTCTCGGCGCTATAACATCAAGTGGCATTACCGACGCTTATAGCGATGAGAAGTTTGACGGCGTCTGCATTGCCATTTCCAGCAATATGAGAGTCCGGTCGCAGGTTATGGAGATTTGCAGGGCCCACGGGGTTCCCATGGGAAGCCTCGTGCACCCTAAGTCGCTAATTTCTGATGGAGCTGTGATTGGGGCTGGGGCTGTAATCCTTGACGGAGCACGAGTTGGGTTTCGCGCGGAGCTTGGTGAGAATGTGTTCCTAAGCGCATTCGTAAATGTTGAACATCATTGTCAGATTGGAGCAAATACCACATTCGGCCCCGGGGTATTCCTCTCTGGAAATGTAATCGTGGGCGAAAACTGCGCGTTTGGAACTGGCGTCAGCGTAGAGCCAAATCTCCGCCTGGGGCCAAACGCGACTATAGCCAGCGGGCAGATAGTTACGCACGACATTGGGAGTGGAGTGGTTCATAAAGCGAGAGTTAGGTGAAATGAATACCCATGGCCCCTTGCGGAATCTCGAAAATCAAGCCAATTTCGTTGGTAACTTTATCGTGGGGAAATGGCTTGACCTAACCTTTCTGTTGTTAGTCGTGACGCTTGTGAGAGCACCCTTACCCCTCACACCCTGATTAACCTTCGCCCAGTTGTTTCTGCGATCAAGGAGTTCATCGGAGCAAGCCAGCTATCGCAGTTCATGGACCAGAACAACCCACTAGCAGGCCTCGCTCACAAGCGTCGTTTGTCTGCGCTGGGACCTGGTGGTATCGCTCGTGAGCGTGCCCAGATGGAGGTTCGTGACGTTCACCCATCCCACTACGGGCGCATGTGTCCGGTGGAGACCCCAGAAGGCCCGAACATTGGTCTAATTGGATCTCTAACCGCATTCAGCCGCATCAACACCTTTGGTTTCATTGAGACCCCATACCGCGAGGTAAAAAACGGCAAGGTAACCAAGAACGAGGGTTAAGCTTGCATAGTTGAGAAGCGCCCGGAGTTTCCAGCCAGCGCATACCTAGCAGAGAGATCCACAGCCATGGAAGACTCAAATTTTCTTTTGTCGATTGCAGTTATTACTTACAATCGAGCGGACCTTCTCGATCGCTGCCTAGGTGAGCTAGAGAAGCTCGACTCTTGCCCGAAAGAAATCGAGCTACTGGTGCTTGACAACGACTCCTGTGACGAAACCCACAAGGTGGTGGAGAGGCGCCAGTCGAGGCTAGCTGAGAAATTCACCACCAGGTCAATCAAGTGGAATACAAATATCGGAGCCCTGTCAAGCCTGTTTCGGGGCATTGGGATTGCTAGAGGCAAGTATTTTTTATTCCTCGGGGATGATGACAGACTTTTGGCTGATCAATTTGAACGACTGTTGGATGTCTTGCGTTCTTCTCCTGAGTTTTGCCTGGGGGTTGAGACGGACCGAATAATTTCCACTTGTCGAGGATGTTTGTTGCGGCCGGCCGCATCACTATTCCGACGCTCGCGTGAATTTTCGGCCATGTCGCCATTGTACAAAGCCGGAAACTCATGGGCAGGAATCTACAACACCAAGATTGCTCAGGAGACTTTTCGCTCCAGCCCGGTTTTAGAATGGGGTAGAGACAATGTTTGGGCCCAGGTTTCGCTATCCATCCTTATGTTGAGCAAATCCGAATTGCCTGCTCTCATGGTCGGGTTTCGCTATGGCGAACAATTCCAAAGTCGTCCGTTTGATTTTGGCGGGATGACTGCCTTGAAGTCCCTGGCCCATTTGTTGATCGCGGCCGACAGAGCCAGCAACTCTGTAGACCCTTCTGCCGCAAAGGAAATTTCTCGCCAGCTTTGCAACAGCCCACTATCCCCCTCTATGCGACATTTGCGGACTTTGCTGACCTCTTGGCCTGGTTCAGTTGCTCGAAGCTCGTCCCTGTGGCTTGATTTTGTGGGTGTTGTCAGTCGCCGAGGGAGCAACTTTGTGCTTCACAATTTTGTGGTCGGACTCTTTTGGACCCCGCTGCCTCGCCTCGCCACAAATCTGGCTAACTTACTTCACAAGCGGCCGCAGAATAAGAATCTTGAGGCACACTACTAATTGCACGGTTTACGGCTGATCTTCGCATTCCGGACCAGGCATTCACTGCATGATCATTGAAACATTTCTCTTTAGTGGTTCATGTAAACCATGATCTGTAGGAGTGAAACATGGCTCGCCTGCGCTGGGCCTAAAGTTCTGTTCTCGTCATAAGTATTCTGGCGGTCAGAACGAGAGTCGTCACTTGCGATTACTTCTGATACAGCAGAAATCCGAACTCCCTGAGTTGCTGCCGCCATTTATTTGCGTAGGAATCAATGAATTCAACGTTGCAGTCTGCAACAGTAAGTGTTTTCTACGCAATCCATTGGTAAAACACGGTCGCACTGAATGCACACTGTCACCCTAGTCTCAAGTCCACCTAAGCGTTTAGCGGACACCAACCATTACTTCGGGGAACGAGTCAGTGCGCTGAACTGCGTCAAATCGCAACAGGTTTTCACTATGGGACTCCCTTGCCAGTGCGAGGCAAAAGTCTCTTACCGTGGTCCCTACCCCTGTACAAATGTTTGTGACCGCCTTTGAACCATAAAGGCCATCTCGGATTATCTGCTGACAGGCTAGCTCGACTGGGATAAAGTCTCTGACCTGGAGGCCGGATGTAAGCGAGATTTCGCATTGACTAGAAATCGCTCGCATGATTGATGGGTAGAGCCGTTCCGACGACTCTCCCTGGCCAAAAACTTGGAAAACTCGACACCACACCAACTTTGTTTCAGTTCCGTGGAGAGCAGCTCTCAATCCCATGTGCGCTCCATGCTTTGCCTGGGAGTATGGAAGCTTCGGATCAACGGGGTCGGTCACCCTAATCGGAGAATCTGATGGTGCGTACTCCAACGCAGTCCCTAGGCCCACAAATCTTGATATTCCCGCTTCCGCAGCAGCCTCACCAATGAGAATGGTGCCTTGCCTGCACCGCTGCTGAATGGATTTGTCATGAAGCTCAGTTGGTCTTGAAGCTCCAGACCAAGCCGAATGGATAATTGCATCCTTTTCCCGAAGCACAGAAATCCACCAGGACTTACTCTCGCTGAAAATATCATTCGATTTCACGCTGGCCTGATGAGATGAAGGCCCGCGTTGGGCAGATGGATGTCCTCGAAGAATCGGCGTTACCTCGTGACCGAGAGACTGAAGCTGCCGACATAATTCACTTCCAATAAACCCAGACGCTCCAGTCACAACAATTCGCATTAGTGAAATTGAAGAGTCGGTATGGCAGTCACAATTAGAGGTTTGTGACTAAGCTTCTGGGTCACAACCCCCCTTATTTCTTCGGCGATATTCCACGGTAGAATTAGAACAACATCAGGTTCGTATGCGGCGATTTCCTGTGGATCAAGAATTGGGATTCTAGATCCGGGGAGAAGCTTACTTTGCTTGCCTGGTGAGGCATCGAACACCGCAGATATGAGATCCTTCTTGATCCCCGCAAAGTTTAGGAGCGTATTTCCTTTTGCGGCCGCCCCGTAGGCTACGACGGTCTTTCCGGCTGCTTTTTGAGCTAGGAGGAAACTGAGCAGATCGTCCTTGGCCTGCTCGGCATGTTGCTGCAAGCCACTGTAACCCGACACGTTGTCCAGCCTCGCTCCAAGTTCTTTGTCGAGAAGGCTAGCCACGGCAGGCGACTCTGGATAGTTTGAGCTGGACTTGGCCAAGAACACTCTCAAACTACCGCCATGGGTAGGAATGGTTTCGACATCAAAGACCCGCAAATCGTGATTGGCTACAAGCGACATTAGAGACAATAAAGAGATGTATGAGAAATGCTCATGATAAACAGTGTCGAACTGATTTCCACCAAGGAGCGATAGAAGATGTGGGAACTCAATGACCGCTATCCCTTGGGGGCCAATCACTTTGCAAATCCCTCCAACAAAGTCGTTGATGTCCGGAACGTGCGCCAGCACGTTGTTGGCGATTAGCAAATCTGCACATCCATGCGAACGCGAGACTGAGACCGCCGTTTCGCTTCCAAAAAAGGCCTCCAGCGTCTCTACTCCAATTGCCTTCGCAGCTTGCGCTACAGCTTTAGACGGCTCTATTCCGAGGCATGGAATTCCCTCCTCCACAAAGTGCCGGAGAAGGTACCCGTCGTTTGATGCCACTTCGATCACGAAGCTGGATTGGTCGAACCCAAACTTTTCCCTAACCTGATTAAATAGCGCTTTTGAATGATCCAGCCAAGTTTGTGACGCACTGGAAAAATAGGCGTAGTCGCTCGTGAACAGCTCCTCTGGGAGCAAAAAGTCCTTCGTTTGGACTAGCCAGCAATTCTGGCAAACCATGACTACAAGAGGGAAGTAAACCTCAGCGGTGTGGTTGTCGTCAGCCGAAATGTAGCGGTTTGATGGTGGAGCGTGTCCCAAGTCAAGAATCTGGACGAGAGATCGCGAACTGCAAGATCTGCAGCCTGATTCCCCGCTCAGGGGCACCGAATTACTTTCGCTCAACATTTTGCCCCCTTTGCAAATGGTGGATGCATGAGTCATTTGTGAATGTCATTGACCTCTACCACCTTATTGAAAACCAAAAGAGAGTCTCGCATCAGATCTTGAATGGGAGCTCCCCCCAGCCAAAGTTGATACCAAGAGATTGTCTGTTCCACTGTCTTTGCGAAATCAAACCGGTTTTGAAATCCAAGCTGCTCGTGCGCGAGTGATGAGTCCAGCGAAAGTCGGTTGGACTCTAGCTTGGGAAGACTTTCCCCGAACGTGACAGGGGTGTTTCCTGTCCAGATTGCACTAGCCTCCGACACAACCCGACGGACTGTCTCCGCCTCCCCGGAGGATGGGCCAAAATTGTAGGGTCCTGATAGAGAACGATCTTTGGCTACCGATTCCGCAAGCACGATATAGCCAAGTACTGCATCGAGAACGTATTGCCAAGGCCGAGTAGACTCCGGATGTTTGACATGGAACTCATTTCCTGAGGACCAGCTACGAACTAGGTCCGGAACAAGCCTGTTGCTTCCCCAATCACCGCCTCCCAATATGTTGCCCGCTCTTGCAATGCCGTAACCGAACGATTGGCTCTCCATTAGTCGAAAAAAGGCCGACGCCGACAAGTCTGCAGCGGCCTTGCTTGCGCCGTATGGGTCATTACCCCCTAAAGAATCGGATTCCTTGAAAGGCTTGCCGAAATCATCGTTTTTGTAGACCTTGTCCGATGTCACGATAATCACGGATTGTGGGTAATAGCCTGCTGACCTGATCCCCTCGAGGAGATTTAGCGTCCCCATCACGTTTATGTCGAATGTGGTTAGAGGATCTGAGTAGCTTGCTAGCACGAGAGGCTGAGCTGCGAGATGGAAAACTACTTCCGGTTTGTATTCCCGGACGGCCTCTAACAATGCCGGCGCATTTCTGACATCCAAGTTCATGGAAATGTGGCAAAGCTTGTTTGACTGGTCGCTAAGCGGATAGATGTTTCCTCTCGCTACGCCGATGACGTTTGCCCCGTAAGTGTCTAGCCAGAAGGTAAGCCACGAACCAACAAAACCCGAGTGACCTGTCACTAGGACCTTTTTCCCCAGCCAGAAGGTAGGGTCAGGACTGGCAAGGGCCGGCCCTAAAGCCACGTTACCCATGGCGCTTCACCTCGAAAAAGCATCCCTTCTAAATGGTTCTTATCGCGGAGAGTATCCATTGCGTGCCAGAATCCTTCGTGCTCGTAGGCTCCAAGGACTCCTTGACTTGCCAGCAAAGGCAAAACGTCGAGTTCCCAAGACGTCTCGTCCGAAGAAATAAAATCAATCGCCTTCCTGTCCACGATAAAGAATCCACCGCTGATCCAAGAAGTGGAACCTTCCGGCTTCTCTGCGAATGCCTGGACACGATTGTCCAAAAGCATCAATGAACCGAAGCGACCAGGAGGCCTCACAGCCGAGACAGTGGCAAGGAAGGGCGATTCTCTGTGGCGTCGAAGCAGGGCTTCAATGTCGATATTTGCCAGCCCGTCCCCGTACGTAAAGAGGAAGGTTTCATCATTTCCAAGCCACTTTGCCACACGCTTCAGACGACCCCCAGTCTGTGTTTGCTCTCCAGTGTCCACTAGAGTCACGGTCCAATCTTCAGCATCAGTGTTGTGAACGATGAGTTCATTGTTCTTGAGATTGAGGGTGACGTTCGACGTGTGCAGAAAGTAGTTGGCGAAATATTCCTTCACTACGTAGCCCTTGTACCCTAAGCAAATTACAAATTCACTGAAACCCGAGGTTGCCAAGCCTTTCATGATGTGCCAAAGAATCGGCTTTCCACCAAGCTCAACCATAGGCTTGGGCCTGAGATGAGTCTCTTCGGAGATTCTTGTACCAAGCCCGCCGGCGAGAATTACGCATTTCATCAATTACTCCTCGATGGAGGCACGACTTTTTGTTCAGAACTTGGCAGTGAACATAGCTTAGCCTCAAGATACGAAATTGAGACCACTTTCAACCACATCTCTGTAAAGTGCTCTCAGAAAAGTACTGTTTTCGGCGGAACCGAGTGATTAATGATGTCTCTTGCCACCCTCTTATCACCCCATGTGCTCAAGTGACCATTGCTCACCTCCGACCAAGTTTTGGAGAGTGTACGCTGACTTGCGATTCTCAAGGAAAAACATCGAAGCACTCTGAGCCCATGGCCACTACTGGCTTATTGGCAAGGAAAGCTCAGAGTTATCAAGACTCTTGGCGTGTCTTCCTCTCACCCGTCACCGCCATTTCAACTCTAGGTTTTTGAAGTTAGCCGAAACTCCATGAAACAGCCTTCAAAGATTAAGTTGCGCCCCATAATTCGCACCCTTTAGGATTGAGGTTTGCTTCCCAACCTTTGACAAACCTCATATTGCGGTGGTTTGTTCAGTAGCAAATAGTGGCTGCTTGGCACTGGGTATGCGAATTTCCCGCCTAATAACAACGATTCCCTAGGGGTATTCACTTTGGCCGCTGCGAAAAACGCTAAG
>JACCDV011052985.1_pt1 | contig 27307 bp, 19 predicted proteins | sample 7446131 | NCBI WGS metagenome assembly JACCDV01 (sample SAMN15323448, study PRJNA562643) | freshwater metagenome | isolation source: river surface water | place: USA:Blue River Watershed | collected 2017-08-17 | reverse complement strand
TTCGACATCTTATGCTAAGGAAACTTCTTCTGTCTTACTCAGCACAACTTTGTCATAGAGAGAGCTGAGTAAATCCTTTGCGCACTTTACGATTTGAACGTAATTTTAAGAATTAAATTCTCTCAGTGAATCCTTCTGCCGCAACGCCACTATGACCAACACATTCCTCACATCTAAATAAACATAGCCTTACTGAATTTTTGCAGGAGAGCGAGTAATTTTTCTCCATTGCCCTCTAAACCCGTATCGTCATTGTACCCCTCAAGGAACTTTTGAGGGGCTGGGTGGTTATCTTGTGTGAGGAAAAGGTGATTTTGATTGGGCTGCTGCTATAATCGAAAGGCGTAGATGAATTTGTTGTATTTTTGAAAGTTTTGATTGTTGCGTAGGAAGAGGATTATTTTGTCGATATGGTCTTTCGAGCTGATGGCTGAGCAGAGGGCACGCATCAGTCCATAGCTGTTCTGTACCAAATTGCCATAGATGATGCTTTTTACTATATTCTATTCGCTGTCTCCTTGCATGTAAAGAATATAACTAACAAATGACTATAATCAATGCAATGACTTAAATCATAAATGATTCAATATAATTTGTTGAATAACTAGTTAAAATATTTGTTGAATAATATCGATGCCTCTAACTGATTCTAATAAATAGCCAATTCTAATAATTAAAGGCATTATTATAAATGGAACAGTCTCTCCCTTAGTGCCAAGTTTGCTTCACAAATTCAACCCCTCTAGCATTCCGTACTTTTTTCGCAACTTAGACCAAACCATCATTAGATGCTTAAAATGCAAAAAGTCTGCCCATCGGTATTGCTATTTGCCCTCATGCAATTCTCTTTAATTCATATGTGATGCTTGCTAAAATAACTATAAAGGTGTTTGCTCAATCTGTGACAATCCTGGCCTTCTAAAGAAAGTCAATTAACAACTTTATGGCCACCCTGTTTGCTTGATCTTCAGTCACGCCTTCCTCGTTTATCGCTATAGTAATCTTTCCTTTCTAAAGGTGGACGTAGTGAAGACAAGCAAGCGAGCAAAATGTGTAGAATGCGGCCTATCAAACGGCAGTGTTATTAGTTGTGGTTTGTCTTGTAATACCATGTGTCATATATATTGCGCGCTAAAAAGTTACAATTCTACTGATAGTTCTGGCTGGAGAGTTTGTCTTCATATGTGTGCTGGAGCCTCGAGCTACTTTGATATATTTGAAAGTATAACGAATCGGGCTATTACTAACCAGTATAGTTTTTTGAAACGAAAATTGCCCATTGGAAAAATATCAAAAAATAATCTTCCAGTTCAAATCTATTGTGAGTAGCACTCTCTAAGGGTCATCGATTGCAAATGCATGGATTTGGATAGCGAGAAAGATAAATGGATTTATTGTGACGGATGCTCTCGTTGGCAACATCTCCAATGTGTGGAGGGAGCATAAGCAACAAACGCTATAGAGGATAACTAGCTTTTTCTTTGTGAGGAGTGCGTTAAATGGAGGCATGCAATTTAGCAAAAAACATTAGAAATTCCAGAATAATTGCCAAAACTCCACATATATGACTTCATTCTCATTCAATACCGTTTCTAAAGAGACAATTATCAAATATCTCCTCATTTGCTTTAGTATTCTCTCAAACTTCCATTGCTTCCCAGCCAACCCTATGCAGATACTGAATATCGTAAGGAAATAGCAAAGAAATTTCGGGCTAAAATTGATCTATCAGTCTTTCGAAAGCATATGAAGATCAATAAAGAAGAAAACAAATATACTCAAATAAGCAAAATTAGAACCGTTCTGATAAAGGAGAAGGAACTGCTCTTACTTATATGGTTTTTATGCGAGAGTAACATAGTTTTTGACTAATAGGGAAAATATCAGAAATTTGTTCGGCAATTCGATGAGGAAATCATGGATGCTGGTCACGTTATGGATCTTATTGACTTAATCATCAACTATTAAAATAGATTTATTGGAACTAAACCAGATGAAATAAAACTCTTTCGGGAGTCCTTGCAGATGAATGTACATGACCAAACAACAAAATCATTGACCTCCTACCCTAATAAATCAAAATAAGATCATGTTGAGGAAAGGAATAAGGTAGAGAAAAGCATTTGCTAGCAATTAAAAAAATGGCTTGGCCAACTCAACAACAAATCTAAAACTATTTAAATTGTCTTACAGGAAGTCCACAAGCTTATTAATAGTCCCCAAATTACTCCTTATCGCCATATTTTACCCAAAATACCTATCGTTAATGCCTGCATTGCCTTCAAGACAAAAGAATAGGCCTTGAAATACATAAACGGGGTTTCACAGATCGAGCAGATAAAATTGTTTTGGAAGAGATTGAACAACACTGCCAAAATCAGTGAAGCATTTTCTTTCCACAAAACAAGAGATAAATTTATTTTCTAAGCTGACATTATATTCAAGAACATCATCCTTAATGAGAAAAATAGCAAACTTCGTACATAATTACTGAAATAATGGAATAGATATTCAGTTGGCTTGTAGATTCCATTCAAATAATGCTGTTTGGATGAGCCATTCGATTTGATTGCAACTATTAACGACTACAACATAAGTGCCAAAAAGGTGAAGTAGACATTGGTGAGATATGAATAGAGAAGAATGTTAGACCTGAAGGATAGTCAGGTAAGCAGCTATATTAAATAACTTTCCGTCTTGGAGAAATTACTTACCATGGTGAGTTAGTTTAAATTCACCAAAAGATCACTGGTAAGGGTTAAGTCATTTTCCAATTATTGTTGGGGCGGCTAGTATACCAGCAATATTCCATCTATTCTACTGTAGTTTTAAAGATTGTACACTTTGACTGAAAAATTACTCTATAATTATCGGATTATTGATGCTAAGGACTAACTTTTTATGAAGGGAGAGGAGGAAATTTGCTTATTTTAGATTTGGGAACAGTGCTAATTATAGATTTTTGATAATCAGCGAAATGTTGAAAGATGTTTTGCCTATTTTAAAGAAATTTAAGGGATTCGGCTTCACTTGTTTTCCTAAACCGTGCTCAAGACGCTTAAGTAAGTAATGGCTAGATTGGTGAATAAATTCGATTAAAGGACTCCTATCTTCTAGAGTGAAACCTAATACAAAATATTAAGCAAATATTGTCTCGCATTTCAAATTTCACCTGCAAAGATGAATGCTATCTTTGAGAAGGATAGAAAATTTGTTCAAAGGCTTAATATTTTGAAGATACAGTTCGATAACCTAGAGATGACTGAGGAGCTCGATAGTTTGCTGACCTAGCATTTGCCTTTTTGTGAAAGCAATCAATTATCCTTTCGAGTTCATCAAATAAGAGTGCTCCTAACTTGGATTGATCTTCATAAAACCATCCTGCAGAAAGTACCTCCCCAGTTACTCCTATCCCCTCAATAGGCAGTGCGCCTTGACTATAAAAACCCTCATAAACCCGACTACTTTACTCTACGATAGATTCATAACATCATGAAGAAGGTCTAGTTCCCAAACTGCCTTTTCTTGGAGCGATTCACCAAGCTAGTATAGTAAGGATAAATTTATAACTCAATGATCGATAAAGTATTGGATTGCTGCACATGGAATTATGATCTCTAAGCTTCCCTCGATTGGGATAAAAAGATAACGGTTTAGTAGTTTACTTCCATTAGATAGAACATCAAAAACTGCAATTTTTACTTCTAAGCAGAAATTATAGAATTTAGTATTATAAAATAGAAATTCGATGAAGCGTAAATACAGGCTAAAATGCTGATTATTCAACATCAAAAAGATTCTGAGCAACCATATTTTTACGAGAAGGCGAGGAGACTCTTAACAAGTCTTGGATGCTTCCCTATGGTCAGCCAGCATACCAAAACCCTTTGGAGCATTATATAAAGTCCAAAATTATAGGGCTTACCTGAGAACTTAGACTCTCACATTGCAGAAATCGGAAAAACAAATCGAATATACAGTTGGCAATCCCTTTAGTAACTGCGGCAGGAGATCGATAACAAAAAAGAAAGTAAATTCATGAAGAAGGAACTATGCAATCGCTTATCCGACATGATAGCTGCTAACATTGAGTTCGAAAAGAGTTATAAGCCATACTACAAAAAGATGGTTTAACATCACTAATTTAGCAACGAATAGCTATAGGCTGTAGAGGTGTTAATAAAGGAGTACATGCCCTTGCAATTTTAAGACGAATGTTTTGAAATACTCAAGTCAAGGTATTAATACTTTCAAATTATTAAGAGTCATATCAAGAGGAATACCAAATATCCTCCGAGTCAATAGAAAGTTAAAGACATACAAGATTCATTGTTGACTGTCCATCCATCATTTTTTGTAGATCCTGTGCCAAACTTTCATCGTTCAATCAATTGTCAAGTCAATCCTAATAGAAGTGCTCGGAACAACAGAAAGGAATACTCAGATCGCAGTGATTATTCGCCCCAGCCTAGTGATATTTCTTCTTTCTCAGTTTCTAACAAAAAAACAGGAATTCATAACAAGCTAGGAAGATCCTCAAGCAAAAAGGAGGGAAGATAAGATATTTCATTGAGGAGGGATAGAAGAAGATGATTTCATGCATATTCGATTTATTAATCTTGTTAAGCCATTTGCAAGTAAACATAAATAGTTATTGGATTTAGTTAGAACAATTAGCTCAAATTTATTTTACCCAATAAATTATTTGGATATGGAGTATAGCACTCCTCTAAGAGGATCAGAAGAAAAAGAAGTCGAAGAAACGGGGTTCAAACAGGAGTAGTCGCAGTACAGACAGCCAGAAAACGAAAATCAAGAAGGATAGAACTTGGCTCGTGAACTCGATCACTACGAGGAAAAGATAAGGAGAAGTGAAGAAAGACTCAGGGACATAGCAATATAAAAAAGAAAGCACAATTAAGAGAGTGAAGAGTATGCTAATCTTGATGATGAGAGAAGAACCTTGAGAAAAGAGATAGTAGATTTGGATTATTAGCACAATCGCATCTTCCAGAAATATAAGAAGAACAGAGTGTAGGCTGAGCGAAGGCAAAGAGAGGAATAATCAAGGAAGCTCTAAGAAGAGATAAAGTAAATTCAAAGGGCCAGATAAGAGTAAAGGTTGGAAAGATCTAGAAGATTATAAAAGCAACTCTAAGAAATCAATTAATCAAACAAGAAGAGGAGAGAGGAAATAGAAAAGCTCTACCAAAGGCCACCTTAGACTTCCAATTAATAATCCAAACCTCAAGAAGAAAGCGTTTAGCAAGAAGGGGGCTAGGCTGAAGGCAAAGAAAAGACATAAGAGGAAAAGTTAGCCGAGGCAAATTACAAGGCTCGAGTTGCAGAAATCGAACTGTAGCTTGCATCATAGAAGCTGAGAAGGAGTAGGCAAGTAGAATTATAGGCTGAGCTAATAAAGATAAGATCATACAGTCCTTATTATTGGTGGAGAAGCTATGGATATCCCTACCATTACTCCTTATACCCCTACTCATATAGATTATCACCTTTCTACGATCCCATCTTATACCCAAGGTATTACCCCTATGGCTATCCATTGATCTGAAAATAAATGAATTCATTTTTATTATGTTGAAGGAGATATTAAGTAAGCCTTAGCCAATTATTGATTTATTTATTAATATTTATATTTATTATTTTCCATAAATTATTTGATGAAGACACACGTCTAAGTGAGCAGCAGCCGAAGAAAACAGAGAAGAGCCCACTTCTCAGCACCTTCACACATCAGGCAAAGAATAATGTCTTCAACTCTTTCAAAAGACCTCCGCAAGAAATGGGGTATCCGATCTCTTCCAATCCGTAAGGACGATGAAGTCGTGGTCGTCCGTGGAGCCCGCAAGGGAAGCAAGGGAAAAGTGATCCAAGTCTTCAGAAAGAAATGGGCTATTCATATTGACAAGCTTACCAAAAATAAAGCCAATGGAGCACCATACCAACTCCCCATCCATCCCTCAAATGTGGCCATCACTAAGATCAAAGAGGCTAAGGACCGAGTCGCCAGAATTGCCACAATCGTTGCTGGAGTAAACGCAAGGAAAGGAAACGCTGACAAGAAAATCAGAACTACCAATTGATCTCCATATTTAAAATGAATGTTATATGTGAATGATATGTTTTAAATAGATCAATTGTAGATGGCTCCATCATATTTTCTTCTGAACCATTCCATGGCTTCCTCCTTGGAAATTCTGTGCTTGGCTCCAATGGTGCTCTTGCATCTTCTTCTGAGGCCAACCCTGCTTCCAGGCCTCTTCAAGACGACGTAGAAGTCCATACCGAAGATACCAGTGAAGGGGTCATACTTGATTCCCAAGTCGATGTGTTATTGAATACCGAATCCAAAGCATCCTGTATCAGAGAAGTTTCTTTTCTTCAACTCTCTGTCCTTAACCTTCAAACCTCTCTCCAGGATTTCGTCGGCTTTGTCTCCTCGGACGGTCACGTGAACTGCAATTTTTTAGTTCCTTTTGATGCCAAAGCTTCTAATTGTGAATCTGGCTCTGGAGGGGACTGGTTTTTGTCCTGAGAGATCTTCTAAGACCTTTGAGGCTGAATGAAGAATGGTGTACCTTTGGTGAGTTTATCGCCTGATTCGCCGACACTAATATTGAGAACAAGCTTTTCGATTCTAATTTATCTCATGGGATTTTCCTTCTCAGCCTGGGGCTTCTTTGCGACCTTCTTGGACATGCTGTGGCGAAAATAAATCGAATAATATTATATCAATTAATTAAAATAATAATATTCTTTGAGAGATCTATATATGGGCTTCTACATAGTAAGCCAGAAAAATATTTAATTAATGATCTCGAAATGAAAGGGGAAAAGGCTTGAGTTGATAAGTGTGAATCCTTTAATTGTTGTATATAAAATCTGAGGTGATTGGGCTAATATCATTCGAAGTTAGGTTGTCTTAATAAAAAGAATAATCATCTGTGGATATTGCCTTCCAATTCTTTATATTTTTAACTCAACTGAAAGAATGATTGATTTTGAATTCTTCCTATGAAAATAAAGTATTCTTATATCAAATGTTTATTATAAAATTTATTCTCGGTATTGGTAGTAAAAGATAAGTATTAATAAATATAAAGAGATTAGGTAATAATTATCAAATACTTTTTTAATTTAATAATAATAAGTATTTGCATGGGTGGGTCTTCATCCGATTAAAATAATAATTTCTTTCAAATGGCTGATCAGCTGCGATCCTTACAGTTTAACATTAACAAGCTAACTCAAGAAAATAGTAGTTATAAACAAAATTTTGCTAAATTATCATCATAATACAATTAAGCCAGCAAAAAGATTCAACAGCTCAATGATCCCAAGCTCATTGAAGAAAACTAAGAAAAACTCTTTAAAAATTTTATTGATTCATTACAAACATTCAATGTCTATAATCCTCTCCCAAAAAAAGAAAATTTTATATTTGTGGCGGTCATATATGAGCCTTGTTAATGCTCATTTACTTAAAGCTTTTTATGGAATTTAATCTATTTTTATTATTGAGGACAGATCTTTTAAGAGCTCAAAAAAATGTATACGAATCTTGGATAAAATCAATCCTCCGCAGCTATTTTTGGTGAGAACCAAATGTGATTTGATTAAAGATCATTAGCTGCAACAAGTTATGACGGATGATAGAAATCTATTAGAAAAATGGGGCATAAAAAGAGAAATTCTTTACATTTCAATGTAGAGACCTGAGAACTACCTTGACAACCGACGATTTTAGCAGCTATTGTTAGGATATGCATGATAGAAAGCCCAGCTTATGTTTCAAGTTATTTTTTTTGTTATTTTTTAATAAATTACAGCAATTGCAAGCTTGATTAAAATAGTCAGCTTTCAAATCCATAGACTTTATAATACAGTTTTTATATCAAACTAGTATATGCGTTCGATTGATAAAAATAAATTCATTTGATAATCTCACAATAATAAACGCGAAATTCGATTAAAATGATACGAATTCCCTTAATAAAATGATGAGTAAATATTGAAGTGTTTTATTTATTAGAATAATAATTAAAGGTGATTATAAAGATATCTATAAATGGCAAATGCTTAATAATTTTTTGTTACGAGGATATTCCTTAGAACAATGATGTACATAAAAAAAGTGAAAACAATAAAAACGACATTGACAGGATTCGAACCTGTGCGGGAGAACCCAATGGATTTCAAGTCCATCGCCTTAACCACTCGGCCACAATATCTTCTCAATATTACTAAAACCTATCAAGTATAAGCTTAGATTTGCCACATTACTATTCTTGATTAACAAAGACGATGTGGTGTTTATCTCTTATATATACACCGATTTCATCCATTTTAAATATTGAAATAAGGCTTTTCTGGAGCATCATAATCATTAATCATTAATGCTTTTTGAAGAATCTTTTTGAAGCAACATTATCCACTAATGAAAAATAGGGTTGATCAGACAAACATATTAAATATCATGAAATATGTAGGCACCTGCATTAGGCTTTGCTCATTCTAATCATACTTTTAAAGCGCTTTCGATTATATTAAAATGATTAATATATTTAATTATGTTTACCAGACTCATAGCGAGTGGACTTCGACAAGCCACTCGATCGGTCTCTCATATTCCCTTTTCACCCTTTGGCTGCGCTAAGCCAATCAAGATGATGCATATGTAAGATGGGCTTAACAAAAGGTAGACCACAAATCTTCTAATGAAGACAACAATGGTTCCATCAAACCTCCACATTCAAAACCTGTTAGAACTCCTATAAAAATGCTAAAAATAATTATAAACAAAGAGCTAAATAAACTCAGCAAGCCAACTTTCTCTATTGTCCCAAGGTAAATCAGTCCCATCATCTATCACTAAGATAGGTTTGCTTTGTTTTTTTGGGAGTAATATAGATACACAAGCAGGATTAACCAAACAGCCAGTACTTGCTGCTTGATCTTCTCTATTGTCAATAATTACCTATTTAATCTAGGGTTTCAGCATTATTCAATTGAGCTATATTAAGGATAGGATTATACTAATGGTTTAACTTATTAATATTACGTAATAAATTAATTTCACGTATTTTGTTTAGCCTATCCATGTCCAATAATTTAATTGTTTGAAATATGTTACATGGCACAAGGTTCAACAAATAAAATGCTTACATTGTTGAATTATATTGGATTTGCTTTAGTGAATGATAATCTCAACTGTTAAGAAGCGATATAGGGCAAAACTTGTGCTATGGTATAATTGAAGGATAAGAAATCATTTCATTCCTGAGATATATTATTGCAGATGATCTATATTGGATGATGAGTGGGCCATCCCTACCTGTAATGGCACTATACCTTAATGGCGTTTTGTGAAGTGGAAGACTGCTCCTCGATGGTTCGATAGGTGCATCTTCTCCGGTTGCGTTCCTTTCGCTCGAATTGCTCACATAGTTTATCAACCAGTTCAGTATTTTGCTATTAGGGGATGGCTTTATAGTTTCGGGTTAGGGTTTTGGCAGTCGAATACTTAATCCCAAGACGTTTAGCAACCTACATCGGCCAATAAGTACATCTCTGAGATTACCGTTTTAGTGTACGACCTTGCGAAAGAAGATCAGCTTGGTCTTCAAAGAAATCCTTGAATACCTGTTTCTTTTTCTTCTTGTTTTCTTGAATACAGGACTGCCCGAAACTATTTCATTTGCCATCTTACTTCTCAATATAAATAGATTAAAAATCAAATGTTAATTTGTCATTAATAATCAACATTTCCACACACCTCTCTTTGGCGTTTGCTCGAGTAAGTTCGAGGTATTAGATTATCGGAATCGTCTTCATCCTTGCTTTTCTTGTTGCTTAAGAAAGCATAAATCCTTCGGTAATATGTTAAATAAAATGGTATTTTTTACTCGGAAGACAATTTTACTATTTAAAGAATGAACAGATCAATGCAGGTAATACGTAGTTTGGAAGTTATTTAAGTAGTTTGTTGTCACATTGATTATCTTTGTTTGGTCGATTCCGTAGTTATAGGTAGAATTCGCGCAATCTGAAAATTTAAGCTTTGTTCGGTTCGATAGCAAGTAACAAGAAAGATCTCCGTCAACTGCTCGGGCGACAGTCAAATTGCTGTTTACAAAAGATACTTAGTTCTTGGGAATCGCGTTGAAAATTTAAAGGGTTATATATGTCGCAGTTTCAATGGTGCATATCTGTGAAGCAGGATAATAGTCCATAAGGAAAATTGATTAATTTCCAACAAATGCGAAAGTGAATGCCCCTTTGACAGTATTAGTATAGAAATACATGCGCGAATCTTTGCCCCAAGTGAGTGACTGCAGCATCGAGGGAGTATTGATTCCAACCAGAATGGTGGTGAGTGCGACAGCAAGGGCGATAAGCGTTTGATATGGCTTCATGTTAGATATGATTGATATGAATTATATCTGAAAGTGGATATTTAGTTTAATATTCAAAATAAAGGGATTGATGTTATTGATCAATAGAGGTAATAAGTTGTGGGGAAAGAGTCGAGATAGTTATAGCTTGTGTAGATTACTTTTGATTAGTCGATCCCGTAGTTGTAGGTTGAATTTGAACCTCCTGTGAATTTCCATTTTGTACCATTTACCAGCAAATAGAATGCAAAGTCTCCGTCTAAAGCCTTAGCTACTGCGATATTAGGGTCATCCAAAAAGAATTGATGTTTGGGGATGACGTTGAAGATATTGTACACGACATATGTGGCTGCCTAAAGCTTGCAGATCTTAAAGGCTGAGTAATAGCTCATCTAAAGAAGAGACCCATTAATTACAAATCCATATGTATATGGGCCTTTGATGGAATTTGAGTAGAGGTAGATCCGAGATTATTCGCCCCACTCGAGTGCCTTCTTCACTGATTGTAGGTCTACACTCATGTATAGAGAAGCAAAGATGATGGTGATTATTGCTAATGTTTAAGTCCACTTCATTAATAAGATATTTAATCTAACTATGATTATGAATTAAAATTCTTTATTGGGTAAGTTTGAACATCAAATTAAGTAACAAACATTGCGAATTAAGAAGAATAATACGGTAATAAGAAGAGAGTTTTCGATATTGAAGAGGTGTATTTGCATTATTGCTGCTTTTGCTTGTCCCTTTTCGATACCGTTGCTGCTCTTTATCGTTAGATTTGAATCGAAATAGAACTTTATCTTTTTCAACTAATATTTTATGCCGTCATTACTCAATGGCCCTCCATAACAATTGCCATCAAATTTATGGGAGGAAATGTATTGCTAATAAAGTTAGTTAGTTTTATCCCTTTCTGTTTTATCAAAAGCATTTTTATATATCATCTGTTATTTTTCTGAAAAGCTATTAATCGATGAAGAATTTATATTTAAAGCCGTTTTCTACAATCAGGATAAGCAGATACTGACTATATGCATGTGATTGTGATATTTAATTGATTGTTAACATATTTTTTTGCTTTTTCTATCGGTCAACTTTGCCATATATTACGATTAATCAAATAAATGCCCTTGTATTGGCTTAATTAGCGCCTTAATCAATGAATTTAGGCTGGGTGGAGACGAAGATGATTGCATTGGGTTATTTTAAAAAAATTACGGAGCTCAAAATGATGTAATAATAGGCAAAAAAATATATAATGAATTATGAAAACGAGTTTTATGTAGAGGGATAATGTTAAGAGTTGACAGAGCAGACGACCTACATGTTTTTTATATGTTTGAAGAAAAGGTTCATATGGATGTTAAATCTTAATATTGTAAAAAGCGAAATGGCTTTGCGGGCAAGTCTCTTTATTATAAGCCTGCAAAATAATAAATATTTAGAGAGAAATAACGGTAAATTTGATATCGCTAGGTCTCTGGCATGCTTAATAAAAAAATTGATCTGTCCGATAAATGAATGATAATGTTTTAATGACAGGGCGATGAATTTGTGGGTTAAAAATACTTTTTTTTGCATAATTATTCGAAATTCCAGCTGGGAGCTAATAATGGGTTAAATTAAATTGCTATTTTATTCTTATAATATTTACTTAAACAATAAAAGGAATAAAAGCGATGTTTAATCAAAACTACATACAGCAGTATTATATAGTCTATACCTACACACCCTAGGGCCTTCCTTGTCTTGTATTACTTTGTCCTCAACAGTACATGGAACTGGTCCTCGCATAAACATAGCGCCTCAAATTAGAACAAAATATTTTAATTGGAGAAATAAAGACCTAAACTTAGGAAGGATAACGTCTTGTGGCTCACAACCGATAGCTGAGAGAGAGATAAGGAGCTGAGGGAGAGAGAAATAAGAGGCGATATCGAAAACGAAGGACATGGTTAGATAAGAAATATAGGTGTAATATTAGAGGGTGCAGCAATAAGTATTCTTCAAAGATTGCCTTGAATTCGCATAAGAGAAAGAAGCATCCTAAGAAGTCTAAGCAGGTCGTGTGATTATCCATAAAATGCATTATTATTTTATTACAACTTCATAATCTTTTCCTTTTAAACAAAAAACAGTCATAAACTTTGTCTTTAAATATAATTATCCCTCACTTGCAGGCCAAACTCAGTTAGCGTCCTCTTCATCATCAATTTACGCTTTTTGTTTTACCCATTTTTGTATTTGATTGTTGAATTCTAAGTTTGATTATGCTTCTCACAAGTTCTCAGAAATTTGAACGAAACTATGGGAAATGGACTAATAATTAAGTAATAAAGGGCAAGGGAGTGACATTAGTGCTTTCATGGTTCATATTTTTGATAAATAAGGGGAACATAGTCAATTTGGGAGGAAATACAGAATGAATATTATATAAAGTTAACAAAATAATAAAAAAGGAGGGCTTTTAAAACTTTGATACTCAGAAACCAGCCAAAAGGGCTTCAATCTTTTGAAAACTTGAATATACTCACCCTTTTGTAATTCACAAACTGCTCCTTTCTTAAATCAATCGAAAACGCACTTTTTGCCTCTCACTCTAACATCACACAATAACCAAATGACAACATCTTCAAGTTCGACCCAAACAAAGCTTCAAGATATCATTTTGGAGTCAAAGAGTGCTTCTGGGCAGGTATTATCTCAATAATAATAATTTCAAAAGTCTAACGACTGATTTTAGAATCATCTGAAAAGTTACAAGATACAAAGTGAATTTTGGAAGATAGCCCCAAGTCTAAGTGGAGAGTGTCCCATTAGTGACATTATCTTTATCAGAATAGACCTAGGTATTTCCTTGTGCCCAGATTCAAATCTCAGGCATTATGGATTTTCCTCAAATACTGTTTCGGTTTGGAGCAGGAAGGAGGCAAAGGAGGCAAAGACGATGAAGGTGGAGGGCTAGTTTATAAAAGGGAAGAGGTTTGAAGTGTTCATAAGAAGAAAAAGGTTCTGCATACAATTTCCAATAAATTATAATTAAGAAGGTATTAAAAATAATAATTCCAAATTTATAAATAGACACAAAGTACAATAGAAATTCGTATCTGATGTCCATCAATCGATCAAGCTCACTAAAATTAACATGGATCAACCTCTTATGCTCAAATCCTTCATAATTAAAGATATCAATTTCTCAAAAAATAATAAATCTCAATAATTGGTCCAATAATCAGAAATACAATCGAAAGAAAGCAAGAGTTGATATAGATGAATAGCTATATTCCATGGATTTAGAGGATATTTTGGTAATTTGCCTGAGCTTAAGAAATTTAGTTTATAATCATTTTAGAATATTGAAGGAAAAAGAAAAAAGTTAAATACAAAATTACCTATAAACAAACATGGAAGTAAACCAAACACTGAGCATGCTAAATCTTGAATGAGAGACAAAAATATTAAAGTTTAGGAGAAAATTAAAATTTTGGTCAAAACTTAATGCTTCAAATTGTCGGTCTACAAGAGCAAAGAGTAAGCAAAACCAACTAATTTATCGATTCCGAATACCCAACAATGATAATAACTCCGAAAGAAAACATTCCGAAACCAAGTATATATGGTAAAGATTCCATCGCCTTGAGTATATAATACAAAAGCATGAACTCAGACAAGAGAAACATACTACACATAAATAGATTTACAAAGCAAATGTTCTACATAATATTTTATCTTTTTATTTATTAACAATAGTCCAAACATGTAAGTAGCTTTAACGTTACTCGCCCCCATACTTTTTATGTTTGCCGTCGTTATCATTCAAAATGGCCATCTTTCTACACTACGAATGAACAGTTTCAACAACAACTAGCATGTTTAGGACAGCAAGATCATAATTGCTATTTAGCTCAATAGCATTTTTGCTTATATTTCAAACAGGATGAACCATGGTTTTCTAGAGTTAGATATTCAGAGAAGAGGATTAGCTAAACTTTTGTATTATTGCTTTGGGAAAGGGGCAGTCTATTACCAAGCCAAGGTAAGAGATAAAATTGTATAAGAGATTTTATTGAAGGACTGCTTTAAACTTAAAAAGTATAGCTATATCTCTATACAAAGCTAACCCCTGAAATTACTGACGCCCTACTTAAAAAATTAAATCTTTCCTAGTATTTTAAAAATAGCCGTCGCAAATATCAACGAGAGGGAGACCAACATAAGCACCCGACTGATATAAACAGCTAAACAAGAAGAGTTATCATATTAACGGATTCAAAATAAAACTTCATCGAGGAAGATTCAAAGTACTTCCTGATTGTTAGGAGGGAGGATTTGAAGAGATATGGCAAGTAACTAAGCGAGCTCATAAGAAACAATACAAATATCGATGAACTTCATAATGAGCTGACAACTTGGAAGATCAATCAACTTGGCTATTGATTTTACACACATCCAATCATATCATTAATGTTTTAAGATATTATTAATGTTTTACGATAATAGCTGTTATAAAAGACAAGAATATATGAATAAGGGATAGCAATCACTAATAAATATTTTTTGTGAGTAGCATTATTAATAGTATATCTGATGCATCATTAATTTCAAAATCTTAATAGATATTATCAAATTGATTTTTAAACTCCAACATGACCTAAAACCAATAGTAAGGTAAAAAATTTAAATCCAAACAGTCTTTCAATTCCAAGAATAGCCTTGCTCGTGTCAATAACTCGGGTCATTTCTCAAGACCGATGCATAAGGTCTTCTCCAATGATAAAGATCCAGGAATGACTGATAAGCTTCATAGTCTTATGGACACCTATCTCCCCAAAGATATAGCCTCTATCTAAAAAGCGTAACTATTTATTAAGATAGAATCGTCCATCACGTTGAGTATACCCTAGCAAGGACAAGGTTTGACTTCAAATAAAGTCACTGCTATCAGGCAGTAGCTCACTCTGTCAGGGATAGACTTATATAAAGTTTCAATGACACTCATAGAGTCTTTAACAAGCACGGATCTAAGAAAGTTTATTATTTGTCTCTTGAGTTCCTCATCGGAAGATGCCTTCAGAATGCTCTGATAAATCTCAATCTTGAAGAAGAGTACAAAAATGCTTTAAAGGATTTAGGATATACTCTTGAAAGCATTTATGAGAAGGAGATTGATGCAGCTTTAGGTAATGGAGGTTTGGGTCGTCTTGCAGCATGCTTTTTGGATTCAATGGCAACTCTCAACTATCCTGCTTGGGGATACGGCATTAGATATGACTACGGTATATTCAAACAGCTTATCAAAAATGGTTATCAAGTCGAAGTCCCTGACTTCTGGCTTAGCAATGGAAATCCTTGGGAAATCGAAAGGGTCGATGTCGAATATAAAGTTCACTTCTACGGCAAGGTTCGTAAAACTTACGACACCAAAGGAATTGAGAGATCAAGTTGGTAATAATGTGAAACAATTGTTGCAAGAGCCTATGATACACCTATCCCAGGTTATGCTACCTTCAACACAATAGGGCTTCGTTTATGGAAGTCACTTCCATTAAATGAGTTTGACTTATTTGCTTTCAACAGGGGTGAGTACTATAATGCACTTGAGGCAAGGCAAAGAGCATAATACATAACAAGTGTCTTATATCCCAATGACTCAACTGAAGCAGGTAAATAGCTTCGATTAAAACAACAGTATTTATTGGTCTCAGCTACTCTACAAGATATTATAAGAAGGCATAAGACCCATGCAAAGCAGGCAGGTAAAAAGTTCTAATGGACAAACTTTCCAAACTAAGCTAGCATTCAGCTGAATGATACACATCCAGCCCTTGGAATCGTAGAGCTATTGAGAATATTGGTTGATTAAGAGCATTTATAACAAGAAAAAGCTTGGGAGATCATTTATGATACCTTTTCTTACACCAATCATACTGTTTTGCCAGAAGCATTGGAAAAATGGGGTGTTGACTTGATTGGAAGACTTTTGCCAAGACACTTAGAGCTTATCTATCTTATCAACCATTTCTGGCTGAATAAGGTTAGCAAAAAATATCCAGGAAATAATCACAAGCTAAGTGTTTTATCTTTGGTAGAAGAATCTAACCCTAAGAAGATCAGGATGGCAAATCTTTGCATTGTTGGATCTCACAAGGTTAATGGAGTTGCTTTTCTTCATTCTTAACTCTTGAAAAAGACGCTTTTCAAAGATTTCTATGAATTCTTCCCTAACAAATTTATCAACATGACAAATGGAGTCACAACACGCAGATGGATAATGGCAGCTAATCCCTTACTTTCTTAGCTGTATACTGAGTACTTGAAGACAGATGAGTGGGTGCTTGATATGTCTAAATTAAGAGATCTCTAGAAATATATTGACGATAAATAATTCCAATCCAAGTGGCAAGCAATAAAATTAAACAATAAGCGTAAACTTGCTTAGTGGATTCACCATAATTGCAAAATTGTAGTAAACGAAAATTCGTTATTCGATATGCAAGTCAAAAGGCTTCATTAGTACAAACGACAGTTTATGAATATTCTATATGTGATATATAGATATTTAACTATAAAGGAGATGACTCCTTAACAAAGGAAAAATGTTGTTCCTAGAACTGTAATGTTTGCTGGCAAGTCTGCACCAGGATATACTACTGCTAAAAACATTATTAAGCTTATTAACTAAGTTTCCTATGTTTTGAACAATGACGATCAAACCAAAAGTCTACTCAAAGTCGTTTTTCTTCCCAATTACTGTGTTTCTCTTGCTTAAATCATCGTTCCAGCTTCATAACTTAGTGAACATATTTCAACTGCAGGAACTGAGGCCTCAGGAACAAGCAACATGAAGTTCGTAATGAATGGAGGACTCATTATTGGAACGATGGATGGTGCAAATGTTGAAATTTATGAGTAGGTTGGAGAAGAAAATATGTTCATTTTTGGTGCAAGAGTTGAGGAAATTGAAAAGTTACAACACAGAATGCAAACAACAAGTGCTGAAGAGTATATTCCACCCCAGCTTAAAAAGGTCATTCAGGCCATACGCGCAGGCACCTTTGGCGAAAGAGACTTACTGATGGGATTAATTGGCACTATCTTGAATAACAACGATGTCTATTTGGTCAGTGCTGATTTTGTTTCATACATTGGAGCTCAGTAAAGAGTACTTACATCTTTATTTAGGTTGATCAAGCATATTTGAACCAAGAACAGTGGACAAGAAAATCTATCCTTAATGCTCTCCGAACTGGCAAATTCAGTAGTGATAGAACTATTCACGAGTACGCCGATCAAATTTGGAAAATAAAGCCAATGAAAGTAACATAAGAACTGTCTTGACTATGATGAATCAATATAAATAATTAAATAAACGAAATTAATCAATCTGAATCTGAGTGTCTATAATTTCTATGGTTTCGATTCTCCTTGACTCCAGATAGCATGCTTTTTCTAATTTTAGCAGCTCCTTCTTCGTACTGGCCGTTATGTTCTTCATCTTAAGAAGAATGCCTGCCACTATCTCTTAATTCATTGAGCTTTCGGGCATTTTCTTTTAGTTTTTAAAGTCTTCTTCTCCTTTCATCTTAATCGATCTGAGCTTGAGTTCGATACTTACTTTTATGAGTAGAGTAGTCAGGCCTCAAGTTACCATCTTAGTCTTTTTTGACAATTGATCCAAATCTATCTTTCAAGTACTCTTGATAGATTTTAGATTGTTTAAAGGATTTCTTTTCAGATTTTTTTTACTCAAAGTCACGTTTTTTATCTCTTGATCTTGATCTTGATCGTGACCGTGATGAGGAGGCTTTATTTTTTTTCGACTTCGACTTCTTTTTCTTCCTTGATCGTTATTCTGAAGAACTAGATGATCGAGAATATGAAGAAGATTTCCTTCTCTTGCTGTAGTGTATCTTTCTTCTTTCCTAAAGATCCTGAGGAAGGTACTCTTTTTACACTTCTTTAATAATGTTTCTCATTTAAATTGGATTGTTAGTAATGGAATCTCTATATGCTTTTTCTTTTTTCATTATCTCATACATTGGATCCTCATGAAGCAATTGAAAGTCCTAACAATTCTTGTTAGTTATTTCTTCTTGGAAGACGTGTTTAAAGCTTTTATCTCCTGGTTTTGCTTATTTTGCTCCTGTCAAAAATTCCTCATTAGTCTTCTGTTGGGCGATTTTATTACCCCAATCGTACATCCATTCCATGCGATCGAGATGGGACCTCGGTATAAGTCCAGCCTCGACTTGGATTCGCTTCAATTCATCATTATGCTGTTCTTAAAGTAACTTCTTTGCTCGCTCTCTACTCTTTTTATTGATTTATTTCTGCTTTTGCTCCACCTACCATACTTTCTGTATGTTTTTCATTGATCCTGGGTGCCATACTTTCTTGTTTAAATAGTCTAATCCCATATCGAATTTAGTTCCCTTTTAAAATAATTAATATCAATAAAATATAAATTCATTTCATTAAACTCCAATCTTCTTCTCGATTCCACTAACGATAAATACCTTGAACATATATTGATTTGAGAGATTATATATTTTGATATTGACTAAACATACTAGCTGATTGTGGTAGATTTATTTCGATTAATTCATTAGTTCATATGAGTTTTACGTCATTATATATACTTAAACACAATCCAAATGAACAATAGCTAAAAATTGACCACATTTAAGAGAGAGTCTACGTAATAATGTTCCTCAAGTAATGTTTGGTCAGAGTAGCATCAAGTGTATTACTATTCCAGGTTCGATCTATTCGATCAAACTTAGGAATAATTCTATCAGTTTTCAATCTTTCTTTAAAAAGTAAGCACTGAGTTAGGGAAAGAATGGAAAAAATAAGCAAACTATCTATACAGTCCCTACTTTTCAAGTAGGGAAGTATTTATGACGTTAATGGAGTTATGGCTTAGCCATCATCCGCCTGTCAACACTCATCGCAATTAAAAAGTCAAGCACACAACTTTTAATTCAACTTATTTGGCTTAGTTTAAGCAAAAAATGCTCGAAGAGTATTCCTTAAAATCGAGCTCAGCATTTAATGAGCCGCCAAACACTTCCATAAAGGCGGTTTGTCTTGGATTCTTTATGACTGCAAACTAAATCTGGGAAGATATGTTCCAAGTGGAGTCACAACCACCAAAACCAACGCTTTTTTCAAATCAACTCTTTAAATCAGTTACGAATAGCTTATAAAAAACCTTTAGACCTTTGATGGTTGTTACTTAGAAAATTGGGAGTGTTTTCGGTCGAAAAAAACGCAAGTTTAATTAGTAAGTGGGAGTTGAGTAATCAACTTAAAACAAATTTTAGAACTGCTATCATGAGTTCAAGCGAACTTTAGATATGGAGAAGCAAATATAAAGAAAATTGAGTGATTTGATCTTATAGGATTAATAGTTTGATAAGGAGAAGAAGATTGAGAAGAAATAGTTCAACTAACACTAATCCCCTCTACAAACTTCCATAATTGGAAACATCTATTCATATGTGAATGATTTTCTGAACAGGAACCCATCATGGCAAGTAGCCAGCCATTTTGTTACTCAAATTTTTGATCTCAACCAAGTTAAAATGGATGAGGGCAAGAAGGTCAAGGTAATGAGGCCTGCACAAGACTTTTATAGGAAACTTGTAATGGTGTGGTTAATGATGCAACAAAACAACTAAGAGACTCTCACCTTTTCAGCTTATTTACAAAGACTAAAATCAACCTTTTTCACTGATACTTGGTAGGAGAAGTATATTGTTCCAACCAAATATTTCTTTTAAAGAATGAAGCAAGACTGGCAAGAGATAAAACAGGAAATAGACTCTTCAATGAGTTAGAAAGAGGTTATTAATTCATTCATACGAAGGATTAAACGATCTATGCAGAATGAATGGGACCATAAAATCAAAATGAGAAAGTAAAAATAAGGGGAAAAAGTCTACAGCACTGATTGAAGACGACATCGTTAGAAAAACCAATGATTAATTATTTATTGAAATCATTTTTGGTATTGGTCGGCAATATTTAAAATTTGTATATGGAATATTGTTATAATTATTTACAGCAATGGTACGGACCCTCTAGGTGTAAGACAACAACAGAAAAGGATGTGAGGAACATCCTAAAAAGATACATCCCATGGTAAAAAACACTTGCAATGATGCAAAACAGTAAAAGGAGAATAAAGATCATCTCTAACAGAAAATATCAACCCAGATACTTTACAAGAAACTGTAGCCAAACACCAATTCACTACGATAAACCTTTGTTCTCTATAGTAGGATACATTATATTGCGCTCAATAAGTTCCATACTCTCTTCTTAGCCTTCCACCTCTACGAATCTATTGCCGCAGATTCGACCCTCAAGAATATTCCACAAACATATAAGACACTTTGTTGCATGTATATTGCTATGAAATACGAGGAGATATATCATATTGACCTGAAGGAGCTCGCCAAGCATCTCAAGATCAAGTTCACATCTATGGATTATGCCCAGTATTAGTTGATGATTCTCAAGGCCGTTTCGATGAATTTAGACATAACATCTCTTGATCGAACTCTTGAGACTTATTTGCAAGAACATAAATTAAGTAAAACCGAAGAAATGCTTTGTTACTATTTCTTAGAGCTGACTTTTGCGTCAAGCAAAATATATAAACAGTTTACTTAAAAAGAAATATGTTTGGCTATACTAAGAATAGTGAAGGGAAGCAAGGGACTAGTCTAAGACAACTAAAATACCAAGAAGTTGATAATCCTCCTCCTTCAATGCCGAACCTAATTCAGAGGAATGTAAAGGCATATATGTCAAAAATATGAGAGCAAGCTGTATGGTAGCGTAGCACACCTTCCAATCAGCCTATTATGAACGAGTGATTTATGTTTATATTAATAAAGATAAGCGTCTGGAATAGGAAATAATATTAATTGAAAGCATTATAATTAATTGCTGATGAAGTTGGATGAGAATGATAGCAGTTAGTAAGAATAAGGATTCTTCAAGCCTCAACTCAAAGTCCTATCCTCGAACAAAGACGAACTCCCCAAACCTAAGCCCTAGTCATTCTCAGATTAGGCCAATAATTTAATCACATATGCGAGGCCCACTGACTATCTGCCAAGAGTACTATTAACATCCCCACCCATATTGTACACATCATCTAATAAAGCGAACAGCTCATCGATTTAAATTTAGTGGTAAGCCATAAACGTTAGCAGTTGATTCCAATAAAGCAGTAGAAGGTCAAAAGATGCAAGTACCCATCTTTGAAGGACAAGTACAAGTACAATCATCTCTATGAGTTAATATACTCGAAAACAGAATGCAATAACGAGTTCAATTGTAATTTATATCCTTAACTAAGCCTATCTATTTTCATTAAGCCATGTTTCTGACTTTAATCCCAATCATTATCAACCTATAACTAGTTCTACACTGTCTAATAAATTCGAGTCTCGCTTTTAAAGTGGAAATCTCCTCTATGCATATCGTTGCCTTTAAAACAGCTAACTAGAAGAGTACGATCTTATATTACAAAATGATACAAATACAAAAGGATACAATCAGTGGTTTTACTTTTCATTTAGAAACGAACACTTAAAAAAAGTAAGGTTTAATATAGTAAATCTTGTTAAGAAGCATTCTCTCTTTGAAGAGGGAGTGCGTCCAGTGGGATTCAGCGTCAAGAGAAGCCAAGAAGGGTGGCATTCAGTTGGGAGTAATATCGACTACCAGAAAAGCTACATAAGTCGATAGGTATCATCTAACCCTCCCATATACAAAAATTACTACACTCTTTCATTTACTATAGATTTCCCGAACGAAAATGACGTTACGTATATTGCTTTAAACTATCCTTACACTTATTCAAGGATGGTCAAATTTATCAATGAAATCTCTGATAACTTTGCCAACATGTAATGAGACCATTATTAAGCAAATGCTAAAGATCAATTCTTGCGTATACTATATCAAATAACGCTATTCCTTTGCTCAAGTTAAAACATGCAGAGTGTAAAGAAAATGGAAAGATTTTGGTTATGGGTCGGCAACACCCTGGAGAAACCGTGGGCTCATTTGTTCTTTAGGGATTTCTGCTTAATCTCTTGAAAGATCAGGCGATTTTGAGGCATTATTAAGTTATCGTAATTCCGATGGTTAACCCTGATGGAGTAATTTATGGCAATTTTCGAACTAACCTAGCAGGTTTCGACCTGAATAGACAGTGGATTGATCCTAGCAAGCTAATGCACCCTTAGGTATATTACATCAGCAGGTTTATTGAGAGTCTTGATAACATTTCCTTCGTAATAGACTTTCACGGTCATTCTAAAAAATATAATAGCTTTATTTATGCATGCACTGGTGATAATCCTCATCCTTATCGAGTCTTCCCTTATATATGCTCTCAACAAACTTCTCTATTCACTCTCAAAGACTGCACTTATAGCATCACCTTTGATAAGTAAAAAACAGCTAGAATCAAATTGTTTCGTCAAGTCAAAAAACCCCAAATATTTACATTTTAGACCTCTTTCTTCGGTTACTCTGACTAAAATTATAAGAAATATCGTTATTAATTAAGCGATCTTTTTCTTATTGGATAAAAAATATCATAAAGTTTGAAGATAATGTTGTTTAAGAAGAAAGAGCTCATGCAGTTTGAGAAGGAAGTGAGAGAAAAGTAATATCTTTTCGATCAGTGGGCACTTCAAAACAAGGAAGATATTGAATCATAATCCAATCCCTCGTAAGATTAGCTGACACCTCTAGAAAGAAAATAAAAAGTACTATCTGAAAGACCAAACAGAAAGGCAAAGCACAAGAGTAAGAAGCATAGAAACCGATAATAAAAAAAGTCCAATCTTCACTCAATCTAGAAAGATGTTTCGGTTGATAAATAGCCTTTGCCAGAGAAGGTAAAAGGAACACTTCCTTAAGCCGTTGTAAAGAAGAAGGCAGAAAGTACCAGACTCGTTAAATTTAATGATCTAAAGATAAAGAAGAAGCTTCAAAAACCATTAACTATCATTTCTCCACACCCGCCATCAATTTCCAAGCATTCGTCTCCAAATATTATTGCAGCCAATAACTCCCAAACCATGGTTCAAAATACAAGTTCCACAGTAGTAATGAAGCAAAGAAGAAAACAACAGCTGAAGTAAGTCGAGCCTGTCCATCCATCAACTTAAAGATAAATAAAAGAGGAGGTGACTGTTGAGTCAGCAGCAATTGCTCAACCCTCTAACCTCTTTAGCAATACTCATTTTTACGTACAAAAGACAAAAAAATCCTAAAACCAACTGCTACATCAAAAGACTCAAAGCTTATAAATAAATAACAAAAGGTAAGGCCCTTTCCCAAAGGGCAATAACTTTAATCTTAAAAGACTCATATCTAATGAAGATTAAAGAAAAGATACAACGATTGACATTGCTTCAACTATTAGACACAAATAAAGACTCTACCTTAGAGAAAACCGTGTGGTAAATTCCCTAACTAAGATTAATTAAGACGAAATAAAAAGAAACTTGGAGTAATAAATAAACCATCGAACATAAGCGCTTCGAAATTGCCAGAAAAAGATGAGATAGATGAGTCTTGAATAACCGATTCTACAAAGAAATTACTAAATTGAGCCCGCGAATAAGATTTTTTTAGTGAATGCTACTTCAAAAGGGTACAAATTTCCAAATATTAGAATCGACAAGAAGTTTGATTACTTTAATTTTTGATATTGTTTATATAGACTACATTGATGAAATGTTATATAATTTAAAATTAAAGAAATTCTATGAATAAGTTAATTCTTCAGTACCTCAACCCAACACCATCTCCTACCAACTCATCTAGAACCTCTTCCTGTGATAGCAATTCAAGCAGCAATGGTTCTTCCTTCAAATATAAGACATAGCTCTGCAGGACTTATGAAGAAAAAGGCTTCTGCCCCTATTAAAGTAAGTGCAGATTTGCACATGGGAACCATGAACTTGTTGCTAGACAGCTTGATTAAACCAAGAAGAAAAAGTGCAATGGTTTTTGGAACCAAGGATGCTGTAGTTATGGGAGAAGATGCAAGTTTGGCCACTAAGAGATCGGATGGGAAAACAAAGCATGTCTGTTAGGCTTGTAAGCTCACTGTTTGGAAGGTAAGCCAGTCAAAAATCATTCCAAATTAATGAAAATGCTTCAATGATCGTATTTTAATTTTTGCAGTTAGTTTATTCTTTCATAATCTTACAACTATTAATACTCTTCAATGCAAGGAAAAGAAATAAATTTAGAGTTTTACTCTAGTTTCGTGAAAGAATGAACAAGATGAGTTAATTGAAGATTGGAAGTAATTAAAAAACAACAGAGATCAATTGAATCAAAACGATAATTTTCTCTTCTTTTTGGGCTGGGTCTCAATCTTTGGCTCAGACTCCTCCTCTTCTTCATCTGATGAGAATGAATTTAAAGATCGCTTAAGACCTTTATCTTCAACTTTCTCATGGTAAGGATTCGGGAAATACTGTGCAATCAACAAGATAGTAGTGGCACAGTAAACCTCAATGAATCGTTGATATTTAGTCATCAACTCATTGTCCTTTGAGGAAGAAGATGAAATAACTGACAGATTGAGAAGGTTTATGTTGTTGAGAGTTTTGCATTTGTTGGAGGCTATCCTCAACAAAGTAGCACAGTCAACATGGTCATTGTCTTTGTGTTCACTCCTTAAGAATTCCTCAAGAATTTGCTGTGAAATTAGCATTAGTTCAATTGTAATATCTGCAGGGCATTAGTTGGCAACAATATTTAGGAATTCTGAGAGCTTATCATAGGTTTTGAGGTCATCAATAAATTTATCCTTCATCTATTCAGAGAGTTCTATTCCGGTCATCATGATCAATTCTGACCAAGTCATATTGGTGTTGAGGCTGTGGAGTCCCTCTGGAAACTTGAGATGAATCGAATGTCCATTTGTTTAGAGATGAATTCTGACAGATTCCATGTAATTCTATAGTTATCTTTTGAAGACAGCCTAATGTTAAGCCATAAAGTCGTTTTAGAAGCTTATTTGACAGCCACCTGTAAAGTTTTAGTTGTCTTTTAGGCCGAACCTTGATTCCAACATAAATTAATCTTCTTAGACGGTAGTGTTGGGAAGGTAAACCTCTTTGGGATTAGAGTTGTAGCCTTCAAAGTGTTCAAAGTTGTTGTTGCTCATGTACTACATAGCAGTGAAGTTGAATCTGCTTGACATTTCTATTTTTGTCTTTATCAAATTTTATTATAAACCTCACTTAATTATCTAACTTATAACATAAAAATATTGATCGACTTTACTACTCTATCGTTATTTAACTCTATTTTACCTGATTAGCTATGTTATAGCAAGACTTTGTTAGTTTGGGTAAGACCTACACAGGGAGAACAAGCTGGACAGCATGTGATCAGGAAGGAAGTTCAAAAATAATAGATAGAAAGCAGTTAGCAAATGACAGCAGCCTTCACATACATCGCTATCTTTCTGTGTTTATGTGATTATGTGATTTTGTTATTTATCAAGAAAATAAAGACAAATGTGTCGTCAGAGAAAAAGGATAAGGATTTATTTGAAAATTAACAAACTAATGCCGTTTATATAGAAATTAAGATCTAAAAAAATGAAAGAAAATTGTTAATATGAAGTCAAAATCTTTAGATAGCTATTAATCTTTTTATGATATTCTAAACTCCCCAAATATTCAAATTTTATACTACAATTTCTGAATAATTATCATGCATAATGAAAATTTGCCAGAATCAAACCAATTTGATTGTGAAATCATTGGCAAACTATTGATAATTATTATATTTTATTATTATTCAAGTCTCAGCTGATTATTTTCCTTTACTTTTTTATTCCCTAAGGCAGGATTTAAAATTAAATCGATGGAAAAGCGCGAATTACTAATATTTACCAAGCAAATATTAGGCTTAAGATGCAAATTCTAACGTCAAATCACTCAATATGCATGATAACAGCCCCACCTTTAATTTGTAAGATTCTGATTAGAGCATTTAATCTTTTCGTCTATTTATCGATTTAATTAAAACCTAAACGTCCAGAGTTCAACCTGATTGAACCAAAGTAATGATTTCTCATGAAATCCATTAATATTAACCTTTACTTTTGATTAATAAAGCCTATTGAACAATTATGCGATAACCCCTTGATCAATTGACTATTTAAGACAAACTAGTATCATTCAATTGATAATGAAGATCATTGATTTGCCTGGCTCGCTGCGGAAGATGCTCGAATGGTTATTATTAAGAGAACAAGTTTTAGAATATTGATGACGACATAGCAAAAAATGCCGAATCCATGAAGACCGTGAAGAGTTTGCCATACTGGATTATTTGGGTCTTAGCTGGTCCACACTGGAACTTCAGTTAATAGGAAAAGAAGGTCAACAACAAACAAAATAATTGTAGCCCCAGCGATCTACATCCCCCAATACTTACAATTTTAAGAGCGAGAGCATCTTTGCGGTACTGCCAGACGAAATAGCAGAAGAGAGCGATAAGCAGATTATAGTCGGATCGGATGAGGCAGCTAAAGAAGCCAATGAACTTGATTGTAGATGTGGTACAGTGATGGAAAGTAGAATCATATCGATTCTATGGTCAGTCATAGGATCAACTGCTTTTGCTATCATCTCTCCAGTTTATTATTCAAAATATTTATTAATCCATAATCTAACTCAATTTGTTTATTCAACTGCCAATAAATAGCTTATCATATTTGTATATTGATATACCCGATTAGTTTACCTTTATCTAAATATCTTATGTAAGCCTAACCACATATCTTTGACACCATCCGCAAATATCACCAGGATCATCTCATCGAG
>JACCDV010325379.1_pt1 | contig 27310 bp, 17 predicted proteins | sample 7446131 | NCBI WGS metagenome assembly JACCDV01 (sample SAMN15323448, study PRJNA562643) | freshwater metagenome | isolation source: river surface water | place: USA:Blue River Watershed | collected 2017-08-17 | reverse complement strand
AGGCAAATAATAATTATAAAGATTTAATCAAAACTATTAAACTTTTCGATAAAATGCAAAACAAATGTTTGAAAATGCTAAAGAAAAGTTAAAAAAAAGTTGCTTAACAAGATAAGCACAATAAGTTTTTTAGGAAAAGTACGATTTATTCGACGATATCTCAGATCAAAAGATAATATTGATGCCAAAATTTTAATAAATTGACGAATAGCTTGCTATACATCTTGTCTTGGAAGGAGTTTAAGATTCAACTGCATTTTGCGCATATTATTATCAAATTCAAAAAGCACCATTGGCTAGAGGTCTTATTGGATCAAAAAACAATTTCAAAATATAAATGATTACTAGTAAATTTTTTGGATTTTTACTATGCTTGGGTTAGTAAATCGATTAAATAAGAATAGATTTATATAAAATAAGCCACAGAATTTTCGAGGATAGGAACATTTCACAAATAAAAAAACCATCACCATGGCAGTTAAACGTGATTGATGGCGTTACAAAGCGATAGCAAGTTCCTTATGAATCCGTTAATTACTCTTTAATAAATGCTTATAAATTATAGCTTTTTAATATATGCAAAATTTTGGGATAATAGTAAAAAGGAAAGGTCGATTATTTGGCTAAATTTTAAGGTATTAGACTTATTATTGAATAATAACAATAGTTTTATATTGAAAAGATTAATAATGTTCTTGACCAAGTTTCAATGAAGATTCAGAGTATTGAATAAAATTATCTGGATTCCTAAAAGGCTCTTTAAATTGCTAAACTTTTTGGCGAAGATTATATCTGCGAGTTTAAATAAAGGCATAGATACAGTAAACTCAACAAGTAATCTAAAAACGATTATGATAAAATTTTTACAGTCTTTTTTCAACAATTTGGCTCTCTATTGAGCTGCATCATTTGCAACTTGATTTCTGGAATTATTCCTGTTTCTATCGATTAAAAATAAACATAATCCTTTGTAAAATTATTTTTGATACAAAGGATGATGACTATATTTAAACTCAAAGCATTTATATTTGAGAAACTCGAGCAGCATGGATTTCCATATTCAATTACTCTTCAATAATTTTACAATAGATGTAATGATCCAATAATATTAAATTTCGTTGTTTTAAATATAGATGAAAAAAGGCTTGACTTCTTGAGTACAACTACCACGCCAAATATGCCAGTTTGGGCTGCCATTATTGCTTCTTCAACTTTACCGTATCTTCATAGAGCATTTAAAAGCTAAAAAAATTGGGAAGATCTATAAGGAGACGATTTTAAAACAAAATAAATGTTTGATTTTTTTTAGCATCGACAAAATTTTAAGAGAAAGCATACCTTTTATAATTCTTCGATGTATATATCGTCTTTCCCTATGTAGTTACTTGCTAATACAACATTTTTTAATCGACACTAACAATTAAACACAAAAAAAGCAAAAGACTTGAAATTACTCCCAAGAATAGGCTTTGCTTTTAACAAAACCTTTTCTCAAAACTTAAATCACGTAAAAGTGCATAAAAATTATTTTTACCTTTCATTTTATAAGCTTGGATTAATAATATTGTAAAAATTCTTTCGGAATAAATCACCTTAAATTACTGAAGATTCCAAAAAAAAAGGAAAGAGGCATTTCGACCACTTCTAAGTTGATTATAGTCCTTTCTCAGAATTGATAAATCTATTAAAAAATAATCCTATCAGCTAAATGATTTTCACAATGATATAGTCCAATGATAATTTGATGATGAGGTGGTACTCTGACAAACTTTTAAAACTCCCAATCAAAATTGGCACTCTAGATTTCGACAAAACTATAGACAACAAAGTCTTTTAAAAATTCAAGATAAAAGTTCCATCAGGATAATCAAAAGAAACATTAATTCGTTCTGAGGAAATCACAAAAACTTTCATTCATAGAATAGATAAGCGTTTCAAATGTAATAAACTTAATTACCCTAAGAATCATCGAAGCCAGTCGTAGAATAGGTTTTTGGTAAAGCTTAAAGTGTAATTTGTAAACTTAGGCAAGCACTTTAGCTTCAATCAGAAATGCTGTAAAGTTACTTATTTGAATCATTCGAAGTGGAACCAGAATATGTATAGCAATTTTATAATTGAGTATAAAGTAAAAAATTTGAGAGAAAAATAGTAGTAGTTGAAAAGATGCTAAGATTCAGAAACTATATGGAAAGTTCAATAAGGTTCTTAGTTATTAGTTAGATTCTACTATCTTCACTTCTAAACATAATATCGGCTTGAGCAATAAAATAGATAATAGAGCGAGGTCTATTTTACAAGTAAAAATAGCAAAATAAAATTTTCTTAGTTTGTTATTGATTTTAGGTAATGTTTTAATTATGAGTCGCGAAATAGCTTTGAATATGAATTCAAATATGGATGGAGTGAAATTTAAGAGTAAAACGAAAAGAAATAATTGATGTAGATTGTTAACAAAAACTTAGTTAAATATTTCGAAATCGATTATATAATGAACGACAGAATACAAGAGGCAGATCCAGTGGCCTAGCCTATCCGTTTGGCCTTAACTAAGCTGAATAATATTTGCATTAGGGATACCTAAAATTTACCCAGACTAATAATAAGAAATGAGTAGACACCAGATAAAAAGAATCTGTACAGTGAAAAGTATATAGAGAGATCTCTCTATAGAATAAAACAGCTATGATCTTCAACAAAATAAATTTAATATCACTCAATCGCATTTAACATTTCCTAACTTTTTATCTTAGTTATCAAGAAGTATTTCTATATTTTTATCAAATGATCAAATGTCAATTATAATTACTTTTCTTGCAATAAAACTGACTTTAGTAATAAAATATGTCATTTTTAGTGATTTATCTTTTATGAAATTTGTGATAATACTCAATAATTATTCGTTTCTAAAATACAAGAGTAAAATTTTAGACTTTGAAATTAATTTGATATTTTGAAAGTAAGGGAATATAAGCTAAGGAATTAAATAATGAATTTAGCTGATATCATCATTTCCAAGCAGCAATATAGTTGTTGCAAGGCCTTTCTCTAAATCTTTAAGACCCAAAATATCCAGCAAGTTCAGGTAAATTCCACACTCTTTTTTGATACTCGACTAGATTCGGGAAAGGGGCCAAATATTATTGGTTCAGTAGGCCAAGTGTCTGCAAGAAGTCGGCGAGTACGAAATCAAACCAGGTGATCTGCCCTGCAACAAATTATTTGTTGCCCAATACTCCGCTAATTTTCTTCAAATGTGGATGGAAGTCGGCCACGCTATTCTTTTGAGCCTGCTCGAAAGTGCTGTTTTCGTTGTAGTTTCCATAAACCAGTCTGATATAGCTTGGATGGAAGTCTTTATAAATACCGTGAACAGTGGCGAGATCAACTCTCTCATCAACATTCCTTCCCAACAGATCTACTCTATTGCCTTTATGCACCAGGTAAATAAGAATGGCATCACTCTCCGATATAACCTTATCACCATCAATCAAATAGGGTAGGGTTAGTGCTGGGTTTTTCCCGATCAATTTCGGCTTATCCTCATTAAACCACTGAGCCCTTCCTTCAGCTCCATCATACCTCACCTCACTGTAAGGAATGGATAGATACTCCAGGAGTTGTCTGATTCTTTAGGCTAGACCTCTGATCGCCCAATATCCAACTACAACTTTATTCTCCATTAATAAGATATATCTTAATCTATTAATGCAGTTTGATAAAAGCTTATATTACATATAAATATAGGAATTAAGATTATCTTTCTTATGAAGTTGACAATCATCTAACAAAAACATGCATTGAGTTGCTACCCCATCATTATAAAAAATAAGAATACTTCAAACTCGGGAATTATTATATTAATTTGTATGGCTAATACAGATGATTCTGAGTCGATTCCCCCATTATCTTATGCCGTACATTTAAAATTGTATTATTGTAATATAGAAATAGAATGTCAATTCGATTGACTAAAAATCCCCTTAATATCCACCCAATTTTTTCTCCTCGTACAAGTTACAAGAGAATCAAATAGCACGATGAGCGTATGATTGCGGATATGACTCTAAATTTCGATAAGTTAACCATCAATATGCTGAAGGAATAATTCCAACGCAAAGAAAATACACTAACCCTGCCTTAGTTTATTGATATCGCTCAGAGACACCTTAAGTTCTGGCAAATCGACCTGCCCAACCGATAGGCTCGGCTCGTTCGATACCTCACATATCTCTTCAAATAGATCGATATCAATGGAAACGGAGATATGTAATGGTAAGAATTTACCAACTATATAATTGAAAAGGCGACGGTCTTGAAGAACCTCAAAAGTAAAAACGATTAAATTAAACATTACATCAAATCTGAAAATACTCCACATATCAGGATCGATACCTTGATTTCCAAGCTTTAGTACCTACCTGACATCGATAAAATTGCCTACTATGAAGAAAGTGCCAATGCTATACATTTTTTATCAGCTGATACAGGCGAACCCACTCCCAAAATATTGGAAATTACTCCTAAAAAACTTATTGTGAACATTTCATCAGTCAAGAAGGAGAAATCAGGGAAGGTGTCAATCCGAAAGAAAGATCTGGTTTTGCCAACGAGTGTTAGAGTGCTCGATATGCTTTACCTGCCTGACAAAAAATATAAAATTCTTTTGGTTTCAACCAGTGATGGATATGTTAGAGGATGGAAGTATACTCAAAATGGCATTATTTTGGCAACCCAGCCAGACAATTAGTAAGAGGCATTTTAGCATCATTTCGCTGCTTAGATATACTGTTTGGCATGGGATAACATCAATGAGGTATTGTATTGCGGACAGAAAAGTGGAGGAGTCAGCATGTGGAACCTAAAAACTGATCTATAGAAGGTACTCGCCTAGCCGAAAGGAGGTGAATAATATGAAGGCGAGGAGAAAGTTAATCTTCTCATTACTAGTATGATCACAATGCCCAAATTACAGTTCATGGCTTCAGGAAGGATGGATGGTAAACTTATTCTTTGGGATACTATTAACTCTAAAAAGAAATGGATCTATAAGGAGCATACAAGAGGAGTCTTAAGTCTGGCCTTTAACTAAACAATGATCTTACTGTTCAGTGCAGGTTTCGATCATAAAATTTGTATATGGAATCCATATATTTCAAGCCTGATCCACAAAATTTAAGGCCACCTTTCTTCAATCCTTTCTCTTAAGGTTATATAAGGAACTCATCAACTCATATCTATGGATTCTTAAGGAATAGTAAAGATAACTGATACACGCAGGTTCAATATAATATCTTCTTTTTCAGTTGAGACTGAAAGTGGACATGGAAACCAAGGAAGTGTAACCAATTTCATTACAATTAACAAGCCATCTAAGCAAGTCTTGAGGTTGGTTTTCGGCGGAAAGAACGTTTGGTTTTATGACTATGATAAAAATTACAATCCCCTCACTGCTGATTAAAATACAGTAATTGCATGCAGATATGTAAAGAATACTTTATCTTTCTTTACACCTGCTGGAAATAAGGTGAAGGTTTGGAGTGCTCTCAATGGCGATATTGAAAAGATATACATGGATGTTTCTTCCTTTGAAATCTCAGCGTTTGATTTCGATTTCTTGAAGAAAAGAATGATAATCGGAGATACAAAGGGAAATATCGCCCTTTATAACACAGCTAATGGGGCTAAAATGAAGAATCTAACAAGACACTGTGGATAAATCACTCACTTAATCGCAACCCAACAATTAGAAACAAAGGCTGATATTTTCATTAGTTGTGCCCTGGACAATTAGATTAAAATTAGTCGATAGACTGAGGAGTCATTTGAAGTTGTCCGAACAATCTACCTTAAAAAAGATTTGTAAGTAAGTAGTCTAAAATACTGTATTGAGAATAAGCTGATTATGGTTGGTACAAATGCAGGCTCACTTTCTTTTTTCGACATATAAACAGGGAAATGTGTTGGAACATACATCCAAGAAAGCACTGAATAGTTTACTTCGATAAGCCAAGCATGCAAATAGATAATTCTGACGACTTCATCAAGTGGAAATATTCTCTTGATTGGAATTCCTCCTTTCCCTTTTAGGTTTTAAAGATTACTTGGGTTTAAGCATCGTGACTGCGAAAAAGAAGGAAGTTCTTTGGGTGTGCGATTGAGCTGCTTTAATAAGAAAGATGGATTATTGTATGTTGTTGATGATAAGATGTATCTCAGTTGTTATGACTATAAGCAACTATTCGAAGAGCTGGAGCATAGTGACCTCGGAAAATAGAAAATCTAATTCTAAAGGAAAAACCTGATAAAAGATATTTTGAATCGAAGTCGTATAAATTTGAAATGGCAAGTAAAGGCACATGCTGAGACAGTGAAAGTCTTGTAATTTATCGAATAAGAGTCTATTTTGATGACTTCTTCTTTTGATCGCAGGGTTAACATCTGGAATGCAAAGACAGGAGAGTATATTGATTCATTGCAGCAAAATTACAATAAGATTTCTCCTGAACCCCTCGCCTACTATGACGTTAAGAAAAATTATCTATTTACAAAAGATAGGAAGAGGGCCTTTGAAAATGTATCACTCAATGTTGCTCAGCTGGATTTCGATCCTTTCCTTATCAAATGCCTGGTCAAGGGCAAGGAAGAGTATTTTTAAACTATTAAATCAAACCAATAATGGAATTTACAGATTAATTTCCTTGATGTGGTCAAGCAAGAAAAGGCATAGTTCCAAAAGGTTATGGAATAAGTTAGCAAGTATAGTCCCTTCTTAGCTCACTCAAGCAGCTAAGATCTCAATAATTTACAAACAAGAAAGCTTTAAATTTTAGAGAAAAAGAAAAAATTAATGAAATAAATAAGAAATTAAAACAACACAGAAACCTAAACTGCGAAGCCGTTATAAAAAGAATAGAGAAAATACTCGACAAATTATTTTAGGCGAAGTATGATCAAATGCATCCAAAACTTCGTCGATAAAAACTAAAGCTTATAGTTGATGAGCAACCTCAAAAACTAGAAGGATAAAATCTTCGGTAAAAAGAAACATTTTGACTACATTCCTATTTACAAGATGGTGAACCAATCCGAGAAATCTATGCAATAGCTCATATAACACAAACAATACGTGCTGGATCTAGCCAAGAAGGATACTCAGAGTATTGCGAACAGCAGGAAGAACGTTCATGTGATGCTGAGTCGAGAATAGTCTAACGCAGCAAATAAATTATATAAAATGCTCAAAACTACATAGGGAAGAACCAACCAGGCCCCCATACACTTCACTCCCAAGTAAAGCCCACATGAAGAGCGGGAGAAGAACAATCTAAATAAGTAAAATAGCTAACGAGTTATACCCTATCCCAAGAGTGTATTCCACAATTTGCACATGCAGCACAAGAAGAACTTACCCAAAATTGAGTGATAAAGTTTATTCATTATAAAGACAATAGAATCCTAAACTTTTGATTGTAAAACTCTTAGGTAAGCTGTCCCAAGTAATTCTTGGGTCGGCTAATCTAACGATAAATATTTCTAACTCTAAAACTATATTAAATTGATGATTGGGTTTATATTGATCATTCATTCAATTGAGAATGGCTAATTCAGGCCAGTGTTGAAGTCATTGTCCTTGATTTGCTTGACGAATTTATAGAAGGGCGTTTTCTTGCATCGTGCAACTTTGTTTAAGTACTCTTCCAATTAAATTTTTCTTCTCTCAACGAAGGCAGGGGATTTATTTCCAAACCATTTCTTGCCGGGGAGTCCAATTTTTCCAATTTTTTCATCGAGTGCTTCTAGCATAGAGTAGCGAGTGCGAAATGCATACTAATTAGTAATATTTCTCTTTAGAATTCGATAATGTTCCTTGAGGGTGACGGTATATTCCACATGCTATCCGATTAGATAGTCAGTGATTGTAAAGGAATAGGTGGGCATAAGTTTGGCTTTGGGTTATTCGCTGATATCGGTATCTACCGATCCAGCATAAAGTTTTCTGGAGGGCGTGCGTATTTCTTTCTAACCCAGAAAGGTTAGAATTGATTTGTTGTTTAGATGATTGAGTTAGGAATCATGTATTTTTGAGTTATCCATAGCCTAGGCTGTATTGTTGATGAAAGTTAAGACAGCTTTGTCTAAATAATATTATTATAAATATTCAATTTTACGTTGCTATTAGTAGCCTCATCACTCTATACTACCTTTATTTATGATCAACCCAAGAAATCAGTCGAAATTTGGCACTTTTTTGTTTATTGTTTAGACGGGATCTTAGAGGTTACGAGGGCTCGCCACTTAACATACATCACTAATCTTATTGTCAATAAGATATATATTGTTAAATTTTATTTATGCTTTTCAATGGTTTGGAGGACGGAAGGATAGCTTTATCAAAAGTTTGTTCAAAGTTAGTGAAAATATCAGATTTGCCCTGGAGAATATAAGAATATAGATCAGAATTTGTCATCAAGTAAATGTCATTTATTGTTTTTAGATTGATGTGTATATTTAAACTATTGTTCGTGGCAGGTTTAAAGAATTAAGTTCTATAAATAACTAAAGTATACATTTTTTGAATTACTATCAATCTTCATCTCTTTAAACTTCAACTCGCGTACGTTTATTGTTATTATTCCTCCTTATATTTTCTTATTAATTCTTCTATTTTAGTAAACTGAATTACTTCAGCTGTTACTTCTTTCAAAAATAAGGATTAATCAACTCATGAGCGTTTGTTTTAAGAGTACAATATCAGATATATTTTTTGCAGTTTGATATTCCGCTTTCTTCATATATCTATTCTCGATCATTCTCGCCATTATCCTTGGATCAAATAAGCTAAAATCCTAGAAGCACTCTCATAACTCTTCGAGTATGGATGATAAGTAAGGTCTATTATATGTTTGCAGTCATAATTAGTTATTGATAAAAGAAATATACTTATCCTCTCTAAAATTATCTTTTCCTCAATTGTAAAATTTGCCTCAAAGAAATACATAGCAACAGTAATCTTTCCGATGCTTTTGATGAAAATATCTAAGGTTTTTATGTGTATTTCGTGATGGAAAGAGAAATATAATTTGAGAGGACAAATAGAATAGTATTTTGTGGGAATGGAACGTTTGTCCTATTATTCTTAATTCCAATTTTTTAAATATATAATTTTTCGAAAATGAAAACTTCTACAAGTATTAACATAATGAATGAGTACATCGTCTATAAAAATCAATTATTGGGAAACGGTGCGACTGGCGAAGTCTATTTGGGTATCGATGATATAACTAAGGAAAGTCAATAAAAGATAAAACTGAAGTTGCTGTCAAAATTATAGATATAAAGACCATCGATAATGAAGTCACAGAGTATCTTCTAAATATGTAAAAAATAGCCTTGATGACTGTCATCAACAATCATATACTGAGAGGCATCAAAGTTATTCAAAATAGTCAATTCTGTTTCCTCATAACAGAATTGTGCAATGGAGGAACTCTCAAGGCCCACATCAAAACGAATGGACCTCTTGGATAAGAGAAATCGATAAAATATCTTATCTAAATACTGAAAGGATAGTGTAGTTTGATCGGTAAGGGTATTGTTCATCGTGATCTGAAGCCTGCTAATATACTGCTACACAATGGACAGGTGAAAATTATCGATTTTGGCTATTGTGAAATTAAAGGGCATCAAAAACCAAGTCTAGACTATAATGTTGGATCTCCTTCATATATGTCTCCTGAAGCCTTCCTACATAATTAATACAGTGAAAAATCAGAGGTTTGGGCAATTGGAGTCACTTTTTATGAATGTTTAAACGGCAAAACATTCGACTAAGGAAAAGATATGGGAGACGTATACAGATAAATGAAAAAGTACGGCTTGAGATACCGAGCAGATGTGAGTGAGCACTGCAAGAATATTATCAAGTGGTGCCTATAGCATGATCCAAAGAAGAGACCCACATGTGCTGAGCTACTTAACTATGTTGTATCCAATGAGACTTCAAAAGTGTCATCCAATTCGATGAGGGTTTCATTTACTCCTCTGGATAACTTAGAAATTAAATCTAGACGTGAGAGTCTAAAAGGAAAGATCGATTTAATTAGTTTGGAGTCATCAAGAAAATAATAAATTTTGAAGCTGGCCACAAGTGAGAACAAAGCTAGGCCAGCAATGAGTAGTTACTAACCAAAGAAATACTTGCTCTAAAAGCGACCTCCTCTTGAGACTAAGCCAAGTGTCTACTACACCAAGATAAAGACATAAAAAAACCCTATGACCACATAGATCCGGCCACCTATGCGACAAAAATCCCAAATCTTCTAGCCTTAAAATAATCCATCCCTGTATCTAAGTTCCCGCAAGAAATCAAGATAGAACATCTTTGGCTTAAACCCAGCCAGAACGAAAGTATTCTCTAAGCCATTGGGTACCCACCACCGGATTGGCAGTTTCAACATCGATTATTTTGGATATACAACTGATCGTATTTGATTTAATAGTTCATATATATATTACTTTATAGTTATAATAAGAAAAATCAAATAAATCTAATGGAGTATTAAGACGACTTTGTTCTATTATTTCCCAACGAGCACCAACCAAAAAGCGAGGAATCATTTTCTTCAGAGAAATATAGAGAATAGTCATCATAGAGATCGATTTAGTTAAACCATCATCATCTTGAGGACGAGCAATCAGAAGAAATCGATGAAGATATATTAAAGAAAACATCAGAATTGCATTAGGCACTAAGAAATATTAAATTGCTGAGGTTTCAATTGATGTAATCCAAAATCATGAAAAAAACTAATTTGACGAAATGTGCAGATTTGGAATAAAAAATTGATAAAAATCGAAAAAGAAAGATGATTCTGTAATAATAAAACGAGTAATTAGACAGAATGATACAATTATACAAATAAAAGATAATTAGGCAAAAGGACACTAATACACATTTGAACTCTCGCCTTGATAAAGTGAATAATAAACTTCTCAAGACCAAAATATAGTATAAGAATATGGCAAGTAATACTAATTTTTCGTTTATGAGATAGGATAAAGAAAATATTAGTGGCATTGGCAACAAAACTTGTATCGAGGTGGAAAAAATAGGTCTCGAGGCAAGAAACCAAAGCTCATAGAATAGCATCTAAGCGTTAAAGAAATAGATATGCTTGGTCAAATAGAAATTCAAGGCGAAATAAGCAAGAAAAAAAGAGTTGCAGATCGAGTATTAACAATTACTGTAAAGATTAAAGCAAGAGCAAAATAGCAAATCACTTATCAAAGACCACTTCAAATCCAATCATCAAGAAAACTATTGTTTGGAAGAAATTCATGAGGAATACAATAAAAAGGAACAATAAAATCGTTCTATTTGCGAAGTAACTCAATAGAATTCATCCAACTAGCATTCCAAAAATGCTTCGAACCCTCAAAAAAATATGAAGACTGAGAACAAAGACAAGAAAAAGGCTAAAAATGTTACAAGCACGATCTCAACATTGAAAAAGCATCGAATTTTTTGATAATAAGCACTATTTATTTAACTATAACAATAATTAAATGATGATAAATTTACAAAATAAGTACGGCTCTAAGCTTTCATTTCCATAATTCACATTAAAGCTATAAAGAGGCATACGAGAGTAATGCTAACTCTGCAAAGCAAGTTACGGTGTATTCAAAAAATAGCATGTCTGTAAACGTTGTCTCCGCTCTGTATGCGCTTAATGTTCACCATTTAAGGTAAAGAATTATCTTGCCAATCGAACCATAAAGATGAATCGACACTGCAATATATGCAATATCTAATCAGTAAAGATCCAAGAGTATATTGAAGTTAATAAATTATTTTTTGCTAAGGACTCAGATCTTCTCTTTATATGGTCCAAGTCCTTATCTTATCGCAAGGGAGTAAAAGTAAGTAGAAGCAAATCTAACCTTAAAAATTATTTCAATATTGACAACTTATGGGCTAGTTTTAACTTTTCATTTCGTTAGTTTATAGCGAGAATGGTGGAAAAAAGTAATTATAGTGATGCTGACCTAATAAATTTATTGAGTAACGGAATTGAGGAAATATAATAGTTCTATCCTAATCGACTTGAGGAAGCAACGTACATCTATATTTTCTTTCTTTGCCATGCGGATTTGTAAACTGCAGTAAATTTAACACTTTTCATCTTAGATATTACTCAAAGACAATAAAATTCTAAGCCAATCATAAAGAAAATGGTTCAAAATATTGGTTTTAATGAGATATAGATGTATAAAATCCAATAGTTTTTACTGTAAAATGAATAATTTTTCAAAACCAGTGCATCTATCAATTTCTTGCCTATTATTGCAAGCTTTGATATTATCAATAGCATTATTCTTAACAAGAATATACATTTTTTATGGAGAGGGCTTTCTTTGCTTTTCTTCGAAAGGAAATAACTAGTCCTCAAGAATCTCTATAAATTAAGCAGTATTAGTATAGATCTTTTAAGAAATCCAAATATTGTACACTTTGCAAACCAGCAAAAAATGATGCAGGAATAAGCAGTCTCTGAAGAAAAGTAAATTAAGTATATAAATTTATTGAAAGATTACAAAAACCTACAAATTAAAAATGAAAGATTATAAAAAGATATTTCTTAAATCGGAGATAGAACCAAAACTTTGAATGACTCCATCTTCAGCTAAGAGACCATAGGTTCAATGCATATAAATAGTGAGCCTAATAGGATTAAATAGTTCAATTAAATATTCCTAAGTAAAAATTAATAGATAATAAGGTTAAAAATCAAAAGTGAATTACTTTAACATAAATATGCATAAAAAGAATAGTTATCATAGAAACTAACTCAATAAAATATATCACTTAAATAGTAATGCCAAAAGAAAGATAAGATGATTCAGGAGTTGTCAGAATAGAAGGGAAATCTGAAAAAAATGAATGAGCTTCTTCTTTAAAAGATGAAATAACTCTCTGCCTTGCTTATGGACCAATAATAACAATAAATAAACGAAGACAACAAACCTGCATAAAACAATAAATTTATCGATTAAATGAGACTAACCTACAATGAATTTGACGATCTTCCTCCCCATCAAAAGGAAAAATGTAATATTTATTGATTTTTCTTATTAATGATCATAAAGGATGAGATTCAAATATACAATCATTACTATTCACTTACCTTTAAAGCTACAGACTCGCTTATCATTTTTAGCGCTTAGAGTATTGGTTCGGCAGATTTATCACAATTATCAAATGTTGATTTTCTAACTCGCTTAGGGCTATCATCAAACAAAGAAAGTTCATGTGAAATCCGATGTTCTAAACTTTTAAATCTCTTGGCCTGGAGCTTCATTATTGATTTCCCTCTGCTCAACTGGATAAAATGCTCCTCGATTTATTTTTTTTGCTGGCTGATTTAGAAATCCATCTGCTTACTTGATGTATCATTGGTATCCTCAGGTCTGGATCGATAGGTTGCAGTTTTCAATTTCCTTCTATTGATTCTTTATTTGAGTCTTTACTCGTGAGTATTGATGATTCCTTTGACTTTATTCTGGAAAATTTATTACTTTTTTTGATGTAGGTTTATTATCTTATTTAAATTTTCCCGTGTAGATGATTAGGACTCATAGACTAGCCTCATCTACATCTATTTCTTTTTTTATTGCAAGGCAAGAGTGTTAATTTTTGGTTAAGGTTGCGATATTTTGGGGACTTTACCCTACGTCGATCCCTTTATTTCTTTCTTCTCGATAACTTTAATTTATTTTTTTGCCTCTACATTCGCGGATATCTCCAATGGTTTTTATTTTTTGGCCATCGGAGGCTTGCTTAATGTTTTTACAACTGTATTCTTGGTCATCAGCGAAGTCACTTTATTTTTGAAATAAGACTATCTGATATCCATCACAGAATTCATTTTTTAGACTCCTCTCTAAGTTAGCGCAGTATTTACCATGTAAAGTTACAATAATTTTGCTATTGCCTGCCCGCTTAGTGAGTTATCCATTTCGATTGCGATCTCCCATTAGAGGAGCTCCCAGGCGAAGTTGGGATCATTGAAGAGCTACTTGCTTGATAAGTAGGGATGTACAAACTATTTTTGAAGGCGGTTGCCATATTATTAAAAGCTTTTTATCAAAAATAGATAAATGCTATTAATAGATTTAATATGGTATATATCCTTCATTTCATCATTTGAAGTCACGCAATATCTGACTTATTGTTGGACTGTTGTTAGGCTGTCCCTTGCTGTTAACGTCCACCACAGAGTTCCGTTAGAATGGGTTGGAAACTCCGTTCTTTTACTTCTGGCTGGGAGGCTTGTAGGAGGGCATTGAAAAGCTTGAGGGATCGATTGACGGGTAGATTGGAGAGATGTTTGGGTTTTAGGGGACACCGATTATGTCTTAATAGCTGAAGTCTCTTGGCTGCTACTTTTTGGGCTCGGGTTTTATGGTCTAGACTGAGTGAAAATCAGGTCCCACTTTGATTTCACTTATCTTTTGGTAGGGATTAAGGTTCTGTGGTTGCTCGTTGAATCCACCATTAAAGCCCTGTCCTCCTTGTGCATTGAAGCCTCCATTAAAACCTCCTTGGCCGTTAAAACCTCCATTAAAGCCACCTTGCCCTCCTTGACCTCCATTGAATCCACCTTGCCCGCCCTGCCCGCCATTGAAGCCACCATTGAAACCTCCCTGCTGGTGCTGTTGTTGCTGATGCTGTTGCTGGTTTGGTTGATTGTTTCCCCAGCTGTTTTAGAACTGCTTCTTCATTTGTTCTGCAAGTTGTTTTTGCATATTGATTTCCTACTCAGTAGGTGGAGCTTGGAAATCTGTTGTAAATTTGTGTCCAATCATGTTAATCTACTCAAGGGGAATTCCATTACGTTCTGAAAATTCCACCATGTAAATATTGAGCTCTTCTGGGGTTGGGCTGGCAGAGAGCAGCTGCACTATTTCAGGGTTCGTATATTTGGGGACTGCCTGAGGGTCATTGAGGGCTTTAAGGACAGCCTTGAACTAGTTCAAGGAGCTAAGTCCAAGGTGATCGGCTCCGTATATAAGAGAATAAATAAAAGGGAGCCAAGGTTCAATCTTATCTGGCTTGTCTTGATTATCGGCCAGGAAAAGAGCATGTCCTCTCAGGGATACTGCACACGACATGAGCAGATTACAAGCTGAATTAGGGAGATTTTACCTTGGGCATACTTGAGGCCATTTACAACTCTCTCAGCTATGAGGATTTCTTCAACTTTATTCCTAGACTTTCCTTTTATTTTCATTACTAATTCTTTTTATCCTTTGATAATCTCAGAATGCTTTCTATCCCTACTCATTTCCAAGTGTATTTTGGCCTTGAGACATGCAATATCAATTTGTCCTTTGGTTGCCTTTGCCATTTTTTTGGGTTGATCGTTTCCCATGTTAGCTAAGAATTTATAGATATATTTAATGTGAAGATAGCGAGATTAATTGAATATATAACAATCTAAACTACAAATAAAGACGTTAATCCCGCTCTTATAATGCAGGGTCAGTTTGAAGGGATATACTAGCTATTAGTTTTGAAGAGGAAAGTTAGAATTGTTTGCATAATCAAGAGAAGAAATTATTGAGCTTTATTTTTTTCTATGATTTCCCGTGGATTCGAAGAAGATTTAATGTGTAAAACTTTTATCCACTCTGGTAACCTTTTTTTATCATTACACCTAAAGAATTAAATGCCTTCTATCCTTTTTTGCTCAAATTAGAATTCTTTAAGGTTTGAGTCCTTGAGAATGCAGAAATGCACCTTGATTTGAAATTTAATGAGCTTCGATAGTCTCCATGTTTTTTTCCTTACCTCAACGTGGAGGGATTCGATTCCTTCGATGAGTAAGTGGGCATGAATTCATACTAAACGGGCGGATTCTTATGTAAATTTTGCGACGCAATGAGGAAATTTTTAGGTTTTAGTTGATGGACCTTGGAGGATGATAGTATAGTTGATATGTTTTTCTCAATAACTTTGTACTAAACTCCGTATTAGCGCTTGGTTGGCGACATCCTCTTCATCTTTTCCTGCTATTTTATGCAGAGATTAAATATTTGGCCATTTACTTGCATTGGTTTTTATTATATTAAATCAAAATCATCACCAAATATTTATTGTCTAAAGGCCAATATATTTGCTTAAGTATTCCTTCAAATTTATAATTTAATAATATTCGGAGTCAAATGTAAAAAAATAGCAATACTTGGTAGCACTCCACATCCAAAAACTCAAAGTTCGAAAAGACCTATGGAGTCAATTCATCACAAACAGTGGTGTGCCACATCGCAGCACACTAGTTTATTGCCGAGTAAATATAGTAAAGCTAAGTAAACAAGAGCATGGTAACAATTGCAACTTTTGACTGCGACTTCATCCTTCTGTAGAACTTCTTATAGATTGGCAAAATCAAGGGCGACCCTCTTTACAAATAGTTGTTAAAGATTAGAACAACATATCCAATTTTGCATTGCTGTCTGTAGTATAGTGCCAATCATAAAGAACGCCTCGATCTTATTGGATACTTGATCGATATCTACTCCAATATCTATAGTGTCAATTTCACTAAGGCTTTGGAAGTCATCAAAAAACATCCCAACCATCCAGTTCAGTTTACTCAACTTGTCGAAAATATTAAAGGGGTCGAGACGGGAGAAAAACTGTATCTTGAGACTCCACTCATGATCAATAAGCAGAATAAATAGAAAATAGTGACAGTCAATCTGAAGGGATAAATTGGAATTGTCGAGTTAAGTCCAAATCTATCCTTTACTTTGAATAACTACTAAACCAACAAATTTCCTCTTAAAAATAAGGCGCTTGCTGCAAATTATAACCGCTTCAAATGCAAGTATTAAAGTGTGATAATCGTTGCTGTAAATAACAATCGTGCTCCTTATCTCTTTGTTAATTGCCACTCCATCTCTGATTTTTAGAAACAAAAGAAAGCGCAGGACAACTATGAATGGATGTAAGACTAAGCGTAGATAAGTTTCTGCTCGTTAGACCCCCAGACAAGTCTCGTCGCTGTGAGTACAGTAACTCAAAACATTTCAATTTATGAGATGGCATCATCAAAATAGGAAAATAATAATTTATTTTACTTCTTGAAGAAGAGGTTTGCATTTTTCGTGTAAAGAGACATTCGGTTCAGTAACATAGACATAAACTTTAATATTGAATGCATCCATGCTAATAAAGGACTGGTGATTATCATCACAAGCAAAGAATATCTATTGTATGATATTATACAGAGATGCATCAAGAAGAGGGGGAAGTCCAGCCAAATTAGCTCCTTGAAGTGGGGAGGAATAATGGATAGGAATACCGATCAAGTTGCCACCTTTATTGTGAAGGGCTATAATCATATCAATTAGGCTCAGTCGAAAATTGGAAAACCTAATATTCATTTTAAGACTATTGACCTTGTTAAGAAGGAAAAATATTGATGATTTTGGATGACTTTGTTTAGCACAGCAGCTTTCTATCTTTATTCTTTTACATAACTGGGGCTATCGGCCTAATTTGTTAAGTTAATAAGTAAATTTAGGCCATTAAAAGCAATTGTTTTGGCTAAGTATAATATATTGATGTTGCGTGAGTAGGGTGGGTGAATGATAATGTTTGTTGTATTGGTATGGTTGCAGATTTATGTATAAAGGATGTTGAGATCAACCGAAGAGATCGAGTCCGAAGTCACCATCTTCTTCAGCGGGAGGGGCAGGCTCGGGCTATTTCTTTTTGGGCTCTTCCTTCTTGGGCTCTGGCTTCTTGGCTTCCTCCTTCTTTTATTCCTTCTTGGCTGCTGGTGCGGAACCAGATGGGGCACCAAGTGAAACTTTGGACAATCCTTTGCTAATGACCTGAATGGGTAAGGAAATACCTCATCAACTTTCCTGCCCTTCAAAGTGGCGAGGACAGCATCAACTTGGGCTTCATCGACGGGTTTGCCAGTGGCCTTAAGAATAGCTGTGACTGATTCCTTTGCTGAGTTATTGTAGATCTACTTGGGGCTTTTCCACTAAGACTGGCGAGAGCTAAGGCAGAGACGTATTGCATTACTTATGGTAAATATTTAATATTATAATTACCAATTAATCATTATTTAATCCCAACCCCGCCCCAGCAATACTATTATTCTTGTTTTGGATCATTTCACCTCCATGTGGAAGTTCTGCTTAGCCCCTCTTTCCTTCAGATACTACACCTCTTCCCTTTGGTATTGCAGACGTGCCTTTCGCTATGCCTACTCCTTTTGTTTACGCTAGAGATCCAGCTGCAGGTTGAACTGGGTTGTATTTGAGAGGATGTTTGATTTGGTCTTTTGGAAATTGTCTTCAAGCATTCCTCTCATGCGGTTCAGCTCTAACGTTTGAGTAGCATACATTTGTTCCTAGAGTTTTTCTTGCTATTGTCTCTGCCTCTTTTCTTAGATTTGCTGATCCAGCCACTCCTTCTGTTTATTCTTGAAAAATTATCTACGAGAATCATATTCTAAGTAAACCGGGCTTTACTTAAATCCTCCCCTTAGAACTCCCTGCAGCCGGAAAGCTAGTTGGTTTGTGATTGGGTGGGGAAGTTGCGGAAGAAGGTCTATTTAGTGCGCTTCATGCTTCGGTTATAACTTTTGATTATTCGAGAAGAATAAATGTGAGGGAATATTAAAGTAAATGTATCAAGCAGCATGCGGCTAGATGAAGGAGTGCTACTCGCCAGTGGTGCCCCAGGGGGAAAGGATCGAGTTCATCTTTTTAAGCAAATATTTAGTTTATTTAGTTTTGTTAGTAGTATTAGTACTAACAGGCTCTTGCTTTTACTTCCTTATCTACTATTTCTTAACCTTGCGATAGTAACTGCTGAGGGGCTTTTTATAGTACTTTACTTATTTCTTAGAAGGACTCAATCTATCTTCCTTCTTTGTAGGGCTGATCTTTGCAGTTAATACTATCTACCCAACTTTTTCTTATTTGGGCGTAAAGACGATGTTGGTTTTTAAATTTTCGAACTTGTATTTTTTGATCAATTCTACTAAGGAAGGTTTTTAATTATCATTATTGGAGTTAAAATTAATAGGGATAAGTTTATTTTGGACATTAATCTTCTTCGCACACTATTTGGGCCTCAAAAACTCAGACTAATCAGAAAGGCGTTACTTGTTTTCCTCGGGTGGACTCTTCTCGTTAAAGATTTGTTTGTTGGTTGGATTTTTGGTGATCTGCGTAGTCATAAGACTTTTCTTGTGCCTTGTAGAATTATCTTTTTTATTTGCAGTGATATCGGGGTGCTCTTCCCTCGATGACGAAAATCGATAGTTATAGGTGTGTCGTTTCATTTTTTTATTACGGGTAGCGTCATAGATGGTGAAATTGGGGCGGAAATTTTCAATTCTTTACTAGTCAACTGACGGTCCATGGATAGATTTGATGAGATTTGAACTTTTGCTGGTCTTAGAATTGAGTTGTTATGATTATCTTCGTCCCATTTTTCTTCCATATTTCTGCATTATGATTTTAGTAAAAGAAGAAGCCAAAGTTTTGGGGAAGGAAGTGCTAAACTCATTCAAATAGGTATCCATTTCCGATGAATAGCTGGTCTAGACTTTATACTTGGAGTCTGCTAATTTAGATTGGACCATATTAAGCATACAATTTATATTATATGAAGATGATCAAAGTAAATCATTTATCACTCCGCCATTGGCACCAATTACTTGAGGTACTCTTTTGTTGTCACTAGTCTATCGCAGAATATGGTTATATCTATCTTTTGCTACCTTTGTTTTATGTATCGCAGGATGAAGCATGCTTAGTTGTATCCTAGAGGACCATTAATAGCAATTATGTATTTACTCTATCGATTTGCTGAGGATTTGTTTATAGATCTCTATTCAAACTGTTTCTTTTGGGTTAGCCATTCGTCTATCTATGTGAGGATGGCTGGATGGTGTCTGTAGAGGTCGTATCTTTACTATCCTTGGGGTTTTTATTAAAGAGGTTTATATTTATTTTATATTTTTTTACAGTATGAAATAATTTATGCTCTTCTATTGCCCTTAAGAGCCCCGTTTATAATCTTCCTTTGGAAAAACCAAAAGTCATTCACCATATATGATAAAATCAGCATCTTGATGTAGTCTTACTAAGAAGGTTTGTATTATTATAATTAAATATTGGCCCATTAGATAATTCTATCGATTATCTTAGAAGGACTCATCTTTTCATCATTTTAAGATCGATTGTTCATTATGGTTTGTTGCAGGGCACTAACTACTGCTCTTTTCTTACAGAATTACTTGATTGATGATAATGCTTCGATATGTATCTCTATTTATTTTGAAGAGTAGTTCTCATCGCAGCACATGGTAATTGCTTTCTTCATCTTCTATATGCTCAGACTCTAAAATGTTTATTTCTTAGTATTGGCTTTTTATGAGGAAATAGCCTTCAAATATTAGCTTGCCTCTTGAATATCCATCGAATACAAAGATTAGAATAATGCAGATTTAGATGTGTACTAAGGTAAATCTTTGAGAATTCCTAGTTAATGGAAGATAGGGCCATAAAAAAAGCTATATACTATTGGACTCATTGCATCTAAATTCCTGTCGATTAATAAGAGTTTAACTCTAGGAGATGAGCTTACTTTGTACTGAGGGCTTTAATGCTTTTCATATATATTTATTTTGCTGTTTATAATTGCTTAAAGTTAGCTGGATAACCTGTTATTGCTTTCTGTCTTCGAAAAATTGATAAGATATTAATGAAATTTGGGTAGTGAAGTGAGATATGATGAAAAAGCTTCCTGAAATGGTACTTTCCTTGATCCATGTAAATTTGCAGAATAAATCCGTTCGATATATGGAGTAAAATTGAGACTAATTTCTATAAATCCTCTTAATTTTTTCCTGATGGGAGACACCTTCATAGCTTTGATAAGTTATTCGGTGGAGATGATTAAATTGACAATCGAAACATTGGCAAAAAGATGAAGATACTTCTCTACTTAAGCTTGTCCAGATTCATCAAGAACAACCACAATTACAATTTTATTAATATCTTTCTATTATATTGTTTCCTTTGTTATCAAGTTGGTTAACCCTGTCCCGAATATTTCGCTTTTTGATACAATGTTTTCAAGAATCTTTGAAGCTCGTGATTCAAGGAAGATATATTCACATACAAACTCTTAACGAATTTTCGTCAATTTCTGTAAAAGGGTTGTTTTGTAAAACTACCTCTCTGCAGATTTGCCTTCTTACCGCATAATTAAATTTCTTAAATATTAGATTTATTATTCAGCAAGTCAATTTCTTGATTCTCCCTTTGAAGATAAATTGCCAAATCTTCTGACAGTATTAAAGAAGTATAAACTAAAATTTATTACATTTTAATTATTGGGTATATCATTGATGAAGCAAGGCCCTAAATCGCAGGTAGGCAAAAAAACTCAGCAACCAGTCAAACCAGAGGTCAAGTAATATAAGGCAGAAGATTATGTTAGCCCCAATGCTACGATTGAGGAGGTGAGAGATATTAAGGCAGCTTTTGATATCTTTGATGTGGACAAAAGTGGATGCGTTGATGCGGCAGAACTCAAGAAAGCATTTGTTAGTCTCGGGCTCTCCCATAGTAATAAACTTGTCTATAATGTTATGCATCGTCTAGAGGGAGAGCATCCTGAGGGATTAAGCTTCGGGGATTTTTTAAAATTGGCGACGGGAAAATTTGGATAGACACACAGCAGAAAAGAAATTTAAAAAGTATTCTTTTCTTTTGACCACGAAAAAAGAGTATATTTGTATTTATGCAGGGGAAAATAAATGCTCAATAATTTAAACTTGTTGCCCAAGATCTTGGATAAAGTTTGACTGACGACTAAATCTAAAAAATCTTCTCGAAGACAGACCAAGACGGAGACGGGTATGTCACATCCTAGGATTTCTACTACGTGATGACGAACAAGCCACAATGGTAATGATCTCAAAGGTATCAAGCATAATTGAATAATTATCGGTATCAATGCTATAAAGCAATAAGATATAAACTCATTTGGCGATTTCCTGTAATTTCGATTTAATCCATTCGTCCCACATGTGGAAGGGGATTCGCTATCGCACAACCTATGCGTAATGGTTGGCCAGGTCTATTGAAAGATATTACTCGCAATTCAACTTTATCTTAATTGCTTGGGAAGTCTACTATAGAAAAGAGGGTTACCAATAGGAAATGGGCTAGGTAGAAATCAGGGATGTTGACTCTACTAGAATTTATAGATATTGGCTTTTAGGTTTTTTATTATTCTTAAATAGGCTTCTATCTCATATCTTATTCAATCTATTCGTTATTTGCAAAGCTTTTATTTATTTACATTGGATCGATTTACTACTCGATACGGCCATCTACTGAACTCTTCTTCATAGAGAAGCTTTTCCTTGAATTAATCTCATAATCTTCATGGATGCTATGAATTTAATCGCTAAGTTTGAAGCATTCGACAAAAGAAACGTATTTTTTGGCTTACTATTAATGTGGATAATGATGCACTTCTGTAAAACTGCTGGTGACATTGTTTCTTTAAGATTTATGCTAGGATCTTTTATCATTTATCTATCTTTTTTGAGCTTATTATAGCTCTTTCATGAGTTTTTTGATCAAATTGTCCTTCTAGTCCGTTTATTCTTAGAGAGTCTTGATTCTTTTCTACTACCACGATAATTTTGATGCCGATGCATGTAACTTATTCTCAGTCTACACGTACTTATTTCGCATTTGCTGAAGTTCCTACAATAGAGCTTATTTCTATCCTTCAATATCACCAAATATACGCTTTTAGGATTGAATTAGCTGGTTGATTTCTGATTTTTATACTTGCAAATTTTAGATGATAGCTCGCTCAATTTATGTATTTTCCTGTACCATTCGAAAAGTCTGCTTTATTTCTTTCTTCTACCGCTTCACTTCCTTCAATCTGCGCTCATACCCCTCCTGGATTTATGCACTTTAGCTCTTCAGATTATCGTATTAAACCTGCCAATTACCGATTTGAGCCTACTTTATTGTTGGTCTACTTTGAGAGTTTCGATTCTTTCGTTCAGTGACTCGATCTGTTACTTTTTTTCTTGGAGATGATGTTAATACTATTTGATTTTGTTGCGGTGCTAGTTCATTTCCTCCCTGCAGCTCTACGCGAGATGTCCTGCATTACTTGATATCTACTCATTTTTATCGAGATTGCTTATACGAAATGTTGGATCAGCTCAAAGACTTTATCGTCTATCTGCCTGCTATCTTATCTCGACTCTAGCTCGTGTATCGATTCAACTAGCCGCCTGTAAAGCTCATCGTGGAGATAGTCGCTATTTATTATCCACTCGATCTATTCTGAGAGCTCGTGGGAGTAGGCAACATCGCTTGATGATGCAGACCTATCTATCATATTAATAATAAGTAGATTTAATAATTTATATGCGATGGTTGATAAATATAGGCGAGGGGAGGCATCATGACGAGGTAAGTAAATAGGTTCATCGTGAATTAATAAATATAATACAATGCTCAAATTTTTAGAAGGAAGATAGGACGATAAATTAAGGGCAACTATTAAAAAGAAGCCAGAAATAGCATATGGTGTCAGCATATAGGCTCCATCTGCTTTTCACAATAAATATTCGCTTGTTAGTCCCACCTCATACATCAATCCCTTCGTGCAAATCTAAAAAAAGAGATTGGAATGCATCCCTACTTCTAAAGCCAGCAATTTGTAAGCGAAATGGACCCAAAAAACAAATATCAGTTTGATTGAAGTACGAAATGTCTTATAAAGTAAGGCAAAATAATTGGAAGTGGAGATCTGTAACCAAAACCAGATCGTTATCATAAAAACTATAACGAGTAGCTCAATCGAAATCATTCGAGATTTCGATTGACCAAAGGAGAATTTACTAACTACATCTAACGAAACCATCTAAACAATGAAGGATTTGGACCACTCTATGGTGAAGAAAGATCAGCATAAAAATCATTATAAACCAAACAGTCAATTATGAGAAGAAGTGCAATGATGCTCGAGAAAAGCAGAGAAAAACTTGAACTGTATTTCTATATTTTATTAAGCTAGCAACTCCTTCGGAAGAAAAGCTCCAAGGAACTATAAAAAATTATCGACTAAAAAAGAAATCTAAGGCATAAAAGGTCAGATTTCTATCATCATTACCGAAGTTAGCTATCATAAAGAAAATAGAAATTCCAACAGAGTTTCATCCTTCCGAAAGTAATGACCCACCGCGATAATAAAAACCAAACAAAGCAACTAAATTTCGGCATATTTCGAACAATCGATAATTCAACTCTTACACACTATATAAAATGATTCTTTTAATATGACTATTCTTGTACAAATGTTAAGTTCTTAATGAAAGATGATGCTGAGTATTGTAAAAAATATGTGCTGTTCAAAATGATGCCTCTCCTTTCACATACACTCTCAGATATCCATCAGTATCTTTATACTTATCATGTGTATCCTTCACTGTGGCCGTCATTGGAATTATTATCGTCCTCGTTAATCCCTTCACCATGAAGTATATTGATTTCGTTGACTTCTAATTTGACGCTATTTCTAGTTTGTCCTTCAGTTTCTAAAAGCGAATATTGGCAGACACTGCCATTTTCTTATTAACATCTCCTTTGAGTTCGATGAGTATTAAGTGGGGGTAGCTGTATTAACTATGGTTTACTGTGCTTGTACGCTTTCGAAAAGAGATTGGCTGATAGGCTACTCCGTCATTTATATTAATCTATTTATTGTATAAATCTGACTGACATCATAACATTTTCCTTAATCTCCATAATGATACAGTATGCTTATTTATGTGACAATTCTTTTTGGCATCTGAGTTTATAAATCTAAAAAATAGGCCTGATGGTAAGTAAAACGTTAAATTTACTTAGAATAACTCAAAATAATTATAGTTCCAATATTGAGGTTAGAATAATCATGCGAATTTTACTTTATTTGGAATTTCCATGCTCTTTGTGCTAACTGTAAGTAGTTTCGATTGAGCTTTCCAGAAATTGAAGGTAGCTCCAGCTCTTAAGGCTCTTCCTATTCTGATGAGTGTATCTGTTTAGTCCTCATGAACATCGAGCCTATTTGAGAACAAACTGACCATAATTGCGAACCATTCTCATTTTTTTAGCCGGAATAACACGATTAATTCCTTAAGGCTTTACGGTTGATTCTGATTTTATTGCGATCGGTTATGGCTTGGTAGTATATGACAGTGCCTTAGTTTAATCTTTAATACCTTTGCCCAATAAAATGGAAAGTTGAGATTAGCTATTATTGCTTTGTCACGTTCAACAATGACTTGTTGACGATTTTCGATGGCTCTGTCACTTTCAACTCTCATTTTTTGCGATCAGAAATGACTTGATTTTTTTTTCAATATTTAGTTTTTTTTCAAAACTGAAGCGAGAGCTTTCTTTTACGAACCTTACAAGAATCTTTTATATGCCTAAAGATCTGCTAATATCGATTGACATTTTTACTGTACATTAGAATTTCTAGAGCTTTTTTTAACTGTTTAGATTGCTTAGATAGTTAAGACTAGTAAACGGACTACGATTTCATCAATTCTCTAACAAATACAATTATAGTTTAGTGGATAAACTATAAATCTTTTTATCATAGACTTAATTTTGTGATAATTCTAAAAGAGAGCATTTGGCTACTTTGTCTTAATAGTTTAAAAAGTTACGATTTTTATGACTCAAGTAATTAGTATTTCTTCAGTTTTGCTTTATTAAGTTTATCTAGGAGATTAATCCACTCTATGAGATAAGCTTTAGCTCAAGAAAAGTCGAAAGATTAGATTTAGGATTATTTACAGAATTGAACCTTCGCTTATAAAAATTAGCTGGAAAATAAAGGATTCCAATTTATAGTGATACTATTACAACAATCTCCATTCGTGCTTTTCAAGCCTTGGATTCAAGCTAAGCAACACCATCACGATAAAGCCAAACAAAGTTTACAATACTTGTACCCTTTAGAAAAGAGACTGGCTAAGAGGCAACTCCGTCATTAATTGAAATATGTATCTTGAAATCTGAAACACAATTGAAGCAGGCCCCTTGAATGATTGATGATTTAGTTTGCTTATGATTAAGATAAACTTCTGTTTACAGTCGCATATAGTAATAAGGCAGCGATAAGGTGCCTGCTCAAAGTAAATTGGCTTAGGCTCACTAGTATTCATCATAATTGCTAACATTGAGTTCGGAATCATTCAGATTTAATTGCGGTCAGTGATCTACATCTTAATATGTTGTAAAGTGTTTAAGTTACAAATCCTCCTAAAATATAGTGCCTTTTTCGTGTGTTTTTCGCAATTTTGAGCTTATTTGTGAAAAAAGCTATCTAAATCGAGAATAATAGCTCTTTGATTACTAATTCGAGTCTTTTAACTTTTTAGATAAATAGGCTTTTTCAGAAACTTCTTTATTTTTTCTAATTGTTGAGGGGTTGGTGGTGATTTACTAACTCTCGGCTGAGATTGGCTATAGCTTGCCCACTGTTGGCAATGGTTTGGCTTAATTTACCTTTTGTTTGGTCACCATCGGTTATGGCTTGATTGATACTGAGAATAGCTTGGCAATCATTGGCAATGACTCGTTTGTAATTTGCAATGGCTTGATAGCTATTTCGATTGCCTAAAGTCTGCTCGCCATCATTTATGGCTATTTTGATTTTTACAGTGACTAAATGCTTGATAACTTTTTTACTGCTTTTTTTCTATTAGCTTACTCCTATTAGAGTATTTTTTCTCGATTTTCAAGCATTAATATTATCTATTGACACTTCGACCGTTCTCCTTTTGAAAGCACAGATACCACGCCCATCTTCTACCATACCATTTCAAGGGGTAGGCTTTAAATTATTTCAGGAGTCAGCTTGAGAAGGAATTTTAACGCTAAGGATTACTCCTTTTACTTCGACGCCTATTAATTCATTGGTTGAAATATATAATTAAGGAGTGAAATAGCTTAGAACTTAACAACATACTAAAATAAATATCATCTAAACTTAATTCTATTTAATTCAAAGATCAGCCTTTGCACCTTGCTACACCTTAACACTTTGCTTATATATTATAGTTACTCGAAATGAGGGGTTCCAATTTACAGCGGGAGTACTACAACGACCTTTCCCATTCGCGATATTCGAGCCAAACCTCACGCAAGTTGAAGTCAGTCTACGGCCGCT
>JACCDV010855130.1_pt1 | contig 27319 bp, 13 predicted proteins | sample 7446131 | NCBI WGS metagenome assembly JACCDV01 (sample SAMN15323448, study PRJNA562643) | freshwater metagenome | isolation source: river surface water | place: USA:Blue River Watershed | collected 2017-08-17 | reverse complement strand
GAGTTGTTGTAAAAAAACCGAACCATGAAAGGCTCATTCGTTGGTAACTTGAGGCGTTGATATCAAGGCCATAGATATCTTCAGTTTGGGTATCAACAGGACCATTCTCCGCTCCCCAAGCTACCATGCCATCAGTTGAACTTTTCCAATATACATTTGCCGTATTTGCGGTACCAGCTGTAGTCTGACCTACATATCCGACATATACAGAACTATTATTCGCATCGAAGCCAATTGCTACACCCGTAAGACCTCTGGTTGTATTGGTAATTACGTCAGTTCTGTTTGTCCAAGTACTCGTGGTTGCACTATATGTAGCAGTGCGAACATCATCGTTGGTTCCGCCGAGGGTACCGCCTGTTGCTAAGTCAATATATGCCAGGTGTATCTGACCGTTATTTGTATTCGCTACAGCAGCAAAAGCTGGGTCATACGTTGCATTCTCTGGAGCATTAGCATTTATAGTAGTCCAAGCGCCCGACCAGCTACCAGCGCCGCCGCCATTATCGTCCCACACCTTACTCCGCATATCGTCGAGCGTTGTGACGACACGGTTAATAAGTAGCAGGTCTCCGTCAGGCAAAGGCATCAACAAGACATAGCCATTGGGGTTTGTAAGGTCCATTGGGTTTGTACCTGTTTCTGTCCAACTTGTACTCACACCGCAGTTCGACGAACACTCGACAACATAGCTGTCAGTATTGTCGTTCATACCTATATATATAATTCCGTTAGTCGCTTTTGTGATAGTGCCATTGTTAGAGCCGGCAGCAATGGTACCTGTCTGGCCAGGTGCTGTTAGAACAACACTTACAGGGGCTGCCGCTAATAAACGCTCATCATTAGTGGTATCGAGTCTGTTATACCAAAGATCGTCATTACCTGAGTCGGCAGTTAGAATGTGAATATAGTTACCACTATCACCAGGAGTCCATCTGTCGTACCAAACCACGATGCCGAAGCAGTCTGTTTGAGAATCGACAATTACTGCGGTTCCCCAGTTGGTTCCTGCATTTGTTGTCTTGGAATAAACACAAGTCCCAGTGCTTTCGGTATAAAACTTGTATCCAACCTGGTCGCTTACCCAGACTGAGGCACTACCCAAAATAGTGTGTTCTGTGACTGCTGTCGAAACTGTACCGTCTACAGTTTGCTGCGCAGCCAACGCTGGTGCGAGTGGTGCCAAAAAACCACCAACAATCATCGAAGCAAGCACAAGCGCCCCGAGACACTTTTGATACACAGCACTAACCCGCCCGAATCGGTTCATAATATACCTATATTTTACGGTATTTGTTTAGGAAAACCTAAGCAAAAATGTGGACTTATTCGAGGTCATCGAGCGCTCCAGCTGGAATAACAAGGTCATATTCTGTCAGTTCAAAGTTTGGGGCAGGGAGAATCACAGTACTACTCGCTGAAAAGCCGTCATCGGTCTTGAGATTAAGTGTATCAGGCGAGCTTGAAGCAGTGGTGTCAACACCTCCATCATCGGGCATATCATCAAAGTCGGTCTCGTCTTTTTGGTTTTTGCCTTGTATTAAGAGTGCCCGAATCTCACCAGTTGGGTCGTTTTCTGGGATATCAATTGGTTCTGGTGCTGGACGAGCTGCTACAGCTTCAGAGAGTCCGGTGGCTGGGTCGAAGCTTTTGGTGATAATGTCGCCGTTTTCAAATTCTGTGTCGTAGACAAGCACAAACCGTGGATTAGAAATCGAACCTCCGTCGTGACCTGAAATTGTGATGGTCTCCTTTGTATCAAGCGAGTACACGCGCGCCTCTTGATCCTCAATACCAAGAATACTCCAAAGCACGTAGCCGTCTTGAATTACCGGTGCCACGTCTTGCCCTTCGTTGTTGGTGAGCTGTTCGGTATATGCACCATCAAAATACATGACTTCCCAGTCATTGTTATCCCAAGCTTGCCAGACGATTCCTGCGTCAGACACTTTTGGCTCCATGTTGTTAGTCTTGGAGAAAGTTAGTTGTGTTTCTGTTTGCTCCATGATGTCATAAAGGATGATTTGGAAACGACCGTCAATAAGACGCTGCCACACGATGCGCATGGATTCCGGGTCATAGTGTGGAGCAGTGTCATCAAACGAGTTTTCTGTGATTTGTTTTACTTTACCTCGCGATGTTTTGAGGAAAATTTCCATATTTCCACTACCTCCTTGCTCTGAATACACAACAGATTGTGCATCGAGTTCGCTCTTGGCATTAGTACTACAATGAAAGGCGCCGTCACCAACAGCCACACAAGCGTTTTTATTAAATTGGAAATAGTTCTCTTCAGTTACCAAGTACTGCGCTTCCACGACAGATTCGGGCTGTTCTTCTAACTCTTCACTCCCGGCGTCCTCAGTGGTGGTTGCTGAGCCGTCACTTGGCTCTTCGTCTACAACTTCCTCTGAAGGAATTTCTTCAGCTGGAGTTTCTTCAACAACTACTTCCTCACTACCTTCGTCACTTACGGGTTCTTCAATCGGTGCTTCTTCTGTAATTCCTGGTTCAGGTTCAGGCACTGGCTCTTCCAAGGCAACATCGGCGGCGACTGGTGGTGCTTCTTCTACCGGTGGTTCTACAGGTTCACTAGCGATTGCTTTATGGAAAGGTTGAAGTAAGAACGAAGTAAAGAGTATAAAAATTAACAACGTCGAAAAACGCCCTGCAAATACAGCTGAATATAACCACGCATGGTGGCGCATTTTATTCTTTTTGTGCTTATAGCTAAAGAGCATCTTTACATAAGATTAAGCCCCCGTAGTTGTACGATTTTTACCTCCCATCACTCCCTTATAATAGCAGTTAAAAACAGAGAATTTTTAACCCTATCAACATACATCGTTCGCTCTTGTCAGTGTATCAAAGTACGCTCCGATGTTCCTTTCGCTACAGCGAGCAAGGAGCCCTCGCGGACACTCAGCCACACTGACAAGAACTCACTCGCTAAACATCAAAATTTGAGAAGAATAGGGGAATATTTGAGCGTCCGCGGGGGTTGCGTGCCTGTATTTATACAAAAAACATCGGAGCGTGCGAAAATATTCCCCTGTTCTTCTCTACGCAAGGTGGCTCTAAGATGGGCCGAAAAACGCGTCGGCTAGGATTATAGAAAAGTCTTTGAATGACATCTTGCCATCGTCGTTGAAGTCGTAGATTTTACCGGTCGAGCTACTGCTCCATGCTCCCATAAAAGCGCTGACATCTTTAATACCAACATTACCATCCCCGTCTATGTCAGTTAGTATATTTACCGTTACATCAACTGCGATATTTTCCGGGTCTTCATTTTCATCATAAATATAAACACTGAGACTTGAATCATTTGATTCTGCTACAGTCACCGGGGTTCCCTTCCCGTCTCCCGCAAGCAAAACGACATTTCCTACAGCGAGTTCACTCTCTCCACTCTTCTTGGCTTCGAGCTCAATTGTGGCTATCTTGTGCTCGCCAATAAAGCCTTTCCGATACGTACCACCGCGAAGAATGACTTCATCGTCTTTTACGATTGGTTCTTGAGTCCAAATAGTAAGTACTGATTGCCCTTTGTCGACACTGAGCACATCAACAGCCGACTCTTCAAACTTCAGCGTGACATCAACAGCATTCACCGGCACGTGTGCATAGGCGTACACATCAATCGAAAAACGCTCACCTGCTTCAAGTACAGATTTACTTGCCTTGAGTTTGATGTATGACGCTTCGGTGCTTGTGATAAGCGCAGCACCAAGAAGAAACGCAAGGGTTGCAAACGAGAACATCGTCCGCACTGTTCCTCGCCTCCTTTTACGGAGCCGTTGTTTCAAATTTTCTACTATGTTGGAAAATCGGCTCATGAAACATATTAGAGTGCATCAAGCGTGCGCCGCTTTTCACTAGCGGAGATACTTGCATCGGTCAGAGATTGCTGCACACGTTTTACTTCATCTAAAATTGTTTTTATTTCAGGAGAAGCGGCGCTCTTTCCAGTAAGGAGTGACGAGATGATTTTATCTTGGTTTTCAACAAGAGCTGTAAATTCTGCACTTTGCTTCTTTTCATCTTCTACAAGCTGCTCCCAAAGCACTACCTTGAAGTCTTCAACATCAACACCACCGACTTGTTCAAGTTGGTCCACGTAATTTCCATACACCTCAACTTCACGTTCGAAGCGAGCTACCATAACTGACTTCCGCTGCGCATAGAAAGAGCCACAGCGTCCAAAGAGTCGTTCAAGCGTACTCAGTTCAGACTGTGAAAGTCCTGCATCCAGTCTCCCGAGCAGGGCATCAAACTGGGTTCGCTCATCAATCGAACAATCTTTTACAATCTCTTCAGTGACTGCGTCAGCACCACCCCGAGCAGTTGTTTCAGCGATAGTTGTAAGAAGTGTCTGCTGCTCACCCGCTTGTACCAAAAGCTCACTCCGCAAATCAGAGAGTCTTTCGCGAGCAATAAGAATTCCTCCTACGTATGCAAACGCAAAGAGAATAAAAGCTCCAAGTACTACTGTTTTGAGGTGAAACTGTCGGTTCATGTTAGTCAGATTGATTTGTTAATTCTGCGACGTCAAGCATTTCTTTTTCAACTTTCTTTTCAGAAGAGATGAGCATATTCCGTATAGTTGCAATCATGCTTTGCTCTGCACCGGTAAGCTTCTTAGTTTTGCGAGATTCAGCTAGAGCAAGTTCTTGCTTGGTAAGTTCACTATCAAGCTGCTTAAACTCGCGGCGCATAATTTCAAGTGCTTCGATAGACTCAATGCGAATCTTACGGCGCAGCCGGCGCAAGTACATGACCATGTACCACGTAGCTGCCACAGCGAGACCAGCGAGTAAGATAAGTGGGATAATGACAGACAGCGCGCTAACAAGAAGGAATCCAATGCGAATCAAGCCTGGCTGTTGCACTGCAATTTTAACTGGTTCGGTGACATTACTTTGTGCACCGTACTGATCAATAGCACGCGCCGTAAGCTCGTACACACCATCCTTAAAGCGAGAATCAGGAATGAAGGTAAAGTTCCCTGCCTCGTCACTCTTTACTTGATACGTTTTACTCTCACCTCCCTTTTCAGTCAACGTGATATCTACAGTTGCATTTGGGCGAGTTGTTCCTTTAATAACTGGGATTACTTGGGCGTTAATTTCTATTGGTACCTCTGTGAAAACCGGCGCTTCAAAGGCTTCTATAGTAAACGAGTGAGTGCCGATAATACTATTGCCCGCTGCATCAAACCCTTCGATGGTTACCGTGTGATACCCAGGGGTGAGTCCGCTAATTGGGATACTAGCATCTTTGTTTTCCTTCTTGAATTCAAATGGCTCATTGCCATCGAGTTGCACCTTGAAGCGAAGCACATCAGACGCCGCATCCTCAACAGCTACAATAAATTTTTGCTCTGGAGCGTTCTTATCGACATCATCAGATTGTGATATGGAGATACCAGTTGGTTTCGCGCTGTCTACAGCTAGTCTATAGTGCGCTACTTTGCCCCAGCCATCAGCATTTTTAAACTGTACGTGGAAGTATGATACGCCGTCATCTAGATCAAGCGTAATAGTTCGAATCGGTGAGTCATACACTTTGGTTGGAATACTTGAAGAACGGTCATCAAGCAAGGTGCGTACAGCTGTGATTCCAGAAGGTAGTTCCCACTGCAGTGTTGCTTGTTTCGCTTGATGCCAGGCATTTGGATCACTATGGGTGTCTGAAGTAACCTTTGGTGCCGCAGGAGTGTTGGCTGGTGGTGTGTACTCAACAACCTCTTCCTCCTCTTCATCAGCTGGAGCAGAAGGAGTCGGTGTTGTTGGCGCTGGAGCAGGTGCGGCAGCTTGGATAGTGAAGGATGCGCTACCAGAAGAAGAAAGAACATTGGTGCCTTGTCCATCGTTTGCGAGTACTGAACCACCTGTGATAGAGACTTTAGTCGTGCCTGAACCCTTTGCTTTAAAGGTAACTGACATGATGTTACCCCCACTACCAGTGTATCCAGAAGGAAGACCGCCGCTGAAGGTTACGGTACCAGCACTGTTTGAAAATGTTGGCTCAGTCACCCATAGATTGAAAATAGAACCAGCGCGAGTTGCACTCACCACACTGAGCTGACTAGGATCAAATTTAAGTGTTCCGTCAGCAGCATTTATAGATTGCCCTTGTGAATTCACCGTCATTCGTACCGTGAATGTCGCTCCGGGAGCATAGTTACCAGAGCCTGGCGAAAGAGAAAGCGATGCTGCGCTCGCGCTTGCTGCGAACAAGAAAAATCCAAGTGTTGCAAAGATTGCAGCGAGGTACTTTGTAATGGTGCTTTGTGTGTGAGTAATCATATGGCTAAATGTTAGATTCTTCTTGCTTGTCTTCTCCTCCTGCAGCAATCTTCTCTTTTCGTCTCTTCCATAATTTTCTACCAATGAACATTGAAATAATCAGTATGCCAATAATAAGGAACCCGAGTACACCAAAGAGGATGGTTTCTTGAAGTGGCATCGTACGTACTGCCTGGTCTGGCACAAATGTAGCAATGTACTCGTTACCAGCTTTATCAATTGCCTTTACGTAAATAGTACTGTTAAGTGATTGGTCTTTAAGAAGGTGCGGGCTGCGCGTGGCTACCCATGGTGCGTCTGCACGTCCCCAAATAAAGCTAAATCTGCTTTCGATAGGCTCCTCTAAAACTAGGTACTGATCGATGCCAGTCTGCTTGTCGCTAGTATTAAATATCGCGTAGTAGTCTCCAGTTTCATTTGGAATCCTTTCTACTGTGATACTAAACGGCGCAGGCTCAAGCGTGTCAGTAACAACTGCTTCACGCCACGGATCAACTAACTCTGCTCCTGGTTTGTTACCCATTTCCACACTAGCACCAAACATTGCTAACTCTGCCTTAGTGCCAAAACCGTCATTGAGATAGGCTGTTGTCTCTGGTAAAAATTCAACTTTACCGGTAGTAGTACCTGTATTTCCACTGCCGATGGTGAAGCCTGGCGAACGGAAGATAAGCTTCACAATACTGTTGGTAAGGCGAGGATCGCCAGGCACACGACCACAGTAGCCATTTGGTACACCACCTGCGAAGGTTATCGTACGTTTTTCTTTATCAATCTTCGGCTGCTCTACCCACATGCTAAAAATAGAATCTCCAATAGAGACATCAACCGGTGAAAGATTTTCGGAGTATGAAATCACGCCATCAACAGCATTGATACACTCTTCTTCAGCCTCATTTGTATCAAGACGCACAGAGAGCTCCACCGCATCGCCCATCTGCAGCTTTGGGAACGCTGGATCGATGTAAAGAGAGGCTGCGCCGGCATCACTTCCGTATCCAAGCACCAACAAAAAAGCCAAAGCACCTAACGCTCTTTTCTTCATATTCATACGTACATTATAGCTGGTTATGCTTTAAATTTTATTACTCTGTACACACTTTAAATAGCAAAAAACCCTTCTCGTGGTGGGAGATAGGGTTTTTTGTTTGTTAACTCCAAGCTTAGAGTCAGTATTCGGCTAGAATACTGGGGTGGCAACGTACGTGAGTACGGCCGTGTAATCTTCTGCAGCTTCCTGCAAGGCTGATCGTTCTACACGATAGCCCACTGTAGTAGTTCCTACACCCATACCTGTACCATTTGAAGGGCCGTTGTGACGGAACACCTCAACTGGTGTGGTAGAAGCAGACACAAAGAGGCCTGTTCCGAAGTGGTTTGTAAGTCCTGAAGTGAGCGCAGCATCATCTGAGGTAAGACCCCAGTGACCGTACGTATCTTCATCACCAAGTGTTTCAGCAGGTCCTTCCCAAGAAACAGGGGTAGTATCGTAGTTTCCATTTCGGAATCCATCGATATCAGCTCCTGTTGATGAGTCGAGCTGTCCATCTGCTGTTACTGTAACTACGAATCCGCTTTTAGCGTTTGTAATAACAGTGAGCAGTTGAGCAGCGGTACTAGCTGTATCAGCAGCAATTTCCCCGAAAGGAATATTTGTTGCTGTAGTTGCTCCTCCGGTGGTACCATCATCGTTTACTGATGTTCCAGCAGCTGTTCCAGCTACAGAGAACGTAAACAAAGTATCTACTGAGGCAGTAACGTTTACAGTTTGTACAATCGCAACTTCAGTTACACCTGAATCAAGTGTACCAGCAGTTAATGCAATTTCGTATGAACCAACCCCAGGATTGGTTAGCTGCGCATTCGCAAGCCCACCAGTAGCATTTCTTCCAATTTCAATCGTTGTTGTGCCGTTTGTGCCAATTGAGGCGCCGTTACCAGAACAAAGTGTAATGGTAAGGGTTGTACCTGAAAAGGCAGCACTAGCTTGTTGAGTTGTACAAGACGCTTCTAGTGTCAAATCTCCAGTTCCCTGGACTGACACATCGATGTCTGTGTAATCAACTGAACCAACAACGAATGGACCATCAGAGAAGTCGACTGTAATGGTCTGACCGTTCGTTACACCAGTAGGTGTAGTGAACTGAATGGTGTGGTCTGACGCACCTGTAGGTGCTGAATTTGAGAGGGTGTCACTGTATGTCGTGACGTTTGCAGCTTCCGCGAAGCGGAGTGATGGAAGACCAAATGACCATAGAAGAATGGCAAGGCCAACAATCGCTGCAGTAGCTTGGAGTACAGAGAACGCGTTGGACGCTCTGTTCATATACTCTACGTTGTATTACCTTACAGTATCTTCGGCGTGGTGTGCCAAAGACGTAGACTTACGTCCACATTGTGTTTAGGTCTCCACTCCTTCACACAAAAGTTTCCTGTAAGCATACGAGTGAAGTAACACCCGGCTGAGGCGCCCGAGTACAGTTGTACACGCAGTAATACTAATTGATTACCTCCTTCGCTCGTACTCACTCATTGTACTCTAGAGGAATTTTTTCAAGCAGAACTTATCAACAAAAAACTTCTCTCACGAGAAGTTTTTGTTAGATTTTATCCAGTCCAGTTAAACAACAAAATTGAAAAGTCTTCGAGACCAACTCTAGCGTTACCATTGATATCAGCAGGAGGATTTGAGTCTCCTCCATTTGTCTGCCACCAGAAGATCAGGATTGAGAAGTCGATGAGGTTGATGCGCGTGTCGCGGTTGAGATCTGAAGGGGTGCTGCTGCGACCTGGAACGCCGGCAAAGAGTTGTACGGCACTACTGAAACTACTTTGTGTTGTGAGTGGTGGTGTGCCAGAAACGGATTTAGCTCGGAGTGCATACTCTTTATTAGATAACCTTGCTGTATCGTACTGAATAGACCACTGTCCATTTGAGCCAGCTTGGCCGGTAGCGACTGGTGTATTGTTCTTGTCGATATAGAGGTTGATTGTGGCATTTGGTACCGACTGACCAGAGACAGTGAGCACCGCTCCAGGAGAGAAGTTTGCGTTAGACACCTTTACTGTCGGCGGCAAAATAATTTCGTTCAGATTTGTTACAGCACCCTGAGTAATATCAAAGGTGTTGTTGAAGGTAATTGACCGAGTGCCAGAAAAGTCTGTTGCCCAGAGCCCGAGAGTAGCAGTACCTGGCTGCCAATCAGTTGTGAACTGAAACACTCCAGTACTATTGGCCTGCGCACTTCCCACATCATCGCCATCGAGAATGAAGTTGATGGTACGAGAGGGGTACGCACGGCCGGAAATATTTACTTGTGTATCTGGAAGCTCCCTATCGCGACCACCGCCACCGCCAGAACCACCACCAGAAGATCCACCTCCTCCTGAACCAGCTGGTTCAATTTTACAAATTGCGGAACAGAAGTCACCGTCATCATTATTTCCATCGTCACACTCTTCGCCTTGTGGTGATTGCAAAATACCATCACCACAGTAAGGGCCAAAGAAACAAGCGGCAGTACACTGTCGGCCTGTTATTGTCTGACTATAGACTCCTGTTTCGCCAGGCACGTCACACTGCTCGCCATCATCCACGAGTGAATTGCCGCAGATACTAAGACGGAACGTAGTGGTGGCCGTTTGAGCGATTACTATCAGTGGAGTGATGGTGCTGACTATGAGTACGAAAATAAATGCTCGATACATCATAGAACGTTTTATAAGCGACTCCTTTTACGTGAGCGGCGAATATGTATTGTGTATAGGATAGCGATAAGAAGAGCAAAGATTGGGAGTAGGATAGAAATCTTGTGTGCAATTGAAAGTCCCATAAAGCCGAAGCCTGCGAGTTGTAGCGTCCCGTACGGAAGGATATTTACACTAAGCTCCCCTTCTTGTTTTACATCGTCACCATTGAAGACCTTATACCGCGCTACGTAACTTCCAGACGGAAGCCTGGTCGGCACCTCCGCAATAACATTTTCAGTTGCATATGGTTTTACCTTGGTTATTTTTCCGATGTTCTTTGTCTCTTCGAGCAATACAGTTCCAGTTCGTTCGTAGACCTTAAGCTCAACTTTTGATGGAGCTACGTCTACGTTACCGATGTTTTCGAGAAGCGTTTCAAATCGAATTTTTCCAGGGAAAAACAACCACCAAAATTTGTGACCTTCGTTCAACTCACCAATTGCTACCTTACGGACACGGAAGTCCTGGATCTCTTTATCAATAACAGAAAGTTCAATATCAACACGTGCTCCGAGAGAAATACTCACTGCACCTTCAGCGACCTGTCCATCATCAGGCACAGTACGAATACGAATCGCTCCGGTGTAGTCTTTGAACTCTGCGTCCTCAGGCACAGTGACACGAACTGTCATTGAGACTTTCTGTTCGCCTTTTGGAAGTGCGATGTTGTTGCCTTCGACAATAGTAATCCAATCCTGAATTTCAGGAGCATCGATACTTACCTCTGCCTTCTGAGCTACATTTGGATCACCGCGAACAAGGAGAATTTGTTGCTCGTACGTAGAGTTACGAATAAGGCTCGTGTTACGAACGTACGGCGGCGTAATACCAAAACCAGCTTCAGCTACTGGCGCCAATACCAGAAAAAAGAACATCGGCAAAAGAGCAGAAAACTTGAAAAACTTGTTCATAAAACGCCGCGATTTCACGTTATGTAATTATCGAAAAAAAATGACTAAAAAGCAACAAACCGCCGTGGGATAACGGCGGTTTGTTAGTGGATAACTTTGGTTGATTACCATCCCTGACCGGCTCCAACCTCAGACCGAACTGCTGTAAAGGTGTTGAGTCCTTCGTAGCTACCAGCTAAGGTGATGGAGATTGGAACAGCGATACCCCAGTATGTAATCCCCTGTGTCGGAGTAGTAGTACTTGTAGGCTTAAGTACATTTAGTTCAATTTCTTGTGGTGAAGAAGATGAGAGTGTTGTAGCAAGTCCACTTCCGTAAGATAGAGATGTACTAGCGAACTTCTGCTGATTTTCAGGAACAGTTGAAGTGGCAGAAACGTCACATTCATTGCTGACAGAGAATGTTGTACACATTGATTCTCCTTCATTTTCTTGGTCAAGAGCTGTGTTACCGACACCAAGAATTGTGGTCGTAGCACTTAGTGTTCCTGTGTTGTTTCCTGGTTCAAGTCCTCCGTATGGAATTGCAGCTGTGATAAGGTCCAGCGCTACAAAGCTGATGAGCTCCTGTCCGATACTACTAGTAACAAGTGAACCGACGGCTGCGTCATCATCTACCCCTGCGACAGACGCCACCCAGTTTTCGGCAGCCCATGGCGTACCAGCATCTGTTGGGTCTGTAACAAACCATAGTGGGAAGGTACAGTTGTAGATAATATCGTCGTCCGTTGGACCAGTACAGCTTGTTGTAGATGCTGTACAGGTAAGGTTCCATACACTGGTCGGCACCTGGCTGGCATAACAACTGTTTGGATTGTATGAACCGACTGTTGAGTTACAGGTTGTTGTAGAGATACTTGAGCGGTGAAGCGCTACGCGATAACCTGATATTTCTGAACCTGGTGTTCCGGTTGTGTTTACACAACTGTTTGCGTCAGTGATTGTGAAGTCAAGATGGAATCCAGTAGTTTCATCAGCTGGAACAGTAAGTGTAAGGTCTCCAGCATTATCTGTGTCAGCAATCGCGATGTCCCCACTAATTACTGTAGGAGCAACGTTGTTTACAGTGAAGTTATTTTGGATTGGGTTTGCAGTGGCCTCGTGTCCATGCTGGTCAACCAAGAAGGTGTAAGCGTTGTAGGTGTTGTCTCGCACGATTGAAGCGAGGATGTAAGCTGCAGTGGCATTTGATGTCACCCCAACTGTGGTTGAAGCGAGGAAACCAGAGTTACAAGTATTTGTGCTGGTGTTGTAATTGTTACCGTCACACACCACGATGAAGATGTTGTCTTCTCCACCAATTGTGTCTGGGTCGGTAGATGTTGAAAGGAAACTTAATGTTCCTCCTGGGTTTACAGGACCATTGTTGTAAGCATTGGTGAGAACTGGTCGTTTGTTGATATGGTACGGAGAAGAGTTGGTCGCATTTACACCTTGGGTAAAGGCTGTACTACAGCGAGGGTTGAATGGATCGTCGTCACATACCCAAGCGTACCAGTTATGCTTCTCACCACTGTATGAGCCTCCGGCAAAAAGTCCTGTTTCAGAAGTAGTGGTAGATACAGTCGCAGGTTGACTACTGCTCGCAGCTGCTGAAACACCCCACTGTGTTCCTGCTGCACAAGTAGGAGGCGCTGTTCCAAGATCGTTTATGGTTGCTGCCCCATTTGGGGTTGGAGCTGCGCTTGTACTACAAATAAGTAGGAAGTACGGTGCATTGTTTGTGTCATTACCAATTGCACGCCACTGAATAACTGAGCCAGAGTTGGTTGGAGTGGTTGTGGAAGATTCTATTACTTCATAAGCATTTTGCTGGAACGTAGGCGGTGTGTTGAGCACTGTCAGGGTTGTGGTTGCGGTCTGTGCAGATACTCGACTAAGCTGCTGCGTTCCTGCATCAAAAATAAATGCGAGGAGAAATACAGCAACGCCGACAAATGCTGTCAGAATTGTTATTTTCCCGGCTGTCTGCATGAATTTTGGAAGCTCGTTTTGGTTGTACAACATAATAAACAATAATAAATAACTTTGGCCTTTTATACTATTTTACCTAGTAACGCACATTTTATGCCCATACTTATACACAGTGTTATGTACCCGAGATTCTTGGTTGCGGCTGGCGCCAGGTGTGAGCGTCCGCGGGACCGAATATTACGTAGAAGTAGAAAAAACATCGGAGCGTGCGAACAGCTGGCGCCAACCACAACTGTCACGTCTACTCGTACCTGATAGCATCGAGCGGATTAAGCTTGGCGGCACGTTTAGCTGGGAAGATACCTGTAAGGTATCCTACCCCGGCTGAGAACAAGATAATGAAGGTAAGGAAATCAAGCGGGAAAGAGAATAGTGCTACCGACTGACCGCCGAATTGGCCAGCCACGATGTTCAGTGCGAGATTTATCGCAAGTCCAAACGCCACCCCCATAGCCGTCCCCGTCACTCCTCCCATGAACCCTACCACCACTGATTCTGAAACGAAGAGGTACTTAACGTCGTTGGGCGACGCACCAATGGTACGCATGATTCCGATTTCTTTAGTACGCTCAAGGAGTGTCACAGTCATAGTGTTGAACATACCAATCGCTGATACAACGAGCGCAATTCCACCGAACGTAGCAAGAACCGCCTGAACTCCTTGGAAAATTTTAGAAGCCTGCTCTACTGTTTTTGAGAGAGCAGTTACACGATACCCTTTTTCGATAAGCTCCTTTTCTACAATTGGGAGATTTTCATTGGTATTAACACGCACTTGGATGCGTTCATATTCTTCGATACCGACATAATTGCGAAGCTCGGGAAGCATCATCATGGCATTCAAGACACCTTCTTCTTTAGTGATACCGCGGACGGTATACTCTTTGTCGATAATAATTTCGTTTACTGCGTCTGTGCCGTCTTCGGCAGGAATAAGAAGACGAATTGATACTTTTTGTCCGATAAAATCTTTTACCTTATCATCTTCAATACCAAAGAGTTTAAGAACAGCTGGTGAGAGCATAATGGAGTTAGCGTCGCCGGCGTCTGCGTCGGTAAAGACTTCTCCAGCTGTCGCTGAGACGCCGGCGTAGCGGAGGTACGGCGGTTCGACGCCCTGTACAAATACGTTTCCGGTGAGTCCTTTATATGTTACTAGCGCCGGAAAACGAGCGAGTGGCGCGGCGTCAAGGACGTTTGGATTTCTTTCAAATTCAGTCACGGTTTCTTGTGTAAGTTCAAGGCCCTGAGCTCCAGTCGCAGAAACACCAAGTGATAGGAGTGTCTCTCCAAACACAATCTGTTCAAGAATAATCTTCTGCAAACCAAATCCAAGCCCCACTAACACCACTACAGCGCCAGTACCAACGCCCATACCCAAAATAGTCAACCAGGTACGCATCGGGTTGGTCTTAAACATACGGGTGGAAAGTTGTGCTAGATCTTGTACTCGCATAGTAAAAACATTATGCCTTGTAGTTTACATCAACACCTTGAGCTACAACCTTCTCGAAGTAACGGCTCATTTCATCTGCCTCCTTATCAGACAATCCTAATCCCCCACTGCGAACTCCCGTCATAAGTCTACTGTTCATTTCGTCAGCGTTAATCACACCTGTCACACGGTCAGCGATAAGTTCTACCAGGTTGGCATCTTGCTCCTTTCCAAGTTTTATGTGGAAGAGACCAATGAGGTGATCTCGCATGCGTTCTGCTAGCTTGTGTTGGTTGAAGAAAATATTGGCATTATCTTTTCGCCCACGGAAGCGGCGAATGTCATCTGCATGATGCATCATGCGTTCAGTAACAGACACCATTCGCTTTGCTTCTGGCTCTGATACTTCTACCCCACCCCGTTCATACGGCAAAATGAGACTCTTAATGAATGACTCCCTATCGAGCCGACCGCGTATAAAAAGTGATACTGCGTGCTCCATACGAACGATTTGATTAAACGAGTAATCTTGCGTGAGGTAGTTCACCATACTCTTAGTACGCAATGTATCAACTGAGTCGTACGGGAAGAGTCGCGCCAGCTGTTCGAGCTCGGTTACAATCGTCTCCCCTTCTTTTACTGGCTTGATTTGCTTTCGCTGTGGATTGACCACCTCACGAACAATCAAACCGTCTTTAAGGTAGTACACACGGTGAGCATACGAAAGGTGCGCCGCGTTGTGCGATACCATAATAATCGTCCGTCGGTCGAAGGTGTTAATCTCATCGATTTTGTCCATTACCTGCTGTGTCGACACCGAGTCGAGGTTACCGGTTGGTTCGTCGGCCAGAAGAATCTTTGGGTCATTAACCATCGAACGAGCCACCGAAACACGCTGCTGCTGACCTCCAGAAAGCATTGCCGGAATTTTATGTGATACATGGCCTACCCCGAAACGATCAAGGAGTGACTGGGCACGACGGTTACGAGTGGTTTTGTCGACGTTACAGAAAATCATCGGTAGTGCAACATTGTCGAGTACAGAAAGCGAACCAATCAAGTTAAAAGACTGGAAGATAATTCCCATCACGTAGCGCTGGAAGTACACACGTTCTGACGGAGGATATGAATAGATATCATCACCCTTAATAAGGAGCGTTCCCTCTCCTGGAGGAAGTGAACCTTGAATCGAATACATCAGTGTGGATTTACCACACCCTGACGGACCGAAGAGAATAATGTACTCACCCTCAAAGATGTCAGTATTCACGCCCTGAAGCGCTTTGAATTCGTTCGACTTCCCCTTGTTATAGATTATCGAAAGATCCCGACATACAATGAGCGGTTTTGCCATGACAGTATTATGGCATTTAATTTTTAATTTTTTCTTCGTTCATCCACAAAGCACACTAGTCACGCTATTAAAAATTAACGTCTTTTTTTATATAAATGAATATGACCCCGGCACGCAACGCGCCGGGGTCAATGTAATTAGATGATCGAATGGACAGTTGAGATGTCCCAGTCGACCACGCCGTTTGGTCTCTTAGTGTAGATCGGATCAGGACCAAGCTTATCGATGAGGAACTGCTTCAACTTGAAGAACGCTTCCCGGAAATGCTTTTGTTCGTTTCCGTCAAGCTGGTAACGAAATGCGATATAGAGGCCACTTCCCTCGTTGCCCCGAACGTGCATATCGCTGAAGCGATCTGCTCCACCATGCTCCTTCAAACCTTTTGCTAACTCGAGCACTCTCTCCGGTGGTACAAAAAGCGAAAAGCGAAAGTGTCCGGCAAAAAAACTTTGTGTATCGGTCATTTAGCGTCTCCTTCAGACAAGAAGATATAAGCTTACCTAGGATAGATAAGCCCAATGAATATACAACGTGATAGCGACCATGTACAGTACTGTTGAGAAATAGACTGTTTGAAGTTTAAACGCTTATAGAAATATGGGTGTCGAGGCGTGCTCTGGCTAAGCTCTATTTGGGATGGAGTTCGAGACAAACAATAAAAAGTCTTTAGCCATACTGATAAATTAGTCGAGATTTTGAGGACAGTTCTAGGAGCTTAGAGATTTATTGAAGGAGACGTACTCAATGTACGGTGACTGAAGAAAATCTCGTAGCGACAACGAAATGTTCCAAAATATCAGCTAATTTCGAATGTTTTTGACCCAACCGAATGTCGATTCAAAGTTCTCAAGGATAAGATCGATGATGTTCTTTTCTTGGATTGGAGTAAAGAGTACGAAGTTTTCAGACTTCACACTGTTACCAGCATCATCAGTACACTCAAGGAAGAATTGGTACACGGTGGCTGGAGCAAAGTCGACAACTACTTGTACATGACTAGTGTTGTACTCAGCCTGTTCTTTTTCTATTGTAAATGGTTCGGTACCACCAGCCACACCTTCTTGATAGGTCATGAGGCAGTTAGCGGGTTCATCGGTGTCCCACTCAACAATAGTCTGCACACGCGATTCACTACCTGGGAAAAGGGTCGATTCGTTGGTTACGTTAGTGATAATCGGCGGCGCAATATCCTTTACGGTGATGAATTGAATTGGCTGGCTCTTAATACGGTCGCCGCCAGAGTTTTCTGCGGTCACGAAGGCTACGTAGCGTGTACCAAGCGTAAGATCGGCCAGACGCATCTGATGTGTAGTAGCAAGGGTTGGTCGCCCGACAGAGTTTTGCGCGCCAGTAGTTTGGTCTTGGTATTCAACCAGAGCCTTGGCCGGTACTGTGGTTTCCCACGCGAGAGTGGCGGCATTTTCTTCTACTTTTACCACACGAAGATTACGAATATCTGGCGCCGAGGCTTTGGTCTTAAAGGTAAAATTTCGACTAGAGCCTTCAATACCAAAGGTATCTTTTGATTTAACTTTGAAGCTATAGTCAGTAAATGGATTAAGTCCGATGATTTGAACTTCGTGATCGGTGGTGTTGCCGTTTGTGGCTGCTTGGCTGTATTGGTAGTTTGTACCATCAAAACTATCTGACGGTGAAAAGACTACTTCTGAAGAAGCTTCACGGTCTGTTGTCCACTTGATAAGAGCTGTGGTAGTTTCAGGAATAACTGTCGGCGGACCGACAATGGTGAGATCTTCTGTAATACCTTCAATCGCTTTTACGGTTTCATTAAGAATTTCCTTCAGCTGCTGAGGGTTTGTGATTTCATTAATCTGCTGCACGATTTCTTGTGTCGTACTTTGGCTTTGACTTTGACTCTGCGTGGTACTTTCTGATTGTGACTGAGACTGAGTTGAACTCTCAGATGGCGTGCCAGTAGTCTGAACACGGTAGTCTGCCGAAATACCCTGGTTACCATCAGCATCAGCCGATACCACGCGGAAGTAGTACACGCGGCCCGGTTCGAGATCTTCGAGCGTCATCGTATGAGTTGTACGCTCGGCAATTGGTTTACGTAAAATACCGTAGTCTGGCTGCAAGCCGTAGTTCACGAGAGAATCAGCATCTTCGTCTGTCTCCCACGTTACTGTCACACTTGTTTCAGTGACATTTGATACTTCAACGGTGGAAATTTGTGGAGCTTCTTGATCCGTCTGCGCCAAAGCAGCGTTGTTGAAGACAAGCGAAAATGCCACAAGGAATGAAACGAACGCTTTTACTCTCATAGTTTTTGTAATCATACCTTAGTCAGTAGCCGCATAGAAGGTGTTTATGCCCGAGTGTGGCAAACTTGATGCGCCGTATGGTACGTAGATTCCCCAGTAGATTTGATCGATGACCGGTGTAGGACTTGTCGGTTTTGTAAGGTCCACTTCATAGTTCACAGAAGTTGTACTAAGTGAACTACAAGTATTTACTCCACACAAATCATAATTAAAGGTACTAGTTGCATACTTTTGGAAGTTTGTTGGAATAGATGAGCTTAGGCCATCTTCCAGAGGTGTCCCGTTAATATCCACATCAATACTTGAATTTCCAATGTTCTGGATAGAAGTTGAGGCGTTTGTGGTACCGCTAGTACTTGAAGCGCTCAGAGCGCCATAGTCGATACCATACAGCACATCTAGGGAGTTCATCGTTATGAGGTCCACTGCAATACTAGTATCAAAGTCATAGCCGTCGCTAAAGTCTTCAACCTCAACAAATACTCCCCATTCAGTTCCATCCTCATCAGAAGGGTCTGTAAAGAACTCGAAATCTGCGTAACAAACCATATCACAAGAGTTTCCAGCACAATCAAGAGAACAATTATTTGTTGTATCAGCTCGATAACAATTATTGTCGTCCTCAGTACAGTTTGGCGCCAGCGGTGTCTTAAAGAATGTTGTTGTTGCCATTCTAATGTCAGCAGCACCATTGAGGTCGGTAATTGTTGACGTAGCATAAATTCTGGTCGTCGTACCTGGAGTGAGCGAAATGTCGACACCATCGTTAAACACGACACTGTTTACTGTTGGATCAAACTGGAATGACATCTGAGCCACCTTGAGGTAGGTATCAAACGGTGTGCCGTTGTTGGTGACCCGGAAGCAGAGGTTTTCATCGATGACATTGGTGGTTGGAGTGATTGCGTATTCCACTTCTGTGTAGTGGTTTTGGTCAATGTCGATACTTGTCGTGATGTTTGATGGATCTTCACGAACCTGACCTAGCGTATACGTGCCTTCAGTACCAAGAAGCAAGTCGGCTATCGAAGCGCCATTGGTGATGTATGTTGAAGACTGCATACATACAGGCGAAGTTCCACAAGATGCTTGTGTTGGTACCGTGATATAGTCCCCTCCGTCCACAGCTTCACAACTTGGTGCGGCGCCTAGTGCGGCGTATTCAAGGAGAAGCAACTGACCAGTGATATCAAGCCCCGAGTTTTCAATTGCAACGCGCAAGCGAGCAATATCGCCAGCATCGTATGACGCTGATGAATCAAGTCCTGATTTCCAGGTAGCACCACCATCTGTTTGTTCAGCTCCGAAACGGATAGTTGGCTCAGTAGTGAGAGTTGGACGTGAAGTGACACTATCCCACGCACCGTAGTGGAACCAGTAGGTAAAGCCAATACCGCCACTTGAGTATGACGTGTCATTATCTGAAATTGTTGTCACGAGCGAACCGTCAGCTTCATAGAGTGCCACGATGATATCGCCATCAGATTCCCATTTCACCTCAACTTCGTACCAACCAGTTGCATACGTGACCGTAGAACTCGCGAGAATAGTTCCTGAAGCATCGTTATCGATAACATCTTTTGCAAGAGAGAACCTTTCGATACCATATTTTTCGAAACAAACTGCATAATTATCATTAGCTGATCCAGGATTTTGTACACCGAACTTAGTACACGCTTCGTCACCGGTACCATCGACATTATCGACGTATTGCCAGTAACGGAAAGTTTGTCCTTGACTAACTACTTGGTCGAGCCTGTAGATACCACCAGTATTAGCACGCTGTCCTTCGTCACCGGCATTATCAAGTCCGTAGTCACCATCAAATGGAAGTGCGGTACCAGCATTGAAGAGTGTCGTTTGGCCACTGTACTCAGTAATATCTCCATCCTCAAAATCATCTGCTGCGATAAACGTGTCATCGACAGACTCGCTTGAAGTAGCAGTTGGATTGTTGTAGTACATGAAGATGTTGGCGGTTCCATCGCTTGGAAGTGATGGAACTTTCACCCACACTTCAGCAATGTCACTAGCCGTAGTTGAGCCAATCCAGTGCGGGAGAATAGTTGTTCCATTATCACTCGTAAAGCGCAAGTCATCAAAGTCAGCTTGCATATCTGAATCGTAATCTACAAAGAGCTGTACGACCGCATCGGTATACGTTGCTGCGTCAGCGTTATCAACCCTTACAGACTTACGCGCATCCCAACTTGTGTTGTACCACTCACTGGCTTGTACACCGACACCACCATCGTCATTACGCCAACGGTAATGAGTTTGCTGCGTAATGAGACATGCGCTATCGCTCCAGCGGATAGATCCACAGGCATCAATTCCGTCGTCGTCATACACTTCACCATCGAGGTTGCCAGTGTGAGCAGTAAATGTCCAGGCATTTGTGGTAGCTCCGATAAGCGTGACGTTGTTCCCGGTGATGGCAGTAGTGGTAGCGAAGATAGCTCCCGGGACAACGAATGATGCGTTCGCGTTAATTGTTGAAGAAGAGATGGTGATTAGTGATCCGCCACTTACTGCGAGCTCAAAGTCACCGTAGGCAAGTGAGCTAATCGTTGGGCTGCCAGTAAGGGTGAGTCCGTCGACATTGAGGTTTCTGAAATCGTAGCGTTGAGCATTCAAGGTTCCGTCGTTTACTACAAAAGCATACGTGCCTGACCCTTGATTAGTGATAATGGTTTCATTACCTGATGTTCCCACCATATTAAGCGTTCCTCCATCCACTGTTGTAGTGGCATTTGCGGCATGTCGTACCTGTACTGCACGTTCACTACCAGAGAGGCTCGTGCCATCAAAGTCAGTTGCATAGCTCCAATACTCAGTTGAGCTGCTGATATGGAAGTCTCCGTACACATACGCGTAGCCGTTTACTGTAGCGTGATCTTGTGAGTAAAGTGAAGCACCCGCAAGAACTGTTGTGGTTGTTGCTGCACTATTCCACATTCTTATGTCGCTGTTTGTGCCAATGATGAGTGTGTTGTATTGATCCGCGCCCGTAGTTTTATTATTGATACTAAAAGCATTTGCACCAGCTAGCACGAGCGTACTGCTATTCCAGTTTGTGTTAGTTCCGCCGACACTATTTGTAAACACGCCTTCAACGCGGAGTGTCACCCCTGATTGCACAGCGAAGTTGGCTGCGCTTACGATAGTGAAGTTGTAGGTAGTCGTCGCACTACCAGTGAAGGTATACCCGCCAGTTGGAGCGCCAATCTGAACTGCGTAGAAATCGCTCACGCCCGGGTTAACTACCTCCCCGGTGTCACTTGAATTGAAGAGAATTGTACTTGAAGCATGGTCAAAGGCTCCGCCAGTCGCATCGAAGCTACCCCCGATTGCAATCGTACCTGAAGCGAGAGTTAGAGAACCACTTGAAACAAACAGTGATCCAAGGAGTGTTATGTCAGTGTCGAGCATCGTGTACGCTCCCCCGCCGGCAAAGCGAACCGCAAAGAGATCTGACGATGAAGCTAGAAGTGTCGCAGCTGTCGCGTTTCTTAGGATTAGTTCTGAAGTGTTATGAATGATTGAGCCACCTTCATTTAGGAAGTCACCACCAACTGCGTAGTAGCCACTTGGCAAGGTGATATCGCCAGACTCAATTGTGACTGAGCCAGTTGAGGTTGCATTCACGTCCGTCATCACATAGTCTCCGCCGGTAAAGAGTGTTGTCGCAAGACTTGAACCGCCTGTGCGAAGCGTGTGAGTGGTGGCTCCACTGAAGTCTGCGACACCACCATTGGCATCAAAGGTTCCGCCGTTGTTTACAAATGAACCATTGAAGGTAGAAGTACCTGTTGGTAAGTCGAGAGTTCCGGCAGTGAGAAGGACATTACCGTTGGCTGTGAACGCTGTATCGGTAATAGTCCAGCTACCGCTACCAGTGAAGGCAACGTTATGGAGAGCATCAGCATTAAGATCAATAGTGCGCGCTGCGGCGGTGGTGGTAAAGGTCGTGGTACCCGTTCCGGCAGTGTAGTCCGCACCTGCTCCAAGAATCATACTACCGCCGACAGAAAGTGATTCCGCTCCGGTTGCGATCCAATCAGCATTACTATAGAGCTCAAGTGTTCCGTCGTATGCCGCTCCCCCGCCACCACCAGAAAGTGTGACATTACCACCCGGCTGGAAGGTCTTACCACTGGCAACGATTAATTTAGTGTTAGCAGGGAGAGTAAGAGTGTCAGGGCTACCACTTACTGCTGTAAACGGAATATCAGCATCATCAGAAGAATCCCAAATGGCCATATCGTCGATCGTTAGTGGTGCAATTCCTTCGTGACGGACCACTACGCGATTTTCGTAAATACTGAAACTAGTGACGTTAGTGATTGGGTCTTGCGTAACAGCAGCGCCCTTTTCGGTTTCGCCGTCGATGTACACGATGAGTGTATCAGCTGAACCGTACGAAACATTTGAAATACTGTATGCGCCGGTTCCTGCGTTACAGCTGGTGCTGTATGACGTTATGCCTGCCACTCTAAGCACAATATTATTAGTTACTCCGTCACAGACGCCCGATACCGTACTACCCTCATCGCTGTAGACATTTCCAGACACAGTGATAAGTGCGGTTGAGTCATCCCATGATATGTAGCCTGGATCGCCGGCAGGGTCGACGTCAAACGACTCACCATCGATATCACCATAGTGATTGGCGAAGCGCCAGGCACTATTTGAAGTACCAGTTGCTGTTACGTTGAATCCACTACCAACACCATTAAGTGCAAAACGATTTTGATTGAAGTTTTTAGCCGGGTTAGCGGTAATGACAGTGCCCCCAATAGTCATAGCGCTACCGCCGTTTTGTGATACCTCAAGATTACCGTTTGAGAGATTGCTAATAGTCGGAGTGCTGGTAAGTACAAGGCCGCTGCTGTTGATGTCAGTAACTTCGTAGTACTGGAAGGTTGTTGAGGCATTACCACCAATCAAAAGACCGTATGTTCCAGCTCCTTGGTTTTGGATTGTGGTTGAAGCAGCGCTGGTACCGAGCACTTCAAGTGATCCGCCAGTAAACGATGCGCTTGCACCAGAGGCCATAAAGACATCAACCTTTCGGCTACCTCCACCAAGCGCGGAACCGTCAAAGTCTCGAGCGTAGCTCCAGTAGTCTGCGCCAGTAGTCTTACGATACGCTCCAAAAATGTAGAGGTCGCCAGCGACATTGGCGTGATCTTGTGAGTAGAGTGAGGCGCCGCTATCGACAGCATATGAAGTGGCGTCAGAGTTCCACATGCGGATTTGAGTTATTCCATCCACTGAGAGTGTGGCATATGAATCAGTGGTAGTGGCAGCGTTGATACTGTAATTACCGCCATTGTAGAGATGGAGAGTTGAACCTGTCCACGTTGTTGCGGCGCCACCAAGGGCATTAAAGAAGGTACCACCGACCGCAAGTTGCTGTCCCGTGTTTACTGTAAATGCAGAAGCTGTTTGTAAACGGAATGTTCCAGTCGAAGTTGCGTGCTGCGTAAACGTGATAGCACCAGTCATATTTACCAACACATCACTGAAGCTACTATTGCCGGCGGCAACATTTGAAGTTGTTGTGCCATCAAAGGTAATTCGTCCACCGCTACCAGTGAAGGTTCCGTTGTTAGTGAAGTTTTGTGCGACAGTGAAGGCAGCGGAGTTACTGGCAATAAAGGTACCGTTACTGCGGATAGTGACAGAACCATTTACATCAAGCGCAGGGTCACTTGAATCAAGCGTGAAGGTGGTATTTGCAGTTCCACCGACAGTGAGATTATTACCGACAATAATACCAAGCCCTACGGCTGTGTAGGTTGGCGAGCCAGCACCGGCGTTAATATCAAGATTGTAGTACGGTGTTGAGCGAACATTTGCTCCGTTGCCGCTATAGCGGATAGTACTCGTGTCTTCGAGGAAGGTTCCGTTTTCTACAAAGACAGTACCGGTGCCAGCAAGATCCCAACTAGTAGAACCAGCATCAAGGAAATGAGCCGCAGAAATTGTGAGGCGACCGGAAATTGTAGTCGTAGCAGTAGAGACAGGGGTAGTAGTACCGACTACTGTGCCATTACCAAGCTCAAGGTTGTAGAACGTCCATGCACTTGTGCCGCCAAGTGTATTTGAACGAGCAATTGTTGTTGTGCCGGCCCCAAGTGAGAGTACGCCGTTACCAGAAAGAGAACCGTACGGAAGCGATATGTCACCAGTACCAGTAACGGTACCGGCCGTGATTGTCATATTTCCGTTGACTACAATATCAGGAGTAATGTTCCAGGTACCACCTGAACCATTGAACGTAAGATTATTGAAAGTCACAGTGCCTGCTGCAGTAATACTCTTGCCAGACGTGGTGGCGTTCATAAGGACGGTTGAGCTACCTGCGCTAAAGGTGGCACCTGTGTCAGCAACAAGGCGGCCGCCAACAGTTACCGTGGTTGAAGCGTAGGCGTTGAAGACCGCAGTATCATCGAGGTAGAGCGTACCGTCATAACTGTTGGCGGCCGCGTTACCATACAAGGTAACTACTCCACCTGGAGTAAAGGTACTACCATTCCAAACGAAGAGTTCATTACCAGCTTGTACCGTGAGTGCGCCAGCGTTAGCTGCGAAGCGAAGATCGCTGTCATTGTCCACATCGTAGACAACCAAATTTGCAATTGTGAGTGGGTCGATGTCTTCGTTGCGTACAATAACGCGATTTGCATAAATATCTGCATCAGTGATGTCGGCAGTTGGTGTGCGAGTTATGACACTTCCCCGCTGTCCGCCAGACGCATTATCAAGATAAATAGTAATCGTCGGATCACCTGTTACAGCCACGCCTGGAATGCTGTACGAACCATCGACATTACTACAACTTCCGGTATATGAAGTGCCGCCATTTACTACAGCTCGCACAACTTGCGTACTGCCGTCACAGGTACCCCCAACAAGCGGTGTTGTTCCACCATCGCTATAGACAGTTCCTGAAATCGTGAATACAAGCGAACTATCGTTGAAACGCACTGAACCTGGATCACCAGTGTCGTTATCAAACGCTTCACCGTAGAGATTTCCGGTACCGTCGCGGAACCACCAGAATGATGTTGGTGTGCCGTCGGTCTGCGCAACGTTAAAGGCGCTGATAGCTGACGTGGTGGCGAAGCGAACACCAAGAATTTGTTTACTTGGATTCGCGTCAATGGTGGTTGAGGAAAGCGTAATACCAGCTCCTGCCGCAACTCCAGGAATAAAGGCGCCGTTACCAAGTTGAGGAACAGACACCGCTCCAAGAAGTGAAAGGCCGGTTGCTCCAAGATTTGAGAATTCATAATACTGCGCGGTCATCGTACCGCCAGTAACTGCCACAGTGTATGTACCTGAACCCTGGTTAGCGATAGTCGTAGAAGCAGTACTGATACCAGTAACATCAAGTGTAGCGCCCAAAAACGCAGCGGTCGCACCAGAAGCGAAGCGAACGTCAACTTGTCGCGGAGATCCGCCGAGAGCAGTACCATCAAAGTCAGTAGAGTAGCTCCAGTATTCTGTACCACTTGTACGCGTATAGCCTCCGAAAACATAAAGGTCTCCATCGGCTGCGTTATGGTCTTGTGAATAAAGTGAGCCGGACGCATTCACATTGTATGAAGTCGCACTTGAATTCCACATCGCAATTCGCGCACCAGCACTAACAGCAAGCGTTCCGTATACATCGCCAGTGTTTGCTTTCGTATTAAGGGAGTAATTACCAGCCCGCAAAGCAAGCGTTGAACCTGTCCAAGTTGTTGCTGCGCCGCCGACACTGTTCGTGAAGGTACCACCAACTGAAAGTGTTACCCCTGAATTAACAGTAAGACCTGTAGCGGTTGTAATAGTTAGATTATTTGTAGTTGTTCCGTTACTAGTTACTGTCCAACCACCAGTAGCGTTACTAAAGACAACATTGTAAAGCGACGAAGCTCCAAAATCGATAGTCTCTCCAGCGTCATTTGAATTAAACTGAACAGTGCCTGTACCAGGGACTACTGTTGCGTTATTGTCATACGAACCAGCAATCAAAATGGCAACGCTTGGTAGATTTAGTGTCCCTTGGTTTACAGTGAGGTTACGACTAACTGTGACGTTGGTGTCAGTAAACGACCAAGAACCAGCACCTTGGAATGTCACATTGTTAAAACTAGAGCCCCCTGCTGTCAGCACTTGTGCCGTACTACTGTAGAAGCCCACTGTTCCAGTACCGCCAGCATATACGCCACCGATATCACGCAGTGTGCCCCCAATCGCCATTACTCCACTTGGGAAGTTGAGAGTTCCTTGCTGGACCACAACATTATTTGTACTCGTGGCGTTGGTGTCTGTAATTGTCCAGTTACCTGCTCCTTGGAACCAGAGATTGCGAGCGACATTGGTAAAGGCGGTGCCGGCAAAGGTAATAGATTCGGCGCTACCGGATGTGAAGTACAACGTACCGTTATTGTGCTGGAAGGTACCGCTCGTGGTGAGAAATGATCCTGCGATTGTAGTAGTTGCGCTTGGAAGTGTAACTGTACCGTTTGATACTCGCACATCGTTATTAACAAGTGCTGTTGTTTCCGTAAACGACCAACCACCGCCACTACCTGAGAACGTAAGGTCGAAGAAGGCATCGCCGGTCGTTGTGATTGTTCTACCAGTTGTGGTAGCGGCGAAGAAAACTTCACCAGAACGTGCAACGAAATTATTCTGGTTGCTCCAGTTACCATAGACCGTGATGTCATAGTTTGAAGCCGAAGCATCAAGCGTATCGTTTGCTCCGATAGTAATAGATTGTGCTGCAACATTTCCAGTGAGTGTTACCGCTTTTGATGTACCGTCGACAACAACATGCCCGCTGTTTTGAAGTGCTGGGTTTTGGTTACGCCACGTTGCAGCGGTACCACCATCAAGAGTAGTGGTTCCAACACCGGTTATAAATCCATTTGTAGCAATGTCGAAATTACCAGCCAAGGTCATGGCAGTTGTGCCTCTCGCAAGAGTTCCTCTTGAAATAGTGAAACTGCCATTTACATCAAGTGTGCTCGATAGTGACCAGGTTCCGTTTCCGGTGGTAGTACCGAGGGTCACATTATTAAAGCTTGCACTCAAGGCGCCAGTACTGTCGATAGTTTCTGATGTACTTGTCGCCGCAAACACTAGCGTTGAGCCAGTCATGGTCGTGGTCGCATTGTTGTCCCAGGAACCGCTTATTTCATGAGTAAAGGCACCGGCGGTGAAGATTCCGTTATTTTCAAAATCGTGAACAACAATACGACCGCCTGGTGTGTAGTACGTACCAGCTTTGACATAGAGTTC